>Ga0075012_10000216_pt1 | contig 61975 bp, 62 predicted proteins | sample All_14_2_FD_71474 | JGI IMG/M metagenome (GOLD analysis project Ga0075012, IMG submission 71474) | Freshwater microbial communities in response to fracking from Pennsylvania, USA - Allegheny Zone_MetaG_DW_15 | ecosystem: Environmental > Aquatic > Deep subsurface > Groundwater > Drilled... | reverse complement strand
AGTTTACTTTTTCGGGATGCTGGGTTCAGGCATTACGGATGTTTGGTTTCGGCATATGCCGAAACCAAACATCCGTAATGCCTGAACCCAGCATCCCGAAAAAGTAAACTCGGCAATCCCGTGATCTTATCCGTAACCAATGTGCGCAAACTTTTCGGCGTCGATATCATTCTCGATGGCGTCACTTTTCGCATCGAGAATCGCGAAAAAGCCGCTCTCGTCGGACGTAACGGAACGGGAAAAACCACCCTCCTCAAAATCATCACTGGACAACTTGAACCCGACGGCGGTTCGTCAAACCTCCAACGTGGTGCAAAAGTCAGCTATCTTCGCCAAGAAAATCCGGTCACCTCAGGTCGCACCGTCCTCCAAGAAGTTCAGTCCGGGCTCGAACACCTCCTGGAAATCAAAACTCGGCTCGATGAACTCACAGAAATTCTTGAGAACAATCCGACTCAAGATGACCTGGACGAATTCGCGCTTCTTCACGAACACTTTAACGACCAAGAAGGCTATTCCGCCGAACGCGACGTCAACACCATTCTCACACGCATGGGATTTGAGGAAGACGACTACTCAAAAATCGTTGATTCCCTTTCCGGCGGCGAAAAAACTCGGCTTGCGCTCGCCCGACTCCTTCTCGAAGAACCCGACCTACTCATCCTTGACGAACCCACCAACCACCTCGATCTCCAAGCCACAGAATGGCTCGAATCATGGATCCGCAACTATCACGGAGCTATTCTCCTCGTCAGTCACGACAGAACCTTCCTGGAAAACACGGCGAACAAATTTCTCGAGCTCCGTGGCGGAACTGTCACAACCTATGAAGGCGATTACAACAAATATATGCAGCTTCGCGAAGAAGATGCCGCGCGTCAAGCCGATATCGCCGGGAAACAAGCGGCACAAATCGCAAAGATGGACGAGTATGTTCGGCGATTCATGAACAGCCAGCGCACAGCTCAGGCTCGGGGACGCCTGAAGCAAATGACGAAACTTCAGGAGCAGCAAGTCCACGCCCCCACCAAAGATGCCAGCATGAAGACTGGATTTGGAAAAACCAACCGATCCGGCGATATCGTCATCCGTACCGAAAAACTTGCCGTCGGCTTCCCCGATGAAACACTTTTCTCTGGTCTGGACTGGGAAGTCCGCTACGGCGACCGTTGGGGCATTATCGGCGAAAATGGTGCTGGAAAATCAACCCTCATCAAAACAATCCTCGGTCGACTAAAAGCTGTCGATGGGCTCACCAAAATCGGCTCACGCGTTGAGCTCGGCTATTTCAGCCAAGATGTCGCTGATCTTGACCCAAGCGACTCCCCGCTCGACCATATGGTTTTTGAGATGGGAATGGACGCTGGCCCCGCTCGCAACCTCCTCGGAAGATTCCTCTTTAGTGGCGATGATGTTTTCCGCCCCATTAGTTCACTCAGTGGTGGAGAAAAAAACAAACTCGTACTCGCATCCCTCACACAACTCAACCCCAACCTTCTTGTCCTTGACGAACCCACGAATCACCTGGATATGGACTCCCGCGCTGCCCTGGCCGAAGTCTTGGGTGAATACACGGGCACCCTCATTCTAATTTCTCACGACAGGTGGCTCCTCCGGAACGTCACGAATCGAACGCTTGATGTGCGACGTGCAGGTCCCCGAATCTATCAGTTCGGCTATTCGGAATACCGCCGCAATTTAGATCGCCCTTCCACCACGTCAACCACCGTTAAAGCTGTTGCCTCTACCGAACCAACCGCTCCCACCCTCACACCCCGAGAAATCAGCAAAGAAATCGCACGCATGCGCGGAGTCGTTGAAGAATCCGAGAACCTCGTTTCAAAGTACGAATCCAAAATTTCCCAAATTGAATCAACACTTTCCGATCCGCCCGATGGCATTGACGTCACTAAGCTCAGCCACGAATATCAAGAAGCACAGAAGAGCTTGACGCTAGCAATGTCAAAGTGGGAAGAGGATTGCATCTTCCTCGAATCTCTGATCAATCAACAATAAACCGTACTCATATAGGTAGCTTTTCACCAAGCAACTACACTCGTCGCCTATGTGCAGACGTGATTGACCAATTTTTAAAGTGCACTTTTGTTAATAAATGAATAAATAGTGGGGATTAATCGGATTCCCAATTATTAAAAGTCCCACCCAGTTAATTTTGCATCAATCTTAACAATTGCAACATAAATACTTAACCCTATACGCTCAACATTATTAAATGTTTCATTTCTTAACTCAATCAAAACATTTCGCTAGATAATGGTATTCGTTCTCCTGGAGAAACACATGAAGAAAGCCTTTACGCTCATCGAGCTTCTCGTCGTTATCGCAATCATTGCAATCCTTGCTGCCATCCTCTTCCCTGTCTTTGCCCAAGCTAAGGTCGCCGCCAAAAAGACCCAAGCCCTCAGCAACGCGAAGCAAATCGGGACTGCATCCCACATCTACTCATCCGATTACGATGACACCTTCCCGTCCGTATACGACGGTCCGAACTGCGGTGGAGACCCCATCTGCACGATGTACCCGTACACGAAGAACCTTCAACTCTGGTCTGGTCACCGACAAAACGGTCGACCCGGTTCAATCCGAGTCAATCCAGATGGAACGATTAGCACGGAACGAAACGACCTTGGTTACAACTGGGGCTTCGAAATTCGAGGTGCCGAAGGAATGGTTGGCGAAGAAAAGTGTGCAAACGGTGGCCCAGTTCAAGGCTGTGTCGCAGGACCCGCTGGACGTCGATACAACCCCGGTAAGTCAATCACACAAATGGCTAACCCGTCCGACCTCTTTGCATTTGGTAACTCCTACGATACGCCCCGTCAAACAATTGGCTCAATTGGCTGGTACTTCGATGATTACCCAGGCGGCACCAAGAGTAGTAACATCTACTTCGGTGGAAAAATCGCAATGGTATTCGCTGATAGCCACGCAAAAGCAATTGGTTTCAAAGGTGGAACCGGTTCCGGTCCTCTCGCTGGTGAATACATCGCATCGCCCGTCAGCTTCGAGCAACGAGCAAAAGGTTACTGTGCCGATCCGGATGCAGTTATCAATCCGTTCCCACGCGACGGTTTCCCCCTCGGAAGCTTCGTCTGCAAAGACTTCGTTGCATTGCCTGAAGCAAGCGGCGTAACCTGGTGGTCCAACTAATAGTATGAAATCGGTAACGGGAATCATTCTCGCATCCTTCTGCGCTCTCATCCTTTCTGGATGTGGCGCAGGAGAACCAGCACCGGTCGAACCGCCAGCAAGCCAAGCAGCTGCCCAAGAGTCCGCCTCAAAGTGGACTCCCGAGCAGGTTGAAAAATTCGCTGAGCTGAATAAACAAGCTCGCGGCGAAGAAGCACAAAATGCACAGGGCCAGGGCCCCGTCACTGGCAAGTAAATCTACCAACAACAACGCCCCCGCTCCTCTGATTTGAGCGGGGGCGTTTTAATTGAACCAGCCGATATTAACTCAGCACTTTCCAATCAAACTCAACATACTTATTCGTAAACGATCCATCTTCAAACAATTCAACTATCGCATAACTATTTGAAAAATCCTGATACTTACCGCCCCACCATCCACCACTCACCGCACCATTGCAAAAGTAAGAAACTCCAAGATAATCAACTCGATCCGCTAGGTGAATGTGACCACTCAACGCTACTTTCACATTTTTGTGCTTGACGAACAAATCCTTGATTCGTCGGAAATCTGTATGCATCCAGGCTCCAGGAACTTGCCAGTTCCCAGACTTCTCATTGTCCCCGTCCAAAAATGCACAGGCACAGAAGAGAGGAATGTGACTCAGTACCAAAACCGGCTGATCCCTTTTTGTGTTTTTCAGTTCGTCTTGGAGCCAACCAAATTGGTCTTCATCAAGCTTTGCTGTGTAGCCATTCCCTTCACCGTTCCGATGTGACGAATCTAAAACGATAAACTTCCACCCTGCCTGTTCATAGGAATAATAGGGCTGGGCCAACTCAACCTTATCCTGCGCCAGTTTTTTACCAAAGAGCGTCTCGTTCTTATACTTCGCAATCTCGTTCCAACCCCAAACGTCGTGATTCCCCAACGCATATTTAACCGGAACGCCAGCACTCGCTTTGATGCCTGCATTAAAGAGTTTCCACTGAGCATTCGCCCGATCCAAATCCGAGCCAAGCGAATCCATGATCATATCGCCCCCAATAAAAATCACATCTGGCGATTCTTTTTGACACTCTTCCAGTGCTTTCTCAAATCCGGCCTGAGCTCCGCGCTCCGGCTGAACATGCATATCCGTCAAATGCGCAATGCGCAATGTACGCTTGGGCTCTTGACCCGTCAGTCCCACGCGACTCACCGCCGTCGAAGCCAAACCTGCGATGCCCGTTCCTATCAATTCACGACGATTCAATTTCATCCCTTCTACAATGACCAAAAAACCTCAAGATCACGTTATATCGAATCAATTTTTTGTCAACCGCGCCTGTAAAGCCGAAAAACCATCCAATTCGAAGTGTTCAATCCGCACCGAATGTCGCCCACCTAACTTGAGTTTTATATCATCCGATTTTGGTGCGTGCCAAGTCCAGTCTTCGAAAACCAACTTGTCATCAACAAAAACCCGAACTCCGTCATCACTCGTTACGCTCAGCGTGTAGTCACCTGGTTCCAATGTCATTCGACCTTCTGCCAAGGTAGCGAAATGATTTGTGTTCACTCCCGCCATCGGTGATCCCGACCAAGACCCTTCCAGTGAATCTGAACGCATTGTTGCCGCGGGGGTAGTGTCATAGATTTTCAAAAACTCATCTTTCTTCTCTCGCGGATCAATTTTTGAAAAATCATAGTTAAAAAACGAAACGGACCACTTCACGGCAACTTCGTTATGCTCATAGCCAAATGCAACCGTCTTGCCTGCCGGAGTAACAACTCCTCGATAATCTGTCGTTGCTGCGCCCGAATAGTCCAGGTGAATTTTAAATTGACCACCTGCTTTCACCAGAATTCGGTCGTCCATATCACCACTCAGTTTTGCTGTTTCGGATTGAACAAACTGCGGGGTACTTGGAATTTTGCCCATCCAACTGGGCTCCATCTTCGTATAAACACACCCTTCCGCCGACTTTAAGTTCCAGCCACCCTTAGCCGGGCCAACTACTCGGAAAACGTAATACTTCTGTCCATCCGGAGTGTCGTACCAATCTTCCAACCAAAGCACTGGTGACTTAAAGTCAACTGGGCCCCACTGATCAACCAAAATCTCTGTTCGACCCCGTCTTGCGTTCATTCCCAAGAACGGAATAGAACCACCATCCAACGGTTCAACATGGCTCGCGCGAACCAAGTCATTGGTAGAAATCAAAGGATTCCATGAAAGTGATTTCAATGTATTTTTGAAAATCTCCTCCTCTCCACCCCGCCGATACACCAAACCACCTCGACCCATATAGGCTTTGGGCTCTGGCTCGCCAACCCAATCCGAGGTCGTGGTAACCCCATCTTTCACAATATCCGCCGGCCAATCAAACGCTGACTTCATTGCATAATCTGAACCGGTATCACGAAGACCTGAGTTCCCAACCCCTAGTTCAAATGGCTTGCCAAATCCCCGAACAATGTTCTCGGTCATCGATACATCGGCTGTCCGACTGATGCTAAAGGCTGTATCCCCAATCCCCTCGAAAATGTTATTCCCAATTACATACCCATGGCTTTTCGTATCACGATTCTTCGGGTAACCCCAATTCGGATCCTCACTTTCATTTGCCCAAAGCCGGATTCCCACCGTATCGCGATAAAATCCATTGATCAATATCTTGTTGTTCTGACCATGTTCAATCGCAATTGCCTCACCATTCAGCCCAAAAACATTTCCAATGAACTCCGTATCGTAGCTATAACCGCCCCAAACCCCATGCCAGCATTCTAAAACCAGATTGTTCACGAACTTGTTGCGACTAAACGTAGTCTCAATTCCATTGGTCGGGGCATGACTGAAATCGTTGCCATAAAACAAATTGTCGTTGCACCCGCCTTTCCCATCATCCATCGTGGATTGACCTGCCCACAGGAAAAGTCCGTCTCCGCCATGGGTCACTGAGTTATAAGCGACGATATTCTCTGAACTCTGTTCATACATCAGAATTCCCGCAGAATCCTGACCTCGATTATAAAATCGATGTGAGTACCCGCGAACGCACCAATCAATGCTGTTGTGCATAATCCGATTCCGCGAACTCCGATACATGCCAATCCCCAACGAGCTCAAATAGCTAAATTCGTTATTCCAAATCAACCCATCCTCACACTTCGTCATCATCAGGCCATTCTGTCCGCCTGTTACAACCGTTCCCCGCACTTCAAATCCCTTCAGACCCTTAAGATAAATCCCACCACCGTATTGAAACCACTCATCATTTTCGTTCTTGTGGTAGCTCATCCAGTCTCCCACATCTTCCTTGAGCCGACCACTTTTTAGCCGTTGTTTCCAGTTGTAGGAAAAATCGGATTCTTCGATCCTTAAACCATTCGCTCCTTCGGCATAAAGGCCAACCTTATATCCCCGAACCGTTGCCCCAAAAAGCCGAACATTTTGCCCCTTAACCACAATCCCAAATCCCGCCCGTTGATCCGGCTCAACTTCTGCCTTACTCCCTCGCAAAGTTGCATCACGAAAATCAACTGTGATTCCTTTCCCCAAAATCGTAATTGCCGGTTTACTTACATCACCGCCCGGAATCAAGTAATCCCCTGCCTTAATCCGGCAACTCTCACGAATCACCATCCCCGGTTTAAGTACAACTTCCGGAACCGACGAACCCGAAACGACACCCATCAAAGCGAACGATAGCACAAAGATGATTTTACAAAGAAATCGCCCCCAGAATCACTCTGGAGGCGAAATCCCATCATGAACTGCCCGAATTTAGGCGGAAACGACCGTTAGTCCTCCGTCCAAATCCTTTCTCAGCAGAGCTCGTGCCCGGAACAACCAACTTTTGATCGTTCCTTCCGGCTTTCCAAGAACCTCAGCAATCTCATTGACATCCATATGGCGGTAGTGCCGCATCAGGATAATCTCTCGATAGCGCTTTGGCAATCGTGCGATTGCCGCTTTCAAGCTATCTGAAGCAACTGACGTTTCCAAGTCGTTAGCTACGTCGATTCGCTCATCGAACAAGGCATGTTCGTAAGTCTCGATGTTCTCACTTCGATTGCGTCGCGATCGAATGATGTCTACACTGCAGTTGCTGCAAATTCGCATCAACCAGGGCAACATCGGTCGACCGGATTTGAAATTGCCAATTGCTCGGCATGCTTTCAAAAACGTGTCTTGCACGGCGTCTTGTGCGTCTTCACTATCGCGAAGAATCCGGCTTGCGTGAGCCAAAATCGCCGGTCGGTGCATTTCCACCAGCAACTCAAAGGCTACCGTTTCACCAGCTTGCGCTCGTGCGATCAAATGTTCCTCCCATGCGGGAATCTTTTTTAAAGTTGTGTTCTTGCGGTCCACACCTATATGGTAATAGCGTTTTTTTGCCCACCAAACAAATAGGTCTCTAAAGGGACTTTATAGACCCTACAGTAATAGGACCAGTTCTACCGACAATATTCCCCAATGAAAGCAAGGACGCTGGGCTATGTCATAGCAGCATGTGCGCCTTTTTGGCTGTTGGCCTTAGTTGCCATTCTAGGAAGGAACTACTACTCACCTTATCAAGAGAACGAACTTGGGCCAGAAGCGTCGCAAAAAATTCTTGCTTACGCGAGTCCAATTCGCTACCATGAACTTAAGCGAATCCAAATAGACCAACTTGAAAAGAAATATCTTGACGAAGCCGCCCGTCGTTGGATAGAAAATTTCGAAGCAGGCAGACTCGAAAGCATTGAGCCTGTTTCACCAGAAGATGTCGAAACGACAGGGTTTCGGAATGAAATTGAAAACAATCGCAAATACATAATTGTTTCCCTTACCCGCGACCTTCAAGAACTTGTCCAAAACCAACAATTCGATGAAGCAGCCGAGCGAGCAACTCAAATCCTCACAATTTGCGATATTGCTAAATACAACGGGCCCCATGCAACGGCTTTCGGTGCCGGCGTCCAGAGACAAGTCATTACCCATCTTGACGAAATGCGTCCCTTTCTCAGCCTCGAGGCAGTTAACCTTGTCGATAATGCAATCAAAAATATTGAGCCCGATCCCGAACGAGTCAAACAGACGGCACTTCGATTATCCGCGATTGGAAAAATTAATCCGACAAAGGATGCCGCGGTGATGCCAACAAGTGAGGAGTTTAAATACATGTTGACCAGCAATCCTCATCACTATAATGTGAGCACTCACGCCAATTCATCAGGAGTCATGCTTGCCGAATCCTATCGAGTCGCCTACCAAGAGGAACAACGACTCGAAAACAAAATTCAGCTTTATGGACTTACCGCTTCTAAAACGAGCTTAGAAGCAAAATCCGATCTTCCATAACGCTCAAGTTCAGCCCTTGGTCTTTCAACATCGCCGATTGCTCTGGAACATCAGCATCAGCTTTGAAATCCCACTGCACACTCTTTTCGCGATCCTGCGAGCGAATAATCATCGGCGTTCTAAAAGCATCCGCCATTGCCATGGACAGTTCCATGACCGTGCCTTGTCCTTTCAAGTTTGCACCTTGATTGGTACCAGGCAACACGATTAATAGTTTTTCGTCGCCTTTCTCATTCAAGACTGAAAATGCTTGCGCTTCACCATTCTCGTTGATAATCTCTTGGCTAATTGCCTTATCACGAACCACCAAATCCGCAAGTACCGAGCTGTCCGAAATTTTCTGAATGACAAATTTGCTTCCTGAAGAGGCTGAAATCTGCACCATCAAAGAGCCATTCTCAAATCTAGCCGAGACTTTTTCTTCAACGGGCTTCTGAGATGTCATTGGCGGAAACAAACCCGCAGTGGAGTTTTTGTCACTTCCTGCCTGGTTTATGCTCAGCACACCTGCAACAAGCGCCACTGCCGCAACTCCGCCGAAAAGTGCAAGTCGTGAACGTCCCCAAAGACTCGGTTTTTGGTTCTGCTTTGTCTCCCAGGCTTGATGGTCAAGCCGGGCCATGATTTTGTCATGCAAATCGTGCGGAACAACAATTTCATCGCACGGCTCTGCCAGGATTTTCATCGTCGAGCAGAACTCGTCGTATTCCATCTTAAGCGACACATCATTAATAAGGGCACGCTCGAATGCTTCTTTTAATCCATTCGTGAGTTCCCCTTCATAGTAAGCGCTGAAAAAATCTCTTGCTTTTGATGCGTTCATCTAGTTAGCTCCTTGGCTTCGGCCATTGCTGTTCCTTCGTATGACCTCAACCTATCGAAAAAAGTTCCGGCTGCTGGGACAAAATGTCCCGAAGCGCAACCCTCGCTCGGTTCAATCGACTTTTCACTGTTCCAATCGGCAAATCAAGTGTCTCGGCAATATCTTCATAGCTGAGCGATTCAACGTGATACATCACAAGCATCGCCTGCTGATATTCCGGCATTTGCGCCAAAGCATCCTGCATTGCTTGCTCACGTTCATTGCGTTCTGCGATTTCAACTGGACCATCCGAATCATCTTCCCACTGCCGTTCCAATTCACCCGATCCAACTTGCAAAGTCGAATCAAGGCTCACGTTCCTAGCCTCTTTGTCGCGCTTTTTCCGATCCAAGTAACAGTTCGTTACAATCCGATAAAGCCAGGTTCCAAATGCGCTCTGCCCGCGAAAATTCTTAAGCGCAGAATTGATCCGCACAAATGCATCTGCCACCACATCCGAAGCCAAATCTTGATTTCGCGTCAATCGAAACGCGTACTTATAGGCTCGCTCTTCATAAAGCGAAACCAATTCGTTCAAAGCTGACCGATCACCGGCCTGCGCTCTCTCAATCAACATCTGATCGCGTTGCGACATTACAAACCGATCTTAGGTCGATTACGACCCGCTACCGCCTCCTCCAGAGCCTGCTCTTCTTCGGCCGTCAAGTTAACTTCCGATCGACCCGACCGCAATGACTTTCCAAAAACGCGATTATCCATTCGCCCAACTTGGCTACTCACAATCGCCCCATCGCCATTCTCATCGCAAATCGCCATCGAAAAACTTTGTGCTCCCCCGACATCCTCAAAAGCATCATAGCGAACCAAACCCACATACCGTTTTGATTGCACCAATTTTGCCTCAGCTACTTTCAGACGTTCCTGAACACTCGAAATGTCAGTTTCAAGCTGTGCGGAATGACGTAATTGCTGATGCAATAACTCCTCAAGATTCCCAGCATCGACCCCCGCTGATAACTGAACCCACAAATCCTCAAGCCGTTTAAACCGCTTCTTGATCCCCAAATTCTGGACAAACAGCCCAATCACAGCGACCAGCAATACGAGTACCACTCCCGGCACTAGCATCGGCATTGAATTCAACCAACCCATATCGTTCTAAAGGAAGTCACAAAAGTGACCAATGTGAAGTATAACCCTATAAGACAACGTCTGAAAAAAACCATGGCAACGAGGGAAAAGCGAAGCAGTAAAAAAAAGAAGGTGGTTGTAACTGGATTCACTATCTTTCTCCTCTGCATGCTCGCGTTTGTCATTTTCTTAAGTCAAAACTTCACTACGGTGGAAGTGAAGGGCCCTTCCATGGAGCCAACCTTCAAAGAAAAAGACCACGTCCTCACCAGCAAGGCATATTGGCTAGTCGGCGATCTCAAGCGGGGAGACATTGTTGTTATCCGCTCCCGCGATGAAAAGGGCGAATACTATATCAAGAGAATCAATCGGGTCGGTGGAGAAACTGTCGACTTTATCAACCTCCCAGACAATTACAGCATCATCAATGGAGAATATGTCGTCCCCGATGACGAATATTACGTCCTCGGTGATAATCGTCCCGTTAGTGAAGACAGTCGAATCTGGGGCCCTGTCAAGAGCGACGAGATCATAGGTAAAGTCGTCATCATCAAGTTCGGTCTCCCAATGGCGGCTAGTTCCGCCGCTGCATCAGATTAACCTAATGAATTTTCCGGTTGACCAAAATGGCGACCAAACCATGGAGTTCTTTCCGGCTCCTTTCAAACCACCCAAAGAACCATTCGCTGTCCTTGTCTTTATTTGGCAAAACGACAAAGTCCTCCTCGCGCGAATCAGAGATCGTGGATGGTGTATTCCCAGCGGTCGTATCGAACCCGGTGAAACTCCCACTCAGGCGGCTATCCGCGAATCAGTCGAAGAAGTCGCCGCTGACATCTCTAATCCGATCCCAATTGGCTACTTCAAAATCACGAAGAACGACGTCGTGAAGTGGGCAATTGCTTTCACTTCTTCTGTCGTATCACTAAACGATTTCATTCCTACACCAGAATCAGCCAACCGCAAATCATTTATGCTGAGCCAACTTCCCGAAATCTATTACCTTTGGAACCCCCTCACTGAAGCAGTTTTTCAATGTGCTCGTACGGTAGTGCAGGAAAAATCCTAAAGTGCATTAAAGATATGATCAACTACTTCTCGGCCCGCCTGATTCAGCGGCATAAATGGACCTCTCAACGGACCAACCTCAATCCCATTCTTCTCTGAAACATACTTCCCAATTCTTGCAAGACCCGAGTGGCGCATCACCCCTTCCAAAACGGGCTTGAATGCTGCCCACTTACTCAAAATCTTTTCAGCCCGTTCTTTACCGAAAACCGCCACCGGGTGCACCATTCCGCTAGGTGTCCAGCATTCAGTACTTCCTCCGTGTGCCGTTACGGCAAAGTGCATAAGTTCATGATCTGCCAACGATCCTGGAAACTTCGCCGTATTCGATTCGACACCATGGGCAACGTCGGTTAATGCCCCAGTCGGATCAACAAAACCAACCGTCATATTCCCGTGCCGGCGTACGACCGTCAAATAATTCTTAGCCTCATCCAGGGTCAATTGTCCAACCGGTGGAGGACATAGAATCGCCCCAACGGCTCCATTTTCTGCCGCATTCTGACAAATATCAATCGCAATCGCGGTTGTCTGAGCTGTGATATTCACATAAATCGCCAAATCCCCAGCGTCTCGGATCACCCAATCCAATAGCTTCTTTCGCTCCGCTAAGCTCAAACTCGCAAATTCTCCGGCTGGGCTTCCAACGACAACGCCCTCAATGCCTGATTCTCGATACCACCGCACTAATCGGGCAAGCCGAACTTCGCTGATCATCGAAGAATCATCGGTATAAGGAGTCACGAGGGGCGCGAGAAGTCGCGGAATATCCACAATCGTTCAAGACGTAATACAAGCTAACTAAGAATCAAGGTTTCCGAGCAAAGAGCGTCATTTCCCAAAGGTCAAACGCCGGGCGCGGGCCAACCACCGGACTCAGATACTTTCGCAACTGACCCTCTGACTCCAAAATTAGCTCCCTGAGAGTCGGCCGCCTGTTCTCCGGAACCTCCATCCGTTCTAGCCAATCCTCTAAATCCAAAGTTTTTCTAGTCACATCAACCCACTCAGTAGAAAACCCGTGTTCCTCAACTAAACTTCCCCACTGCGATACCGCCAAATTGTGCCCATGACTCGGATCGCGCAGCCGCTCAATATGATCTAGTTCGTCTTGCATCTCGTCATCCTCCGGCCCAACAGTATCAACGACCAATAGCCAGCCGCCTGGCCCTAAAACCCTCGCAGACTCCGACACAAACGCCTCCACATCATCAAAGTGGTGCGCGGCTAAACGGGTGACTACTCCGACTGCCAATCCATCTTGAATTGGTAGGTTCTCCGCCGGTGCCAGTTCCGTAACAACGTTTGATAAACCCTTTATCTTCGATTCGCGTTCAACAATATCAAGCATCTCCTGCGTGATATCTACTGCTACGAGACGATCAACTTTCGGAGCAAATGCATAAGCTGTATGACCCGCCCCCGTCCCCACATCCAATACCAATCCACCCGTCGGCTCAATCCTAGCGACGAGGGCATTCAAGGCATCTGGCTTTGCATGAGCCGCGCTCGTCAAGTATTTCTCCGCCACTTGAGCGAAGGAGTCTTTCGGGTTCGTCGGCTCGCTGCTCATTTGCTCTACCTAATCGTCACATAAACAATTTTCGAGACCTCATGGTCGCCAACTTTTGCCGTTAACACAACCGGGAACACTCCCGTTGATCCGCCCGGAATCGAATACTCGACCACAACTTTCGCATTCTCCCGACTAAAGTAAATCAAAAAATCTTCTTGCTGGCCCCGGCGACCCGTCCAAGTCTCCGGCAACTTCATATTGAAGCGACCACTAATTCTGCCTTCGCCCTGACTCTTCAGAGTCACCGATCCTTTTATGACTTGGGCATCATCCGAATACTTCACCGTTGTCGGCATTCCAAAATCAAAGTCAATTAACTCGGCAATCCTGAAGCTCGTCCGAATCTGAGCAATACGTCCGTCCGCAGCTAGGAGTGTGGCCCGCAAAACGCGATATCCACCGACCGCGTCGTTCTTAATCTCACTTGAATAGTTCACGGTTGCCCGACCCCGACCATCCGTCGCCGGGAACGGAACCGTCACCTGGTTGATAGCATCGCGCGCATAGCCTTCGCCAACGACATCTACCGACTGTAACCCTGGCGCGCCTGGTTCAACTTCAAAATTGAATCCGAACTTAAATGGATCAAGCCGCGCCACATTTCGATTCCGAATCCCCGGTCGCCAAACCAATCCACTAAATAAATTACGGCTCTGATCAAACCTCAACCGCATAAAGCTCATATTGCGCGGAATATAACTTGGCCCAACATCTGTGCCGTCCGCGATCAAATCAACTCGTACCCCGACTCTCGAATCTTCCTTAATCTCCCGGCTAAACCCCTCTACATTCACGACCGCTTCCAAATTCCAGTAAGCGGTCGAATTCTTTGCCGCCACCATTACCGCATTCGGGAATAATCGCGGTACCATCCAAACCGGCCCCGACCGATCTGTCGCATCTAATTGCCGCACTTCCGCTTTCGGCTGTTCCCCATCCATTCGAATCCGAATCTCCAAATTATCATCGCCCACCAACCAACCATCGCCATTGCAGTCAACTGAAACCACAACTTCTTGCCCCGGTTTCGGCTTAGCTCCAAAATAGAGCTTGCCGGGTTCCCATTGAAAGAAAGTCGGCCCATTCGGAGTATCCGTCAGCAAATCCCACTCCTGATCCGTAACAACTCCATCCCGAATCGGCGTAATCGCAAGCCGAATCGGCTCAACTCCCGCCATCGGCTTTAACAAAAACGACTCTTGCCCCTGCATCAGGGCGGCACTCAAAAGGGTTGGAATCACTGTATTGGTTCAGACTAACCACCAACGTTAAACGATTCACTCAAACCCTTTTGGCCCGATACACCGAATCAACAGTATCAATCCTCCACATCAGCTCCCTCAAAATCCCTGCCCATACCGGCAATCAGACCCGCCACCAGCCCAAAACCATTGGGTATATTTCACTCAAATCCCTCGCAGGGGTATAGCTCAGTTGGTAGAGCGAAGGTCTCCAAAACCTTAGGTCGCGGGTTCGATCCCTGTTGCCCCTGCCATTAATCTTTCTTAAACTCTAATCCAACCTCCCGCAGGGCCGCTTCTAGCATTCCGAGTGCTTTTGGCCCCATCCCGTGCAAGTCCGCGATCTCCGCCCGTGTGAACCGAGCCAAATCTTCCAAAGTTTCAACTCCCACACTCGCCAGTGCTCGTCCCGCCGGTGCAGAAGTCTTCGGCAAAGCCGTCATCTCGAAACCACCCACCACATCAACCAAATCGAAGCCACACTCCCAATCAAAATTGTCCAGAGCCCCTTCGATTTAATTTTCTTCAAATAGAACAATAAAATGATTCCGGTAACCGAAATCAAAATGAGCACCACCGCTGAGATGTCGATCACCCACTTCCACATCACCCCACTATCCCGCCCCTTATGCAAATCGTTCAAGACTGAAACCGGCCCAAACGAAATCTCATTCACTTCATAATCGCCGGTCGCCCGCTCAAAGAACACATCTGCAGAATATCCCGGCCCGCGGTAAGAAAACGAACCATCCGTCTCCGTCGCAGTTCGATCGCTCACTTCACCATGAACGCTATGGGTTTTGCGAATATGATCGGAAATCAAAAGCCAATCTGGTTCTGCTTCCGCCAACCATTTCGAATCGAGCTTCCCGTCAAGTGTCCGCTTAGATTCCTCATATCCAAATGTCCAGTCCGGATGGTTAAGGGTCAGACCCGTCACCGAGAAGAACAAGATCAGGAGAAGTGTCACGAGCGAAAGATATGTGTGCAACCACCGCATCCAACTATGGAATCGTAGCCGAATCGGGCGAACCCGCTTAACCCCCTCTTCAGGCTTTTTTGCGGTATTCAACCTTTGCACTCGTAATCTCGACGTTCCCCGTTAAAGTCTGCGCAAAATTGTTTGATCCGACGGCCACCAACTGGCGAATCAACTGATAAGTACCCCGTTCCCTCGCGGCCTCAATACAAACGTAATATTTACCTTGGTCAACAACCGCCTTTTTGTCGTTCTTTCCGTCCCATTTCAGAACGTAGGTGCCAGGAGCTTTTGTTGCCGAACTCACGGTTGAAATCAAATCAATGTTCGATTTCTCAAACAGTTCCTTAGCGGCTCGATACCACCGCTTAACGTCCGGATACCAGCGCGAGCCTTTCTGACCCTGCATCAAATATGCCGCCAAAGTTCGAACCATTTTCCCTTGCTCGTCTTCAATCCAAATCGCAACATACGGTCGGTGAACCCGTCGGTCTGTAATAGTCGCAATTGTGAAAGTAACAACCAGTTCTTTGGTTCCGTCCCATTTCTTCGCCGCGGATTTAAGTGCAAATGACGAACCAGAAACCAATGTCATCAGCAAAACCCCCGCCTGCCCCAATAAACTCCGGCGCGAAATTCGCCGACCCCGATTCACGTCAATTTCACTGCTCATTTCTTTCTACTTTAGCGCATCAACTCGGGCCAACCCGGACTAGTAAAAATCACCCCATCGCGATCTACTGCCAAGAATTCCGTTCCATCCATATCCGAAACCAACTCCAATCCTTCGTCAAACGAAAGAACCATAAGAGTCGTTGACAAGATATCCGCCAGCCTTGCGCTCGATGATATGACGCTTACCCCCGACCAATGATCCACTGGCTGCCCCGTTCTCGGATCAAAAACATGAGAAATCTCACGATCTCCAATCTGAATCGGACGCATTGCGCGCCCACTCGTTGCAAACCCCGCATTGCAAACCTTCACGCGCGAAATCACCTCCGCATTCGCCGCATTACTATTCGGATCAAGTACATCCACAAGAACTCCAACCTTGCCCCAATGCCTCAGATCCCCTCCAATATTAACAACTATGTCTTTCACTGGCCTGATTCTCCCCCAACCGGGCTGAACCAATTCCATCCGCTCTTTGAGCACATGCCTTGATGGCACAATTTGTCCCTTATCATTTTTTCTAAAGCCATGCATACCGCTAGAGGTGAAACGTAATGCACTAAGCACAGCAAAATCAATAATGAGTCCCTTTGCAACCGCATTCATATTGAGAGTTAAATCAACCATCTTAGTTCCACCACTTTTCCGGCTCTCAAGATCAAAAAAATCGTATGGCTGGTCGGCAAGCTGAGCTAACAATTCATCTTTGTACATTCCAAATTCTTCTCGTTGCCATTTTTCTTTTAAGATTTCCGCGCAGGGATGAAAAGCCCCTCTAGACTTTTTAAAAAACTGGAGGGCTAAACTCAGTGCAGTGCAAAATTCGATAGAAAACTCCTTGTTCCCCAGAATGGGCCGGTTTTTTACTTCAAAAAAGTTACGAGTAGTAGAAACACTTTCAAAATCCCCAACTTCCATTTCGTTCCACTTAGAAATTTCACTGCCAGTCTTGTAGATAGAAAAAACATCTTCCAATTCTTTGATCTTTCCAAGTATCACGTCGCGCGCCAATTCTGGGACATTTCGGCTACCCCCTAAAATCTGTATCTCAAGTAGTGTTCCTAGAACGGGCTCATAGTGCTCAACCAAACCAGTTTGTCCATATGGAAACCTCATCACAATATCGTACAGCAATAATCGCCAACGTAGCGAAACTACCCCTTTGCCATCGCAAGAGCAATCAAATTACGCGACGGCATAAATTCAACATCTTCTTTAACGGTCTCCAAAATTGAAACCGGCGTCCCTGGCGACCACTCAAGTAACCGACCGATAACGTCCTCAACAAGTTGATCGGGCGTTGAAGCTCCACTTGTAATCCCTATGTGATGATACTGTTCGACCACCGAACGTTCTAGCTCATCCGGTGACATTAACAGCACCGAATCTGCCCCATAATCCCGCGCAACTTCCGCTAGGCGATTACTGTTCGAACTCTGATTACTTCCTACCACAATCACAAAATCGCACTGCCGCGCCAACTCCTTCACTGCCCCCTGGCGATTTGTGGTCGCATAACAGATATCTTCCTTCGTCGGCCTCTCCATATGCGGAAATCGCCGTTCCAAAACTTCAGTGATCGCCTCAACCTCATCGACGCTGAGCGTTGTTTGAGTCACCAGAGCCAGACGCTCATGCTCCGGCAAAACCAATGCTTCAGCTTCCGATGGTGTTTCCACCAATATCATACGATCCGGGGCTTCACCCATCGTCCCCTCCGCTTCGACATGTCCCCGGTGGCCAACATAAACCATCAAATAATCCTTCGAAGCAAACCTCTTCGCTTCGTTGTGCACCTTTGTAACCAGCGGGCAAGTCGCATCAATCACATTCAAACCTCGTGCGGCAGAATCGGTCCTAACCTGCGGCGAAACTCCGTGCGCACTAAAGACAACCGTTGCCCCCGCCGGTATCTCATTAACATCTTCAATAAAAATAACGCCTTGCCGCTCGAAGTCTTTGACAACATATTCGTTATGCACGATCGCATGGCGCACATAAAGCGGAGCACCATGAATCTTCAGCGCGAGATTCACAACCTCAATCGCATATGCCACTCCCGCACAAAATCCTCGCGGTGCCGCCAAAGTAATTTGATTTAATGCCATGCAATCACTATTCTACGCGCCAGAGCCTCATGAACCTAATCACCGACATTGATTCCCTTTAAATTGCCCCAAATTCATGGTGCTTTTATCATAAGCCCCTGACCAGTTGGTAAACCCAAAATAGGAGTTCCGATGACCGCCGCCGCTTCTTTCAAAGATGAATGCTGAACCTCATACCCTGAATAAGTGTAATCGTCCATTAACACGACACCTCCGGGAGAGAGAAACGGCCAAAAATGCTCAAGCGCTGCAACCTCCGGCGGAGCGCAGTTCATATCCAGATGCAAGAAAGCGACCTGATCACTTTTTACCAAAGGAAGTGTCTCCGGAACGGCTCCGACTACGATTTCCACATTCTTCCATTCCGAAAAATTCTCTCGCACCGATTCAACCCCTTTGACATAAAACTCACCCTCATTCATATTCATTCGGCCCGCTGCCTTCTCCGCTTCGCTCAAATACCGCTCATCTATCCCATCAAAAGTATCGAGGAGCCAGAATGTTCGTCCCACCAAATTCCAATCCAGCATTTGCATCATTGCCGAACTCATAAAGCCTTTGTTGACACCGCACTCCACATAGTCCCCCGGAACTTTTGACGCCATTTCCGCTGCCCAAAGCGCAACGTGAACCCTCCAATGAAACCGGTAATCCTTTCCCGCCGCAACTTTGCCCCGTTCATAAGCCGCAACAAATTTGGGATCATCAACAAAGTCGTGGTTATGATTTGTCTTTAGTCCATCTTGGTCATAGGTATCCCCAATCTCCGGGGCAATACCCTGGAGTTCATACCCCCGCGAAGCCAAAACCTGCTTCACAATGCTCTTCATTCCCATTTCTCTTAGTATGATCAATACTCAATTCCATCCGTTCAGGATCGAAAAACTCAAGCTCGGGGAACATTAACCATTTTGTTGGATATTTTCCATTTGATGCCGAGGGTTCCGTTAAAGACGTAATTCAAAAGGTAACCTGGAAGCATGCTGACGAGCTTTGTCGCTGCGTGCCTGATTACGCAAACAACACCCTACCAACGCCCACGAGATATCTGGGTTTTCCGATCTGTCCTTGATAAAAACGCACGGATGATCTCCGCGGCCCTCAACGAAAATCTTTGGGTCGCCTACGATACTCAAACCTGTGGACTTTATAAAGCCTGGACAGGCGGCGTAAAGTTTGATGGAGCGGTGTACACCACCGTTCACGGACCTCAACCGACTAGTTTAGGCACTCCCTACATTCTCAACAAAGGCGCCACTTGGCAGATTCAAGATGGCGACCACTTCCCAGGTCTCACCCCGCGATACATGGGTTATCGCATCAAAAACAATCAACTCTTTATCTCTATCGAACTCAAGACCGACACCGGTCAAGTTGTCAAAGTTGAAGAGAATCCCGAGTACTTCTCCAGCATGGCGAATGTCGTTGGACTCCGCCGATCATTCAACGTCTCGGGCCTCAAGGGCGAACAGGTACTCCGAGTTCTATGGGCAGAAACCGCACCTGGAACTCTTCTTGATCGCGTCGCTAAGAATGTCACATTCAGTGGTCGCGCCAAATTGCCAGATTCAAACGAAATTGCTGGATACGCCAACATAGGCAACGGATCGTCCGAATTCATCGTGACTTATCCAAAATCCGGAACTCCAAATGGAGTAACCCCTCCGGACGAAGATGGAGTAGAGCTCGCCACTCAACCAACTCCAAAACCAACCCCCGCGACCCAGCAAGACGTCAGTTCCCAACGTGTCCCTGGATTGAGCCTGCGCGTGTACTGGACTGGCATCGAAATGTCAGCAATTCCTGAGCTAATTTCCGGGCAAACTCCCAATTACAGCGTCATCATCCCCAGCCTCAACCTCGGCAACGGTGATTTTGGCCCTGATGGAGACAATTTCCTTGCTCACGTCACAGGATTCATTAACGTCACCCAAGCGGGTACCTACGAATTCCAAATCGGATCAGATGACGGTTCCCGACTCTTCATTGGTGACAACCTCGTCGTCGACCACGATGGACTTCACGGAAAGCAATTCAAAGCAGGCAAAACCGAGCTGAACGTCGGCGAAAACTCAATTCGCATCGAAATGTTCGAAAGTGGTGCCGACGAAGCTCTCGAACTGCAATGGAAAAAACCGGGCGATACCGAATTCACAACGGTTCCGGCTTCTGCTTTCACAACGCCCGCTGGCGAAGTTCGCGTGACCGCCCCTGGCAAAAAGGGTGTCATGGGAATCGACAACTTCCGTCCTGGCGATCGCCGACCACTCGAAGATGTCCACCCTGCTTTCACGCTCACTCAAGCTCGACCAAATGAGTTCCACCCCCGCGTTGGTGGAATCGCATTCCTCCCGAACCGAGATATGCTCATCTGCACCTGGGATGCCGACGGCGCCGTCTATCAAGTCAAGAATTGGGATAAAGCCCAGTCTCAAATGTCTGTCAAGCGAATCGCTGCCGGACTTGCTGAACCCCTCGGAATTAAAGTTGTTGATGGACGCACCTACGTCCTGCAAAAGCAAGAACTCACTGAACTCATTGACCACGACAAAGATGGCATCACTGACGAATACCGATGCGTTGCTAACGGATGGGGCGTCACTTCTAACTTCCATGAATTCGCTTTTGGTCTCGAATACCGAAACGGCAAATTCTATGGCAACCTTGCGACAGCCATCAACCCTGGCGGCTCATCGACCCAACCACAGAACCCTGACCGGGGCCGAACAGTCGAAATCGATGCCAAAACGGGCGAGTACAAGTTCATTGTTTCCGGACTCCGAACCCCGAACGGAATCGGTTTTGGATCATTCGGACACCTCTACATTTCAGACAACCAAGGCGACTGGCTCCCTTCAAGCAAAATCATGCTGGTTAAGGAAGGCGCATTCTACGGCAACCGATCCGTTGAACCAATTGCTAAGGCCGACACTCCCGAAGATCCTCCGGTTGTTTGGCTTCCCCAAAACGAAATTGGTAACTCACCCAGCCAGATAGCTCCATTGAATCACGGACCTTACAAGGGTCAAATGGTTCATGGAGACGTCACCCACGGCGGACTCAAGCGAGTCTATGTAGAGGAAGTCGATGGTGTCCTTCAAGGTTGTGTATTCCGATTCACTCAAGGGTTAGAAGCCGGCAGCAACCGTGTCGTCGTCGCTCCGGATGGAAGTTTCATCGTTGGTGGAATCGGATCATCGGGCAACTGGGGACAAACCGGAAAACAAAGCTACGGTACCCAACGACTTGCTTACAACAACCGATCGGTGTTCGAAATGCTGAGCGTGTCCCCGCGCCGAAATGGACTGGAAATCAAGTTCACCGAACCCCTGCATAAGGATGTTGGCAACACCCCGGCCTACTACAATGTGAACCAGTACCGCTACGTCCCAACTGTCGAATACGGCGGTCCAAAAGTTGACGAAGAAGTGCTTGATGTCAAAGCCGTCTGGGTGAGTCAAGATCGCAAAACGGTCTTCCTCAATATTGATGGTCTCAAAGAAAAGGGCCACATTGCATTCGTCCACTGCCATCAAAGCCTGCAAAGCAAGAGCAATCAGTTCCTGTGGGCAACCGAAGCCTGGCTCACCATGAACGAGATTCCCGCAAAAGATGGCCCGATGCCAACTCGACGTGTGGATCAACCCAGCGAACCTGTCCAAGGCAACAAGCTCACCAACTCGATGAGCAACTTCCAGGGCTGGAACCGCGACACTGTCCCCAGCGCATGGACTCTCAAAAACGGAATCCTCAGCTTCACCCCGGGTTCTGAAGGCGGTGATATCCGAACCGTCAAGAAATACAAAAACTTTGACCTGTCATTCGATTGGAAGGTTGGCCCTGCTGGAAATAGCGGCGTCATGTATTTCGCTCAAGATCGTCCTGGTCAATACCCTTGGCAATGCGCCCCCGAGTACCAGATACTCGACAACACCAAGCATGTAGATGGACGAAATCCGCTTACTTCCGCTGGTGCAATGTATGCGTTGGTTCGACCTGACTTTGATTACACTCGCCCGGTCGGCGAGTGGAACACAAGTCGAATCGTTGCCAAGAATGGAGTGATTGAACACTGGCTCAATCACAAACTCATGGTCAAAGTGGATATGAACTCGCAAGCGTTCCGCGACCTCGTCGCCCAAAGCAAGTTCCAAGATATGCCGGAATTCGGAAAGTTCACCGAGGGCTATCTGGTCTTCCAAGATCACGGCGATCCAGTCAGCTATCGGAACATCACGATCAAAGAAAACTAATCGACAAACAAAAAAAATCCCCGCGAACTTCTATTCGCGGGGATTTTTTTATTGCACTTACTCTAAATCAAAGAACTTATCCGAAGGATTCTGGGTGTCATAAAACTGCCCCATCTTCAACCGTTTTGAGTGACCGTCCGCCCAAAAGATCGTTGCGCCACCTGCAAATGTAGGATCGGGTCGCCCCCAGCAATCAATGTCGCTCGCACTCGGCGGTAACAAATGCTTCCCATCATCCCCGCACCAACTTCCAACGACACTCGCTTTAGCCGATGTCAAAACGACTGTTTCCGCCGGAGAACCAAGGGCCGTTGAGGACACCGCGGTATGTCCATCAAAGTTACTGAAGTCCGTCATGATGTTGGTCAAATAGGTTGCGTTATAACCAAAGTGCGAACTCAGAGCTCCCGTCGTATCTTTTTCTGCGACTGCGCTACCTGGGCACAGCCAAATCTGTTTGTTCTTTACATACGGATCAACCATGTCCAACCAAAGCGGAAAACCGGTATCGGTCGCATATGCATCAAGCGGAAACGTATCGTCGTAATCCTGTTGGTAAAGCACCATCGCAATCCCCAAATTCCGCTGATTGCTCAAACACTGAGTCGCTTTCGCCGCCCCTTTCGCCTGCGCAAAAACCGGGAACAAAATCGCCGCCAAAATGGCGATAATCGCAATCACAACCAACAATTCAATCAACGTAAATCCAGACCGACGCTTCACTCCCCTATTCTACTCGCCCCAAGTTCACTGAGTTCTAACGACCGTCTAGTTGAGACCAATTGGGCACAATTTGAACGCTATTCTAGCCATCTCTCAACGTCCCCGCCGAACCCCTGGAGCCGCCCGCATCGCCGCAACCACACGCTCCGCATAACGAACACTTGCTCCTCTATTCTCCGCGACCAAGTCTGCCGCCGCCTTCCCCATCCGGGCCCGTTTCCCGTCATCTTCCAAGAGCTCAATCAAGGCTCCGCGCAAACCTTCCACTGTTTCAACCGTGATCGTTGCACCGACGCGATCCGCCATGTCTGTCACATCGCGAAAATTCATCATATGCGGCCCATGAATGACCGGCTTCCCATGCGCGAGTGGCTGAATCAAATTCTGACCTCCCAACTTATCAAATCCGCCCCCTATCACAACAACATCTGCCACTGAATAAACCTGCGATAGTTCTCCATAACTATCCAAAATCAAATACCGCCCACTCTCCCCTTTCGACCGTAAGGCTACCGATCCAAATGCGCCCGTAACCCGAGCCGCCAAACCCGGCACCGTTTCCATATGCCGCGGAGCATGCACAACCCAAACATCTGTGAGTCTCTCGTCAGTCAATGCATCAACAACAAACTTCTCTTCCATCTCACCGCGGGTCGATCCAATCACAACGACCTTTGCATCCAAAGGAATTCCAAGTTCATTTTTCCAAACTTCTGGATCAGCATCAATTCCCTCCAAAGCTTGATCAAATTTACAGTTCCCCAAAACCTCGACGGATCCCGCCCCTAAAGCCGAAAACCGCTCGCGATCCGTCTCCGTCTGAACCAAGACCTCGTCAACTTGATCAAGCAAAGGTCGATAGAAAAACCCTAACTTCGATGATCGCGGAAACGAGCGGTCACTCACGCGACCATTCAGAACCAAGGTTCTGGCCTGAACCGTTTTGGCTGCCCAAAAAAAGTTCATCCAGAGCTCTGTCTCCATCACCGCAACTGCTTTTGGCTCCACCCGCGACATCGCCGCAAGCGTAAAACGCACAACATCAATCGGAAAATAAACCAAATGATCAAACAACCCACTCGCCTGGTTTCGAGCCGTTTCATGACCACTCGAAGTCGTCACGCTCAAAACGATCTCTGCCTCCGGAGCTAACCGCCGAATCTCCCTCAAAATTGGGAGCGAAGCAACCACCTCACCCACGCTCACGGCATGAAACCAAATTCGATCTGAGCCTTCACGCAACGGCAACTTCAGGTTTCCCTGACGCTCTTGCCAGTCCACCTTTTCTGCGCGTCTATTTGCTCGCCAAAGCATCCATGGAACCCAAATTGGGCTCAATAAGGTGAGCAGAATGTTATAAACCCAAAACATTAGTCAGCAAACTTCTGTCCCGTAATGCGCTCAAAAGCCTCAACATATTTCGCCCTTGTTTTCATCACAACATCATCTGGCAATTCGGGCCCGGGCGGCTGTTTGTTCCAGTTCAAAGTCTCCAGATAGTCGCGAACGTACTGCTTATCAAAGCTTGGTTGCGCCCCGCCTGGTTGATAAAGAGAAGCTTCCCAATACCGGCTCGAATCCGGGCTCAACGCTTCATCAATCCAAATCAACCCATCATCCGTCAAACCAAATTCAAACTTCGTATCCGCTAAAATCAATCCCGATTTTTCCGCATGTTCGGCCGCAAGGCTATAGAGCTTCAAAGTCCAATCTCGTGCCTGCGTTGCCACTTCTGCACCAACCATGTCAACCGCTTTCTTATAGGAAATGTTCTCGTCATGACCTTCTTCGGCTTTGGTGGCTGGAGTGAAAATCGGCTCCGGTAACCGTGACCCATCATGCAAACCGTCTGGTAAATCCAAGCCATGAACTGTCCCGCCATCTTTACGATATTCTTTAAAAAGCGACCCCGCAATATAACCCCGTGCCACACATTCAATCGTCAGTGGCTTGGCTTTTCGGCTAATCATGCAGCGACCTTTCAGATCACTGATGTAAGCACCAACAATGTCCGCAACATCCTTATCCTCAACTGAAATCATATGGTGCGGAACAACATCCGCAAATTTATTGAACCAAAATGCACTCATCTGATTCAGGACGCGACCCTTGTCCGGAATCCCATTTGCCATCACAACATCAAACGCACTGATGCGATCTGTAGTGATGATGAAAAGTCTATCACCTAAATCGTACGCTTCTCGTACCTTGCCTTTGAAAGGAATTCCAAGATCGCCCAAATCCGTTGTCAAAAGCACCATTGCCAAAGAATAGCCTCTTTTCCGACACCGAAAGAGGCTTAGGAATCAGTCTTTACAAATCGTTCTTCGTAAGCCCGAATCTTCCGTTCAATTTCTTCTGAATGACGCTCTGAATACCGCAGCGCCGCCCGCAATTCCGCCTCTGTCAACGATGCATACGAGTTTTTGAGTGCCTCAAGAGACCCTTGCTTTCGGTGTTCTCTCGCGATCTCCCAGACAAAAATTCCGCTATCTAGTAGGGACGCTACGCCATTTTCATCAATCTCAATCAGGATTGCATTTTCATCGTTACCTGTGTCCGCGCGATAAATCTCCAGCCGAACCGCCAATTTAGATACATCTGTCGCCAAACAAACCGCACATTCACTTTGCTCCAAGTCGCCGTGCTCAACGCCCATCAGGCAAAGCTCTTCGTAAATTTCAGGATGAAACTCTCTCACGTGCCCAACTAAGACTTCAAACGACGCCGGCTTAATTCGCGCCAGCCGCCGCAATTGGGGCAACATCCAATGCTCAGGTGTTGAATTCGTCATCTAACCGTAACCATCCGTGGCCGTCTTGATCAGCGCTGACCGGCAAACATCATTGTTCGCCCTTTAGACCTTTTCCGAGTTGTAAGACGCAAGTTTACTCACAACAGTTGCAGATCATAACATTCTCACAATAAATCATGAAGAACCAGAAACTTTTCTAGCTCATCACGAAATATCGCTGGATACTGAATACACCCAGCTCCATGAGTAGCTCCTTCAAAAGTCACCGCCTTCACCGGCCCCGGCACTGATTCCTCCAGCAACTTCGCCGAACTCAGGGGAACAATCGGGTCGGCCCCTCCGAAAAAGAACAAAACTGGCACATGTGAACCCAACTTCGCCAGAGCCAAATCCACCCGAATTTGTCCAGGTTTAAAGCCCAAAAGCCACGGCCCGACCAAGGCAGTCGGCCGCATCCATTTAGCCACCCCCGCACCACCCAAAAACAACCACCACGCATCACTGGCTTCCTGCATCGACCGATAAGGGCCATCGAGAACCAATGCATCAACTTCACCACCCGGCTCCTGTGTCGCAAGGCAACTTGCCACTGCCCCCATTGAGCTCGCCAGCATCACAATCTTCTTCCCCGGAAATTCTGCTCGGACCCATTTCAGAACTGCCAATACATCTTGCCGCTCATCCCGCCCCAAAGTCACTTTCGCCTTCCCGCTCTGACCATGCCCCCGGTGATCAAAGAAAACCATCGATGCCCCTTTTGGCACTAACTGTTGAGAAACCGGTACCCACTGACTTCGATTCACCAAATAGCCATGCGCACATACAACAACCAAGTCCCCCGAACCTTTAGTCGCCCATCCTCGGATCGCGACATCATCATCCGTCTTAACCTCAAAATTAGTTTGCCCAAATCCCATCATTCCCGGACTCAAAAATTGATGAATGCGAATCGGAAAAAGACTCGCCCGAACCGCCCCAATAATGACTCCAATATAAATTAACCCCAGCAAAACCGCCAGAGTCACAAGCACGGTGATCAATATTTCCATGTGCTTCCCCCCTCACAATGGCACGCCACCATCAAAACTTTGCTAAACTTGAATCTCGCTGACATGTTTGCACTCAACTTCTACGCCGAACTCTACGACGAGCAACTTCGAACCGGTCGAAAAACCGTCTCTATCCGACTCGGTGACAAAACCGACAAGTACCAAGATGGCATGGTCGTTTGGGTCACAATCGGCCCCCGATTTGGACGCCGACAGAAACTATACAGTGCAATCCTCGATCGCGTTGAGACAAAATTAATCAGCGAACTCAGCCCCCGGGACATTGAACGCGAAAATCACGAACTTCGGAGCCAAGATGAGATGATCTCCTTCCTCAGCCGCGTTTATGGCGAGTTCATCACCCCCGCTCACAGTTGCACAGTCATCCACTTCAGCCGGATCGACGAGTAGACCCACTACCGGATAAGCCAAACTAATCGTGTGTGGATCACCACCCGCGACCAATCACGCGATATTGACCTCCGTGCCACTCAAGAGTTCGGAATCCCCAGCACCGAACTCATGGAAGCTGCGGGCCAAGCTGTAACCGAACTCGCGCAATCGTTACTTCTCGACCAGGCCACCGTCTCCATCCTCTGTGGGCCCGGCAACAATGGCGGAGACGGACTTGTCGTCGCTCGTATGCTCCATAAACTTGGCTACAAAGTTACCATCCTCATTACCAGTTCCGAAGAAAACCTCAAATCTTCCACCAAAGATCAACTTAAAAAGATCCGCTACCTCAAGTTAGACCCACTATTTCCTCAAAACCCGAACTTTCAACTCGCTCTTCAAAGACTTAACACCCACGATCTTATCATCGACGCTCTGCTCGGAACGGGTTCAGAAGGGGCACCTCGCGACCCGATTTCCGGTGTTATTACCGCCGCAAATCAATCGCAAACGCCAATCATCAGCATCGACATTCCCAGCGGCATCGACTGCGATTCAGGTGTCGCACACGCCCAATTCATCCGGGCCAATCACACGATCACCATTGGCAATCCCAAACCTTTTCTGTTCCAAAACGCTGGTCTTGAAGCATCAGGAAAATGGAATGTCGCTCCTATCAATTTCCCTCCCGAACTCCTCAACCAACCGACAGACTTCGAGTACATAACAGAGTTTCCAATTCTTCCACAGAGAGCCAAAAACTCTCACAAAGGCACTTCCGGACGCCTCCTCATCGTCGCCGGCTCCGACAACATGCCCGGTGCTGCAATTCTCGCCGCTCACGCCGCCCTCTGCGCAGGAATTGGGCTCGTCACTCTCGCCAGCACTCCCGAAGTCTGCCGCGTTGCTAGTCACCATCTCCCAGAAATCATTCTCCATCCCCTATTAGCCACGGATGGTGTCATCGCATCCAGTGCAGCAAATGACCTCATCGCCAGCCAATCCATTTTCGACGCCGCGATTTTTGGCCCTGGTCTGTCAACACATCCCGAAACTCTTAGTTTCCTTAAAGAGGTCTTTTCTAACCTCCAAATACCTTCTGTCATCGATGCTGACGGTCTTAATGCGGGGGCAAAAGGAGTACGGCTTCCACCCTCGCCATGCGTTCTCACGCCTCACCCCGGCGAATTAGCCCGACTGATGTGCACGACCACCGATGAGATCCAGCTCAATCGATTCGAATTTGCGCAACAAGCTGTAGAAAATTTCAACCAGACTATCCTCCTAAAGGGCGCCCACAGCATTGTCGCCACTCCAAGCCACCCCCTAGCTGTCAATTCCTCCGGCAACCCCGGAATGGCAACCGGAGGAATGGGTGATGCCCTCAGCGGCATCATTGGCACACTCCTCGCCCAGGGCCATCCACCTCGCGAATCTGCCATCGCCGGAATGTTCTGGCACGGGCTCGCCGCAGACCTGTGTGCCCACGAAATCGGTTCCGTGGGATACACCGCCACCGATTTAATAAGAAATCTTCCGCGAACTCGGGCTAAACTCACCGCATCGTGAGAAAAGCGGTACTCCTATTCATTTTCAGTCTCCTGGCCATCCTCTGTGTTGCCCAAGACCTCAAAACATTCACGATCACACCGCCGGGCGAAGGCGGATTTAGTTTTGTTATGACCAAAGGCACCGAATCCACGATGCCCATCCCTATCGAAGGAAAATCGATGGAAGTTGCCGCCCCCGACGATCCCAACGGACACCAAGTCCATGTCATCGATAACGCTATTAACCGCGCCGCATCATCCGATCTCATTTCAATTCTAAAAACAAAAAAATACTCACCCAAATCTGATGAATTCAATCTGATCGCAAACGTAGAATTTCAGTTCAAAACCATCTCCGGCTCCCTCCCCGCAGGAACGCTCACCTTGCTCACAGGAGACAAACCCCGAACGATTCTCATCACTGCCAGCGACAAAAACAAAGTCACAACTCAGTTCATCCCTGAAAACTCCCGTAGCTACGAATTCACTTATGAAGCCGAAGGTGAAAAGAAATCCATCACCGGCACAATCGCCGATGACAAAGATGCTGGTCCAACTGTTGTCGAGATTGAAATCGATGCCGAGTTTGGCGAGGTAAATGCCGAAGCTCCCGCAACCGGTGCAGGCGAAAAGACCGAAGAAAAAGCGAAAGACGTGGGACAAAATCCGTTCATGTCGTTCCTTCGACTAATTGTCGGACTGGCAGTAGTCGGAGGACTCGGATACGGCGCCTATTACTACTACAAAAATAATCAAAAACTCGTCGAAAATATGGCAAATCAAGCGGGTCTCGTCCCCAACCAAAATCCCGACCCGACCGGTGCCCTCCCGCCTGAACCCGTCAAAAAAGACCTTCAAAAAATCGACCTTGGCGGTGGATCCCCCCTCTCCGTTTCAATGGAGAGGGGGCCAGGGGGTGAGGCAATCTCACCGCAAACTTTTACAAAAAACCCGCGACTCGTTACCGCCGCGGGTGACATCCATCTCATTCCAGAAGGCAACCAAACCGTCGGACGCGAGGCTGCCAGTCTCACACTTGCCGGAGAATCTAGCGTCAGCCGACACCACGCAAACATCAGCCGATCGGGCGACCAAATCAGTGTTTCCGATGCAGGAAGCACTAATGGAACATACATTAACGGAACCAAGATCGCTTCTCCCACCGTCCTCAACCCAGGAGACACAATTCAATTTGGTGCGGTTGCGTACCGATATGAAGAATAATCCACCGCAATCTCACCTGGATATCGGAAACTAAACACTATGGGAAAAATGCTCGGTCGTGCCTTCCTCTGCGCCATTGCCGGATTGATCGGTTGGCTAATCACCGAACCCCTGCTCCCCAAAGAATTCGCTAGTTCCGAATGGCAACGCGCCGAATTCCGAATGGTATTCATCTCCGTACTTTTCATCGGACTCGCCGCTGGATTCCATCAAGGTTATATGAAAGGTGGCAAGCGCAATGTTTTCCTCGGACTTGCTCTTGGCCTTGTATTCGGAACCCTCGGCGGGCTTCTTGGATATCAAATCGGCGGAACCACTAGCACAGTTATTTTTGGCGATAATTGGGCACTCAAATCATTTCCTATTGTCCCTCGCGCGATCACCTTCGCATTTATGGGCAGTTTCCTCGGTGCAGGAATTGGAGTAACGCAATTCCGTGCCCGAATCATCATGGCGGGTGCTTTCGGAGGGCTTATCGGTGGTGGTATCGCCGGGCTTTTCTTTGATCCCCTCGGTGTAGCGATTGGTCAAGTTCTTAGTCAAGGCGGAGAAAGTGGATTTGCCGGACGCGCCCTCATGTGGCCCCTTATGGGTTTCACCGTCGGCCTTTTCACCGCCTGGCTCGAGCAAGCCACCCGCCAAGCCTGGGTTCGCCTCATCGTTGGTCGTAATGAAGGCAAAGAGTGGCCCATCGACGGCGTCCAAACCCACCTGGGTCGTGATGAACGCGCCAACGTCCCCCTCTTCGGCGATAATAATGTCGCCGCCCTCCACGCGACCATCACCCGACAAGGTGTCAACTACATCCTCTCTGACGCCGGAACCCAGATCGGAACTGGATACCAAGGCGTCCGACTCGCCGCCCCCGTAGCCCTTCAACCCGGTGACATGTTCCAAGTTGGCAATCATCAGCTCCAATTTCTCGTCAAAGCCTCTGCCGCGCGAAAAATCCAAGAGGGCCGTGCCCAAGCCGTTCCCATGTCCCCGCAAGGGCAACAATTCCAGCCGCAACAACCGCTTCACCCAATTCAAGCAGGAACCCCCGCGAATCCACAGGCATCCAATCCAACCCAAGCCTTCGCCACACAACAAGCCACCTATGCCCTGATCGCTCTCGACGGCCCGATGACGGGACAACGAATCCCGATTACGTCACTAACTGAAGCCGGTCGCGAAACCCCGGGAATCAACCTCGGATACGATGCCCAAGCTTCCCGCCGACACGCCGTCCTTTCACCTACTCCAAACGGAGTTCACATCAAAGACCTTGGCAGCACAAACGGCACTTATCTTAACGGACAAAGAATTCCCGAAGCAAACGCCCCTATTGGTAGCGTCATAAAAATTGGATCAACCAGTTTTCGAGTCGAGTCAGCCTAAACCTTAAAATCTCATGAACCAAAACGACCCCAACCGCACAATCATCTCTGGCCCCATCGACCCTAACCGAACCGTTATGGGCAACCCCGGAATGAACAGCAACCAAACAATGGCCATGAGTGCGCCTCCCCTCGCTGGCGATCCAAACCGAACCACCGCCTTTGCCCCCAGCCAACCCCTCAGTTTCATCCTCACTCCCACCCGAACCGCCACTATGGCAAACGGCCCCGCCCGCGAACAATTCCTTCTCGAAATCACTGCCCCATCTGACGGCGGACTCCCCGGAATGCAAATGTCCGGCGACCGTGCCCCCCTCAACCTCTGCCTCGTCATCGACCGTAGCGGTTCAATGGAGGGCCAACCCATTGAATATGCCAAACAAGCCTGCGGTCAACTGGTCGACCTCCTCAGTCCCAACGACATCCTCTCCATTGTCGTCTTCGATGAAATCGTTGAAGTTCTCATGGCACCCCAACGAGTCACCGACAAACAAGCGATCAAAAACGGCATCGCCCAACTCCAACCGGGATACACCACTAACCTTTACGACGGACTCACTCTTGGCTCCCAGCAATTGAGCCAAGCCATCGAATCCGGCCGCGTTACTCGCATGGTTGTCCTCACCGATGGTGAACCCACTGCCGGAATCAAAGATTTTCAACCTCTCGTCGGTCACGCCGGCGAAATCAAAGACCGAGGCATCACAACCACTTACCTTGGTTTCGGTCAAGAATATAACGAAGAACTCCTCGCCGCCATGGCAAAAAAATCCGGCGGAAACTACTACTACATCCCCCAACCCCAGCTGATCCCGGAAATTTTCCGCACCGAATTCAACAAGATGGTCAGCACCACCGGTGTGAACCTCAAATTCGACCTCAAAACCGCCCGGTGGGTTAACTTCAAAGGCGCAACCGGATACAGTGGCCCCGCCGGAGAACGCGAAGTCAGCATCAACCTTGCCGACATTGAACGCGGCTCAACGATCGAAGTTGTCGTTGATTTTGAATTCGATAATCACCCTCTTGGTCACTACCGCGTCGCCAGCGGAAAACTCACTTACGACTCCCTCGGCGGCGGAACTCAGGTTGTCGACGTCGATTTCGTTATGGAATTCACGGCCGAGCAGGCTCGTTACATGGCTGCCCCCAACCCCAAAGTAGATGCCGCTTGGCAAATCAGTGCTGCATCACGAGTGGTCGAAAAAACCATCATGGGCCTCAAAACCCAGGCGATCACATCCCAAGCCGCCCTCGCCGACCTTGCCAAAACCCAAGCCCTCCTCACCGCCCAGGGCAAAACCTCCGACGCCCAGGAAGTCACTATGGCCATGCAAGCCATCCAACGCGGCGATGTCGGTGGAGCCGAGAAAACCCTCATGGGAACCATGGTTCACCTCGACCAAGGCAAGAGTCAATAGAAATCGTCGTATACTAAATCTATGAAAATCCCTATGGAACTACAAGCTATTCTGTCAAGTGACCCTGATGTCATGCACGGAAAAGTTTGCTTCGTTGGAACCCGGGTGCCTGTTTCCGTTTTTCTTGATAATTTTCAGCAAGGTATGGGTTCCGCTGAGTTTCTCGAAGAATATCCAACAGTTTCCGCCGAACAACTTGCCGTAATCATAACCTGGACAAAATTGCAAGCCGAAAAGTCACTTGGGCTCGATTTTGCCTCTTAGATCATGAAAGTACTTCTGGATGAGAATCTCCCTCGAAGTCTTCGGCACCACCTCAAACCTCATGACTGTGTGACCGTCGACTTTCTCGGATGGACCGGAACCAAAAACGGAAAGCTACTGAGCCTCGCTGAGCAAAATGGCTTCTCGTGTCTAGTCACTCTCGATGATGACCTTCCACCCGAACAAAACATTAAGAACCGCCACATATCCGTAATCATACTGAGACCGGACAGTCAAGGGAAATCTGACTTATTCAACTTGGCCCCTAAAATTCTTAGTGAGCTTGAAAGCATATCACCCGGTCAAATCATACGTGTGGGCAGTAAATAGACTACAGCCAATATGGTAAAATCCATCTAACGTCGAGGAGCGCTGCGATCGAAAGAGACCAGGCTCGACCACCCCCAAACCAAATGGGTCAAGAACTGCGCTCGCAATCAATTCAAGGTTGCGAGCGTTTTTGTTTTATCCTCAAACGCAAACCAACCGAAAATCTAAAAGGCAAAGCAAATGAGCACAACCATCCCAAGCAAAACCGATCACAAAGTCGCCGACCTCACCCTCGCCGCATGGGGCCACAAAGAAATCCGCATCGCCGAAACCGAAATGCCCGGCCTTATGGCCATCCGCGACGAATTCGCCGGTTCAAAACCCCTCGCCGGAGCAAAAATCGCGGGTTCCCTCCACATGACCATCCAAACCGCGGTTCTCATCGAAACCCTCATTGCCCTTGGTGCGGAAGTCCGCTGGGCCAGTTGCAACATCTACTCCACCCAAGATCACGCCGCCGCCGCAATTGCCGATCAAGGCATCCCCGTTTACGCATTCAAAGGCGAGAATCTTGACGAATATTGGGAATTCACCCACAAGATCATGGAGTGGCACGACGGCGGCACGCCCAACATGATTCTCGATGACGGCGGCGATGCCACTATGCTCATCCTCCTCGGCAGCAAAGCCGAACAAGACATCTCCGTTCTCGATAATCCCACCAGCGAAGAAGCCATTTGCCTCTTCAACTCCATCAAGAACAAACTTAAAACTGACCCCACGTTCTACAGCCGCATCAAAGCCAACATCCAAGGCGTCAGCGAAGAAACCACCACCGGCGTCCACCGCCTCTATGAGCTCCAAAAGAAAGGCGAACTCCCATTCCCGTGCTTCAATGTCAACGATAGCGTCACCAAAAGCAAATTCGACAACCTCTACGGTTGCCGCGAATCACTGGTCGACGGAATCAAACGCGCTACCGATGTCATGATCGCCGGCAAAATCGCTGTTGTTTGCGGCTATGGCGACGTCGGCAAAGGATCCGCCCAAGCCCTCCGCGCGCTCAGTGCCCAAGTTTGGGTGACCGAAGTCGATCCCATTTGCGCCCTGCAAGCATCCATGGAAGGTTATCGCGTCGTCACGATGGATTACGCCGCCGATAAAGCCGACATCTTCGTCACCGCTACCGGAAACTATCACGTCATCACCCACGATCACCTGATCAAGATGAAAAACAACTCGATCGTTTGCAACATCGGTCACTTCGATAACGAGATTGATGTCGCTTCAATCGAAAAATATGAGTGGGAGGAAATCAAACCTCAAGTTGATCACATCATCTTTCCTGATGGCAAGCGCATCATCCTGCTCGCCAAAGGTCGCCTCATCAACCTCGGTTGCGGCACCGGACATCCGAGCTACGTAATGTCCTCTTCCTTCGCAAACCAAGTTATCGCGCAAATCGAGCTCTGGACTAAGAAAGGCGAATATGCCCCAGGCGTTTACGTCCTCCCAAAAATCCTTGACGAAAAAGTTGCGCGCTTGCAACTGGAAATGCTTAACGCCGAACTCACCACTCTCCGGCCCGACCAAGCCGAATACATCGGCGTCGATGTCTCCGGCCCGTACAAACCCGACACCTACCGCTACTAGGCGATCCAAGTTGTGTGGTGACCGTCTCCAAAAGGTCACCACACTCGCCAAGTTTTAAAATTTAAAGTTGCTATCCACCAAAAAAGTCAAATGTCACCTCAAGTAGACTCATCAGCGTGAATCTCACCCGCCGAGAATTTCTTGCAACGACCGCAGCATCGGCACTCGCTTTGGGTGTAGAAAAACAAGAACCTAAGTCTTTCCAGTTCGCCTACTTCTCCGATACCCATGTCGCCCTCGACCACAATATCAAAGAAAACGCTGAAATGTTCGCCGCAATCAAAGGCGAATCCTCTCCCGCTTTCGCCATCAATGGCGGCGATGTCACCGATTATGGCTGGGCTGGTGAATACGATAACTACCAAAAACTCAAAGATACGTTTGGCATAAAAACCTATGAAAACATGGGCAATCACGATGTCCGTTGGTCACCGCAAGGTGAGAAAATCTTCAAAGAACGCCTTGGCCCCGCGTATCAATTCTTTACTCACCAAGGTGTTTTCTTCGCAATCCTCGATTCAACGGTCCCTCTCAGCCATTGGGGACACTTCACCGATACTCAACTCGCGGCCCTCAAAACCAAACTGGAAAAACTCTCTCAATCCACACCAGTGATCATCGCCACCCACCACTGGGTCGGGCGCGAACAGGTCATGATCGACAACGAAAACTCAATCCGAGAAATCCTCCGGAAATTCAATACTAAACTCATCCTCACCGGTCACGGCCATAATGATCTCCATTGGGAATACGACGGCATGACCTGCACCATGAACAAGGGTCTCTACCAAGGTTCTTGGCAATCTATCGAAGTCGACCGAAAAGCAAATGAAATCCGCCTCTCCCGCTATACAAAAGAATCCGGAAAACTGACCATCCTCACTCGCGTCCCGCTGGAATTCAACCCTCGTGAAGACCTTTCTAAAATTCCCTCCGCAGCACTTCTCAACAATCCCGCCTTCACAGAGATTAAAGTTAACGAAAATCCATGGCTTCAAAAAGATTCAAATACAATCAAATCACTCGATCTCGGAAACAACATCGTTATTCTGAAGTCTGTTTCCAATCTTGTCAGTTTTGATGTATTGGAGCGAAATCCGCTTCTGCCAAGCAGTGAAGAGATCATTCTCCCATCGCCAAGCAGTGCTATCGGTGGCGGAGGTGTTATGTCACACATCCATGCCGAAGGCACCTTACTTTTCTTTTCGAGCCTGGATGGAACTGCATTTGAATTCAATATTGCTCACGAACCTAAAGAAAAACACAATTCATTCATTAGAACACTTCCTTCAAACGGCTACGTCCACTCCGCACCGTTAAACACAAGTCTTGAAATGTTCGTTGGCGATTCATCTGGGCTTCTACGTGCTCATACAAGACGCCCAGGCAGCGGACTTGGAATCCTTTGGCAAACCCAACTCCCTGGCCCCGTCTATGCCAGGCCCATCATCGCCCAAGAAACCCTCGTCATCGGCAACCACGGTGCATTCTTCGGATTCCACCCCGAAACCGGCGAACAACTCTGGCGAACCCCCATGCCCGAGTCCAACACCGCGTTCACCCAATCCGAACCTTGCACCGACGGCACTCGCGTTTACATCACTTGCTGGGACAGCCACATCTACTGCCTCGATGCAAAATCCGGCGAAATCGTCTGGCGAAAACCGTGCCAGCCCCGAACCTTCGCTTTCTCCCCCGCCATCGGCTCACCCTGCCTTGATGACGACAGCGTCTACTGCGTTGCCAACGGAAACGGACTCTTCCGATTCAACAAACTCACCGGCGAACAAATCTACGAACTCGCCGCCCCCGGTGACAAATTCGGGCATAGTTCCCCCGTCCACCACGAAGGCAAAATCTACGCCGGTGGCCTCGGCGACAACGGGAGTGTCTGGTGCGTCGATGCCAAAAAAGGCGAAGTCATCTGGGAATGCAAAACCGGATCAGTCATTTACGATTCCAGCCCGACTATTGGACATGGCCTCCTCGCCATCGGGTGCGCCAATGGAATCCTCAACGTCATTCGGTTAACCGATGGAAAACTCCTCACCCAACACCGACTCGGCGGACTTTTCCTGAGTACCCCCCTGATTCACAACCAAAAACTCTATGCCGCTGCGTTCAAAGGAGTTCTACATATTTTCGACCTTAAACCCCTCATCGACCAAATCGATAGTGAGTGATTTGTCGACTCTCAACTACCGACACAAAAAAAAGAGGCAACTATCAGTCGTTGCCTCCATATTAACATCTCTAGGTCAATGATCTTTCAGTTACTTGCTGCTCGATCCCGCCATCGCTTTTTCATTCACTGAACCTTCAGCAATCGAACTCAGCTTCTGATCCGCCGCTTCTTCCTGCTCAAAGATCGAGGTAATGACTTTCACATCACCTTTCAAGCCTAGCGACTCGGCAAATGAACGCACTGTGCCATAACCGGAGATCTCATAATGCTCCACGCGTTGAGCGCAGGCAATTATCGCCGCGTCCATCACTTCCGGGGTCATTTCTTCGCCCATTACTTTGTTGGTTTCCGCAATCAACCCTTTCATCGCGAGGCACGTTTCTTTGCCCGGTTTTTCATCATGCGATTCCAAAAGTTTCGCAACTTTTTCTTGCTGAGTCTTGGTTTCTTCCAAGTGCGCTTCGAGAGCCGTTTTCAATTCTTTGCTCGTTGCTTTTTTCGCCACCTTCGGCAGAGCTTCCAGCAATTGCGACTCCGCAGAGTAGAGGTCTTGGAGTTCGTCGAGATACAAGTCTTTGAGTTCTTTCATTTTTGCCATAGTCGTTTCCTTACACGTACAATTTACGGGATGGCACAGTAACCAATTTGTTCAGAAAATTAGCTTCAACGTAAATTTTCTATGAAGGAACGTTCACGCGAAATATGCCGACAGGTAACTCACTCAACTTCCAACAATAATTGCCCCGACTTCACCGTCGCCATCTCTCCGCTTGCCTGCAACTGAATCAGCGCATCTTTGTCAAACTCACGCGCTATCTTGATCGGATAGTCTCCGGTAAAGCATGCATTGCAGAACCGCCGCTCACCTTCCCCGACCGCATCCATCGCCCCATCCACGCTCAAATAACCCAGCGATGTCGCTCCCAAATGCACGCGAATCTCTTCAATGGTTTTATTCGCCGCAATCAACTGCCCCCGACTCGCCATGTCAATTCCGTAAAAGCAAGGATGCATAATCGGCGGCGCGGTGATCCGAACATGAACCTCCGTCGCTCCATTGTCAAACATCATTTGCACAATCTGATCCGTCGTCGTCCCTCGAACAATCGAATCATCAACCAGAACAATCCTTTTCCCCGTAATGTTTTCCTTCAAGGGCGATAGCTTCATCCGAACACCCAGTTCCCGCATGCGTTGATCCGGCTGAATAAACGTGCGGTGAATATAGCGACTCTTCATCATCCCTTCCCCAAAAGGAATCCCGCTCGCTTCCGCATAGCCGATCGCCGCCGGAATCCCACTATCCGGAACCGGAACGACCAAATCTGCCTCAACCGGATGCTGCTCTGCCAATGCAACCCCCATCCGCTTGCGTGCCTGATAAAGCGTGGTTCCGTACATCGCACTGTCGGGCCTCGCAAAATAAATAAATTCAAACAAACACATATGCCCAGGTGTCCCCTCAGCCGCCTGGAACGAATGCATCCCGTTCGAATCAATGACAACGCATTCGCCCGGCAAAATGTCCCGCTCCAAATGAGCTGCCACCGGATCAAACGCGCAACTCTCACTCGCAAGCATCCAACCATCCCCAATTCGACCCAAGCTCAACGGCCTGACGCCATAAGGATCGCGGAACCCAATCAGCCGATCCTGCATGCAAATCGCGACCGAATAAGCCCCTTCAATTCGTGACATCGTTCGGCGAACCGCCTCATCAATCCCCAATTCCATGTACTTCATCAACAAAATTGCAATCAATTCACTGTCTGCATTTGTTTCAAAAGTCTGCCCCTCCGCCTTCAATTCTTCATGGAGTTGAATTGAATTCGTCAGGTTTCCATTGTGAGCAACCGCCATCTCCCCCACGACGGTCACACAAAAAATCGGTTGAGCATTTCGCTGCTCGCTGCCCCCCGCGGTTGAATACCTCGTATGCCCGACTGCAACATGCCCCGGCAATGCATCCAAAATCTGCTCATTAAAAACCTTCCCGACCAAACCCATATCTTTGTGCATCCGCACCTTCTCGCCGTCGCTTGCCGCAATCCCCGCCGACTCCTGACCTCGATGCTGTAATGCAAATAACCCAAAAAATGCGAGGCGAGCAACATGCTCTCCCGGTACATAAAATCCTACAACGCCACACTCTTCTTTAATCCGATCATCGTGCCAAGCGTCGTGATGCTTCATGCCTTGTTAATAATACTCCCGTAAACAAATTTACTTTGACCACCTTCCCTAACCGAGTCATGCGCAAGTCTCCTATCATTCCCATCTTCCAGACACCATGAAAATAGATTTTCAATTGTTTGATTCACCCGCAAAATTACTGGCCCACAAAATTCCGATTCCGTCACTAGGCCCGAAGCTAAATTAGCCATAATTAACCTATGGCCGTAGAGATTCTGATGCCAGAACTGGGCGAATCCGTCCACGAGGGCACCGTCAGCCGCTGGCTCAAGCAAGTCGGCGATTTCGTCAAAGAAGACGAACCTGTAGTAGAGATCATGACCGACAAGGTCAACACCGAACTCGGTGCACCGGCTAGCGGATATCTTGTCAAAATACTTATCCCTGAAGGTGAACTCGTCGAAGTATTTGCCGAAATGGGAATCATCGAAGAAGATGAAGCCACGGCGAAGGCACTTCTTAATGGCGGCGCGCCTGCCGCAGAACCAAACCCTGCCCCGAATGAATCAACGCCAGCTCCGGTTGAATCTACTCCTGAACCAGAACTAGCTCCCGTCGCCGCAGAAGATGGCGAACGACGCTTCTACACCCCTGTCGTACGAGCAATCGCAAAACAAAACGGAATCACCGACGCTGTCCTCGCGACAATCGCCGGAACCGGTCAAGGCGGACGAGTCACAAAATCTGACATTGAAGCTTTTATCGATGGCAAAGGCGCAACGCTCGCCCCCATCGCTACCGAACCTGCTACGCAAGAAACTCCCCTAGTCGAAGCTCCAAAGGTTGAGGCACCAAAAACCGAAGCGCCGAAAGTCGAAGCTCCCAAAGTGGAAGCACCAAAATCCGAAGTCAAACCGGCTGCTGCAGTCACCGCGGGCCCCGATCAAGAAGTCACAAAACTTCTCGGCATGCGCAAGATGATTGCCGACCACATGGAACGCAGTTCGCAAATCCCGGTCGTCAGCACACTTATTGAAGTTGATGTCACTCCCCTCGTCGATTACCGATCTCTCAACAAGGATTCGTTTGTTGCCAGCAATGGGGTCAAGCTCACCTATACGCCATTCTTCATCAAGGCCCTTGCCGAGTGTCTCGGTCAGTTCCCCATGCTCAATTCGAGCTTGCAAGATGGAAACATCATCACCAACAAAAACGCCCACATCGGCATCGCCGTTAGCTTAGGCAAAGATGGTGAGGGTGGACTCATCGTTCCACCCATCCGCGACTGCAACACCAAGTCGCTCATCCAGATTGCAAAAGACCTCGATGCAATTGCCGGAAAAGCGCGTTCCAATACGCTCTCCGTAAACGAAGTCCAAGGGGCAACATTCACGCTCACGAATCCCGGTAGCTACGGTGCAATCCTTGGAACACCTATGATCTCCGCCCCTCAAGCCGGAATCCTCGGCGTCTACGGAATCGTCCAGAAACCCGTGATTGTCAACGGCATGATCGCCATTCGATCAATCATGAATGTCGTCTTGACCTACGATCACCGACTCGTTGATGGCCTCCAAGCTGGTCGATTCCTCCAAGCCTTCAAAGGCAAGCTGGAATCAATGGACTTCTTCAAGTAAGAGATTTCCGTTTAATCCTATTGCCCTGTCTAGTGCACATGCATCAGACAGGGCGTTCTCTTATAAAGAATGCACCCAGTGTCTCTGTCGATTCTTCCACTTTCCTGACACTTTCCTCACAATTCCTCTCGTACAATAAACCATGGAATTCTTCACCCGAACCCATTCCCGCCGCGATTTCTTCCAACGACTCGCGACCGGAGCCGCATCCCTCTCAACTTTCGCGGTTTTCAAAGAAGAGCTCCTCCGCCTCACCGAATCCGGCACCTACCAAGACCTCCTTCAAACGACTCCTTCCCTCACCGAAGGGCCGTTCTATCCCAACAAGATGCCGCTGGATAAAGACAACGACCTCGTCATCATCGGAAGCTCTCAAATCGCCGCCCTCGGGCAAGTCACCCACCTCTCCGGAAAAATCATTGACCGAACCGGTGCCCCAATCAAAAACGCCACCATCGAAATCTGGCAAGTCGATGGCAACGGCGTCTACCTCCACACTGGATCAGACGGGTCATCCCGCCGCGACCCCAACTTCCAAGGGTTCGGACAATTCGAAACGGACTCCACCGGCACTTACAAATTCCGCACTGTCAAACCCGTCCCTTACCCCGGTCGTGCCCCTCACATCCATTTCAAAGTCAAGCTGAAGGGTCAGGAAGTTCTCACCTCCCAAATCCATGTTGCCGGAGACCCTCAAAACGCCCGAGATGGCGTTCTCCGCTCCGCCGGAAACGCCGAAGCCCAAAAGCTGCTTATCGCCGCATTCAACCCTCTCAAGGATTCAAAAGCCGCCGAACTGGAAGCCAAATTCAACGTCATCCTCGGCGTCACACCCGAAGACGATCACCATCATTAACACTATGCTAAGTGCCCCTGCCTTATGCATAAGCATTAGGCAGGGATTTCCTATCTACTTGGTGGCCCGGGGTAAGCAATGCGCAGCCCGGGGCCTCTTAACGAACAACCCAACGTCAACCAAACGAACAACGTAAAATAAACCAAGCGATGAACCTCGACGTCACCTACCCGCGCCGAAACACCAAACCCTGCCGCGTCGGCAACATCACCATGGGCAACGGACACCCCGTCGTTGTGCAATCCATGATCACCGAGGAAACCCGCAACATCAATGCCTGCGTGGAGCAAATCATCGCCCTCCACAAAGCCGGTTCCGAAATCGTCCGCGTCACCACCCCCACCCTCGGCGAAGCATCCTGCCTCGAAGAAATCAAAGCCAAGGTTCGCGAACAACACGAAGACGTCCCCATGACCGCCGACGTCCACCATCAAGGCACCAAAATCGCCATCGAAGCCGCCAAATACGTCGATGAAATCCGCGTCAATCCCGGCCTCTTCGTCTTCAAACATCACGGCAAACGCGGCGACGACATGCGCGGACGAGCCGAAGAAGACCTCACTTCCGTCGAAGCCCTCCGATCCCAACTCGCCTATTCCCCCGAAGAATGGCAAACCGAAATCAGCGCCATCGAAGAAGACTTCGTCCCCGTTATCGAAGCCTGCAAAAAGTACGACCGCGCCATGCGGGTCGGCGTCAACCACGGCTCCCTCAGCGAACGAATCCTCATCACCTACGGCGACACCCCCCGCGGTCTCGTCGAATCCGCCCTCGAATACCTCCGCATCTGCGAAGCCCACGGCTACTACAACCTCAACATCAGCGCAAAGGCCAGCCGCGTCCCCGTCATGATCGCCGCCAACCGCCTGATGGCCATGCGTCTCGATGAAGAAGGCATGAACTACCCTCTCCACCTCGGCGTCACCGAAGCTGGCGACGGACAATACGCCCGCATCAAATCCACTGCCGGAATCGCCACCCTTCTCGCCGAAGGCATCGGCGATACCATCCGCGTCAGCCTCTCCGAAGACCCGATCAACGAAATCCCCGTCTGCTACGAAATCCTCCAGGCCATGAACCTCCGCAAAACCCAGGTCGAATACATCGCCTGCCCGTCATGCGGACGCACCAAATTCGATCTACCATCTGTGCTCAATAAAGTCCGTGACGCCACCCGCCACCTCAAGGGTCTCGATATCGCCGTCATGGGATGCATTGTCAACGGCCCCGGAGAAATGGCCGACGCCGATTACGGCTATGTCGGCGCAGCTGGCGGCAAAATCACGCTTTATCGAAAACGCGATGTCGTCAAATCCGGTATCCCTCAAGAAGACGGCGTCCAAGAACTTGTGAACTTGCTCAAATCCGACGGCGTTTGGTCAGATACTAGCCAAGTTGATTCTCTGAAAACTCTATAGCCCTATCCCTTAACCAAGAAACAGCCTCAACCGTCATTCCAGTAACTAGGTTCTTTTTACCTTGAATTTTTTGAGATGACTGAATTGCCAACACTTGAATACATTGCCCAGACATAACAAACCAAGCACCACCGCTCATTCCCTTTACAGACTTACGAACATAATTTCCATCTCGATATAGCCACCCGGTGAGCCTCTCAGATTCAAGATTTGGACGCACTTTAACTACGTAATAAAACTCTTGCTGAATTGTCATCCCACTTTCAGAGATGTTAGTAATATTGGTCAAGGGAAATCCTGTCAAAATCGCATACTCAGGGTAGATATTGTCGTAAGTTTCTTCAGTCACTACACTATCCATGGACATAAACTTCACACCAACTGCCTCCAGGTTCAGGACGTAATACTCCGTCAAAAACAGAGCTGCAAAATCATCGAATCCTTTCCCGGGTTCTTCACTGTTGTCATCAAAAAGTGCCCTATTCGAAACGTATATTTGCTCCTCGTCAATCCTGACTGGAGTTGAGTTATGAATTGCTTCTCCAAAAACTACCTCGAACTGGAAATCGGGCAGGTTCATTATGTTTCGGGCAGAAGTAAGATTATGCCTTGCCGTCACCAACGCTTTGTGGCCCTCAATATCGAAAGCAAGGCAAGTTCCGATCCACCGTTGGGCTTCTTCTCCACCACACCCCCAAACAAGAGGCAGAACTGAGAAACTTGACATCTCGCGAACAGCTTCGAAAAAGCTATCGTCTATTGAAGGATTACGTTCCAAATTTGGCACTTAGCAATTCTACTGAAGCATATATTGAAATTGTTCACCGGGGCCACCGAACACTGGAAACCACCCCTGGCTTCGCCCCCAAGACCGCCGACTTTATCCGGTCAAGCTGCCCCAAATAAGTCTCCTCATCCGCCGGAGAAATCTCCAAAAGCACAATCCCGAAAGTCCACCCCTGCGACCCCGCCGGAAAACGAAACTCCCGATTCGCCGTCACGATCGCATCAAATTTCATATCCCGGGCCTCGCGCATCACCGTCGACGACCCCTTTTCGCTCAGCCCCATCTTACGCGCAGTCAAAACGTTATAACCACTCATCCGATCCGCCATAAACTCCAACGCCTCATCCGCCAACAAAACTTTCACCCCTCCATTGAACCCGCTTGGAGTCCAATCAGCTAGGAATAATCCGAATTTCTCCCGTGCTAATTTGATCAATACACCTAACCAACTTCCCAAGTACAGACTCGTAACTAGAAAGCTTGTTCGGATGAACATCCAGAACGATCATCCCAAAATTACGCTTTGAGAAATTTTGCTGGAAACGCATCTTCTTGTCAACCGTGACAAAAACATCATAGCCACGCGATTCTATTTCCATCATCAATGAGCCATTCTTCGTCGCTGCTAGACCAATCAATCGAACGTGATCCACCGAGTGACCTTCCATCAATCCCGCTAACCGATGGTCAATATTTTCATCAAGAAGCACTTTCACGAAGCGAGTTCAATTCCCAAATCATTAGCCGTATGTTGATAAACAAAGTCTCTGACTGCCTCAGCTTGCTCCCGACTCACTCCCGGAAAACCTTCTAAGAACTCATCCAGTCCGGCCCCATAAAATAGATGGTCAAGCAAAATCGAAACCATGACCCTCGTCCCAACAAAGCGAAGCTGACCGCTGACAATCTCAGGGTCGGAATCTACGATGCCCTCCAACTGCTTCGGAATCTGCATATCCATATTCTACGCCAAACACCCCTAGTCCCAGTCAAGTTCAACCGAACCTATGCCATAATCACCCCGGCTCAAAAACCAAAGACAGCAGGCGTCGCAAGCAAGCGACCATAAGAAACCAGCCCGCCGAGGAAAGACGAGACACCAAAACCAGTTTTCACAAAAAACAAGGTCGGTTCCTGTCCCACTCACTTCCTGGACAAGAGTCGGCTTTTTTTCGTTTAACAAAACGAAACTCAAAAGGCAAAAATGCAAGTAGCCGTAAAACCCCAAATCCAAGCTAAGGCTAACGTGGTAGATCAGACGCAGGAGAAATACCAGCGCGCTGCCGGTGTGTTCTTCACCGAATATCGCGGCCTCAAGGTTAAGGAAATCCAATCTCTTCGAAAGCAACTTCGAGAGAAAGGCGGCGAGCTACACGTCATCAAAAACACCCTGTTCCGCAAGGCAATAGGCGATGACGCAAACACCGTTAGCGAAGAAATGACAAGCGGACCAACCGCATACGCATTCGTTTATGAAAACGAATCCGATTGTGCAAAGGTTCTCTTCGACTTCGTTAAATCGAGCAAAAAACTCGTGGTGCGCGGAGGAATTCTCGACGGAAAGGCATATTCTGCCGCCGGAATCGAATCCCTCAGCCAGCTCCCACCGCGCGAAGTCCTCATCGCCCAAGTTATTGGCACGATCGTGGCTCCGCTCACCAACCTTGTCGGTGTCGTCGAAGCACTCTACGCAGATCCAATCCGCGTAATTGGTGCTGTCGCCGATAAAGTCGCCGAAGGATCGCCAATCGAAGCAAAAGCCCCCGAAGCTGCACCCGCAGCCGTAGCGGCTCCTGCAACCGAAGAAGCACCTACCGAAGCCCAAGCTCAAGAATCTGAAGCCCCCGCCGAAGCCGAAACCGCCGAAGCCCCGACCGCAGAAGAAACCCCTGCACCTGAAACGGAATAAAACACAATGGCAAGCACAGTAGAAAAGTTGGTAGAAGATATCAGCAAAATGACCGCTCTTGAACTCAGCGAGCTCAAGACCGCCCTCGAAGACAAATTCGGCGTCACCGCCGCTGCTCCCATGATGGGCATGCCCATGATGATGGGTGGCGCACCCGCTGCAGAAGTCGAAGAAAAGACTGAATTCGATGTCGTCCTCACCGAAGCCGGCGGAAACAAGCTCGGCGTCATCAAGGTCGTCAAAGAAGCTCTTGGTCTCGGCCTCAAAGAAGCGAAAGACATGGTCGACACCGCTCCTCAAAAGCTCAAAGAAGGCGTTGGCAAAGACGAAGCCGATGCACTCAAAGCCAAGCTCGAAGAAGCTGGCGCAAAAGTCGAACTCAAGTAATTCTTACTTGATTGTAAACAGACTCCCTCCCCAAACCAATTTGGTTCGGGGAGTTTTTTTTCTAAGTCGCCCGGTTGAAATTAGTCCATCCCAGAAATTTTATAAACCTCCCTTGGTATTCCCCACGTAGGCGTGGGTTTAGGCGAACAAGAATTTCTGGACAACACGTCTCATCATTTCGTCAATCCAATTGTTTAAATTCATTATTCTCAACCCTTCGCCACAAAAATCGTAATGAAAAGTAGTTAGACGCTATGATCCCAAAAGCGATGAACAAGAGCAACCCACAACCTTTCCTCTTGGACAAGCTCATTGGTGGAGCATATATATTGTTTCAACTCAGAATTCCATACAGGTTTCTGAACACCCCTGAGGATCATCACGGACTCGGCCCAACAATTGTTATCTTCGCCTTCTTAACCTTTTTTCCAATGCTCATGACAATTCCGCTCATGCTCTCTAAAAGGAGCGGAGCGTATCTCTTTATGTTTGAACAGCTCTTCAACTTGTGGGCAGTTCATTACTCTGGTCAAAAATTTCAATTCGCACATTACATCGCGATCTTTCTTTTTGCATATGGTCTCGTTCGTTTGCTAGGCTTATTTGGTCCACCACTTATACCAAAGAAAAACCGATCCGGTCTCAGCGACCCGTCAAAGTAGAATGAACCAGTCGTGAACCGCCCACCTACCATTATTTGCCCCCAGACCTCCCTAAAACCACCCCTAGATACCCTCGATTCTCCCGTATGGCAAGCCGCACAGTGGATCGAAACCTGGACCGAAATCCGGGGTCAAGAACCTTGCCCCACCGCAATCAGATCCAAGCTCCTTTGGGATGACCAGAACCTATATATCGCCGCACAAATCGCCGAAACCGACCTCTGGGCAACCCAAACCGAACACGATTCCGACATCTTTCTCGATAACTGCTTCGAGCTTTTCCTGGATCCCGATGGCGACGGCCACAACTACCTCGAATGGGAAATCAACCCCCTCGGCTCCACTCTCGACCTCCGTATGGACAAACCGTACATCTGCGGCGGAACTCGCGACGATAGCCTCGAAATCCCCGGTCTGGAACTCGCACTCCTCACCGATGGAGCCGTGAATGATCCCAGCACAAAGGCCACGGGATGGGAATTCGCCGCCGCGATTCCATGGTCAACCCTCACCCAGATCGGTCATTCCGGCAACCCACCCCAACCCGGCGATATCCACCGATTCAATCTGATGAAGTGCTGGTGGCCCGTCGAGGTCCGCGATGGCGCCTATCACAAAATCGAATCTGAACCCGAAAAGTATTGGTGCCTCGCCCCTACTCATGTCCTCGATATCCACCGGCCATGGCTTTGGGCTTACCTGCAGTTCACCGAATCAACAGGCGAAACCCCATACATCGACCAGGATTGGGAAACAAAAGTCGCGCTTTGCCAAACCCTTGGATTCACTTCTCGTAAACGATCTCAAGGCCCGACTCCCGAACTTGAGATTCAACTGCAGTCCAGCCAAAGAATCGTGAATGGAGCCGTACATTCCGGCAACCTATCTTTGGCTCCCGACGGCAAGCTAACAAAACAATAAAAAATGCCCGGATGGTTAAAGCCATCCGGGCAAGCTCACTCAGGTGATTACTTGTTGCGTCGTTTGCGCGCGGCAATTGCGGCTGCGCCAAGACCAAGCATCATCATCGTCGCCGGTTCCGGAACTGCTTCCGCGCCAACCAACGATACGTTGTCAATGTCGCCAAATCCACCAGGAACTTGGAAGCTATCGCTAAACAGGACGAACTGATTCAAGCCCGTATTGTTGTTCCAGTTGCTACTTGTGTAGAACGTGCTTCCGTTGTACGAATAGTTGATTGAGTCGTTAGCAATGTCTTGGACGACGGTCAGATTGTTGTATGCGCCCGGATTCCATGCAACGCCCGTGTCAACAAATACACCGCCCGAACCCAAATCGTCAACAACAAAGATGTTGCCTTCAAAGTCGAATCGAACTCGGAAGTTCAACAGACCTGCAACTGTATCTTGTGCAACGACTGTGTAATCTGCTCCAAGTTCGTCGTTAATGGCAATATCCAACGACAACGTGTAAACGTCATTCGTACCGGTTGCAAAAACTGGGCTAAATGCACCGTTGGAAGTGCCAACAGTCGCTCCGCCATTTCCAAGGCGAAGGTGTTGTGAACCAGAAGCAGCATTTTCGGCACTGATTTCCGGTGCAAATTGTGCGGCCAAGAAGGTCGAATAACCATTTTGACCATCGATGGCACCGACAGTGAAGCCTTCAGCGGTTTCAAAACCAGTTTCATAAGTAAAGGCAGCTTGTGAAGCTGTCGCAAGGACAGCAAGAACGGCGATAGCAAATGCTTTCGTTTTCATTTTTTGTTTTCTCTCTTAATTCTAAGGAATTCTTAGACCAATAGAATTCTCAAAGGCATCCCCACATCGGAATGCACTTATACGATGCTAACACAGATTTTCCGAATAAAATTGGCTATCCCGGATAACCTGTTAAATATAACAGGAAATTTGAGCATTTGAACTCAAAATTACTTTTAGAGCGAACGTTTTCGCATAAAGAGGCTCCAGGCAAAAATATCGGCTCATGGATCCAATTCCAATCCTCGCTAAACTATCCCCGTGAGTCATCAACAATTCCTCGCCGAATCATTCGATTATGACCTCTGGGCAAATCTCCGCTGGCTCAAATTCCTCCCTCACGCTACCCCAGAGGAGGGCGAGGTCTTCGCTCACATCCTCATGGCCCAAAAAATGTGGGCCGAAAGAGTCAACGGAAACTCACCAACCGTGTTCCCCGTCGTTGACCCCACTGTTGAAAACCTCAGATTCCTTCATCAAAACTGGATTGATCTTATCGCCAGTCACGACGCCGAGGAGATTATTCACTACAAACGCACGACCGGCGAAGCGAAATCACTCACATTCCATCAAATCGCTCGTCAAGTTGCAAACCACGGCACATATCATCGCGGACAAATGCGAGGACTGTGCCAAATAAGAAACTGCACCGACTTCCCCGAAACCGATTTTCTTCACTATTACTGGTCACTTTAGAATCACCTGAAACAATATAAGAACCTGGAGCATTAATACAAATACCAATGAAACTCATCGCCGCCATCACCGGAATCGCCGCTGCATCCCTCGCGGCCTATGCTTTCACTTCACTTCCGCAAAACTCAAACGAGAAACCGTCAACGGAAATCAAACTCGCTACGACAAAATTCAAAGCGAGCCCGAATGCCAAGCTCGAACGTGCCATCGTTGCCGGTGGATGCTTCTGGGGCACCGAAAAGTACATGCGGCTCACCCCTGGAATTACCGCTACTGCCGTCGGTTACATTGGCGGGCGAACTAAGAACCCCACTTATAAGGAAATCAGCTACGAAAACACTGGTCACGCCGAAGCAACACTCGTAGAGTTTGATCCCTCCCAAATTTCGTACAGCCAAGTCCTCGACCGGTTCTGGCAAATTCATAACCCGTGCACTTTGAACAGCCAAGGCCCAGATTTTGGAGACCAATACAGATCGGCCATCTATCCTCTCAACGAAACTCAACGAAAAATTGCTGAAGACTCAAAGCAAAAAGCAGCCCCCCTCTTTAAGCGACCAATCGTCACCGAGATCACTTCAGGGCAAACCTTTTACATGGCCGAGGACTACCATCAGCAGTACTCAGAAAAAACTGGACGAGCCTGCGCTATTGATCGCAAAGATCACAAAGCTGGCGGTTAGGTCATTCCCAGATTTTCATATCCGGGCGAAGTTTGTGAAAGCCCATCTTTTCCTGTAACTGGTGCGCCGCACTCAGCATCTTTGATTCTTGCAAGATCGGACTCACCATCGAAAAACTTCGGGCCCGCCCTCGGTCATCAACTCCCGCCGGAATCAGCATTTGCGGAATGCCCGTCACGTTCAAGCCGTATATTCGCGGATAGAGCCGATCATCCGCCAGTAAAACGTCAAATTTCCCAATGATGTCTCCATATATCTTGGCCAGAATGACCCGGTAACGATCCGCTTGAATGTATTCAACTGCAGGGATAAGCCGACCACTCCTAAAGGTTTCCGGCCAACTCGAATATCCCTCCAAGTCTTGAATATCTGCCGACCTTGTAAAACTCTCAAACGCCGCCGCACACTCTGCATAGAGAATCGCATCCATCCCCTCCGGGCATTCCGGAAGATAAACGGGTTCTGGCTCAATGCCCATTTCTCGCAATACTTTCAACCAAGGTCTGCTCGCGTCATCGATTCGGCTCTTAACATCCTCTTCCTTAAAAACTAAGTAACCCCATTTCAGCGTTGACAATTCAACTTTCGAATATTCGAAGTTTCGTTCAATCTGACCGGGGTCGCGACCCGTATTGCTTGCAATCACGCTAAAAATGAGCGCGCAGTCTTCTGCCGTTCGGCAAAGGGGGCCAACCTTATCCAGACTCCAACAGAGGGCCATCGCTTTATCGCGGCTCACCGATCCAAATGTGGGCCTGAGCGTTGTCACTCGGCAATTGTGCGCCGGACTCACAAGCGAACCATTCGTTTCCGTGCCAATAGCAAACGGCACCAATCCCGCCGCAACCGCACTCCCTGAACCTGCCGAACTCCCGCTACTACCAATCCGTGCATCCCAAGGACTCTCCGTCCGTCCTTCAAACCAAACATCTCCCATCGCCAGGGCTCCAAGGCTAAGTTTTGCCACCAACACTGCCCCCGCCCGCTCAAGCAATCTCACGACATCACTATCTTCTTCCGCTATATGATCCTTCCGAGTCCGAATCCCCCAAGTCGTCGGATAGCCTTTTGCATCAAAGAGATCCTTGACCCCAAAGGGAATTCCGCAAAGCAACCCAACTGTATGAATCCTGCCTTGCAGTTTCTCATCCGCTAAAGCGGCTTGTTTTAATGCCCGCTCTTCACACAAATTGACCACACATCGTAATTTTGGGCCGTACTTTTTCAAACGATTGAGATAGATGGTGGTTAATTCAACCGAAGTCACTTTCTTTGATCGAAGCAAAGCACTCAGTTCCATGACCGACATAAATGCCAAATCTTCGTCCGATTCCGGTCGTTGAACCTGCGGAGGAGTCAGCATCATCGTCCGCTTCGATGACTGACGCGGACCAATTGTGTCCGGAACAACTCGATAGTTCATCCCCATGAATCCCGCATCTTTCGAGACTTCACGCAGAGTTGGCCACATCGCCCCGAACCCCTTCACTGACCCCACCATCTCCTTCACCTCTTCATCGGCGAAGCTCAAATTGGCAAGTTTAAGGGCCACCTTAATTTGTTCTTCAGTGACTTCCGTTGGTGCAGCAACCTGACCAAAGTCGGCAAATGATGCCCCTGGTAAAACCGCGCCGGCAATCCCCACACCGGTTATTTTCAAAAACTCTGATCGAGAAAGGTCTGGCACAGTTCAAACCGTACCAGACCAAACTCGCAAATCGGAATACTATTCTTTTGTCTTCTTTTTTGCCGGTGTTGCTTCCGGTGCTTTTGTTTCGGTTGCAATCGGCTTTTCAACCGGTGCTGGTTCCGCCGCTTTTGCTTCACTTTTTGGTGCTGGCGCACTTGCGACATCATTCACATAGAATCCCGATCCCTTAAAGGCAACTCCTACAGGCTGCATCACCCGTTTCACCTTCCCTTTGCCGCACCGACATTCCGTAAGTGCATCTTCGATGATTCGTTGCTCGACCTCATAAACGTCTCCGCAAGTGTCGCATTCGTAAACATAAATCGGCATTGTTCCCTTCTCTTTCCTTCAAGACTGAATTCTTCGCTCAGATTGTGACAGAATCACCCGGGCACTCTCCGTCTCCTGACCCGACATGGACTTTTTCAACTTCCCAGTTCAAGTATTCGAATATTCCGACATCGCCGTGATCGGAATGCTTATCCTTCTCGAAGGTTTGCTCAGCGCAGATAATGCGCTCGTGCTTGCGCTGATGGTGCGCCATCTTCCTAAGGATCAACAAGCCCGCGCCCTTACCTATGGATTAGGCGGCGCATTTGTATTCCGCGCCATTGCGATTCTTCTTGCTACGCTCATCATGAAACTCTGGTGGCTCCAAGCCATTGGGGCCGGATATCTCATCTGGATGACGGCAAAACACTTTCTCACAAATCGCGATCATCATGAAGAGAAAGCTGCCGGACATGTCGCCGACAAAGCTGGCTTCTGGAAAACCGTTATGCTTGTTGAGCTAACGGATATTGCCTTTGCCGTCGATAGTGTCTTAGCCGGAGTTGCCCTCGCCAAAGCAAGCACTAAGCAGTCATTTGACACCAAGCTTTGGGTTGTCTATTCCGGAGCGATCATCGGCATCATCTTGCTTCGATACGCCGCTAAATTCTTCCTCAAACTTCTGGATAAATACCCCGCACTTGAGCACCTGGCTTATCTGCTCGTTGGATGGGCGGGCTGTAAACTTCTTGTTATGGCGGGTCACCACTTCACCGCTGAGACCAAACCGGGCTTTATGATTCCCGAGATGGAACCGCCGGTTTTCTGGTCAGTTCTGCTCGTTATTCTCATTGGCGGGATATGGCATGCAGTCCGCCACGCAAATCCCAATGCAGATGAGATCCCCGATGTGATCGAGGAAGATATTCAAGAAATTGATGAACAAAAGCCGGAAGCTTAGTCCATTGCTTCCGGTTCCTTGTGAACGTGGTTCATAGAATTGCGTCGGAAACATCTAACTTTTTCAACAATTCCCAACCATTTCTAATATGCCCTGTTCTTGCCAACTTTCCGAAAAAGTTGAACCATCAAGTAGTTTTACTCGTTTACCTGTCATAATGACTCCCGTTATGAAGCGATGGATCGCCTGTTTAGCTCCATGGATGGTGCTAGCAAGCGCGGCTAATGCCGCCAAGCTAGAGCCCGTGAGCGTACAACTCACTTACAACACTCCCAGCGCAACCGAAGCATTTCGAGTCGGTGACCAGTGTTACATCACCCCCAAGCTAGCAAAATCATGGGATTGGAACGTCTCGATTCTGGGTGAAGAGATGCAAATAGCCGCTGAAGGACGACTCTTCCGAGTTCCAACTCTTCGAGAAGATGGCAAGTTCCTTATGAGCCTTACCGATGCCGCTCGATATTTGGGAGCGATTGCAGAATGGGATGGCAAAACCTATCGAGTTCTGGGACGCATTCGCAATGTCGAGATCACCGACGCTGGCCTTCAGGTCGATTCAACTGTAAAAGTTAAACCTCGCTATTTCCGTCTCGCCACGCCGGATCGATACATTATCGACTTCCTGGGCGGACGCATGGATGTTCCCGAAGACCTCACCCTGCCTGCATGGTGGCGAGTGGGACAATACGACCCCAATACGGCACGAATCGTGCTTGAACACCCAGCGGCCATAGCCATTCCAACCGGAAAAATCGATCAGACCCGTCAATTCATCTTGCCTCTCCCCGCAATTGCGCGTACCGCACCCGACAAAATCACCGGGCCAATCACACCCGCCGTTGAAGTCGGCAAGAAAGTTGAAAATCCTTCAATCATCCTGGCATTGCCTGAAGTCGCTAACGACTATAACGCGGGCACGCTGATTTCAATCAAAGCGAGTACCAAGCTTGAACAAGCCCCCGCGATCAAATACATTGATCCCACGCAGCTTCAAGTTTCAATGCCAAAGGCAGCATTCAAGGAAATGGTTTCCCGAAATATGGGCGATTCGAGATGGGTCAATTCCTTCTCAACGTCTTCTGATGGCGCTAACGCCATTCTTACCTTTCAAACCAAGCGTGCTCTTGCATTCTCGGCTGCAACCAGCGGCAACATGATTAATATCCGGCTCTTCGTTCCATCAAGTAGTGGAACCTTGAACGGAAAAGTAGTGGTTATCGATCCTGGACATGGCGGAAAGGATGGTGGAGCCCACTCAAATGGGTTTAGCGAAAAGAATCTCACTTTGACAATTAGCCAAGCGGTTCGAGACGCACTTGCCCCGACTGGAGCAAGTGTCATCATGACCCGAGACTCTGACGTCTACCCTTCGCTGCCCGCTCGAGCACAAATCGCCAACGACAGCAAAGCCGCTGTCTTTGTGAGCATTCATATTAATTCAATTAATAAAGCTGATAGTCGGTCTGGTGGAATGACTTTTTATCACCAACAAGACCCCGAAGATCGACTCCTTGCCGAATGCATTCAGTCGGAAATTGCTAAGGTCAGCCGAATTCCCGATCTCGGTACTTGGTCTGACCGGCGAATCTATCAGAGTGGCTTTAGCGTATTGAGAAATAGTAAAGTTCCATCAGTTCTTATCGAACTGGGCTTTATCAATCACAAAAACGACCGAGCACAAATGACACAGAAAGACTTCGCCGACCGAGTCGCAAAAGCAATCGTTAAAGGCATTCAAATCTTCTTGGGAGACCAATAATCATGGGCATCAGCAAAAATCGAAACGCACTCGCCCTCGGCATCATTGCCATCGGCACCGCATCCCTCGCTGGACTTGGCATCTATGCCAGCAACAGCAAGGCAAACACCACAAAGCCCAATGTTGAGCAAGCGGCGGCTCCGCAAACATCGAACGTTGATGTCACTGTCACGCCGGACGATGAACGAGATCAGACCACAACTTTGACTCCGAACTTGGATGGTGAAGACCTTAAGTTTGACAAAGAGAAAAAAACGCCACCCGCAGGCGTTGAACCCATGGCTTGGACGGTCGACCAATACCTCCGCACGCTAACCTCAGTTCCGAAAGAGGCTCATGTTCTCGGTGTTTCTGTCGATAACTTCATTGCAACGGTCGACTTCAGCAAGGAAATTGAAGCTGGATATGGCACAACCGATGAACAAACACTTGTAAACGGTGTTTTGACCGTCATGAGCCAGTTCAAAGATGTCAATGCGGTTAAGTTCACGGTTGAAGGCAAACCTATCGACACATTCGGCAATATTGATCTTTCTGAACCCCAACGGGTTCTCAAAATGCCGGAAGATTAAAGCGCTTCGCTTTCCGGCAACTCAGGTTCGGGCTCTCCCTTGCGGATGGCCCGAATTTTTTTCCAGTGCTCCCATCCTGCGATCAAAATCCCTGACATTGCTGCGCCGACCATCCAGCCAAACACAACTTGGTAGGGGTAGTGAACCCCTACGTAAATCCGGCTGATCCCCGTCAAAATTGCGATTCCTAACCAGAAAAACCCAATTGGACGAGCATAGTACAGAAACGGTACGGCAACTGCCATCATGTTCGCTGAATGTGCGGAAGCTGTTCCAAAACTCGTTAAGCGATTGACTCGAATAATTGCATCTGGTACCTCGACGCTTGGCCTTAGCATCTTAAATCCATTTTTTAAGACATCGCACAATTCGTTTGCTAACGGAAATGAAATGAGTGCGATCAAAACTGCCGTTCGATACTTGGGTTTCCAGATACAAAAAATCAAAAAAGCCAAGAGTACAAGACGAACTCCCAGCCACTTATTCCCTTCGCTCAACCCGTAAAACAAAGGGTTAAAATTGTCCGGCCATCGATTAATCCAGTGGAAAACCTGCAAATCAAACTGCCGCACTTCGTCATTCTACTGTCCCCTTCGCGTAACCTCTGCGCCCCCAAAACGATAGAATAGAAACGCGACCAAATCGCACGCCATGAATCAATCTGTCTACGACGCCACCATTGCCGCCATTACCGGACTTACTCTCGGTAGCCCACATGTGGGCCGAACTAATTTCCAACGTCTGACTGGCTATTCTCCCATTCCTCACCGTATGAACGCTCACGCTTCGCTTGATGCGTGGTTGATTTGGCAAAAAACAGCCGAAGAAAACAAACCTGCCGAATCTCTTGGTCAGATTTTTCTTGATGGTCTCGAAGATCATACGGACGAGACTGCATACGGCTTAATGAACCTACGCCGTGGGTTCGGATCTCCTCTTAGCGGCAATCTAGATAACCCTTTGTCGAATGGTTCGCGCGGACTTCTCCGCTCTCTTGCTTGGGCATTTCTTAAACCTCAAGACGCGGCCAAGTACGCCTACTTTGATTCGAGTATCGATCATGCGGATGAAGGTGTTTGGCTCCCTGCTGCCCTTGCACACGCGGTTGCGACTGCACCCCTTGTTCCAACCGCAAATCAACTTTGGGAGGCTTTCTCGGCGATTCTGCCCGCAAATAGCACCATGCATCGAGTTGGACCGCATCTGCTTGAGAACATCGGACACCCAGAAGCTGTACAGATATTCTCGAATCAGTTCTCTTCCCGATTCCCAGGAATTGATCGTCAAAGCATCGTTGCAAGTGTAAGTTTTGTATTTATTGGCCTTATTCATTCTAATATGAATTCCGAAAAAGCAATGCTTTTAACATCTGGTTGTGGAGGTCAATCTGACCTTACAACGGCAACATCTGCAGCAATTGGAACCTATCTTTGGGGTCCGCCTCCATCGGACTATATTAATGCACTCGATGATTCTTATATTGCTACGCACTGCCTTAAACACCTTACTCCACCCACGACCATTCAAGAATTTGCTTCTCTGATGGCTAACTCGGCACCGGAAGCTCCAGTTATTGAGATACCGGAAATTGTTTTAGCAGAGAAAATTGAAGAGGTAGCTCAAGAGGAATCGAGTGAGATTCGAACCACAAGTATTCTTGATGATCCGGAGACCCCGACCGTGCCAGTCGTTGAAGAGATTTCTGGTTCAATTGTCGTCGAAGATAATACTGAGGCACTACCTGTTATTGAACCAGAACCAATTTTAGCAGTATCGAATAACGAGGAAGTCCGAGCCTTGCTTTTGCAGGATCCGAACTTTACAACAATTGAGGTCGCAGGCATTCAAGTGACCGCCCAATATCTTAATTCACCAGTTGGTGCGCCACCGGTCAAGAATCTCAACCTAATCCTCAAAAACCAGTCTGATGAACTCAAAAACGTTAAACTTGCTCTTGCCGCACCGGTCGGTTGGCAAGTTGCCAGCCGGGTTACTGATTCAGCAATTCCCCAAGACACGGAATCGTCTTTTCCGGCCGTTGTTAAACCGCCAGCTAATCCGGGACAAGATAATCACCTAAGATTGCAACTTGATAAACTTAACGTTTTGATTCCCTTTGCGGCGGCTCAACGTTATTGGCTTTTGGGGCCCTTTGCGAATATTGAAGGTACAGGTTTCACTAAACCACACCCTCCAGAAAAGAACAATACACTTAATCAATCAATGTCCCAAGCATTTAGCGGACGAAGTGATCTAGGCATTCGTTGGCATGAGCAGTTTTATTCCGGAACTGAGTTCGATTTTGAACCAATTTTCAATCAAGGTCCAGGTGCAGCTTTTCTTTATGCTCATTTCACATGGCCGAGTGGAAATTACCGAGTTCAAGCCGCTTTTGCGGGTGGAATTAAGATATGGATTGATGGAAAACCGCTGTTAAGCTATAACGATTCCACCCAAAAACCACCCAATCACCCGAGTTATTCCGCCGAGTTTACTTCCTTTGGTGAAAGCCGAATTCTTATTAAGATCATTCGGGGACGGAATGCGATTGCGCCGCTTTACCTCACATTCTTTGATGAGTCGGGGAGAATTGTCTTCCCGATTGAGTTCACAAAGGATGAATAATATGCAATTAGCCACTCCATTTACCGAGAGTTTTCGGGAGTTTTGAGGAGGTTTGGGGAGTTCTAAGGAGTTTTGAGGGTTTTTTGCATTATCGTATGCAGTCAATTGCATAGAGGAGTTTGCGCGTAGAATAAATTTATGACGCGCTGGCTGGCAAGACACATCTGGTACTGGATGCTGTGGTCTATCCGGCGACCGATGGCCCGAAAACTTCAGAAAGCGGCACTGAGACTCATTCCGGAATCTCGCCGAGAATCTGCGCGATTGCAAGCTATCAAACAAGAAAAATTCGCCCGCAAAATTGGATTGCCGCTTTTGACTTTCGTCATCAATTTATTCTTCATCAGCGTTGCGCTTACTCTGCTTCTGCTTTTCATTCTTAATGCCACGGCGGAAGGTTGGCTGGTTATTCCAACCCGGGAAGCTTTGGGACTTGATCAAGAACCATCGCGATAGCTTTGCGACCAGGCGCCGTGATGGCCCAATCATCAAGGTCTTCGAACGGAATAAACGTCAATCCTTCAATCGGGCCATCTAGATCGAGTGCTCTGACTTGCAGAGTTATCTTGTGTCTTGTTACGACGTGTTTAAGAACCCCAATCAGGGCCCCATCAACAATGTTGAGTTGATCTAATGATTCTGCTCTTGGCGGATGCCAAAGCCCAGACCACCATTCCCCACTTTTAGCCTGAACCAACCCGACCGATCGTCCTAAAATTGGCACGACTGTAACATGTTGAAGTTCGATCCATTGCTTCTTGGGTTTTGGGGACGGAAATTCGGCAACTCTTCCCTTCCTAAACGCATCGCAAAACTTAGAAACGGGGCATGCTCCGCAGTTGGGATTACGAGGCAAACAGATGGTTGCCCCGAGTTCCATGAGGGCTTGATTCCAGTCTCCCGGATGGTCTGCGACAAGCACCGATCTGGACCATTCCCACGCCTTATTTTTTAACTCCGATCCAACGCCACCGAACATTGCGATTCGGGAGAACACTCGCTCAACATTTCCATCGACTAATGCGGCGGGGATTCCTTGAGCGATGGATGCAATTGCTCCTGCCGTATATTCTCCGACGCCAGGCATGATTCGCCAGCCTTCGACGGATTCTGGCCAGCTTTGCTCACAAACTATTCGTGCGCCGGCTTGCAGATTCTTTGCCCGCGAATAGTAACCAAGCCCCTGCCAATAGCGCAACACCTCTTCTTCGGATGCAATTGCCAGCGCTTCAACCGTTGGAAACCTTTCCATCCACCGTTCGAAGTACGGCACTACGGCGGCGACGGTGGTTTGTTGGAGCATTGCTTCGCTCACCCAAACGGCATAAGGGTCGGCGTGACTTTCTTTGCGCCAAGGCAATTCTCGGCGGTTTGCCCAATACCAGTTGAGCAAGGCCGACTGAAACTCAGTCATCACAAAGCCGCAGTTCTTGCAAAGCTTTTTCGGGATCATCGGATCCGGTTAGAGGTCGCCCGATGACTAAATAGTCTGCGCCGGCTTCGATGGCATCTTGACCATCGCCTACTCGAGATTGATCGTGCAGATCACCTGAATGAGCCCGAATTCCGGGCGTAACGATTACGGCATGGGGGAACCACGCGCGCATATCGGCGGCTTCTTCGACCGAACAAACCATGCCATCCATGCCCGCTTCGATTCCCATTTCGCTCAGTTTGAGCATGTGGTCTTTGATTTCGCGTTGAACACCGATTTTGTCGGTCAGCGTTTCTTGATCCATGGAGGTTAAAACTGATACGCCAACGAGTAAGGGGCGTTCGGTTTCCGAAAGGAATTGTGCTTCTTCGACGGCGGCACTCAGCATTGCGGGCCCGCCACTGAGATGCAGGGTCATCATCCATACATGGTGTTTTGCGGCTTCGCGAACGGCGATGCCAACGCTGTTTGGAATGTCATGGAATTTGAGATCAAGAAATATGCGTTCGGCCCCGGCATCTTGTAGGCGATCAATGACGGAGAGCCCGTTTGGCAAAGTCAACGCATGACCGATTTTGAATGCCCCGCAGTAATCTTTGAGCCGCGTGACCGTGGCAATCGCGTCGTTTAGATTTCCCGTATCCAGCGCGCAAATGATCCGATGTTTATTCTTTCTTCCCATCCCTTCACCCATTCTATACGAACCAAGGGGTTATCATGGAGCCGTGCATCAAGAACTGTTAATCAATGGCGTATTCATCGGCGGCCCTTGTGATGGCAGCATTGGGAAAACTCAGCATTACGCGCCTTATGATGGGAAGTTGGTGGGTACGGCGGCGGAAGCGGGATGGAGTGAATTTGATGCGGCGATTGATGCGGCGGAAGAAGCGTTTAAGACGTGGCAGTTTTCATCGTTTCACGACCGAGCTGCCCTCCTCGCAAAAATCAACTATTTAATTCAAGACCACTATCATGAGCTGACGCAGTTGATGGCGATGGAAATTGGCAAGCCCATTACACAAGCCGAAGCCGAAGTAACCCGGCTAGCGCTCACGTTTAGACTTGCATCTCAATTGGCACTGACATATAAACCAAAAAATGTTGATGTGAGCCTCGATCATCGAAGCGATGGTGTGAAAGTCACTACCACTCGGGTTCCGATTGGACCGATTCTCGCCATCGTTCCTTATAACTGGCCGTTTAATCTTGCCGCCCATAAGATCGCTCCGGCCCTTGCCGCAGGCAATACGCTTGTCATTAAGGCACCGAGCACGGGGACACTTTGCACCCTTCTGCTTGGGCGATTGATTCACCAAGCGGGATGCCCGGATGGGGTTATTAATGTGTTGAACGGGCCAGGTGTGCTTGCTCAGAAAGCCGCTCAGGACAAACGGATTAAGATGTTGAGTTTTACGGGGTCACCCAAAGTTGGGTGGATGCTGAAAGAACTTTTGCCGTTCAAGCGTGTCTCTTTGGAACTGGGCGGCGATGCGACTTGCGTGGTTGCGGAGGATGCGGACATTGATACTGCGGTCGAAAAACTTGTGCCTGGAGCGTTTTCTAATGCGGGTCAGATTTGCATTTCTGTTCAGCACATCTTAGTTCATGAGACTAAGTACGACGAATTTAAGACCAAGTTCGTGAGGGCAACCGAAGCGGTTAAGACCGGTGATCCGCTTGACCGTGAAGTGATTTGTGGCCCGGTTTTGACGGACGATGCAGCGGATAAAGTTATGGCGTTGATTGACGATGCAGAATCGGGCGGGGCGACAATTCTGACGGGTGGACAGAGGACGGGCCGGGTGATTGAGCCGGTTGTGATTGAAAACCCTACGCGCTCGATGCGGGTTGGGTGTGAAGAAGCGTTTGGGCCGCTCGTGACTTTGCAACCTTACACCACGGATCAAGAAGCGATTGACTGGATCAATGCGTCGGACTTTGGCATTCATGCTGGGCTTTTCACCAACGATGAAGCGCGTATTCAACAGTTCTTTGAGCAGCTTGAAATTGGGGGGCTGATTGTTAATGATTCGCCGAGTTTGCGGTTTGATGCGATGCCTTATGGCGGTGTTAAAAAGTCAGGATTTGGGCGTGAAGGGGTTGAGAACACTTTTCACGAAATGACGGAGGATAAAGTTCTCTTAATCCGATCCTCACATTAGGTTTCATTTCCTGATATACTTTGGTTGTGTTGGGTTTTCCCCCGACTAAGAGAGGAGTGAAAAATATGAAAAACCTATTGATCATAGGCGCATCACTGTGCGCCTGTGCCGCCCAAGCTAACTTGCTTGTCAACGGATCTTTTGAAGATACTGCCGTTGCCAACAACACTTATCAGAACGTCGTTGCGGGCAGCTCGTTCATTACGGGCTGGTCCGTTACCGGAACATCCGTTGATGTGATTGCGGGCCCGACCACTTGGATCCCTCAGGCTGGTAACCAGTCGATTGATCTTGCCGGTACCCCAGGTCCGGGAGCCGTTTCCCAGATATTCGCGACCTCAGTTGGTCAAGAATATGAAGTCGTTTTCTATCTTGGTTCAAACCACCAAGGCAGCGGGAACAAAACCGTTGA
>Ga0075012_10000213_pt1 | contig 62512 bp, 48 predicted proteins | sample All_14_2_FD_71474 | JGI IMG/M metagenome (GOLD analysis project Ga0075012, IMG submission 71474) | Freshwater microbial communities in response to fracking from Pennsylvania, USA - Allegheny Zone_MetaG_DW_15 | ecosystem: Environmental > Aquatic > Deep subsurface > Groundwater > Drilled... | reverse complement strand
ACGTGAAGGACGGCACCCGCATACCACGAAACATCCGAAAGCGGCAGCCTGTGCCCTCCCGCCAGCCCGTGAGCACCCGCCCACCACACGACACTCGAAAGCCGCAGCTTCACCTCCCATGGATTGCTTCGCTGTCGCGCCCTGCGGCAGTCGACCTGCACTGCGCGCCGGTTCACAATTCAAGCCGTGCACGCCTGCCGCCATCCCACAAAAAGACTCATTCTCAACGGCTGTTGGCATGACTTGCGCCGGACACCGGAAACATAGCGGACGCGGGACGACCATCCTGGTCCCACAACACTCCGCAAGGTCTTGCCTTTCCACCAACCGTTGCAGTCTCTTTCCGAAGGACAGACCAGTTTTCAACGAATCACGGGATCACTCCCCATTCGAAACCTCACGCCCTCCGCTCGGCTCGCGAAAACTTCCACCTCCCCCCTGAACCGCGTAGCGGTGACATAACCGTAGCCGTGGGTGCCAACCCACGGTTCACACATACACGATCATTTCCATTCCGTGGAACCGCGTAGCGGTGATACAAACCTCCGCTTCCACCCAACGCCCAGTCGCCGCACACCCGTTCCGAAGTCGCAAAAAATCTCAGACAAAACGAATGCAGGAATAGCCTCGCGTAGCATCTGTCGTGTTGTCTTCGCTTCCGCTCGTCATTGCCTGATTCGGAGTTAGTAACAACAAGAAACCTCGCCCCATGATGCAGCCACGGCATGAAATCCCTCGAACAAATCAAGTCTGAGGTGGATCGAATGGCCGCTGTCATTGGAGCTTCAAACTACGCCGGCCTTCCCACGTACGGCTTCTCCAGAGATGCTGCGCACCCGCACATTGAGGTTGATTCTACAGCCTATCACTGGGTCGTGGTCGAGAGGGGGCAAGAGTTGGATCGGTTTACCACAGCACAAGTGGATGCATTTCTTGAGAGAGTCTTCACGGCCGTCACCTTTGAGCTGGCCACCGCTTACGAGCTCGCTCATCGCGCCGAGCTGACCGACTGCCGCAGACTGATTTTTCAGCATCAGATAAAGCTCCTTTCCATGCTCTCACCCCGATGGGCGCAGGCCGAATCAGAGAGGCACGCTCACATTATAAGCACCCATCCATTGGATGATTTCGCCGGCGTCCGTGCTTCTCTCACTAGGGACTTGCGAGAGTCTGGGCATGCTCCTGAGGTTGCTTGGCAGATGGCTTTGAAACGTTACCCATTGCCTGAATAAAATACACCGGCCTCCAGATTCCAGGTCGCACACTTCTCCCTTCACTTTGTCCCCGGCAAACCCCATGACACGCGCACCCTGCAGTGTATGAATAGACCGCTATGACTTTGCATGCCGTGCTGCTGACTGTGGGAGATGTCGTGGGCGTACTGGCGATCCTGAATTTCCTGTTTTGGGCACCGCTGGAGAAGTCATGGCGGGAGTGCTGCCTGCGGGCGGCAGTGCCGGTGGCCATTTGGTCGGTCCTGCGGCTGGCAACAATCATCTGTTTTCGCGAGCCATGTGAGGAGCCGATGATCGGTTTCTTTCTCGCTCCGCCGATGGCGATTGGATATGCAGTGGTCGTGCGTGTCCTTGTACAGGGCGTTCTTTGGATCTGGAGAATTCCAGCTCGGCTGGGCGAGATAAAAAGATCAACAACCGTCAATTCCCCTCCCCCATGAAGCACAGCGTCACCGAGCTCCCCTTTAACCGCTTCCTCGGCCTCGAATCAGCATCCGATCCATCGCATCTTCTTCGCCTCCCCGCCGGCCCCCAATACCTCAACCACCTCGGCACCGTCCACGCCAGCGCCCAGCTCGCTCTCGCCGAAGCCTCCAGCGGCGAATTCCTCCTCCGCTCCCTCGGCCCCGACTCCGGCGTCATCCCCGTCGTCCGCCGCCTCGAATCCAAGTTCCGCAAACCCGCCCACGGCGCCCTCACCTCCACCGTCACCACCCCGCCCGCCGCCCTCGACCAACTCCGCGCCGACCTCACCGCCAAAAACCGCGCCATCGTCAGCGTCGCCGTCGAACTCCACGATGAATCCGGCAGCCACACCCTCTCCGCCACCGTCGAGTGGTTCATCACAAAGCTTCCCTGAACCAGCCCTCATGAAAAACCTCCACTGGAATCTTGTCAAAGCAGAGGACACCTCAGCCCCCGGCTGCGATCTCGTCCGCCAATGGCTTCGCGAGCACAACTGGGCCGTGAATCCCTCGTTCATGGAGCAACTGCAACAGCCTCAGCACGCAGCCCAGCCGCTCATCCTTCTCACTCAGGCCAATGGCGAAACAGTCGGCGGCCTCATCGCCGAAACACAGCTCTCCTGGCTGCGCATCTCCATCATGTCCGTGCATCCCGAATGGCGCTCCAAAGGCATCGGCACCGCCCTCCTCGCAGAAGCCGGACGCCTCGCCATCGAGCGCGGCTGCAAGCATGCCTATGTCGATACCATGGAATATCAGGCCCCACACTTTTATCTGGCGCATGGCTTTGAACTCGTCGGCCAGATTCCCGACTGGGATTCACACGGTCACAGTAAGATGTATTTTTCCAAGCATCTGCAGCAGACAACCATCCGCTAGTTTTCCGCCCGTCCCACGTTCTCTCCCCACCATGAAATACCTTCTTCCTCTCCTGCTGCTGGCAGCGTCTTCCGTTTTCGCACAAGACCTGGACGCACAAAAAAAGAACGTCGTTGCCACCGCAGAAAAAAACCAGGTCGAACTCCACCTCGACCAGCCCTACGCCGGCAACGACAACCCCAAGCAAAAGGTCGATCTCTACCTCCCTAAAAAACGCGACACCGACAAGCCCCTTCCCGTCGTCGCCCTCATCCACGGCGGTGGCTGGGTCAATGGCGATCGCCTCGGCTACGCCGCCGCCGCCATCCAGTTCGCCCGCACCGGTGATTACGCCGCCGTCACCGTCGGCTACCGCCTCACCAAGGAAGCTCACTGGCCCTCCCAGATCTACGACTGCAAAGCCGCCATCCGCTGGATTCGCGCCCACGCCAAAGAGTACAATCTCGACCCCGACAAAATCGCCGTCATGGGCAGCTCCGCCGGCGGCCACCTCTCCTCCCTCCTCGGCACCAGCGGCGACGTCAAAGAACTCGAAGGCGACCTCGGCTCCAGCACCTCCTTCAGCAGCCGCGTCCAATGCGTCGTGAACCTTTGCGGCCCCGAAGACTTCACCCAGGCCCTCATGTTCGACAAGGACGACAAGCCCATCGCCAAAGACGACGCCGTCTCCGGCCTCCTCGGCGGCACCTATGAAGAAAAACACGCCGAAGCCCTCGCCGCCTCCCCCGTCACCTACGTCACCAGCGACGACCCGCCCTTCATCACCTTCCACGGCACCGCCGACAAACGCGTCGCCTTCCTCCACGCCGAAGCCATCCACGCCGCCCTGAAACAAGCCGGCGTCCCCTCCCTCCTCGTCCCCATCACCGATGGCGGCCACGGCTCCGTCGGCCACCCCGAAGTCATCGCCCGTGCCAAAATCTTCATTGGCAACACCCTCCTCGGTCAAGACACCCCCATCGACGTCACCCCCATCCCCGCGCTTCCTGAAAAGAAAAAGCCATGACTCTGGACCGCCTCGATCACCTCGTGCTCACCGTCCACGACCTGCAGGCCTCAATCCGTTTCTACACCCAGGTCCTCGGCATGACCCACGAGGTGTTTGGAGAAAGCCGGCACGCCCTCAAGTTCGGCCTGCAAAAAATCAATCTCCATCCGGCATCTGCGCCCATCCAGCCGCACGCAGCCAAACCATGTCCAGGATCAGCCGACCTCTGCTTCATCACCACCACGCCTCTGGAGCAAGTCGTGCAGTCTCTCCAAAACAACGCCGTCACCATCGAAATCGGCCCAGTAAGTCGCACCGGAGCCCAAGGCCCCATCCTCTCCGTTTACTTTCGCGATCCCGACGGCAACCTGTTGGAAGTCTCCAACCAGCTCTGAATGTACACCCCCGCGCATTTCCAGGTCAATGCCCCTGACACCCTGCATGCATTCATGCGCCGCCACAGCTTTGCCACCATCGTCTGCCATGACGGCAAAGTTCCACAGGCCACACACATGCCCGTTTTGCTGAATCCGACACAAGGTCCGCACGGTTGTCTGCTCTCCCACATGGCTCGCGCCAATCCCCAGTTGTCGCATTTCACCAACTCCGAAGTCCTCGTCATCTTCACCGGCCCCCACGCCTATATCTCCCCGGCTTGGTATGTCACGCAGCCCGCCGTCCCCACCTGGAACTACACCGCCGTGCATGCTTACGGCACTCCGCGCATCGTCACGCAGCATGACCGCTTCGCCCAGATGCTCCACGATCTCGTCGAATTCCACGAAGCCGATCGCCCCAACCGGTGGAACGGCACACTCCCTCCCGAATTCCGCGACGGCCTCATGAAAGGCATCGTCGGCATCGAAATCGAAATCACCCGCCTCGAAGGCAAGTTCAAGCTCAGCCAAAATCGTCCACAAGATGCGCCCTCTGTCATCGCCATGCTGGAAGACAGCATGGATCAGACCGATCGCGACACGGCCAAAATGATGAAGACACTCACATGAAACCCATGCCCGCCCCCAAGCGCTTCGACGGCCGCTTCATCACCCTCACACCACTCGACGTCTCAGCGGATGTGGCAGAACTTTTTGCCATCTCGCATGTCGATGAAACCACACGCAAACTGTGGCGCTACATGCCCTGCGGACCGTTTGCCGGTGTTGAAGAGCAGGCAGCCTTTCTGCGTGGATGGCAGGCCACACCCAACGTGATCGCCTTTGCCGTTCGTGCCGCCGCCACTCAGCATTGCCTCGGCAGCATCTCGCTCATGAGCATCCGTGCCGAGCACGGCGTGGCAGAGCTGGGAAACATCTGGTATGCGCCTGCAGCCCAGCGCACCAAGGCCAACACCGAAGCCTGCTATCTGCTGCTGCGCCACTGCTTTGAAGACCTCGGCTACCGGCGCATGGAATGGAAATGCGATGCACGCAATGAACCCAGCCGCAACGCCGCCCTTCGTCTGGGCTTCACGTTTGAAGGCATCTTCCGCCAGCACATGATCATCAAGGGCGAAAACCGCGACACCGCCTGGTTTGCCATGCTCGACCACGAATGGCCGCAGATTGCCACCGCGTTCCGCCGCTGGCTCTACGAAGACGACTCAATCCCTCTCGGAAGATTAATCGCTGAAAGTCGCAGCGTACAGTCCGGCGCATGAAGCCCGCCTTATTCCTCCTGCTGACCACCTCCATGGTTGTCGCCGCTGACCCGAAACCCAAGCCCGAGTTTCAATACAAGACCGAGGGCATCCAGGTCAGCCTGCCCACGGCAGACGAGCCCCGAGTGAAAACCTTCGGCCCTGATACCATCAAGGCCGCCGCCAAATATCTCGATGACGGTGCCATCTGCTGGGTGCGCGAAAAGACCTGCGTCAACTGCCACACCACCGGCCCCTACCTCAGCGAGCGCCCCGCCCTCTCCAGACAGCTCGGCGAGCCTCTCGATGAGGTGCTGGCAGACTTCGTCAAAACCGTGCCTGCGGAGGTCAAACCGCAGCAAGAAACGGAAAAGGATGGCATCAAATACTACGGCGGCTCCTGGACAAGCATCTGGCGCTCCATGGGTCTCGCCGAATGGGACAAGCATGTGACCGGAAAGCTCTCCGCCCACACCGAGCGCTCCCTGCAGGAAATGCTCATGCGCCAGTCCGCCGACGGCTCCTTCGTGAGTTATGGCGAAGTCGAAATCCCCCACATCACCACCGACTTCGAGCTCACCCTGCAGGCCGCTCGCGCAGTGACCGCCGCACCCGGCTGGCTGGCAGGTCTCAAGGACCCCGAACTGCTCGCACGCATCGACAAAATGAAATCCTGGCTGCGAGATGCGCAGCCAAAGAATGACTTCGACCGCATCCTGCGCCTCCAGCTCGCGCATTACATGCCCGATCTTGTCCCCCAGGCGCAGCGTGACGCAGCACTGACACTCCTCTCTTCCAAACAGCATGCCGACGGCGGCTGGTCCCTGCGCGACCTGTCCGCCCTCAGCGACTGGCATTTCAAGATGAGCGACACCGTGGTGAAACTCATCAACGGCCTGCCCGACGCCGCGCAACCGGAGAGCGACGCCTACATGACTGCCTTCGCCATCGTCCTCATGCGTCAAAACAACATCCCTGCGAGCGACGAACGCGTCCAGCGCGCCCTCAAATGGCTCAAGCGGGAGCAGCGCGTTTCCGGCCGCTGGTGGATGCAGTCGCTCTATCGCGGAAACTACAGTTACATCACCTACATCGCCACAGCGCAGGCTCTGAAAGCACTGGCCTTGTGCGATGAGTTGCACTGAGTTTCACCGTCTTGCGCGCCGATACACTGCCGGCGACTCTCCCATGCGTTTGCGGAAATGCTGGGTAAAGCTGCTCGCATCCACAAAGCCGCACTGCTGCGCCACCTCGCTCGCGGTCAGGGTCGTCCTCTCCAGCAACCGCACTGCCGCCAGCACCCGCGTTTTAATCAGAAACTCCTGCGGGGTGATGCCAAAGGCGCTTTGAAACCGCCGCTGGAGCTGCCGCAGAGACTGCCCGCAGGATTTCGCCACATCTTCGATCAGCAGCGGCTTGGAGTAGTCATGCCGGATGATTTCCACCGCCTGCGCCACGGTCTGAAACACCGGCAATCTGCGCTCCGCCTCATCAGGACGCCTCAATGTGCCCATCACTCCCTGCACCCGGCGTTTGGAATCAAAGAGCGGCAGCTTCGTCACCAGAAACCAGTCCGGGATGCCTTGGGAGTCCCACCACAGCTCGACGCGCTCGATCACGTCCACCTTGCCTGCCAGGAGGCGCTTGTCGTCATCCACATAGGCCTGCGCCATCGTGTCCGGATTCAGGTCAAAGTCCGTGCGCCCGATGATTTCGGAATCATCCGGCATCTGGTAGCGCTGCATCAGCCCTTCACTGGCAAACATGAGATGACCTGCTTTGTTTTTGGCAAAGAAGTACACGCCCGGAATATGGTCAAACAGCCGCTGAAACAGCAGCGTCGGCTCCAGAGAGGCCATCCACGCAGCCCGTTGCTTCCTCCAGCGCGCAATTTCCGCCGCAGAACGCTTGGAGCGCACGCGGGGTCTCAGAGGCACATCAGATCGCCGGGAGGTCGTCACAAGGAGAAGGATGCCGTGGCGCAGGCAAGGCGCAACTGCCCCTCTCCACTTAACGCACGATCTTTTCCAGCATCGTCCGGCAGTCCTCCCAGGCCACTTCATGAGGCTGGCGCTTGTTCAGCGCGGCCAGTGCCGCCGTCACACCGGCGGCCTCTCCCATCGCCACGGCGTTGCCCGTCACGCGGTAGCTCGCATGTGCCACAAAATCCCCGCTGATGCAGCGTCCTGCCATCATGAGGCCGTCCACATCCCTGGCGATCAGCGCACGCAGCGGAATGTCGTAGGGAGTGAATTTTTGCACGCCGCCGCGCTCGATGGTCAGCTTGTCGTTGTCCGCCTTGCTCTTCGCATGAATGTCCACTCCAAAGGTCACACGCGCCACGGCATCGGGGTGCCGCGCGGCCTGAGTGAGGTCCTCCTTGGTCACTACATAGCGGCCATGGATGCGTCTGCCGTCCCGCACGCCGATCTGCTCCGCCGTGGCCACCACCTGCAGCCCGTCCCACACCCCGCCCAGCTTCCGCAGCGCCCGGGTGATGGTGAAGACCTCCTTGCGCGCACGCACCGTGGCGGTGGTCATGGCGTCCGCATCATCCGGCCGGACCCCGTATTCGTGGTTCAGCATCAGGAGCACAATGTTGTCGCGCACATGAAAAATGGTCGGCATGCCATAAGACGGGTCCACTCCGGCGCGCTGAATTTCCGCTTTAAAGTTGGCCGTTGCCTCCACATGCCATTTAAGGTCGCCTTGATAAAACGAGATGTATTTCCCCATCTGCGTCACATCACGCACCACCGCCAGCGCGTTCATGGTCAGCGGCTGGCAGGCGCACTCCACCGACTTGTCATCCTGCGCCATTTTACCCAGATCCCAGCTGCAGCCCGCCAGCGCCCCCAGCACACCATCGCCCGTGGTATCGATGAACACCGGAGCCTGCCAGGCCTCACGGCCCGAGCGTGATTCGGTGATGACGGTGGTGAGCTGCCGCCCCTCGCGATAAGCTGCCACCAGCCGCGTGTGCAGGCGGAATTTCACTCCGGCCTCGCTGCACAGATCTTCCAGCAGCAGCTTCATTTCATCCGGCTCATAGACAAAGCGCCCCTCATCCGTGCCCCGACGCGCCCCACGCTCATCGAGCAGCCGCCGGATCTCCCGGGTAAAGCCCGGTTTGTCGAAATCAAAAATCCAGGTCAGCAGTCCCGCCGTCCACACACCGCCCAGACAGCCATTGGTTTCAAACAGACGCACCCGCGCGCCCGACCGCGCCGCAGCCACCGCCGCCGCCACACCGGCTGGCCCCGCTCCGCAGACGATGACATCGGCGTCGTTGACCAGCGGGACAGTGCGGTTCGGCTCGTCAAATGCCCCCGCATCCCCCGGCCCCTCAGCAGCAGACACCCATGTGGCAGCAGGCAGCACTCCCGGGCCTGCGAGTGCAGCACGTAGAAAGTGACGACGGGAAAAATCAGCAGGAGCAGGCTTCATGACAGAGAGGTGATGGTTGGTTCTAAGCGGTGAGTACGCGTTGCAGTCTGCGGCTTCCGCCCCCAGCTTCCCAGCCCGAGTTGTTAACAAAGATAGCACAAACGAAACATGCCCGCCGCCCACGCCCCTGCCGGCCCATGGCCCACTTGGATCCGCCGCCTGCTCAGGCGCGGCTGGCCCCGGCGTGTGCATCTGGCCCTGGAGTCCGGCACGCCAGCCCTGCGGGGTGGACTGCCCGTGCATGACAGCCCGCGTTTCTCCATCTGTCTCGCTGGCACGGGGCGCTACACCGTTCTGAGGGAGCAGAAGCAGGAAATCATCACGCTTCAGCGCGGGGACGCCATCGTGGCCGCGCCTCAGGCACTGATGGAGCCTCACGCATCGGCGCGCTATCTTGCCATAGGCTTCGTCTTCACGCCGGAAATGACGCGTTTTCTACTGGCCAAAAAAGGCTCAACCGGCCACCGGTTTCTGCAGGCTCATCATGCCTCACGGGTGCTGGATGAGGACGGACGGCACTTTCTCCAGGCCCTGCAAAACCGCCGCCATGAACCGCCCGACGACCTGGCCGCACGCCGCCTCGTGGAGCTGCTGCTCATCATGACTGCCGAGATGGCCGCACTGCCCGAGCCGCCTGCCTCCGCTGCTGGCAAGGCGCGCTTCACCTGGCTGGCGGCCTGCAGATTTCTTCAAGAGAATCTCCATCACCCCATCGGCAGGCAGGATGTCGCCAGATTTCTCCATCTGCATCCCAATCACGTGTCCAGGTTGTTCCGTGAGTTCAGCGGGCAGTCGTTTCTCGATTACCTGCTGCAGGCGCGGCTGGATCGCGCCCAGCCCTTGCTGAAAGATCCGCATCGAAACATCTCCGAAATTGCGCACGCGTGCGGTTTCCGTGAAGCCAACTATTTCATCCGATGTTACCGGCGGAAATTCGGCAGATCCCCCGGCCACGACCGCCTGTCGTATTTCGCATGATCTTTGTCGTGACGCAGCTGCATGGTTCTGCATTAATCTGCACCCACAACCGACCATGAAACCCATCGTTCAAATTTCCCTCGACCTCACGAACATCGACGAAGCGCTCGACACCGCCGCCCTGGCCATGCGCGCCGGAGTGGACTGGCTGGAGGCCGGCACGCCGCTGATCCTGGCCGAAGGTCTGCACGGTGTGCGCGCCCTGCGCAAGGCCTTCCCAAACACCCCGATCGTGGCCGACCTCAAGACGATGGATGGCGGCTACCTGGAGGCCGAGATGATGGCCAAGGCCGGAGCCACCCACGTCGTGGTCATGGCCCGCGCTCATGCTGAAACGGTGAAATGCGTGGTGAAAGCCGGTAAGGACTTCGGCTGCAAGGTCATGGGAGACAACATGATCTCCGAGGACATGATCGCAGGAGCCAGGTGGCTGGAGGACCTGGGCTGCGATTACGTGATCCACCACATTGGCTACGACGAGCGCCGCGGCATCGCCGCCGCCGGCAAGCGTATGCCCAGCCCTCTGGACCAGCTCCGCGAAGTCGTGAACGCCGTCAAAGTCCCCGTGCAGGCCGTCGGCGGCCTCAGTCTGGAACAGGCCATCCAGTGCCCGAAGTACGGCGCTCCGCTGGTGGTGCTTGGCGCTCCGCTGACCATTGATGCCGACGCATTCAAAACCGCTGACGGCAATCTCGAAGCCTCGCTGCGCATGATTTGCGAGGCTGTGCATGCTCAGGACGTTCCTGCTTTTTAATTCCACCTCTTTCCCAACCCATGAAATCCGCCGCCGTCGTCAATTACGCGCCTGAAAAAGGCTCCGTCGAAGTCCGTGAAATCGAAACGCCCACCATCGGCAGCGAGGATGTGCTCCTCGAAGTGGCCAATGTGGGCGTGTGCGGTTCCGACCTCCACCAGTGGACCGCCGACCACTCCTGGCCGGTGAACTACCCCGTCGTGCTCGGCCACGAATTTGGCGGACGCATCGTGGAAGTGGGCAAGGATGTCGAAGGCTGGAAGGAAGGCGACCGCGTCGTCTCCGAGACCGCCGCCATCATCAGCCCGAACAACCCAATGACGAAACGCGGGCTCTACAACCTGGACCCCACCCGCAAGGGTTTTGGTTATGGCGTGAACGGAGCGATGACGAAGTATGTGCGCGTACCCAGCCGCATCCTGCACCATGTGCCGGACCAGCTTCCCTTTGAGCAGGCCTGCCTCACCGAGCCCTGCTGCGTGGCCTACAGCGCCGTGGTGAAAAACGCCCGCATCGAGCCCGGCGACCGCGTAGTCGTTCTCGGCCCAGGCACCATCGGCATTCTCTGCGCTGCCATGGCACGCCTCTGCGGTGCGCAGGTGGCCATCGTAGGCCTGCCGCAGGATGCGCATCGTCTTGAAATCGCCAAGCAGTATGGCTGCGAGGTCATCATCGGCGACGCCAAGCCCTGGGCCACCGCTCGTGACGGGCTGGGCTGCGACGGAGTGATCGACGCCGCAGGTGCGAGCATCACGCTGAAAATCGCGCTCGACATCGTGCGTCCTGCCGGATGGATCAGCAAGGTGGGCTGGGGCCCTCAGCCTCTGGGCTTCAACCTCGACCCGCTGGTGCAGAAAAACATCACCCTGCAGGGCAGCTTCAGCCACAACTGGCCTATCTGGGAACGCGTCATCGCCCTGCTGAGCAGCGGCCAGTTTGACGTGAAGCCCATCATCGGCGGCGTGTGGCCCGTGACCGAATGGCACGAAGCCTTTGAGAAGATGCACAAAGGCGAAGTGGTGAAGAGCGTGCTGCGTCCGGTGTAATCACCCGCCCTTTAATCTCATGAGCATTCGACTCCTGACGGCTTTGGCGCTGTCTGTTTGTAGCTGCATGGCTGCTGCGGAGACGCCCAAGCCTTCGGTGTGGATCAGTCCGCCAGGGCAGGACAAGTGCCTGGCGTTTCGGCAGCTTTTTGAGCAGCCGGACGCATGGAAGGAAACGAGAGCGCATATCGATGTGCTGTTCATCACGGACCTGAACCTGCAGCGCCACTTCAGCGATGACGAGCTGCGCAAGTGGTTCGGCATGATGAAGGAGTGGAAGCTGCGGCTGGCGATGGAAGTCGGAGCGGTGAAGCCCTGGGGACCAACGGGGGAGAAGTGCTTCAATGCCGAGCGCAGGAACTGGGAGCGGTTGCAGAGCCTGGGCGCGAACCTCTATGCCATCGCCATGGACGAGCCGCTGGTCTGCGCCCGCGAGCAGATCCACGAAAACGATGAGTATGCGATGAAGGAGACCGCCAACTACGTCGCGCTGGTGCGCCAGCATTTCCCGGACGTGCTCATTGGGGACATCGAGGCCTACCCGTCTGCGAGCGTCGAAGAGCACAAAAAGTGGATCGAGGGACTGCAGCAGCAGCTTGCGGAGAAAAAGGTGCGCGGACTGGACTTTTACCGGCTGGATGTGGACTGGCTGCGCTTTAACGTGCATCAAAAGGGCTCCTGGAAGGAGGTGCGGCAGCTGGAGCATTATTGCCGCCAGAAGAAGCTGCCTTTTTCCATGATCTACTGGGCGTCGGGTTATCCCGGCATGCTGAAGCGCGGGCTGGCAGATGACAGCACATGGTACACCGCCATCATGCAGCAGGGCTATGACTACGCCGCCGTGGACGGCAGGCCGGACCAGATCGTGATCGAGAGCTGGGTGAGCGCGCCTTCCCAATGCCTGCCGGAAACCGGCGACTGGACCTTCACGCGCTCAGTCCTCGACTTTGTGAAGAAGTTCGTGAAATAGCTTGTGTGATGGGAGGCTGATAGCCGTACTTGCCTCTCTCATTCCACACCAGCCATGAAATCCATTCTTTGCCTCGCCCTGCTTTCCACTGCCGCTTTTGCCGTTGATTATCCACGCGTCATTTTCTCGGATGACTTTGCTGCCGATGGCTTCGGCAAAGCCTGGGGCCACTACAAGAGCTCCAGTGTGGTGAAAGGTGGCGTACTGGTGGGCATCACCGCGCCGGAGTCCGATCATGCGGCGGTGGATGTGATCCGGATCGCCCCGGAGACGGATCTGGAAGTGTCCGTGAAGTTCCAGCTCGTCAGCGACCAGGCCAAAGGCTTCAACATCTGGCTGGATGACAAGGACTACAAAGGCTCGCACGCAGGGCACATTTGCAGCATCTCGGTGAATCCGAAGGCAGTCGTGGTGGCCGATGCCAAGGCAGGCACCTTCAGCAACGACATTTACACGCGCAAGAAGACGACCCCGCCCACGCTGACCGCCGAGGACAAGGCCAACATGCAGAAGTGGACGAAGTCTACGCCTACCACGGTGTCCATCAAAGAATGGCACACGCTGACCGTTCGCACCCATGGCGACTTGGTGGAAACCAGCATCGACGACAAGGTCGTCAGCACCTTCCAGTCCCCCGGCGTGGCACATGATCACAAGACCGTGGTGAGCATCACCACCAACCGCGTTGACGTGATCTACGACGACTTCAGCATCAAGGGCGTGGCGAAGTAAGCACCCTTACCAGTTTTTGATCCATTTGGCACCGAGGTTCGCATGGGCCTCGGTGTCTTTGCTTTTGGCCATGAGGTTCTTCATGTCCTCCCCGAAAGACCAAAGATCGTAGGTGGAGTTGAGGGTGTTCTTCTTTTCGGCGTCGGCTTTGATGTATTGAAAGGGACGGCCAAAGGCATCGACGAGGATGTAACTGCCGCCCACCTTGCGCCACATGCCCTCCGGCATGTCCTGGATCATGGCATTTTTGATTTCGTCCGTGCTGACCTGGCCATCCGACTGAGAGTTATTATTTCCGGCAGACTGCGCTCCTTTGATGGCATCGCATCCATCGCCCCGCAGCGCCTGATACAGGCATTTGGCGGCACCGATGCGATAGACCTTCCCCGGCATGATCTCGGCTGTCTCATCCCCATTTACCGGTTCCGGATATTCACCGAAGTGCTCATTATAGCGCTCCAAAGCTGACTCGATCATCTCCTTCGTACTTTGTGTCACCTGCCGTTTGGAAGAACCTGGATTCCAACTGTCGGCCACCAGCGCCGCAAGAAGGGCGATGATGCTGATGACAACGAGCAGCTCCATCAGTGTAAAACCATGGCCTTTATGGATGATTTTCATGGAAAAATGATAGGCGAAGGCCGGGATTTGCCCAAGCTTTAAATCGCTGACGCATTTCACACAGACTTTGTCGTGGAACTGAAGCGGGCACCTCCGTTATGCTCACCCAGCCATGAATCCCAGCCCAACCAGCAGTGACAGCCATTCCCGGCGTGCCTTCGTGAAGGCGTCTGCCGTCGCAGCGGTGACGCCAATGGCTTCTGCCCAGCAGGCAGCCACGAAGGCACCGATGCGTGAGATCGAGACCGATGTGCTGGTGTGCGGCGGAGGCTGCGCGGGCACGGCAGCGGCTCTGAGCGCCGCACGGAATGGCGCGAAGACGCTGCTTGTGGAAAAAGCCCCCTTTGCGGGCGGCATCATCACCAGCGTTGGCCTGCCTTATTTTGATGGCATTGCGGACATCAAGACGCACCGCGTGGTGGTGCGTGGCATCGCGCTGGAACTGCTGGCAAAGACGGGCGTGTGCAAGGCGGATGCGAAGGAGATCAAGCCGCACAACCCGACGATACCGAACACCTTTGAGTTCAAGGTGCTGCTGGACCGCGAACTGCAGGCCTGCGGCGACAGGCTTACCGTGCTTTTCAATTCCTTCGCCTGCGATGCGGAGTCCTCCAATGGCCGCATCACCTCCGTGGTGATCGCCAACAAGGACGGGCTGGTCCGCATCAAGCCCAAGGTGGTGATCGACTGCACCGGCGACGCCGATGTGGCCGCCTGGGCAGGCGCACCGACTGAACAGAGTGCCGAGGTGCAGCCTCTGACATTGCATTTCCGCATCGGCAAAGTGCAGAAGGTGGCGGATATCGGCAAACTTTGCCGCGCTGCACTGGTGAAGGCGCAAGAGCTTGGCGAGCTGCCGCATTTTTATGGCCCGGGCGTGATGTTCATGTATGCCAACGATGAGATCTACATCCACGGCGTACGCGTACCAGCCAACCCCACCGACGCCGCCGACCTGAGCCGTGCTGAGATGCAAGGGCGTGCCGATGCGCTGGCCATGCATCGTGCATGGAAGAGGGACATCCCCGCCTTCGCGGACTCCTATTTCCTCGAAGCGTATCCTTGGATCGGTGTGCGCGAGTCGCGCCGTCTGATCGGCCAGCATGTGCTGAATGAGAAGGAAGTCATGCAGGGCCGCCGGTTTGACGACGCCATTGCCACCGGGTGCTGGTATCTGGATCTGCACCCGAACAAAACCGTGGTGGGCAGCGCGAATGATTTTAACCCCGAGAAGGTGCAGCCGGGGCCCTATGACATCCCCTACCGCTCTCTGGTGCCGCAGAAGATTGAAAATCTGCTCGTAGCAGGCCGCTGCCACAGCGCCACCCGTGGTGCGCACGCCTCCACCCGCGTGACGGTGACTGCCATGGCCTTGGGAGAGGCAGCAGGATGTGCGGCCGCCATGAGTTTGACCGAGAAAACCGCCGTGGCCTCGCTGAATGGTCAGCGTGTGCGCGAAGCACTCACCCGGCAGAACGCCGGACCTTTTACTGATTCTTAAAAACAACATGTCCCGTCTTCAAAACAAAGTCATCATCGTCACCGGCAGTGTCACCGGCATCGGCAAGGCCATCGCCAAACGCTGTGTCGCCGAAGGAGCCAAAGTCATCATCCATGGCCTGGAGCAGGATCTGGGGGAGCAGACCGTGGCCGAACTCGGCACGGAAAACGCCGCACTCGTCATCAAGAATCTCGCTGACGAAGACGCACCGCAGTTGCTGGTGGATCAGGCTATCAAAGCTTTTGGTAAAATTGATGCGGTGGTCAACAACGCCGCGCAGGTGGGCACGGGCAACATCCAGACCACGGATGGCGCGTGGTTTCGCCGCATGCTGGAGATCAACTGCGTGGTGCCCTACCTTATCACACGTGCTGCATTGCCGCATCTGAGCGCAACGCGTGGCAGCATCATCAACATTGGCAGCGTGAACGCCTACAGCGGCGAGCCCAACCTGATGCCTTACAGCGTGAGCAAAGGCGCGCTCATGACTCTGACCCGCAACCTGGGCGACACGCTGATGCGTGAAAACGGTGTGCGAGTGAACCAGATCAATCCCGGCTGGGTGCTGACGGAAAACGAAGCCAAGCGCAAACACGAGCACGGCCTGCGCGAAGACTGGTATGCCGACCTGCCCAAGGTGTACGCCCCCGCCGGACGCATCCTCTGGCCGGAGGAGATCGCCGCCTGCGCCGCGTGGCTGCTTGCCGACGAGTGCGGCCCGATCAGCGGCCAGGTCTTTGATCTGGAGCAACATCCCTTCATCGGCCGCAATCCGCCCAAAGACGCCTCCACCATTCCCTCCAAATAACACCCCAACATGCCCAAACTCGCCGCCTTCCCCAAAGCCTTCATGCAGGCCCTCTGCAAAGAAGGAACCATGACCGTCTCCGAATGGATTCAGCTCGCGTCCAAGCTTGATGTGCAAGGCCTGGAATGGTATGCCGGATTTCTGGAGATGGCCGATGAGAGCAACTGGCCGCGCTTCCGGAAGGAAGTGGAGGACACCGGCAAGGTGATCCCAATGATGTGCTGCTCCCCCGACTTCACGCATCCGGACGCCGCCTTCCGCGAAAAGGAGATCGCCAAACAGAAGCGCTGGATCGACATGACTCATACACTAGGCGGCTCCTACTGCCGCGTGCTCAGCGGGCAGCGCCGGCCGGAGCTGAGCATTGATGAAGGCGTGAAGCTTGCCGCCGAGTCCATCTACGCCTGCCTGCCGTATGCGCAGGAGCGCGGCATCACCCTGATCATTGAGAACCACTACAAGGACGACTTCTGGGAGTATCCCGAATTTGCACAGAAAATGGATGTTTTCTGCAAACTGGTGGATGCGGTGAACCACCCAAACTTTGGGGTGAACTACGACCCTTCCAACACCTACCTGGCGGGAGAAGACCCGGTGGAGTTGCTGAAGCGCGTCTCCCACCGCGTGGTGACGATGCATGCCAGTGACCGTTATCTGGCAGAAGGAACCATCGAAGACCTGCGCAAGGAGGAAGGCGGTGCCATGGGCTACGCCAAGCGATTACGCCATGGCGAGATCGGCAAAGGATTGAATGATTACGACGCGATTTTCTCCGAGCTGAAGAGCAAGGGCTTCGACAACTGGATCAGCATCGAGGACGGCGTGGATGGGATGGAGCAGCTCGCCCGCAGTGTGGAGTTTCTGAAAAAGAAGATCGCCCAGCACTGGCCGCAGTAGGCGAAGTTCCCGCATCCCCCTTTCGTTTATGAAGACAAAACCAACCCGCCTTCTGGGAGGATGCTCCCTGCTTGCTTCCCTGTGGCTCGGCTCTGTGGCGGCCATCCCGCTGCACGCCGCTGACAAACCACCGCTCCCCGCCTGCAACCGCCTTCGCTTTGAGCCGTTGCCCGGCACGGAGCAGGCCATGGTGGGAGCCAGGCTGGAGGGCTCCAACACCTCGCGCACCGAAGGGTATGTGACACTGACAACGATCAACGCGGTGGCGGCGAAGAACTGGACCCAGGTGAAGTTTGATAACGCCAAGCTCTATCGCTGGCTGCGTTTTTCGATGCCCTCAGGTTCGACGGCCAAAATGGGCAAGGTGGAGGTGTACGCCGGAGAAAAGCTTCTCGTAGGAAATGAAAACAGAGGGGCCATTTTCACCCCTTTTGTGGAAGGAAAAGACGCTGTGAACGACAGCGCGATTGGTTTTGACCTGTTTGCCACCGCCACGCCCAACCGGCCCGCGTTTGTCCCGGCAGAGAGCGACCTGGACCAGCCCACGGACGTGATGCTGAGCGGCCCGCGTGAGGCGATCATCCGCTACACACTGGATGGCAGCACGCCCACGGCCGGGCATGGCGAGACCTACACCAAGCCGATCCATGTGGACAAGAACACCACGATCACCGCGGTCACGATTGATCCTGACCGTGCTGCGCCAAGCCTGCCGGTGCCGGTGACTTATCTTGTGAAGGGGCAGGCGAAGCCGGGGCTCTTCACGGCACACATCGGCAACAGTCTCACCGGCACCTGCGGCGGGTTCTGGCGCTATGCACGCACGGCGGGCTATGCGCACCATCAGGAGTCGTTTTTGCGGCCGGGTGCGCTGACACGCGAGAACTGGGCGGTGGCGACGGGTGATTATAAAAACGACAAGCTGGCCAACGCCAAGGAGACGCAGGCGCTGAAACGTGGCACGCCCTCCTGGGACGACTACTGGGACAAGATCGGCAAGGTGGACCTGATCACGCTGCAGCCGCGTGACTTTGATCTCGACAAGGAGATCGCCGCCGAGATCAGCTTCATCCGCAAATTCCGCGAAAAGTCGCCTGATCTGCAGCCGTGGCTTTACTGCGAGTGGGTAGAGATGAAACGCGACCGCCCGAGCGACCACGGCACCGTGCCGAGCTACCAGATGAAGAAAACCTTTCCAGCACTGACCTGGGAGGAATCCATGAGCGCCATGCTGCTCTATGTGGAAGAGCTGCAACACCGGCTAAATCCGCAGATCGCCGATGGAAAAACCGCGCGCATCATCCCCAGCGCGCTGGCGATGGGGTGGATCAAAAACATGATCGACCACGGGCAGTTTCCCGATGTGAAGCCAGGCTCCTTCTACCCGCTGCTTTTCAATGATCAGGTGCATCCCGCCAGCGGGCCGATCCACAATTCTGCGAATGGCGCGTATCTGGTGGACCTCACCTGGTATTCCGCTTTTTATCGCGAAGCTCCTCAGGGCAAGGTGCTGCCCATCGAGACCACATTCACACCTGAACAGGCACGCATCATCGAACATCTCGCCTGGGATGTGGTGAAAAATTACCCCGACTGCGGCCTGTATGAGGAAGGCAAGGAACCCTGCGGCAAGCCGGAGTTCAGCAATGATGGGAAGATCATCACGCTGAAGTCGGCGACTCCAGGCGCGTGGTTCCGCTACACGCTCGACGGCACCACGCCCACGCGCACCTGCGGCTATGTGTACTGTGGGGCCATCAGCGTGCAGCCGCAGATCAAAATCAAGGCCATCGCCTACAGGAGCGGCATGGCGGACAGCGCAGTCACTTCCCCTTAAATTCCCCCATGAAAAACATCGCCTTTCTCGGAATCCTGGCGTTCGCCACATTCTCACGCGCTGAGAGTCCTCTTCAGCCAGTTCTGCAGTCCTTCGTGGACAAGCATATTGCTCCCGGCGTGGTCACGCTGGTTGCCAACAAGGAGCGGGTGCTCGACCTCGAAGCGGCGGGTTATGCAAGCCTCTCGAACAAGACGCCCATGCGTAAAGACGCGATGTTTTGGATCGCTTCGATGAGCAAGTCGCTCACCGGCACGGCGCTGATGATGCTCGTCGATGAAGGCAAGGTGAGACTGGATGATCCGGTGGAGAAATTTCTGCCCGAGTTCAAAGGACAGCAGGTAAAAGATGCAGATGGTGTTTTGCATCTGCCGATGCACCCGATCACGGTGCGCGAGATCATGAACCACACCAGCGGGCTCGTGCTGGCGAACGAGAAGTCACTGAAGAAAACGCAGTCGCTGAAGGAAAACGTTGCGGCCATTGCGGCACTGCCGCTGCGCCAGGAGCCGGGCACCAAATACGAATACAACAACTGCGGCATCGACACCGGGGGGCGCCTCATCGAGGTAGTCAGCGGCATGAGTTATTCGGACTTCATGCAGAAGCGTTTGTTTGACCCGCTTGGCATGAAGGACACGACTTTCTGGCCGAGTGAAGAACAGGCATCGCGGCTGGCGCACACCGCGAGAATGACGGCTGACAAGAGGGGCCTGGAGGAGATCAAGCAGGACAAGGATGTCGAACAGCGCGTGATCGACAAATGGAGCGAAGGCGTTCATGTGCCGCGTGCGCTCACCGCTGACATGGGGGCCGGCGTGGCTTTCAACTATGCGAAGCATTATGGTGAGCCCGCCGGAGGTTTTTACTCCACCGCGTCCGACATCGGCACATTCTGCCGGATGCTGCTCAATGGCGGCGCGCTGGACGGCAGACGCTACCTATCCGAGCAGGCGGTGAAACAGATGTCCGGCATTCAGACGGGCGATGTCTCAGTGAGTCCGGACTCGGCGTATGGCGTGGGTTTTTCGATCAAGCTCAAGGATGACGAAGGCCCCAGCGTTGGCAGTTTCGGACATCACGGAGCAAGGCGAACGGCCATGTGGATCGATCCCAAGAACGAGCTGGCGATGGTGATTCTGGTGGAACGTTTTGACATGAGCGGTGAGGAGCAAAAGATCATGTACGGGGGCTTCATGAAGGCGGCGGTGGCCGAGTTTGGAAAGTCCGGCAAGTGAGCCCGTTGATTTAACTCCTCATTTAAACCATGAACTCCCTCTGCCGCATTCTATTGCTGGCTATTTGCTGTCTCGCTGTCCACTCATCATTCGCAGCCGCAGCACGCCCAAACATCCTCTTCATCCTGGCCGATGACATGGGCTGGAGCGACCTGGGGTGCTATGGCGCCGACCTGCATGAAACGCCGCGCATCGACCAACTGGCAGCCGAGTCGGTGCGTTTCACGAATGCTTATGCGATGTCGGTCTGCTCGCCCACGCGCTCGACGCTTATGACTGGCAAACACGCCGCGCGGCTGCATTTCACGATCTGGTCTGAAGGCGCCCAGGGAGGCGGCCCCAAAAACCGAAAGCTGCGCGAAGCACCGGCCATCTGGAACCTTCCCCACACGGAAACGACGATCGCAAAACACCTGCATGAGGCGGGTTATCTTACGGCGCTCGTGGGCAAATGGCATCTCGGCGAATGGCAGCACTACCCCGAGGCGCATGGCTTTGACGTCAATATCGGCGGCACGAACTGGGGCGCACCACAGACCTTCTGGTGGCCTTACAGCGGCAGCGGCCGCTTTGGAAATGAGTTCCGGTATGTGCCGCATCTGGAGTTTGGCAAACCCGGCGAGTATCTGACTGACCGTCTCACTGATGAGGCGATCAAAGTCATCGACCGAGCAGGAGAGCAGCCTTTTTTCATCTACCTCGCGCATCATTCCGTCCACACGCCCATCGAGGCCAAGGAGGAGGATGTGCAGCACTTTGACGCCAAGCTGCGCAAGGGCATGAATCATCAGCATGGTGTTTATGCGGCGATGAACAAGAACCTCGACGATAATGTGGGCCGCATTCTGGACCATCTGAAGACGAGCGGACTGGACAAGAACACGCTGGTCATCTTCGCCAGTGACAATGGTGGCTACGTCGGCACTGACAAAGCCAGCGGTCGTGCGATGCCGGTGACGAACAACGCACCGCTGCGCTCCGGCAAGGGCTCGCTTTACGAAGGCGGCATTCGCATCCCGTTGATCATCCGCTGGCCCGGTGTCTCCCATGCAGGGGTGTGTGACGATCCGGTGGTCACCATGGATCTTTTCAACACGCTGCTCGGCGCGGCAGGCCAGCCCTGCACCGCTGCTGATGGAAAGGACATCACACCACTGCTGAAAGAGCCGAAGTCCAGGCTGAACCGTGAAGCGCTCTTCTTCCATTACCCGCACTACTACCACACCACCACGCCTGTCAGTGCCGTGCGCTCGGGTGACTGGAAGCTGCTGGAATTTTTCGAAGACCAGCATCTGGAACTCTACAACCTGCGCGACGACCTCGGCGAGCAGCATGACCTCGCCAAGGAAATGCCCGACAAGGCCGCAGCTCTGCGGGATCAGCTGCATGCCTGGCGCGAGTCTGTCGGCGCGGCCATGCCGACAGTGAATCCTGATTTCAAACCCGGAAAACCCCAAGCCAAGTGATGAAACTTCTGCTCTTGTTTACCTGCGCTCTCCTCGCACAAGCCAGCCCGCTTGACGCTGCTGATGCGGCTGGAAAACCGAACATCCTCTGGATCATCGCGGAGGACGCCTGCAAAGATTTCGGCTGCTATGGGATGGAAGCAGCCCTCACGCCCCACATTGACCGTCTGGCAGCAGAATCATGCCTGTACCGAAATGCGTTTGCCACCGGGCCCGTGTGCTCCACTTCACGTTCCGCATTCATGACGGGGCTGTATCAGACACGCATCGGGGCGCAGAATCATCGCAGCCACCGCAGCCGTGAGTTCAAGCGTCCCGCAGGGGTGAGGCTGATCACCGAGAGGCTTCGCGAGGCCGGCTACTTCACGGCTAATGTGCGTGCACTGCCATCAGAACTAGGCTTCAGCGGCGCGGGCAAGACTGACTGGAATTTCTTTGATGACGGCAAGGCCTTTGACAGCGCGAAGTGGAGTGATCTGAAAACACACCAGCCGTTCTACGCGCAGGTGAACCTCCACGAAACACACCGCCCCTATTACCGCGCCGCCAAAAACCCCACCGACCCTGCGAAGGTCAAACTCCCACCGTATCTTGCCGATGATCCGATCATCCGCGCTGACTGGGCCGCGTATCTTGATGAAGTCGCCGTGCTGGATGAGAAGGTCGGCGCTTTGCTGCGCCTGCTCGACAGCGAAGACATGAGAGAGAACACGGTGGTGTTCTTCTTTTCCGACCACGGGCGCGAGGATTTTCGGGGCAAGTATTTCCCATCGGAGCAGGGTTTCGAGGTTCCGCTCATGGTGCGCTGGCCTTCGTTGTTGAAACCGGGCAGCACCAGCGATGCCCTCGTCTCTCTCCTTGATGTCCACGCCAGCACCCTGTCTCTGGCAGGCGTCAATGCCGCTGGTCTTGACGGCATGCCGTTCTTCGGGCCGGAGGCGAAGAAGCGTGAGTTCATCTTCGGCGCGCGTGACCGGATCGACGACACCCTCGATCGCGTACGCACTGTGCGTGACGCACGCTTTAAACTTGTCCGCAATTACGAGCCTCAGCGCCCCTACCTCCAGCGCATGGCCTATGCAGAGGTGTCCAATCCCACCTACAACCGCATGCGGCAGCTTTTTGCCGAAGGAAAACTCACAGCCGACCAGGCCAAATTCATGGCCTCGAAACGGCCTGCTGAGGAACTCTACGATCTTCACAACGACCCCTTTGAACTTCACAACCTCGTCGATGATCCTTCCCTGCAAGCCACACTCACGCGACTGCGCCAGCAGCTCGACGCGTGGATCAGCGACACGAAGGATCAGGGAGCCATTCCCGAAGATCCAAAAAGCGTGGAGGAGCAGCTGACACGTAATGCGATGGGCGAGCAGAAGCTGCGGGCTGAATTCGGACTCGGCCCGGATGAAGTGCTGCTGAAGACCCTCGAAAAGCCTGAAAACAAACCCTGAACCCTGGAACCATGCACGTTACAGATGAACTCGGTGACACGACACTCAACCGAAAGGGAGCAGGCGTGCGTGAGCCAGGACGCCTGCCTGAGTGATGAAGCCCCAAAAAAACATCCATGAAGCCAGCCATCGCATTCCGCAAAAACGCTTCACTCTGTTTCACATGCCTCCTCCATTTCACGTCCTGATCTGCGCGCTCTCCCTATTGGTCTGCGCGACCGCAGCTCGATCAGCCGAGACTGGAAACAAGGAACCGGGACGCCCGAATATCCTTTTCATCATGACCGACCAGCACCGCTGGGACTGCATCGCGGCGAATGGAAACACGATCATCAAGACGCCCAATCTGGACCGGCTGGCATCACGAGGGGCCAATTTCACGCATGCGTTTGTCTCCTCGCCCGTTTGCGTGCCATCGCGCATCAGCTTTTTCACGGGGCGCTACGCGCACTCTCACAAAAACCGCGTCAACTACACACCGCTGGACCGGCATGAGATCCTCATGCAAGCACGCTTCAAGAAAGCGGGCTACCGCACCGCAGCCGTGGGCAAGCTGCACTACTACCCGCCGAACAAGGCGGAGGCGCTGCGCACGGGTTTTGAGACGGTGGAACTGCATGACGGCTCCGGCATCACCGACCTGTGGTCGGACTACGTTCGCTGGCTGCATGAGGAGCTGCCCGGGCAGCGCGCCTACTACCGCGCCATGGTCAAAAACACTGAACCAGGAAAGAACCCTTTCCGTTCGGTGCTGGATCTGAAGCACACCGACACCGCATGGACTGGCGAGCGGTCCCGCGCCGTGATGGCCAAGCTGCTGACAGATGAGCAGCCCTTCTTCTACTATGTGTCTTTCTGGAAGCCGCACTCGCCTTATGAAGTCGCCGCTCCTTATGACTCCATGTATGACAATGCGGAGATCCCCATTCCCGCAACGGTGAGCCTTGAAACGGTGAAGAACATGCCGCTGCCGGTGCAAAAGCTCGCCCTTCGCAATGGCGAGCCCAAGCTGGACCGCGAACGCCTGGAGTGGGCCTACCGCAGCTACTATGGCACCATCTCGCAGGTCGATCATGAAATTGGCCTGCTGCTGAATGTGCTGGAGGCTTCCGGGAAGGCGGCCAACACGCTCATCGTCTTCAGCTCTGATCATGGCGACCAGTTGTTTGAACACGCCATCACGGACAAGAACTGTTTCTACGATCCTTCAGTGCGCGTGCCTTTGATGATCAGCCTGCCGGGGCGCATCAAGAGTGCTCAGTATGACCAGCTCATCGAAACGGTGGATCTGCTGCCGACTCTCCTGGAGTTCACCGGCATCCCAGAGCCGCGCGAGGTGGAGGGACGCAGCTTTGCACCGCTGATTGCGGACATGAGAAGAAGCTATGAGCCGCATGCGGAGGTGTTCAGCGAAAACATCATTCCAGAAGTCATTACCGGCGGCAAAACCGAAATGCCTTTTGAAAAGGGACAGGGCGTGGGCGGCATCCGCCACCCGGATGCCAAGATGGTGCGCACCGAACGCTGGAAATACTGCTACTATCCCGAGGGCTACGCGGAACTTTATGACCTGCATGCCGATCCGCTTGAAACCAAAAACCTCGCGGGGAAGCCGGAGATGAGAGAGATCGAGTTTGATCTGCGCACGCGCCTGCTAAACTGGCTCATCAACAGCCAAGAAACGGACCAGATCCAGAATCGCTGGATGCTGCCGGAAAAAAAGTGAACCCGGGGAATGCGGCTTTCATTCGGTGAAGGCGATTGCGAACTTGGAGAAGCAGGGCACAACTCAGTCCCCGCCATGAAACACCTTTTCATCCTTCTCTGCCCCTGCCTTGCCCTCGTCTCCCTCACGCTGCGCGCGCAGGAGCCGGAGAGGATTCGCGATGTCATTTACACCAAGCATGACGGTGTGGCGCTGACGATGGATGTGTTCAAACCCGCCAAGCCCAACGGCGCGGGCATCATCAAGATCATCAGTGGTGGCTGGAAATCGAACCACAATGGCATCAGCGACGGAGGGTGGCCCAAGACGGGCTACACCACGTTTGTGGTGGTGCACGGCACGCAGCCGAGGTTTCAGGTGGAGGAGATCGTGGCGGATCTGAACCGTGCGGTGCGCTTTGTGCGTGCGCATGCGGCGGACTATGGCGTGGACCCGCAGAAGCTCGGCGTCACGGGTGGCAGCGCGGGCGGGCACCTGAGCCTGATGCTGGCAACGCGAGGCGGCCCGGGCGATGCAAAGGCTGCTGATCCCGTGGATCGTGAGAGCAGCGCTGTGAATGCGGTGGCGTGCTTCTACCCGCCCACCGATTACCTCAACTGGTTCGAGCCTGGAGACAATGCCGTGGGCATCGGCAAGCTCGCGGCTTATGCGGGGGCGTTTGGTCCCAAAGCGGCCACGGAAGAAGGTCGTGCGGCCCTGGGCAAGGAATTGTCCCCGATCTACTGGGTGCACAAAGGGCAGCCGCCCATTTTCATTGTGCATGGCGATGCCGATCCACAGGTGTCGATCACGCAATCGGAGCGTTTTCTGAAACGCTGCCATGAGGAAGGCGTGGTGTGTGAGCTCGTCATCCGCCAGGGCGCGGGCCACGGGGGCTGGCAGGAAATGCCGCAGGACACCGAGCGCATGACAGAGTGGTTTGACCTGCAACTTCTCGGCAAGCAGCCCGCCAAGGCGTTCACGCTGGATGTTTCTTCCCTTCCCAGCACTCCGGTGCAGAAGGTGAAGAAGTAGCGCCTCCCCACCCCGCTGATTTTAGACTGGAGATCGCTTCATGGGCGTCGTTATGCTTGTCCCATGAAGTCTCTTCTTTGTCTCCTCCTGCTGACAGCCGCCACCTTGGCTGATGATTCGGCCAAACTCACCGCCCTGCTCGTCGAAGGTGGCGTGGTGACGATTCCGGCGGGGGATTATCATCTCGAGGGTGCCAAGCCGTTGCCGCTGTCATCAAACATGACGGTGTTTGCCCATGGGGCCCGGTTCATCCTGCCGGAGACGCTGCCGGACAAGGCTCGGGTGGTGATGTTTGCGGGGCAGGACATCGCGCACTTCACGTGGCATGGCGGGGAGTTCATCGGTCACGTGTTTGATCCAGCACAGAAGGAAAACCTGTGGGAGCCCAATGCGAACACGAAGGGCATCGAGATTACCACGACGAAGGAAGGAGGCACACATGACATCCTCTTTCGCGAGGTGAAATCCAACGGCATGGCCGGGGCGGTGATCGGCGTGCATGGGCTGGCCGGTAAAAGCAGCGAGAGCGAAGTGACGGCCTACGCCGAGCGCGTGGCGGTGGAAAGCTGCACGCTGCTGCGCAGTGGCAAGTTCATGTGGGACTACGGTTACCTCTGGCAGATCATGACCTGGCCGGAGGCGTATGAAGCCTGGGAGGTGGAGCGCGCGAAGAAGTATTTCCGCACGGACATGCTGCGAGAGGTCACCATGAAGAGCGGAGACGACCGCGTGCTCTTTGACAACAGCGTGAAGCCCATCGCGGCAAGCCAGACCGACGAACCCAAGGAGGCGCTGACGTTTCTCGGCGAGCATCTGCCCAAGAATATTGTGCGTGGTCTTCAGTATTTTGTTGTCGAGTCCACGCCTGAGTTCATCAAGATCGCCGATCGGCCGAAGGGCGTGCCGATTCGTTTTGAAGCCGACGGCAGCGGCAGCCTGGCCTACAGCCTCAGCGCCACATACCTCTCCGCCTACGCACCCACTGGCAGCGGTCCGGGCAAGGGCGCCTTTGACATTGTAGGAGCCAAGGATGTCCGCGTCACCGGCTGCCAACTCAGCGCGATCGGCGACACCATGCACATTCAGCGCAGCAGAAATGTGATTTTTTCCAACAACCACATCCTAGGCAGCCGTATGGGTGCCTTCTTTCTGGCGGAATACTGTCAGAACGCCACGATCAGCGGCAATCTCGTCGATGGCACCAATGGCTCACGCGTGGTGAGTGTGGAAAAGAGCTGCACAGATGTGACGATGACGGGCAACACCTTTCGCAATGGCGGGCGCGGTGCCTGGATCAATCAGCCGGTCAATTTCGTCATGACCGGCAATGTCTTCGTCAACAACACCACCAAGAACGAGCCTGACATACGGCGTGGCCGCATCTCCTACCGCACCGCAAAGCCGGGGCAGTTTCCGGAGCTTTACTTCACCATCTATGATCCTGCGGCGAGCTACGGCCCCATCATTGTGCGCGACAACATTTTCATTGTTGGTGATTCAGCACCCGAAGAGGCCGTCACCTTCGCGCCCAACGGCCACGACCTGCAATTTTCAGGCAACACGTTTCAAAACAAGCCCGTCAAGATTGTCGTCGATCCAAGCTGCAAGAGTGCGTACATTGAAAACAATGCAGGCGCGGTGACCGTGACCAAGCCGGTGGATTTCAATCACGGACGGCGCTGAGACCCACGCTCGAAATCCATTCGAAAGACAGGGATGACCTGTGCTATAGAAAGCCTCATGCCTCTCACTCGCATTTACCTGATCCGTCACGGCGCCACCATCCTGACTGCCGAAGACCGGTTTGCCGGCGCCACCAATGTACCGTTGTCTGATGAAGGCCGCACGCAGGCCGGACGCCTGGCCCAGCGGCTCAAGGGTCTGCCTGTGACGGCCGTTTACGCCTCCCCTCTCGACCGCACGATGGAAACGGCACGCATTCTGGCCGAACCGTTTTCGCTGCCGGTACACCCGAGTGACGGATTGCGCGAAATTTCGCATGGCCACTGGGAGCAAATGACGCGCGCCGAGGTGGAGCAGCGGTTTCCCGCCGAAGCGGCAGCGTGGGACGAAGATCCTTTCACGTTTTCACCCACTGGCGGAGAAAGCGGCCTCGCGGTGACCGCACGCGCCCTGCCGGCCTTCATGGACATTGTCAGGCAGCACGAAGGAGAGTCGGTGGTTGTCGTCTCGCACAAAGCGACGATCCGCCTGCTGCTCAGCTCCCTGCTGGGATTTGATCCGCGCCGGTATCGGGACAATCTGGATCAAAACCCGGCGGCCTTGAATGTCGTAGACTTCAAAGACCCGGTGCGCGCGCGTTTGATGTTGTTCAACGACACCTCACACTATTCAGAGGCTACCTTGATCAAGCCGGACGCGCCAAAGGCCTGTCTGTCGAGCTGGTGGGCGAAATAACGAGCGCGGCTATTTCTTGGGAGCTGTTGCTTTAAATTCCGTCAGCAGCGCCTGCACCTTCTTGCGCAGTTCGATCGCCTCAGGGCTTTTGCGATCCATCGCCTGGCACTTGGCGTTCAGGGTCTTGATTTCAGTGGCCAAGGCACGGCGCGCCTCCAACTCCTTGCCCGCCTGAGTGGGTGGCGGAGCGGCTTCCACGTCATTCCAGTCATCGGTGCGGAAGATGGAGGCGGGCAGGTCGTCGCTGTTGACGAGATTGGCCCCTTCCGGATTCGCGGCCCATGCGTAGCGCACGGCCACCGGCTGCTTTACCTCGGCGCTGCTCACCACCACGGCATCCTTGCCGTCGATTTTCGCATCCGCCCAGTGCCAGACGTGATCTTCCCCGGCGATTTCGAATCGCTTAAGGGCGGCTCCATCCCGTGATTTCAAACCTTTGCCGGCATGATCAAAGGTCACACGCACAGCGCCATCTTTGACTTCACTCGATTTGAAAAGCGGGCTGCTGTAAACCAGTTCACGCCCGTAGTCCTTTGCCAGCGCCCAGCGTGCAAGCCGCTGCCCCGGCGTCATTTTATCCTTGGGATGGATGTCGCTGACCTCACCCACATCATTGATGACGGCCATGCCGGTCTTCGGCGTGGAAACCAGGATGTGGCGCATGCGATCCTGCAGCAGCGCCCAGGGGTCCGGTGTGCCGGGCGCGGTGGAGGACGCGTGGAAATTGGCCAGCTGCACAAAATAGAAGGAGAAATCATCCCCCCAGCGCTTGCGCCAGTCGCGGATCATCAGCGGCAAGGTCTGATCATACGGCACTGCGCCGGCCTTGGCATTGCCTTCGCCCTGATACCAGATGGCACCACGCATGGTGTAGCCGGCAAAGGGGTTGATCATCGCATTGAAGAGCACGCCTGGCCTGCCTTCGGTTTCCAGCGGCGGCTTGGGCTCGGTTGGCTTTTTGGGCAGCCGCTTGCGCTCCTCGGCGGATTTGCCCTTCGCGGCAGCCATCGTCGCCTTCCACTTTTCCAACTGGGTTTCGTAGTTCGCCCTGGCTTTGACGGGATCATACGCGGCGGCCTCCGTCATCAATTTGTCCACGAGTTCCTTGGTTCCCGGAAGTGTGTTCAGGGCCTCCCGGCTGGTGAAGGTCTCCACCGGTTTGCCACCCCAGCAGGTCTTGAGCACCCCGACCGGCACTCCGAGTTCCTGGTGCAATTTCAGTGCGAAAAAGAAAGCGACTGCCGAAAAACCCGGCACCGTTTCAGGGTTGCTCAGCGACCATTCGCCCTCAATGTCCGCCTGCGGCCTCTCGGCGGTCACCAGCGGCGCATTGAACATGCGCAGGCCCGGATGACTTGCCTTGGAAATGAGCTCCGCGTAAGCTGGCGAACGGTTCATGGTGTAAAACATGTTTGACTGCCCCGAAGCCAGCCACACCTCCCCAACGAGCACATCCTTGATCGTTGCGCTGTCGGCACCCGCTTTGACCGTCAGTTCCGCGCCCGTCGCATCGGCTGCGCCTGTAGGGATTGCTGCATGCCAACGGCCTTGGTCGTCGGCCTTTGCCGTGGCAGTCTTGCCTTTAAAACTCACCGTCACCTCGGATTTTGGGGACGCTGTGCCCCAGACCGCCGCCTCACGCTCGCGCTGCAGCACCATGTGATCGCTGAAAAAATGGGGCATAGAGAGCTCGGCCAGCAATGTGGCGGGCAGGCCCAGGCAAAAGACGATGACAAAGAAGCGCGAAAGTGATTTCATGGTGATTGAGTCGGGTGAAAACGATCTGAAAGCCCCCGCCTATCGCGAAGATCGTTGCGAATTCGCGCGGCGTCCCGACAGTTCCATTCCGATGAACGACGAACTCCTGCGTGGTACCGAACGCTTTCTTCATGAGCAGATCCCGCTCACACAAGCCATGGGCGTGAAGCTGGAAAGCTACGATGGCGCACAGCTTGTCGTGACAGCGCCATTGGAGCCGAATCACAATCATCTCGGCACCGCATTCGGCGGAAGTCTCAGCGCCCTGACCACCCTGACCGGCTACGCGATGCTCTGGCTGCAGCTCGGCGACCGCCAGGCGCACATCGTCATCCGCGAGAGCTCCATCCGCTACAAACGCCCCGTGCGGGGAACGCTGCGAGCGGTGTGTGCGCGACCGGACGATGCCTCACTCGCAGCTTTCAAGACGACATTCCAAAGCACCGGCAAAGCGCACCTCAAACTTCAGGTGCAAGTCGTTCACGCAGATCAAGTCTGCGTGGTGTTCGAAGGAGACTTCGTGGCGCTTCGGTGACGGCCGTCGCGGATCACCTGGCCTTCGCCGCGCCCATGTCCACGAGTTCGACGCGGCGATTTTTCGCGCGGCCTTCTTCGGTGGCATTCGTGGCCACGGGGAAGAGGCACTCTTTGGAGTTGCCCTTGCCCGCCATGGAATGCGCCCCGCCCCTCCAAACTTGCAAGAACTTCGCGCTGACTCCGTTCAAACGCTCCCATGATTCGCCAGACACTCCTCTCCCTTTTTATCGGCACTGCCTCGCTGGCTGTCGCTGGTCAAACTCTGCCCGAAAGCGCCAAAGTAGGCCAGTTCTACGCCGGCTGCCAGGCCTATACTTTCAAGGCCTTCGACCTGATGACGGCGCTCGAAAAGATCGCCGCCTGCGGTGGCAAGACGGTGGAGTTTTTCCCCGGCCATTTGATGTCCAAGGACGATCCGAAATCCAAGTTTGACCACAACACCACGGCTGAGCAGCGCGCGCCGGTGAAGGCCAAGCTGAAGGAGCTGGGCCTCACTCCTGTGGGTTATGGCGTGGTGCGCCTGGCCAACAATGAGGAGGAGTGCCGCAAGATCTTCGACTTCTGCAAGGACATGGGCGTGGGCATTGTGGTCAGCGAGCCCGCCGAAGACGCCTTCGACCTCATCGAAAAGCTGGTGAAGGAATACGACATCAAGATGGCGATCCACAACCATCCGAAGAAGCCGCTGGACCGCAGCTACCGCTACTGGGATCCTGAGTATGTGCTCAGCGTGGTGAAGGATCGCGATCCTCGCATGGGCTCCTGCGCGGACATCGGCCACTGGGTGCGCTCCGGCGTGAAGCCCACGGACGCCATCAAGATTCTCAAAGGCCGCATCTTTGACAGCCACATCAAGGACCTCGACGCCTTCGGCGTGCGCGAGGCCAAGGACATGGTCTGGGGCACCGGCAAGTCGGACATCCCCGCCGTGCTGAACCTCTATGCCGAGCAGGGCTTCTACGGCCCGTTGGATGCCGAATGGGAAAAGGACTGGGAAACCAGCCAGCCTGACGTGACCAAGTGCCTGGAGTTCGTGAAGAACTTCAAGCCTACGACCACGAAGTAACCGCCGCTCATCCTGCCAGAATCCACAGCGCCGGAGGATCACGCATCCTTCGGCGCTTTTCTTTGGGGTCACGGCGTCGTCACTTTCACCTCATCGACCCAGAGCTTCCGGCCCTGGCCGACGAGGTAAACCAGCCGCGACTTCGCCACGTCAAACACCGTGCCATTCGCCTCCAGTTTCTGCGCATCGTTCACGGTCACCGTCACTTGATTGCCTCGGAGAGTCACATCCAGCTTGATCCATTCGCCGGGGCGGGCCTGCAAAGGCACACTGGCGAGACGCTCGGTGCGGTAGTAAGTCGGATCGGCCAGTTGCTCTGGCGTGGGCGGCGGCACTTTCTTGCCTTCCTTGGCCAGCGCAGCGCGCAGCTTTCCGTGCTCGATGTGAGACTGCGGTGAGCCGCGATCCTGAGCGATCGCGAGTGTGTTGCCATAAATGGACACCCGCAGCAGATGCGCGGAGCCACCAAAGGCGGACTCGCCATCGACGAGGATCAGGCAGTTGCCTTTTTCATCCAGCTTCACCTTGCAGCTCAGGTCCAGATCGCGGCTTGAAAGCGGAGCAAAGACCGCCGGTCCGTGGTCGTCATCCTTGGCGCACTCGCCCTGCAGAGTGCCATCCACCACCGTCCATGAATTGGCTCGTCCACCCGTGGTCCAGCCCTTGGGCAGTGTGGAGGCGGAGAAGTCTTCGTGGATCAATTCGCCGGCAAAGGTGGAGGTGCAGAACAGCAGGGGGAGAAAAAGAGGGCGCATCCATCCGAAACGGTGCAATCCCAGGTCCTGTTGCGTCCGGCTTTTGAATAGTCCTCGGCGATGCTTCCAGCATTGACCGGGCGATCTCCTTATTCATGATTGACCCATGATCAGCCGACTTTGCACCACCCTCCTTCTATTCTGCCTGAGCACCGCCATCTCACGTGCGGATCAGTTTGTGCTGTTCGACGTCACCTTTACCTTCACGCAGGAGGACGCGCTCAATTCAAAGCCCAGCCAGTCCCACTACTATGTGAAGAGCGACAGGCTGAATCCGCAGCGCCCGAAGGACTGGACCTCTCCCGTGGACTACCGCAACGGCACTGTGCACCTGCGTCTGGAGGTTCTCGAAAAGCCTGCGGGTGACCAGCCCACCTCATGGAGTGTCTGCTACATTCCCAACAAGGGGCAGAACCACGGCTACGGCTGCATCGGCACCGGCGCTTACACGACCACCGGCGTGCATGAAAAGGACCTCTCCATGACCACCTTCTGGCAGAACAACGACATCCTCTGGGACCAAGGCATCAAGGAGATGCACCTGGTGCTGAAAGACGATCACAACCTCCATGCCCACAAGCGGCCCGATCCCGAGAAGTTCTTTCCCACCAAGGTGCGCATGACGCTCATCCAGGTGTCCAAGGGTGCCACCTACGATCCGAAGCAGGTGCCTGGTCTTCCTTGAGCAGGGCTGGGACCTCTCACAGCATCTGCCGGCGGCGGCGGAAGATCGCGCAGCCCATGGCCAGCAGCAGAAGGATGGCGCGGCTGGGTTCCGGCACCACGACAAGGATGGAGCCATCGGTGAGGAAGCCGCTCACATCCCAGTACAGCCCAAGTGAGCTGAGATCAGGCAGATCAAACTGCAGGGCATTGTCCTGGCTGCCATTGCGCACCAGGGTGCCGACATCAAACGTTCCGCTGACCACACCGCTCCAGTCCAGCAGGTCGTATCTGCTGCCAGCCACAAAGGCCGTGTTGAAATCTGTTCCCGTGAGAGAGGTGGTGACGCTCACCTTCCCATCCAGTGTGAGTCCGCCGGAATTAAGTACAATGATTCGGTCATTGAGGGAGACACCTTCGATCTGGAAGGCGGCGGTCCCGACGCTGGTCACGTTCAGACTGCCGACACTCAATGTACCGACTGAAGTTCCTCCCGCGTCTCCGGGTTGAATGAGCCCAGAAGTCACGGTGACAGCACCACTCACCGTGCCACTCCCTGCAAGTATGGCCGTGGCTCCGTTCACGGAGACAGCGCTGCCGGACGCCGTGGATCCCAGTCCCGCAGCTCCCACCTGCAACGTGCCCTGGCTCACCGTCGTGGTCCCGGTGTAGGTGTTCGCACCCGACAGGGTTTGCATGCCGGTACCGACTTTGATGAGATTGAGCGCTCCGCCTCCTGTGCCATCCTGGATGACACCGCTGAAGTTCTGGGAGGAGTTGTCACCGCCGACCGTCAGCGTGGCAGTCGTGGCGTTGGCGTTTTCCACGGTTCCTGAAGTGGAGCCTGCCAGCGAACCCAGCGCATTGCTCCTGCCCGCAAGGCGCAGGGTGCCATCCACAGTTGCTGCGGAATTAACGCCAAAGGCGCTGGTGCTGCCGGCGACGAGTGTGCCTCCGTAGTTGACGACGGTAGCCCCCGTGTAGGTGTTGGTGCCGCTCAGAGTGAGCGCACCGGCGCCTGTTTTCGTCAGTCCGCCGGAAGTGTTCGCCACCAGCACTGCGGCATCCAGCACCGCCCCTGTTCCACCACCGCCTGTCAGCGTGACTGCTGGGGTGCCTGTATAGCCGGTGCCAGGGCTGGTGATGGTGATGCTGGCGATTTTGAAAGTGCCATTTCCCGTGCCGTCATCCACCATGTTGGCAACAGCCGTGGCACCTGTGCCGGTGCCGCTGATGGAAACGTACGGAGCCCCGACATAACCGCTGCCACCATTGGTGACGGCAATCGTCGCCACACCGCTGCCGCCAGGTGCCAGCAGCGACTGACCAATGGTGATGGACTGACCATTGGTATCCACCGTGAGGCCGCCTGCGAAGACATTGGCGCTGGTGAGGCCGGTGAGAAAGGTTGCGCTGGCAGAAGCGGCGGCCTTGAGGACTCCGCCGTTGAAATTGATGATGCTGACGGCGCTGGCGTTCCCCCGTGTGATCTGCTTCGTCGCGTAAGTTCCCCCGTTCAGATTGAGAATGCCGGTGTCACCCGCGCCAATGGTGAGAATGGTCGTGCCATTGATGGTGACCAGGGCGCTGCCAGCGATGGTTTCCTCACCCCGGATGCCGCCGGAGCTGCCAGCAGTGCTGTTGTAACCAATGCGGTTGGAAATCGCCGTAATCGTTCCTCCTGTTAGATAGGCCACGCCATTGGAATTTACAAAATTCCCCGTGCCATTGGCGCCCACTTCCAAGCCAGCGGCATAATTGATGTTCACCGTGCCACCCGTTTGATAAAGCAGACCTGTGGAGTAGGAGCCACCACCGCCGATGCGGAAGCGCACGTTGCTTCCCCCCGTGTCATTGATGGTCCCGCCGCTCATGCTGTAGAACCCATACGATCCGGCAACAGCCGAACCACCGAGCCCAAGGTTGATGTTGTTATTCAGCAGGACATCACCCCCGGACTGATAGACGGCGCCAGAGCTGCCTGCTGCCCCGCCCACTCCAATGCCCATGCTTGTGCCAGTGAGGTTTGCTCCTGCAAGAATATTGGCAATGCCGATCGAGTTGGATCCGTTCGCGATATTGATCGCTCCATAGTTGCTGCCGGAAAGATTGGCCGTGGCGACGGTGCCGGTGCTCGCCACGCTGACAGCTCCCGTGTAGCTGCCGGTAAGATTAGCCGTGCCGGCAGTGATTGTCAGAGTCCCGGTCGTGGTGCTGGCACCAGCCAGGGTCAGCGTTCCGACTCCACTTTTGGTCACGGCTCCGGTTCCGCTGATGCCGCCCGAAATCAAAGTGTTACCAGAACCCGTGCTGGTCAGTGTCACCGAACCGCTCACCAGTCCGCCGATGGTCAGCAGGTTGCTGCTGTTGTTGGTCCAGGTTTGCGAGACTCCAAGAGTTATCGGCGCGTTCAGCGTCACAGCTCCCGCGCCGCTGTTCACGGTGATACCTGCGGACGTGGCGATGGTGAGCGTATTGCCATCCGCATTCAGTGTCACCGCGTTGGTGTTGCTCACGGTCAGGCTTTTGATGGACATGTTCGCCCCGAGCACCATGTCCCCTTGGTTTGTGGCACCTGTGGCCGAAAATGTGATGGCTGCACCTGATCCCGGCACCAATGGCGTTGACCCGGTGCCGTTGGAGTTCGTCACCCAGTTGCTGGCGGTGCCGTCAGAAAGCGCCCACACATTGCTGCCTGCGCTGAGTCCGCCCTTCCAATAGGCCGTGGTCAGCGCTGCCAAACTGGAAACATTGATGCTCAGGGTGGTGTCGGTGGCCGCGAGGTTGCTCACGGTAAAATTCGTGGCATTATAAAGCTTCGTCAGAGTGTAGGTGGCCCCGCCTGAAGTCAGTCCGCTGGCAACGGTGATCAAATTGTTGGTGCCAGTCGTCAGGGTGGCAGCGGGAATAAAATACAGAGCCACTCCGATGGAGCCGCTTGCAGAGGCGGCAGCAGTGCTGGTGATGACCGACTGGCTCGCCGTGCCGCCCAGCGCGGCGCCGATGGTGCTTCCCCCGGCAAGTGACAGCACGCCCGAGCCAATGCTCAGCGAACCAGCCACCGTCGGACGGAAGGCAAAGGTCGCACCACTGGCGATGCTCAATCCGCTGTTGGCTCCCAAGGCCGATGTGCTCGCGCCGATCAGGGTGCCAGCCGTGACCGTGGTGCCGCCTGAGTAGGTGTTCGCACCCGACAGATAAGCTGTGCCTGCCGTGGTTTTGGAAAGACCGGCGCTGCCAGCGAGAATCGCATTCACCACGCCAGCCTGAATGTCATACGCGCTGGTGCTCGTGAGGATGCCGGTGGTGCCCGTGATGCTGCCCCCGGTGATCTGCACACCAGCCAGCGTTTGATTGAAGCCCTGCAGGGCAAAGGTGCCGCTGCTCACCACCAGATTTTTGGCTGAATTGATCTGGCTGGACTGCAGCAGCTTGGCCGTGCCGCCATTCACCGTCAGGTTTCCAGCAATGGCCTGACCGCCCGTGGTGTTGAGGTCCAGCTCTCCCGCTGTCACATTGGTCAGTCCGGTAAAGGTGTTGGCGCTGGCAAAGACCAGCGTGCCGAGACCCGTCTTGGTCAGCCCGCCCGTGCCGCTGAGAATCACAGTGCTTTGAATGGTCGCAGTCTGCACTGGGCCCGCCAGGTTGCCCGTCACATTCCAAGTGTGCGTGCCCGACAGGTTGCCCGTGTCATTGAGCACGATGTTCAGGCCTCCCGTCAGGCCGTTCAGCGCGGTGTTGCCATTCACGGTCATGTCCGCACCCGCCACGTTGCCGATCATGCCATCCACCCAGTTGAAATTGATGGTGGCGGTGTCGGCACCCAAACCTGTGCCAGCCGTGCCACGCTGGATCGTTTTCGCGTTCAGCGTGCCGCTGTAAAGATTGAAATTGCTCGTGATCGTCTGCGCCGCAGCACCGCTGAGCTTGTCTGCCAGTGTGAAAGTCGTCACGGTGATCGTTCCTCCGCTGAGGCTCAGCGTGGCCGTCGCCTGGCTGGAGGAGTTGCCTGCCGTGACTGCGGCCTGCTGCCCCAGGATGATCGTGGTGACATCCATCGTGCCCTGGCCCATCAGAAATGTCCCGCTGACGGCCTTTCCGGCGGTGGCATTGCGAATCGCCTGCCCAACCAGCAGGGTGCTGATTTTAGCATCCAGAATGCTGCCGCCGGTCACCCCCGTGGTTAGATCCACCGTGGAGTCCGAAACCAGAACACCGCTGCCGTTGTATCCCACCGTCATGGATGCGCGGTCTGCATCTGTGCCCCCTGTTCCGCGAATCTTCAGCGTCGGGCTGACGAGTCCGCCCTGGAAGTCCAGCAGCGCAATGGTCTTCTGCTCACCGATCAGGATGGTGCTGGCGTTGATGGTGTTTGTCTGTCCGAGATGCACCGTGCCTGTGTTCAGCGAACTGAGCCCCGTGCTGAAGGGATTGATCTTGAAATTCGCCGCCGTGATGGTGTTGGTCATCGCCAGGGTGAGTGTGCCGCTTCCGGTGATGGCACCCGAGTTGTTGTCGGCCTGGCCGCCCACGGAAAAATTTCCGGAGGTGTTGGTGTAGTTGAAGTTGCTCAGTCCGGACATATCCAGGGTTTCCGAACCGCTTGCCGTCGCATTCCCGCCACCGATTTGAATGCTGCCGCTGTTCACCGTCAGCGTGCCGCCAGCTCCGGTGATGACGTGGCTTGCGGTGCCGACGGTTGGAAATAGAAGCCCTGCCAGCGTCTGGCTGGTGGAGCCCACATCCAGTGTGCCGCTGCTGCCGGTAAAGCTCAGCGTGCTCGTGCTGAGCAGCCGGTTGTTGCCTCCGCTCAGGGCCAGGGTGCCGGCCGCAATGCTGGTGCCGCCGGTGTAGATGTTTGCCCCGGTGAGCTGCAGGATTCCGGAGCCGAGCTTGATCAAACCGAGGGTGTTGATGCCGCTGTTGGTATTGGTGATGACGGACCCATAGGTGAAGACGCCTCCTGCATTCGTGGTGTCCAGACCAAGGAAGGAGCCCTTCGTGAATCCGGTGGTGGCCGTGCCAAGCGCCTTCAGCAGATCGATGTCCGCCGCCGTGAACTCCCCCGCGCCACCCACATTGAATGCCGCTGTCGCTCCGGAGCTGACCTGCAGATTGGTGGCGGTCCAGCTCGCAGTGTTTCCATTGTACAGAGAAGACTCCAGCCCAAACTGCAGCGTGCCCGTGGTGATAAGTGTCAGTCCCGCGTAGGTGTTGGGGCCGGCCAGCACCAACATGCCGGTGCCCGTCTTGGTCAGGCCGCCGGCGCCGCTCAGGGTCACCGTGCTTTGCACCGTGGCGGTCTGAGTTCCGCTCACGTTCCAGGTGTGGGTGCCCGAGGTGTTGCCGCTGTTGTTCAGGACGATGTTGAGGCCGCCGGTCAGGCCGTTCAGGGCGGTGTTGCCGCTCACCATCATGTCCGCCCCCGCCACGTTGCCGATCGTGCCGTCCACCCAGTTGAAATTGATCGTCGCGCTGTTCGTCCCCGCTCCCGTTCCCGAACCACCGCGCTGGATGGTCGTGGCGTTCAAAGCGCCGCTGTAGAGGTTGAAGTTGCTCGTGAGCGTCTGTGCCATTCCCGCTGCGTTGGTCTTCTTGTCAGCCAGTGTCAGCGTGGTCGTGGTGATGGTGCCTCCCATGAGACTGAGAGTACCTGTCGCTGCTCCGCCGGTGGTGACCACAGCCGTCGAGTCCTGTTGTCCGATGACGATGGTGGTCGCGTCCAGCGTCCCCAGTCCCATGATGAAAGTACCGGTGGCAGACTTTCCCGCCGAGTTGGTGTTGCGCAGATTCTGGCCGATCATGAGCGTGCTGACCATGGCGTCCAGTGTGCTCGTGACCGTTCCACCACTGGTGAGATCAAAGGTGGCGATCGTATCCGTGATCCCGCTGTTCTCAGTCCCCACGGTGATGGTCGCCCGGTCTGAATCGGTTCCTCCCGTGCCCCGGATTTTCAGCGTCGGCGCGGTCAGGTTTTGAAAATCCAAAAGGGCAGTGGTCTTCTGGTAGCCCACTAGAATGGTCGAGGCGTTGATGGTGTTTGTCTGTCCCAGATGCACGGCGCCACTGTTGAGCGCGCTGCCTCCTGTACTAAAGGAAGCCACGTTGAAACTCAGCGCCGTGATGGTGTTGGTCACTGCCATGGTCAGGGTGCCGCTCGCTGTCGGTGCACCTGCGGAAGGATTGGCCGTACCACCGACATTGAAGCTGCCTGAGGTGCGGGTGTAATTGAAGGTGCTCAAGCCGCTCATGTCCACGGTCTGCGCCGCCGACGCAGTGGTCGTGTCGCCGCCGCCGATTTGAATATTGCCGCCAGTAACGCTCAGCGTGCCTCCGGCACCGGTGATCACATTGCTGCTGACCCCCGTCATCAGAAAAGTCAATCCACCCAGCGTCTGGCTGGTGGAGCCCACATCCAGCGTGCCGCTGCTGCCGGTGAAGTTCAGCACACCAGTGCTCAGCAGCCGGTTGTTTCCGCCGCTGAGCGCCAACGTGCCTGCGGCGATGTTCGTTCCGCCCGTGTAGGTATTTGCCGCCGTGAGTGTCCATGTGCCGGACCCGCTTTTGGTCAGGGTCAGGCTCGCCGCACCTCCATTCGCAACGATGCCGCTGATCAGATTGCCCCCTGTGTTTGATCCGGCCAGCGTCAGGGTTTCCGTTCCGCTCGTGGTGCTGCTGGTAATGCCACCGGCGACGACCAAGGTCGTGCTCGCGCTCGTCCCGTCATTCTGAATGGTGAAGGCACCCGGCGTGGTCGTGGAATCCGGCGTCAGAATCAGCGGCGCATTGATGGTGAAGGTCTGGCTCGCCGTCGTGAGCGTAGACAGGATTGAGATCGCGCCGCCGTTGGCCAGAGTGATCGTATTTCCAGCCAGCGCCCCCAGCGAGAAGCTGGTGGCATTGGTGTCGAAGGCGATGCTTCCCGGCTGGGCATCCGCCGACAAGGTGACATTTCCCGACATCGCGATGTTAAACAGCGCCGTGTCTCCGGCACCGGGGACGGCGTTTGTGTCCCAGTTACCCGGAGTGTTGAAGTCCCCTCCAGCCGCCTGGATCCAAAGGGTGGCAGCGGGTGCGGTCACTGTCAGCATCAGGGATGTGGCCATGCACGAAACCGCACGGCAGAAGGACGCAGTCCAAGGAGGTCGGGGCGGCAGGAGGGAGAAGACGGACGAAGTGGAACGGGGCATGTTTCGGACAGACAAGAAAGAGGATCAGACAAAAGAGGTGCAGGAGGCCGACGAAGGGAAAAAACGGATACAAAGACACAGGTCAGAACTCGCACGTTCAACCCGGCTCGCATCTGACAATTCCGCCGCATCTGGCAGCCATGCCTTGAGCGCCCAAGCGCAGCAGTTTCCGTGCGCGTCAGCGAGGAAATCTACGGCTCTGGCCCCTTCTTCTGTGCCATGCTTCACTCACACAATCGAATGCTTTTTGGTAGCGCCAAACACCACAGTTTAAAACTTAACCACCCATCGAAAAAAACCGGCGAATCCCGTGAAGACTCCTCATTCACCGGCATTCTTCATGCAGGTCTTGTGCTCCTCCGCATCTTCCTCGCCTTTCGGACCAGCAATGCCAGCGGCAGGAACCATACAAAGTTGAGAAAAACGGCGTACTTCACCGCCCACCGGGCAAACTGGAAGAAGGCGCTTGGCTTCATCGCCGCCCGTGCCACCGCATCATTCACATGCCGCGCCACGGCCACATCCCCCAAGGCGTGATGATGCGCCGCCACAAGCCCGCCCTGCGCAGCCTCCCAGGCCACGACGCAGCCTCCATACGCCTTCCAGCCCAGCGCACAGCCACCAATGGCCCACAGGCCGATGCCGAGGCCGCCCCAGCAGGCCACCCCCACCGCCAGGCCGCCTAATGAAACCAGTCCCAACGAGCAGGCGCCCACACTGATGGGGGCAATGGTGCAGGCACCGAACGCTGCGACCACCCCCACGGCGAAATCCCCCATGGCAAACCATGCTTTCACAGGGCGGATGGGCTCGCCACGCTTTCTGCCAAGGCGCATATGCACGAGAGGCAGACCAAGAAGGACGAGTCTGCTGCGATATTCGAGGCGCGCCCCCCCCCCATTTTCCCACGGGAAGCCTGGCCGCCTCTTTCACGGCGGATTCTGCGAATGCCACTTTCCGGTTCTGCCGCAGCGCCCATGTCATACCTCCGGCACAAAAGAGGACACATCCCGCAACCATGCCCGTCAGCAGTGCGACATATGCTGTCGGATACTGGAGAGCCAGCCACCGGCCGTAAATCACCATCATCGTGGTGTAGGCGCAAAAAAAGAGGATTGCAGCCAGCAATACCCGGAAGAATTTTTTGATCATCCGCTGCTCTTCCACGGAGCGTGCGCTGTCCATGCTCACCTTGTAGCCCACGCCTGCCGCCAGAAAGCCCAGCAGCGGGCTCAGCACTCCGTTTAAGAGGGCCATGACCAGCGGTTTCCCGCTCGCTCCACCTTTGGCCAAAGTCATGCCTGCCGTGGCGGCGGAGGCGGAGGTGGTGGCCAGCGGCAGCGCGGCCAGCACACCGAAGGTGAATGCCGCGGTCGGCATGGTCCGGCGCAGCGTGTTTCCCAGCCTGCGCTCCACCTGCTCTGCCAGCATGGCGCGCCCACGCGCGAGTCTTTGCTTCACCGCATCCTCGGAGAGTCCCATAGACTCAGCCACTGCCGCCACCGATTCGTTCTGGCGGTAAAAGAGAACCATGGGCTCGCGGTAGGTCTCGGGCAGCGTTTGCAGCGTCCGCCAGAGCATGGCGCTTTCCTGTTCCTGAATGGCGCTCTCATCGGGTGACGGTTCGGCGGATACGGGATGTGTCGTGTCATCGATCTCGGCGGCCATCGCGGTAGGAGTGCGCTGTTGGCGACGGAGGAAATTGTTGATCACATGGCGTGCGATTCCGCACAGCCAGCCACGCAGATTGCCCCGCTCCCGCAGCGTGCGCAGCTGCAGCCAGGCGGCGATGAAGGTCTCCTGGGCCAGGTCTTCGCTCACATGCACATTGCCACAGGCGCTGTAGGCCAGGCCGCAGATGAGAGACTGGTGTCGCTCCACCAGACTGCCAAAGGCCCGTGTGTCGCCCCGCAGGCTGAGTTCCACCAGATGGGTGTCGTCCGAAGTTTCAGAGATGAGAGGTGCGGTATTCATGACACCCTCCAGTGGTCGTCGTCTGCTCGGTGGTGACAAAAAAGATGCCTTTTCCCGCGTCCTCGTCAAACGGTCGCCCGCGCCTGCAACCACTGGATGCGGCGCTGCAGCTTCTCCAGCCGGTCCTCATTGGGATTTGGATAGAGAATCGGATACCAGACTGTGATGACCGCCGCGCGGGCGATGAGGCAGTGCCGCAGCGTCTCGTCATCAATCGCTCCGCCCGCCTCGCGATACGCATCGCAGATCTTTTTCACCGTCTCATGATCTTCCTCGAGAATCTGTGCATTCCAGATGATCGAGGCCACATCCCACTCCACGGGCCCGGAGAAAGTGTCCTCCCAGTCGGTCCAGAGCAGGCCGCGCGTGGTGTTCATGAGATTGCCCATGTGCGCATCTCCATGCAGCGGCTGCTGTGGGCGCTTGCTCAGCGCCTCGATGGATCTCGTCAGGTGATCTCGCAGCATCTGATGTACATCCTTCGAGAAAAGCTCCCTCTCTTGCAAAATGGCCAGGCTCTCCGTGATGATTGCGAGATGTGGCAGTGGCTCCACAAAGCGGCTCATCACGTCATGGCACTGGCGCAGCGTTCTGCCGATTTCGCCCGGCTCCGGTTCCGCCGCCACACGCGTGACAAACTGCCAGAAATTCATCGGATACCCCAGATGTTCATGCGGTCCGGGTGGCAGATCCGCGTGCAGCGGGATCACGGGCGCACCGTTTTCCGTGAGATGCCGCGCGATGGCGTTTTCCCGGGCAAACCACTCCGTGCCCTGCCTCGGGCCGCTGGTGTCCTGCACCACCCGCGCGACAAGCGTTTCCGTGAGCCGCAGCACCAGCGTGCTGCTGTTTTGCAAAATGTCGCAGCGGTCCGGCGTGGTGCCGTGGGCTATGGCGGTCTCGGTCGCTGCGCGAATGGGAAGATCAATGTCAGTCATGAGGCATCGGCAAATCAGTCCACTCTCTCGCACGATTTCACGGAGGCCCCGCCCAAGGTGGCAGCCCAGCGCACGCGCCATCCGGCGATCTCGGTGGCGTATTCACGCGCATCGTCTTCGTGATACGCTGGCTGCGGCTGCAGGGCCAGGGATTCGTCAATGATCACGCGCACCCCGTCCGGCACTCCACTTTCGCAATCCCAGCGCACCGGCAGCCGCTGCGGGGCCTCATTCGCGAAGCCGCTGCGAGCATCCGGGATCGAGTCCGCATAGCGGACATAGGGTTTGATGTCGAGAATCGGCGTGCCGTCCACCAGATCCACTCCTGAGACAAAGAGGCGGGGGGTCTCCAGCTCCACGCGATCCAGCTTCACCACGCTTAACGTGAGCCTGTTGGGCCGGAACGGCGAACGCGTGGCAAACACCCCGCGCCGCTCATTGCCACCGAGCCGTGGCGGCCGCACCAGCAGCGATGCGGGCTCCTGCTCCACCAGATGAAACTGCGTGATGAGCCACAGGTGGCTGAATTCCTCAATGCCACGCACCGCCTCCGCACGACGGTAAGCCGGCTCAAACTCAATGATCCCCCACGCGCTGGGCACCAGCCCGGGCTGGCGAGGTACGCCGAACTTGTCCGTGTAGCACGTGCGCAGCGTGGCGATGACGTTCAGTGAAATCATGCTGCCGAAAAGAGCGTGCGCATCCCCGCACGCATCCATTTTCTTCAAAGTTTGCCGAAAGCGGCACGCACTCCATGTTAACGCTTAGCATCTCCATCCACTCCATGCCAAACGCGCGCCTGCTTCTCGCCACTTTGCTCATCACCGCCTCCGCCCATGCGGAAAAAATGAGCTGGCTAGCAAACGACCGCCTCAAGCTCGGCGTGGATCTCGATCTCGGTGGCGCCATCACCTTTCTGGCCAGCACCAACGACGGAGCCAACGTGATCAACAACTACGATCTCGGGCGGCAGGTGCAGCTTTCGTTTTTCTCCGGACCCGTCCCTTTTGAAGCCCATGGGCAGAAGCCCTCGGAGCACTGGCGGCACATCGGCTGGAACCCCATTCAAACCGGTGACGATTTCAAAAATGCCAGCCGCATCCTGACCCACGAAAATGATGGGAGGCGCATCCACCTGAGCTGCATTCCTTTGCAGTGGCCGCTGAACAACGTTCCCGGCGAATGCACCTTTGACTCCTGGCTGGAGCTTGACGGCGCTGTGGTGAAGGCGCGTGCGCGGCTCACCAACAAGAGAACCGACACGACACAGTACACCGCACGTTTGCAGGAGCTGCCCGCCGTGTATGCGAATGCGGCCTTCCCGCGTGTGGTCAGCTATACCGGTGCCCGGCCATTCACATCGGACGCTGTTTCCATCATCCCCAAATCTGAGAGCAAGCACCCGTGGACGTTCTGGACCGGCACGGAGGGCTGGGCGGCGTTGCTGGATGAGAAAGACCATGGCCTCGGCCTCATCACACCAGGTCGCGTGCATTTCACCGGCGGCTTTGCCGGCAGGCCCGGCCCCAATGACACGCATGGCAACAGCACTGGCTATCTCGCGGGCCAGGCGCTGGAGATCCTGGATCACAACATCGTCTATGAATTCCAGTACGAGCTCATGGTCGGTACCGTGCAGGAGATTCGCGCCCGTGCGGCCACACACCGCCCGCAGGGGCCACCCGCCTGGAATTTCATGCGAGACCGCCAGGGATGGCATTATCAAAACGCCCACGACACGGGCTGGCCAGTGCAGGATCATCTTCACATGCTGCTGGATCAGGACGATTCGCAGTTCATCAGCCCGCTGACATTCTGGCCGGCCTCAGATGCGCCAGCCTTGGTGATTGATGCCGCCTTCAAAACGGCGCAAAAGCAGGGAGTGGTGATGTTGCAGCCGCATGGAGCGAAGAGCTTTGATTCCAAAACCGTCGTCTCCTTTCCGCTTGTCGCCGATGGCGGTTTCCATCGCCATGTCATTCCTTTGTCCGCCCTGCCCGCCTACCAGGGGGCCATGGTTCGGCTGCGTATTGATCCCGTAGGCAAAGCGGAGCCTGGCGCATGGATGAAGGTGCGCAGCGTGAGGTTTGAAGCAGCGAGCAAGTGACTCCGCATGGCTCCGCTGAGGCCTCAGCGTTGATTGCTCAAGGTGCGGCATGCCTCGCTGCCCGCACGGCTTGCCTCACGCCACGATCCGCCACGTCAGTTCCATTCCCATGCCCACAGGTAGCGGCGTCACCGGCCCCGCAGGCGTCTCCAGCAGCGTCATCTGCTGCGCCGCCTTCTCCATCTGGAACTTATTTTCCGAAGCCGGAAATCCGTAAAACGCCGGTCCGTTCAAGCAGAGAAAATTCTCAAACAGGGCCAGCCCCTCCGCCGTGCCAAGATCCACGCCCGCCTCTTCAAACGCCATGGCATAAAGCTGCGGCGCGCAGCCTCCGGTGAAGCAGCCCGCCGCACAGCCGCAGGCCGTCGCCTTCGTTGTATGAGGCGCGCTGTCAGTGCCCGCAAAGAACTTCTTCTGCCCGGCTTTTATCACCGCCTGACGCAAGGCCGCGCGATCATCCTGAAACTTCACGATCGGCAGGCAGTACAAGTGGTACTTCAGCCCCTGAATCAGATGCCCCAGTGTGTACAGCAGGTGCTGCGGAGTGATCGTGGCCCCCACATGCTCAGGAGCCGCCGCCACAAACTCCGCCGCCGTGCGTGTGGTGATGTGCTCGCACACGATCCTCAGCTTCGGATGCGCTGCGAGGAGACGAGGCATGCGCTCCGCGTAAAAGCGCGTCTCGGCATTCTGCTGTGCGTCGATGTAATCCGGCCCGCTCAGCGCGTGCTGCTCGCCATGGATGCACAGCACCACGCCACACTCCTCCATCGCCCGCAGCACCTCACCGCCGATCAGGTCATCCATCGGCATCCCATGCTCCGCATTCGTGGTGCCATGCGGGGGGTAGTACTTGCAGGCCCGCAGCAGGCCTGACGCAGCCCCCTCGCGGATCATCGCCGCCGTCGTCTGCCGCGTCAGATACAGCGGCACGATCAGTTGCTCAAAGGCGTCCGCCCCTGCGGCACGCAGTTCGGCGGAGTAGCTCTCAATCGACCACCCGTCGCTTTGCGACGCCCCTGAAATCCGCGACACCGGCGGCTGCGTGTTCGGCATCGCCAGCGCTCCCGCACAGCCCATGTCCACATGCGCCTTCACGTAAGCAGGCATCGCAGGGCCTTGACGGAAGTGGGTGTGCAGATCGAACCATTTGGGAAGCGTGAGGAGCATCCTTCTTTGTTAGCGCGGAGCCGCGCACGATCAATCGCGAGCTGAAGGAAGAAAGGCGGTCACACCAGATCGAAGCGGTCCAGGTTCATCACCTTGGTCCACGCGTTGACAAAATCCTTCACGAATTTCTCCTCCCCGTCGGCGCAGCCATAGACTTCCGCGAGCGCGCGAAGTTCGGAGTTGGAGCCGAAGACGAGATCCACCCGTGTCGCAGTCCACTTGGCGGCGCCGGTCTTCCGGTCAAGTCCCGCGAAGGCATTGCCGCAGGGTGAGACGGACTTCCACTCCGTGCCCATGTCGAGCAGGTTCGCGAAGAAGTCATTGGTCAACGAACCTGGCCTCTGGGTGAGCACGCCATGTGGGGAGCCATCGGCGTTGGTGCCGAGGACACGCATGCCGCCTATGAGCACCGTCATCTCAGGTGCGGAGAGCGTGAGCAACTGCGCCTTGTCAATGAGCAGCGCCTCGGCAGGCACGGTGTATTTTCCTTTGAGGTAATTGCGGAAGCCGTCGGCGACCGGTTCAAGCACCGCGAAGGATTCCACATCCGTCTGCTCCTGCGAGGCATCCGTCCGGCCCGGTGTGAATGGCACCGTGACCGTGTGGCCGGCGTTTTTCGCCGCCTGTTCCACACCGCAACAGCCCGCCAGTACAATCAAGTCAGCAAGCGAGACTTTCCTGCCGTCTTTGGCAGCAGTGTTGAACGCGTTCTGAATTTCCGTGAGGGTTTTGAGCACCTGGGCGAGCTGCCCAGGCTGGTTGACCTCCCAGTCCTTCTGCGGCGCAAGACGAATGCGCGCACCGTTTGCGCCACCACGCTTGTCAGACCCACGGAAGGTGGAGGCCGAAGCCCAGGCGGTGGAGACGAGCTGTGAGACGGTCAGGCCTGACGCAGCGATTTTTTCCTTCAGAGAGGTGATGTCATTCTCGTCTATCAACTTGTGATCCACCGCCGGAACCGGGTCCTGCCAGATGAGATCCGCCGCAGGCACTTCCGGGCCCAGATAGCGAGCGCGCGGACCCATGTCGCGATGAGTCAGCTTGAACCAAGCGAGGGCAAACGCCTTCGCGAACTCTTCCGGATTTTGCAGAAAGCGCCGGGAAATCTTCTCGTAGGCAGGATCAAAACGCAGGGCGAGATCCGTGGTGAGCATCGTCGGCAGACGTTTCTTGGACGGATCATGCGCGTCAGGAATCGTGGCCTCAGCGCCCTTCGCCACCCACTGGTTCGCGCCAGCGGGGCTCTTCGTCAGCTCCCATTCAAAATTGAACAGGTTTTCAAAGAAATGGTTGCTCCACTGGGCCGGTGTCTGCGTCCAGGTGACCTCCAGGCCGCTGGTGATTGTGTCCCCGCCTTTGCCCGTGCCGAAGCTGCTCTTCCAGCCCAGCCCCTGCTCTTCCAGCGAAGCTGCTTCAGGCTCGGCTCCCACCAGCTTGGCATCTCCCGCGCCATGTGTTTTACCAAAGGTGTGACCGCCGGCGATGAGCGCCACGGTCTCCTCGTCATTCATCGCCATGCGGGCAAAGGTGTCGCGAATATCACGTGCGGAGGCCACGGGATCAGGCTTGCCGTCCGGCCCTTCGGGATTCACATAGATCAGGCCCATCTGCACCGCGGCGAGCGGATTCTCCAGATCGCGCGTGTGCGGCTTTTCGCTGTCATCATCCTTCACAAGAACGCCATGGTCATCTTCGACGCCGGGCGAGCCCTGCGAGTAGCGGACATCGCCGCCAAGCCACTTGTCTTCCCGGCCCCAGTACACATCGTGATCCGGCTCCCAGGTGTCCTCGCGTCCGCCCCCGAAACCGAAAGTTTTAAAACCCATGGTTTCGAGCGCCACATTGCCCGTCAGAATCATGAGGTCGGCCCACGAAATCTTGCGGCCATACTTCTGCTTGATCGGCCAGAGCAGCCGGCGCGCCTTGTCCAGGCTCACGTTGTCCGGCCAGCTGTTGAGCGGTGCAAAACGCTGCTGCCCACGGCCGCCGCCCCCGCGTCCATCCCCCGTGCGGTAGGTGCCGGCGCTGTGCCATGCCATGCGGATGAAGAGCGGGCCGTAGTGGCCGAAGTCCGCCGGCCACCAGTCCTGCGAGTCGGTCATCAGCTTCGCGAGATCCTTTTTCAGCGCGGCATAGTCAAGGCTCTGGAATTCCTTCGCATAATCGAAGTCCGCGCCCATTGGATCGGATTTCGCGGAATGCTGGTGCAGCAGATCCACTTTCAGCTTGTTCGGCCACCAGTCCTTGTTGGTGGTGCCGCCTCCGGCGGTTTGGTGAAAGGGACATTTGGCTTCGGTTGTCATGGCTCTTCTCCTGAGATGGTTGAAGTGGATGCCGCTGATGCGCTCCAGGCTGCTGCAAACATACGTCTCAGGGCCTCCCCTGGCTGTCAGAAATTTTTAAAGGAGCAGCTCGGGCAAACCAGCCATCTCAGCCTCATCCCCGCAGATCAAACTCGGTTCCAAGCCAGATTGTTCTGAAGTCACTCAATCGGTCCAAAAAACCATGCAGTCGTCAAGCCATCAGGATCAGCGCCTTCTGCGTCGAGCCAGCAGCAGGAGACCCGTCAGCAGAAGCAGCATGCGGGAAGGCTCCGGCACAACGTAAATGATGCCGTTGCTCATGAACTGATCGGTGGCGAAAAACCATCCGTTGCCCAAGTTCGTGGGAACGACCAAATCCGCCACAGTAAAGGCTCCGCTGGCACCGTCGGCATTGGAATTCAGGGAGGTCCAGTCCATGATGTTGAAGACGTCACCCCAGCCAGGCGTGTAGCCGGAGGCCAGCTCCACTTTGATCGTGCTCCCGGCATTCAGCCCGAGCGTGCCCGCGACCTTGATCGAATCATACAGTCCGCCCGAAGTGGCATCTTTAAACGCGCTGACTTGCAAAGCGATGGTGGGATCGGCGGCATGACTGCTGGTACCACCCAGGGTGAGAAGCACACGCGGGCTGACGCTGCTCGCACCCGTGGCCAGAGTCAGGTTGGCAAAAGTCATGGTCCCGGTGCCATCCCCCGCACTAGCGATCGCGCTGAGCGCGCCATCGGTGGAATTGCCCGGCTTCAAGATCGACCCAGCGCCGATGACCACCGTGCCGCTCACGCTCCCGGTGCCGCTGAGCACCTGATTGCTTAGAGTCTGGGTGCCACCCGTCACGGCGGTGACATTGAGCGTGGCACCGCTCTGAACTTCAATCCAAGGGCTGGCGGCCACGCTGCCAGCCCCGCTGAGCGCCAGCGTGCCCGCCGCGACGGTCGTCTTGCCAGTGTAAGTGTTGGCAGCCGTCAGGGTCAGAGCGCCAGCCCCGTTCTTGGTCAGCCCCCCATCCGCCGTGGTACCCAGTGCGGTGTCGTGCTCCAGGCTGTCGGCAATGGTGACGTTAAATCCATTCGTGTCGATCACCGCACCACCTGCCTGCACCTTGGAGGTCAGATTGGCGGAGTCCGGAATGAAATTGCTGGCACCGTTGTTGTCGGTGGCCTTGAGCGTACCACCATTGAAGCGCAGTTCGGCCAGGCGGTTCGTCGAGTTCGCCCCTGTGTTCATGGCGAAGCCGCGTGTGGACAGAATGCCGGCATTAAGGGAAATCGTGCTCACAAAACTGGACAGATTGCCTCCCGGCTGGTTGCCGCCGTTGAGATAGAAGTAGCTGGAGCCGGAGCTGGTCATGTTCAGCGTGCCGCCATTCAAGATCACATTGGCCGTGCCGTTTTCAGACAAACCGTAGCTTCCATTCGCCCACGTCACCGCCCCTGTCCCGCTGACCGTCAGAGTGGCGGTGCCGTTATTGGCAAAGCGAGTACTGCTGCCCAGCGTGAGACTGCCGGCGGAGACATTCACATTGGAGACGGCACTCGTTTGCTGCGCAAAAAGCGCATTGTTGATCGTCAGCGAGCCGCCGGTCACATTGATGGTGCTGGTCTGGATGAAGGCGCGATTGCTGTTGGCAAAAACCACGGTGCCTGCCGAGACATTCATGGTGGCTCCGGTGTCGAGCGTCAGGCCGCCGTCGCTGCCTCCGTTCATGCCGGTTCCGCTGTGAGTGGCGGTCGCACCTTCAAAGCTCAAGATGGTGCCCGTGCCACTGACAATCAGCCCCTTCGTAAAGGTATCCGTGCCCGATTGAAACCGCAGCACCCCGCCGCTGTTCACTGTCACAGAGGCTGCGCTAAAAGTCGCGTCACTGTTCACCCTCACGTCACTGCCTGTCACGGTGAGCGTGCTGGCCGTGTTGGTCATTGAGAGGCCGCCGGTGAAGTTCAGTGTGTTCGCACCACTGAGGGTCAGGGTGCCTCCCAGTCCGCTGACCTGGCCGCTGTAAGTCACGGTGCCGCCGGTGTTGTTGGCGATGTTCAAAGTGCCTGCATTCAGCGTCGTGGGACCGGTGTAGGTGTTCGCTCCGCTGAGCGTCAGGGTGCCGAGGCCGTTCTTGGTCAGGCCGCCGTCTGCCGTGGCACCCAGCGCGCTGTCATGTTCCAGATTGTCTGCGATGGTGATGTTGAATCCGTTGGTGTCGATCACCGCCCCGCCCGCCTGCACTTTGGAGGTGAGATTCACCGAATAGGGAATGAAGTTGGTGGCGCTGTTGTTGTCCGTCGCTTTCAGCGTACCGCCATTGAAGAGGAGTTCGGCCAGGCGGTTGGTCGAGTTCGCCCCCGCATTCATGGCAAACCCGCGCGTGGAAAGGACCCCGGCATTGAATGCAATGCTGCTGGTCACCGCCGTGTTAAAAGCCGCACCATTGCCGCCGTTCAGATACAGGTAGGTGGTGCCGGAGCTGGTCATGTTCAGCGTGCCGCCGTTCATGATGATGCTGCCCGTGCCGTTTTCTGACAAGCCGGTGCCACCCGCCCCCCACGTGACAGACCCGCTGTCGCTGACGGTCAAAATGGCGGTACCGTTGTTGGCAAAACGATTGCCCGCAGTCAGGCTCAGCGTCCCAGCGGAGACATTGATGCGCGCAATCGCGCTGGTGCTCTGGGCGATGAGCGTGTTGCTCATGCTCGTGGAGCCTCCGGTGATGTTGAGCGTGCCCGTCTGCATCCAGAACCGGCTCGGCGTCAGGTCCACCGTGCCCGCGCTCACATTGATCGTCCCACCGTTGATGATCTCCAGGCTGTCCTGCTCCCCCGAACTCCCACCGCCAATGCCATTCACCGTCACGCTTGCCCCGGTGAAATTGAGCACGCTGCTCGCTCCGTCCACTTTCAGGCCGTTGTTGAAGATCTGGGCACCGGACTGCAGCTTCATCGTGCCGCTGCTGATCAGCACATCGGCGGCGATGGTGCTGTCCCCGATCAAACGTACATCCGCACCCGTGGACGTGATCTTGTTCGAGGTGGAGGAAAAACTGAGCCCGCTGAAGGTGATCACCCCTGAACCCGTGATGCTCAGATCACTCGCCGCGCTGCTGATGGCCGTGGTGAAAGTGAGCGCACCGCCTGTGGCATTGACGGAGCTCGTCGCCCCCAGGGAAATTCCCATGCCCAGCGTCTCAAGGCTGGCCGAATTGTTCGTGAGGCTGCCGCTCAAAGTGAGTGCATTGCCCGAGAGCGTGAACGCATCCGCGCCCGCGTTGAATGTCAGGCCTGCGATCGACAGTCCCACGATGTCGTTGTTCAAGGATGTCCCGCTTGTACCCGCAATGCCAAAGGTCAGCGTATCACCACTAGCGGCGGGCAGGCCGTCCGTGGACCAGTTGGTATTACCGGCTGTATTGGTATTCCAGGCAGCATCCACGTCCCCCACCCACAACAGGGTGGCGGCATGAACCGGAGCCGGCGCTCCACACATGAGGGCGCAGGCAAAAGCTGCAAGGACCCGAAGGGGGCCCTGATGTAGGCGAAACATACTTTTCTTTTTTGGGGGGGACGGGACGTTGACCCAAACTGAGCCTTCTGCAACGCCTTCATGCCTGACGCATGAAGTGAGATGCGCGTTTTATGACGAAACCGTCACGCGCAGGGCCAAATGCTGTTGAAATTGAAGATTTAGCCACGCCATCCTCAACATGTCTTTAGTTATGAGCTCACTCCTGCCTCAGGCATGGTTACTTATGCGATGGCGACGGAACTGCTGCGATTCGCCCCAGAGTGTGAGGGGATTACCCCACGCCTCAGCCACAGTTTGGCGTGACATCATTTGTGGAATGTGCCAAACACATGGCAGAAATCGCATCGCTAAATCGCACCCAGTTTCCAACCATGAAATCACACTCCGTTTCCCGCCGCTCCTTCCTTGGCACCGCATTCGCCGCCGCCACCGGCCTCACGCTTCCTCGTTTCGCCGCTGCCGCTGACAAGCCCAGCTCCGTCTTCGGCGGCGTGCGCATCGGCTGCATCACCTACAGCTACCGCAGCATGGCCAAGACGGCTGAGGAGACGCTCAAGGCGCTCCTCGAAGACGGCCTCAGCGAGACCGAACTCATGGGCGGACCGACCCAGCTTTACGCAGGCCTCAAAGGCGGCCAGATCACCGACGCCGAGCGTGAGCAGGAACTCGCAAAGTGCGCCGAAATGCGGAAAATGTACAACGACGCAGGCGTGAACATCCACATTCACAAGATGGGTTTCGGCCAGTCGGATGAGGAAATCGAGTTCAACTTCCTCGTGGCCAAGGCGCTGGGCTGCACCGCCGTGACCACCGAGCGCAACGCCATCCTTGCCGCGCGCGTCGCCCCGTTTGCGGACAAGCACAAGATCTGGGTCGGTTTTCACAACCACACCAACAACCTGCCGGAGATGGACAAGTTCGACTCCATCCTGGAACTCGGCCAGTACATCGGCTTGAACGTTGACATCGGCCACTACGTCGCCGGCACCAAAGGCAAGTCCCCCATCCCCGTGCTGGAGAAGTACCACGATCGCATCACGAACTTGCACCTCAAGGACCGCACCGCCGACGGCGGCAATGTGCCCTGGGGCCAGGGCCAGACCCCGATCAAGGAAGTGCTGCAGCTCATGAAAAAGGAAAAGTGGACCTTCCCCGCCGAGATCGAACTGGAATACAAAATTCCCGAAGGCTCCGACGCGGTCAAAGAAGTGGCCAAGTGCGTGCAGTATTGCAAAGAGGCTCTGGCGTGAGCGAGCCTTGCTCCTTTCAGCAAGTCACGGCCTCGGAGTCGCTTGATGCGGCTCCGAGGCCTGTTGTTTTGGAGAAAGCCGAAAGGTGCAGGACGGCGAGACGCTCGGTCACGGAATCTTGAGCAGCTCTTGTTCCGTCCAGGAATCGGTGCGTCGCGCTTCCTTTTCGCGGACCGCTTTGAGAAAGTCCGATGAGACGGGCTCCGCACCATGCTCCCACTCACGCCGGAGATAAGTGAGAATGGCCGCCAGAGGTTCATCGCCCAAAGCGCCCAGCGGAGGCATGTCGAGTTGGTAACGCCTCTTTTTGACCGTGATGTAGCCGCGCACGCCGTGGAGGACGATGCGACTGAGCCGTTCGGGCGAGCCATTGACCCATTCGGAATCAATCAGCGGTGGGGCGATGCCATCGAGGCCTGAACCACTTGGCTGATGGCAGCCAGCGCAGATGCCGGAGTACAGCGCCTTGCCCATCTCAAAACGGCTCTGCTCATCAGCCGTCAGCGGGCGCGGCGGCTTGAACCCTGCGGGCGCAGGCTTGCCCGGCCAGGTCAGCATGTCCGCCACCTTTTCGGTGCCGGGAGTGTCGAGAAAAGCAGGTTTGGCTTCGAGCTTCACCTTCCGGCGCGTGAAGTCCGCCGAATTGGCGGTGAAACCAGCGAGCAACGTTTTGCGAGGCGTGGCATCGGCCTTTTCCGCGAGTGCTAGGAACCGTGAGACACGGGCTGGATTGCGTTCGCTGGCCACACAGCCCGCCAGGCTTGGGATCAGAGTCTTGCCGCTTCCAGAGGCAAGGCAATGCTCCAGCAGTTCCAGCTCGCGGCCTTTGACTCCGCTGAGGATGGCTTCGGCCAGATAGGGGTGATCGGGCACGCGGCTGGCCATCGCAGCCATGGCCAGATCGGCCGCCGGGTCTTGGCACTCGCCAAGTGTCAGCGCGATTTGAGTCTGCACCTGCGAATCCGGCTCGGTGGTGGAGAGGGCGATGAGCCTGGTCACCACAGCGGCGCGCCCTTCCCCGGCCAGGAACACTTCAGCGATGCGCACGGCACTGTTGCGCACCCGGGCATCGACGTCAGCGAACGCTGGCTCGATCACCGGCCAGGTGGTCTTGCCCATGCCATCGAGCGTCCACAAGGCATGCAGGCGGCCGAGCGGGGCATCGCCGCGCGTGAGAGCTTCCAGTGCGGGGACAACCCCTGCATCCGCACGCTCGACAAGCAGGCGCTGGGCGGTTTCCCGATGCCAGGAATTGGTGTGAGCGAGGATGGGGACCAGCTCTGCATTGCCAAGCTTCGCCAGATTGGGTGCGGGGCGTGTCCTGGCATTTTCAGGAACGATGCGCCAGATCCGTCCCAGGCCGCGTGGATTCACAAGATCGTGCTCCTGGATATACTTTTCCAGATAGGGACTGAGTGAGATGCGGTGCTGGATGATGCCCCGGTAAAAATCGACGACGTAAAGCGCTCCATCGGGTCCCGTGGTCATGCTTACAGGACGGAAGCGCTCATCCGTGGACGCGAGAAACTCACGCTGATCGTAGGCTTCACGCGCCACGAGCCTGCCTTTTTCGAGGGTGACAATGTCTCGCTTCACGAGATGCAGAGCCGGCTCGCAGGCGAAGGCATTGCCAAGAGCATCCGCCGGGAAGAGATCGCCCCGGTAAATCCAGGGCGAGCACGCGGCGGTAAAGTTCTTCAGTTTGTGACCCGCCATGTTCTCAGGAATGTAGGCGCGGTTCGTGCCGGGGGTCACACGGATGGGCCACACGGCCTGGTTCACCGGCGGGCTGATGCGGCCTCCTGACCTCTCATAGTTCGGATTGCGCAGACGGTAATGAGAGGGCCACATGTCGCCCTGCAAGTGGCCGGAGTTGAAGTTGTAAAAGAGACGGCCAAAGTCATCCTGGCTGAGCCCATATTGGCCGCGCATGGATGAGAGGCTGCGTTCGAAAACGCCCGCGCCACGCCAGCGAAAACGCGCCGCGTATTCCGCAAAGTAGATCCAGTTGTCCAGCGCCCAAAGCGGCGAGTTCGCGCCATGTTCCGGGTTCGCCAGTTCGGGGCGGCCAGGGATGGTTTGTGCGCCGGCATCCTTCGCCACCACGATCTTCTCATCCGCCTTGCCATCGCCATTCTTGTCCGGGCAATACCACAGCATCGGCGGTGCGCCCACCAGCGCGCCTTCGCCAACCGGCAGGACCGTGCGGGGCATGATGAGTTGATCGAGGAAGACCTTGCTTTGATCAAAGCGCCCGTCGCCATCGGTGTCCTTGAGAATCACGATCCGGCCCACCGGCTCATCCTCACGATTGCCCTGTATGTCCGGCATGTACCCGAGCATCTCGACCACCCAGAGCCGCCCATCCGGACCAAACTGCGCAAAGATCGGATCCCCCACCAGCGGCTCACGGGCTGCCAGTTCCACCCGGTAGCCCGGTGCCACCTGGAAGGTTTTCAATTCCTCATCCGCAGACAAAGCCCGCGTGTCCGGAACAAGCTCCGCCGGCACCAGCGAGGGCGGCACCTTCGCCATTGAGTCCCCATTCTGGGCGCAAACCGTTGAGACAAAAAACAAGACAGGCAGAGCGAGGATCCGGGAGAGAGGGGTGCGTGTGAAATTCATGGGTGGCTGCGAACGCGGCGTTCATTGCAATACGGCCATGCACCCTGGGATCTTTAGCACCATAAGCCAATCGCAGTGCATCTGGACCGTTCAACGTCCTCTGGGGCCAGGACCAGCCTCCGATCAAGGAAGTGCTGCAGTATTGCCAAGAGGCGCTGGCATAGGCCGAGCGCAGCCTTGGAAGGGAGCGCGGGCACTCTTGCCCGCCTCCTTCAAAATGGCGGCGAGGCCGCGTAGATAAAGAAGCGGTCAGGAGTGACCGCGCTCCTCTCGATCAGCTTCGCTCCCAAAAAATGAAGCCGGACGTTAAGCCTGCCTTAGAGGAGTTATCGCGAATGTACGCCCTTACCGTTTCGAAATGCTCCGGACTCCGAATGAGCCGGTCAAAATAATCCGGCTGCCAGAAGGGATTCAGCTCGCTGAGACCTTCCTTGTGAATCATCCGGCTCGAAACTCCCTTCCACCCTTTCAACGTGTCTGACAAAGACTCCCCCTCGTTTAACACAAGCAGCACATGCACGTGGTTCGGCATGATCACATAGCTCCAGAGCTGGTAACGCTGCCCATCAAAATGATGCAGTCGCCCGACGACAATCTTGGCCAGACACGTGTCTCGTAGAGCGCAGCAACCATGCGCCGCGTCCAGGTGTTCATCCAAAGCATTGGAGAACCGCCCATGATAACACGCCTCGGTGACCTCATCCCATGGCGGCGGATTGGCTCTAAGAAAAGCCTCACGTTCTGCGAACCACTTCTCCAAAACCTCCTGTGGAAGCGAATCCGCCAGCCGGAAAGTAGCAAAGACAGGCACCTCACCCTGCTTCCAATGCGGCAGCTTGTGGAAAGTCTTTTCAATATCTCCGCGTGGGTTGAAGAATCGCATGTCTCCGGCAAATCGAATACAGCACTCTCACCATCTTGCAGTCAACTCCAGAGAAGAGGAGCATACGCACTGTGGCAAAGCCCACTCGAAGGGAGCGCGGGCACTCCTGCCCGCTTCATCAAAATGGCGGCGAAGCCGCGTAGATAAAGTAGGCGGACAAAGTGTCCGCGCTCCTCTCAGCCACCGCCCACATCGAGCCTATCCCAAACTCTTGCTGATCTCCGCATGCGCCGCCGCCACCGCAGCATTATGCTTCCGAGCCTTCGCATAGCGCACCGCAAAACTCCCCGGCTCCTCCGAGCCCATGAGCAGATGCTTCGCCTCCGCCACCAGCGCATCCATGCGCTCTTTCGTGACCGGCGGCTTCTCCTCCATCGCCTCATCCATCATCACCACCAGTTGCGAAAGCTGCCGCAGCCACGCAAACCGCTCATGCTCCATAAGCAGTTGCAAAAACTTCATCGGCGACTCGATGACATTCCCTTCCCTCTCATACGCAGCCCGTTCCGCATTCATGAGCAGCTTGTGCAGGCTGAGGAGCTGATTGCGAAGAGCAGGCAGAGGGTGGTCGTTCATGGCTGTTATAGATTACTAGGCTCTCTAAGAGAAGAGGCGGATCACTTGTTATGATACTCCTGCAGCGCGCACACCTGCACCTCAGTCCCCTGCAACGACTTGATCGCCCGCAGCGCCGCATCCGCACCACGCAGCGTTGTCATGATCGGGATGCGGTTCTGCATGGAGGCCGTGCGGATCTTGATCTCGTCCTCGCGCGGGTTCTTGCCGCTCGGCGTATTGATCACCAAAGCCATGTCCTTGTTCTTCATCAGGTCGATGACGTTCGGCCGCTGGCCGCTGGCAAGTTTGGGGAGGATGTGAACCGGGATGCCGGCTTCGCTGATGACGCCGCCCGTGCCGCTGGTGGCGTAAAGCGTGAAGCCGAGGTCGGCGTAGCCTTTGGCGATTTTCACGACGTTGGGGCGGTCGGTTTCCTTGACGCTGATGAAGACATTGCCCTTGGTGGGCAGGGTGCCGCCAGCGGCCATCTGGCTCTTGGCGAAGGCCATGCCGAGGTCGTAGTCGATGCCCATGACTTCGCCGGTGCTCTTCATTTCCGGGCCGAGGATGATGTCCACGCCCGCAAACTTGCTGAAGGGGAACACGGCTTCCTTCACGCTGTGATGCTTCGGAATCACTTCCTCGGTGAAGCCGAGTTCCTTTAGGGTCTTGCCCGCCATGATCTTGGCGGCAAGCTTCGGCAACGGCACGCCGATGGCCTTGCTGACAAACGGCGCAGTGCGTGAAGCACGCGGATTGACTTCGATGACATACAAATCATCGCCCTTCACAGCGAGCTGCATGTTCATCAAACCGCGCACGCCGAGGGCCTTGGCCAGCTTCTTCGCGGCATCGCGGATGCGGTCCTGCATCTCCTTGCTGAGGCTGAAAGGAGGGATGACGCAGGCGCTGTCGCCGGAGTGAATGCCCGCCTCTTCGATGTGCTCCATGATGGCGCCAATGACAGTCGTCTCGCCATCGCTGATGCAGTCCACGTCCACCTCGGTGGCATCTTCCAGGAAGCGGTCCACCAGCACGGGGCGGTCGGGCGTGGCCTCGACGGCGTTCTTCATGTAGTGGGTCAGTTCGGCATCGCTATAAACGATCTGCATGGCACGGCCACCGAGCACGAAGCTGGGGCGCACGAGGCTCGGATAACCAATCTTCGCAGTGATGGCCAGCGCCTCTTCCAGCGAGGTGGCGGTGCCGCTCGGAGCCTGATGCAAACCGAGATCGTCGAGCAGCTTGGCGAACATCTTGCGGTCTTCGGCAAGCTCAATGTTCTTTGGCGAGGTGCCGATGATACGGACCCCGTTTTCTTCGAGTCCCTTGGCCAGGTTCAGCGGCGTCTGACCACCGAACTGCACGATGACCCCGAGCACCTGATCGTGGCGGTTCTCGCGCTCATAAATGTTCAGCACATCCTCCAGAGTCAGCGGCTCAAAGTAGAGTTTATCGCTGGTGTCGTAATCGGTGGAGACCGTCTCAGGATTCGAGTTCACCATGATGGTCTCATACCCCAGCTCGCGCAGCGCGAAGGACGCATGCACGCAGCAGTAGTCGAACTCAATGCCCTGCCCGATGCGGTTCGGACCGCCACCGAGAATCATGACCTTCTTGCGGTCATTGTCCCGCACTTCGTCCTCGATGCCGTAGGTGCTGTAATAGTAGGGCGTGTAGGCCTCAAACTCCGCCGCGCAGGTGTCCACGAGGCGGTAGGTGGGGGTGACGCCGTATTTTTTCCGACCAGCGCGGATGTAGCTTTCCTCAACGCCAAAAGCCTTCGCGATCTGCTTGTCGGAGAAGCCCTTGCGCTTCCAGTTGCGCATCGCGGCACTGAGCACCTGCGCTTTGCGTTCCTCCGTGCGCTCGGCCTCGGGGATGGCGTTGATGAGCGCCTCGCCGGACTGGCTCGGGATGGCCTGGCTCTCCTTCACAATCTCCTCAATCTGCCTCAGGAACCACCGGTCGATCTTCGTCAACTCAAACACTTTCTCCACGCTCCAGCCCTTGGCGAAAGCCTGGCCGAGGAAGAAGATGCGCTCCGCATTCGGCACCGTCAGCTTTGAGGTCAGCGTCTCATCATCCACTTCCTTGTCGGCACCATCACCGATCAAACCAAAGCGTTTGATCTCCAGGCTGCGCAGGGCCTTCTGCAGGCTCTCCTTGAACGTGCGGCCAATGGCCATGGCCTCGCCCACAGACTTCATCTGCGTGGTCAGCGTCTCGTTGGCGCCTGGGAATTTTTCAAAGGTGAAGCGCGGCACCTTGGTCACGACGTAGTCAATCGAAGGCTCAAAGCTCGCAGGCGTCTCGCGGGTGATGTCGTTCTTCAGCTCGTCCAGCGTGTAGCCCACCGCCAGCTTCGCCGCGATCTTCGCAATCGGGAAACCCGTGGCCTTGGAAGCCAGCGCGGAGCTGCGGCTCACGCGCGGATTCATCTCAATGACGATCATGCGGCCCGTGTCAGGATGAATCGCGAACTGGATGTTCGAGCCCCCCGTCTCCACGCCGATCTCGCGGATGCAGGCGAAGGAGAAATCACGCATGATCTGGTACTCGCGGTCCGTCAGCGTCTGAATCGGCGCCACGGTGATCGAGTCCCCCGTGTGCACGCCCATCGGGTCCAGGTTTTCAATGGAGCAGATGATCACGCAGTTGTCCGCCTTGTCACGCATGACCTCCATTTCGAACTCCTTCCAGCCGAGGAGGGACTCCTCGATGAGCACTTCCGTCACAGGCGAGAGATCAAGGCCGCTGGCGGTGATGGTTTCAAATTCTTCCTTGTTGTAGGCGATGCCCCCACCCGTACCACCCAGCGTGTAGGCCGGACGAATGATCAGCGGCATGGTGCCGATCTGCTCGGCAATCGCACGCGCCTCTTCAATCGTGTGGGCGACGCCGGACTGCGGCAGGTCGAGCCCGATTTTGAGCATGGCGTTCTTAAACAGCAGGCGGTCTTCGCCTTTTTCGATGGCGTCCGGCTTGGCGCCGATCATGCGCACGCCGTGCTTTTCCAGCGTCCCGGCACGATGCAGGGACATGGCACAATTCAGCGCCGTCTGCCCGCCCAGCGTCGGCAGCAGCACATCCGGCTTTTCCTTGATGATGATCTTCTCCACCATCTCGGGCGTGATCGGCTCGATGTAGGTGCGGAAGGCAAACTCCGGGTCCGTCATGATCGTGGCCGGATTCGAGTTGATGAGCACCACTTCATATCCTTCTTCGCGCAGGGCCTTGCAGGCCTGGACGCCGGAGTAGTCAAATTCACAGCCTTGGCCGATGACGATGGGGCCGGAACCGATGACGAGGATGCGATGGATGGTGGTGTCTTTGGGCATGGGGGGAGGAAAATATGACGGAATCCGGGTATGGACGACGAATGCGGCGGGTTGGGAGGAAGAAAGCGTATGATTTTGTCGCTTTCAGAGCCCGTAGGTGAGGTCGCCAGCATCCAAATGCTGCGCCACGCGGGGCCGGAAAGCGCGGCATCTTGCACAGTCGATGCGATGCGTCAAACGCAGGGGGTGGAAAAGACGCGAAATAGCACCCAAGAAGGGGCCGTTTCGCCAGTTTTCAGCTCCTCAGCTCAATTCACCGAGATTTTGACGCCGATATCCTTGTAGGCCGCAGTCATCTCCTGCGCGATTTGTGAATAACTTCGTCCATCGAGAAGCAGCCCCAGATGCTTGAACGGCGCGGTCTCGGACTTCATGTCTGGAGGCGGAAAGTTCGTCGGGTAGCTGAAGCGACCGCCTTCGAGGTGCTTGACACGGGGATCTTTGAAAAAGGTGCGCAGCGCCTCGGTCTCGCCATAGACCGCATCCATGAACTTGATGAAGCGCGTCCCTTTTTTGTCGCCATCCAGATGGCAGAAGAAATACACGGCGAGCACGGAGCGGAAGTAGAGCTCCCCCATCTTGCGATTGGTGGTATTGGCGATGCCAGACCAGGTAGCGCGGTTCATCGTCAGGTGCTCCTCCAGATTGCCAATCTCGATGGCATAGCCTCGCTTCTGCATTTCCTGGATGTGGTCTTTCAATCCCTTCTGATGCGCGTCGGCGCGGAACTTGCCTGCATTGTAGGGCAGCATCTCGGTGTATTCCGCCGTGCCTTCGATGACCCACACGGGCAGGAAGGTCAGGTAGGCGTCCATCACCTGATGGGTGATCTCATGGATCAGCGTGCCGCCGTCGTAATTTTCGTCCTTGGCGTAGGTCTTGCCCAGCAGCTTAAGGCCGATGCTGGGAAACGGCACACGGAAGATTTTGTCCCCGCTCATGTAAACACCCCCGGAGTTCTCAGGTCCGCCTGCGGCGATGTAATCCTTCCGGGTCTCGTAAAGCTCGGCCTGGTAGCGTTCGAAACCCTCGGGCGGCCGGCAGACGATCCCCCATGGCAGTGACGAAACGAGAGACTTCGTGGCCTCAAAGGTCCGCGCCACTTCTTTCATCACACTGGGCATGAGTTTGGCTTGGGAGGTGAATTCAAAACCCTCAGAACGATACACACACTTTCGCGCCGCCGGATTCTCCTCAACCACCTGAATCTCAATGGATTTCGTCGACACCACCACGTTCTCCGGCCAGGTCCGTTTCTCGATGGGAACGCGGTTCACAGAGGGGGCGGTCACCGCAGGCGTGGCCCCTTGGGCGGTGGGTGCAGCGGCAGGCGCGGACAAGCTCTTTACATAGGCCTGATCTTCAGCACACAGGCGGGCGAGCGGCAGCTGGTGCTCCTTCCCGTCCGTCATTTTCAAGGTCACGTTCTCGGTCGTGGCGCTCACCAGCGCGGCTTGGATGATCCGGCCTTGCGTGTCTTTCCACGGGCGGTAAACGGCGTCCTCCGCCGCAGCCAGACCGAATTGCGCCAGGGTGCAGCACATGGCCAGAATAATCCGGGAAGGGCGGAAGCTCATGCCGGATTTATACATTGCCGTACGTTAATCACGCAAATCCTTCCTGTTTGAAAGGATCAAAAGGGTGCCATGGTGGCGGCGGCCCGGACGCCCACCCCGTCCTCTTGATTCATTTTCATCCCCTTATGTGCGGATTCCTCGGATGGTTTCGTCTGCCAAACACGCCATGGCGTG
>Ga0075012_10000208_pt1 | contig 63228 bp, 66 predicted proteins | sample All_14_2_FD_71474 | JGI IMG/M metagenome (GOLD analysis project Ga0075012, IMG submission 71474) | Freshwater microbial communities in response to fracking from Pennsylvania, USA - Allegheny Zone_MetaG_DW_15 | ecosystem: Environmental > Aquatic > Deep subsurface > Groundwater > Drilled... | reverse complement strand
ACACGCGCCCCGAGCTGCCGACGAAGGTGTCGATGCCGAGGCCGCGCGCCCAGGCGCGCAGCGCCTCGGCATCGAAGCCGGCGAGCCATTGCGCCACCTCTGCAGCGCGCGCGCCGTAGCGCGAAACGAAGCGCCCGGGCGGCTCGCCGTGCGTGAGGTTGAGGCCGCCCTTGCCTGCCATCAGGAACTTGCGGCCGACCGAGGGCATGGCGTCGTAGACGTCGACACGCACGCCGCCCGCGGCGAGGACCTCCGCCGCCATCAATCCCGCCGGGCCGCCGCCGACGACGGCGACGCGGGGAATGGCGGCCTCGCTCACCGCATCAGCCGCGCGGCGCGGCGACGATGCGGTACTGCGCCGTCATCCGGTGCGTTTCGCCGGCGCGCAGGACGATGGCATCGGCGTCGGCATTCGCCGTTTCGACGCAGACCATGTTGAGATGGCCGTCGGGACCGAAGTCGCCCATCTTCTCGGCCTTCGCGGTCCACGGGTTCCAGACCACGGTCGAGCGGCTGCCGGTACTGGTGATCAGGATCGTGCGGTCGAGCACCGGATCGAGGATGCCGCAGGCGCCACGCGTGCCGAGATAGATGCGGTCGGTCTCCTGCGTGAAGGTCACGGGCCCTTCCTGGCGCTTGCGCACGCCGCCGTCGACCTTGTCGAGGTAGTCGCAGCCCTCTAGCCCGGCCACCGTCGCCTTGCGGATGTCGCCGACCTCGAAGTAGGTATGCAGCGCCTGCGTGAGCTTGAAGGACACGCTGCCGGTGTTGGTCGTCGCCAGCTCGACTTCGAGTTCCTGGCCGACGGTGACGATGTTGCGCACCTTCGACGCGTGCGGCCACTGCGCGTGCGTCGTCTCGGTTTCGACGATCTCGAATTCGAGGCGGATGCGCGCGTCAGGCAGCGCCTTCGCGTCGACCAGGCGCCAGGGCGTGGTGCGCGCGAAGCCATGGCCCGGGAACTTCGGGTTGCTCTCGTGCGGGCCGAACCACGGCCAGCACACCGGCACGCCGCCGCGGATCGACTTGCCGGGCACGAAGCTGGCGAACTTGCTGAGCCAGATCAGCGGCTCGTGGCCCTTGGGCTGGTAGGTCATCACGTGCGCGCCTTGCAGCGCGATCGTCGCCTCGGCCATCGACGTCTTGACCTGCGCGACCGTCAGGCCGCCGGGCAGGTTTTCGAAGCGCAGCGCATTGGGGATGCCGAAGCGGCGGTTGAGTTCCTTGCTGTCTTGTCCCATTTCGGGGTCTCCTCGGTTGTGTGTTGTTCTTGGTCAGCCGCCGAGCATCTCGATGGCATCGGCGGCAATCTCGCGCACGTCGGCGCTCTCGTCCTGCAGGCGCGGCACCAGCCACTGCTTCGCCTGCGCCTCCCCGGCAAGGCCGAGGTAGAAGCAGGCGTCGGCGCGCACGCGCGCATCGGCATGGCCGGCGAGCTCAGCCAGCCGCGGTACCAGCGCCCGCAGCGCCGGACCTCCGGCGTGGCGCTCGAAAATCACGCTGGCGCCGAGCCGGACGTTGATGCTCGCCTCCGGATTGGCCACGATCGGCAGCAACTCCGCCAGCAACGCCGGCTCCGCCGCCACCTCCGCCTGCACCTTCGCCATGCCGCCGTCCATCAGCAGCACATGGAAGCGCTCGGCCAGCGACAGCGCCGCATCGCGCGGCAAAAGCGCCTGAGGGCAATACGGGTAGCCGGCGATCGAGTCCATCAGATGACCACGAGGTGCTGAGGCTGCGCGCCGCGCACCGCCTTAAGCGGCACCGCGCGGTCGAGCGTCACGAAACGACCGCCGAGTTCGACCGCGAGCGCAAGGAGGTAGGTATCCGTCACCTGTCGCGAACCGAGCACGGCCATCCAGTCGGTGCGCTCGCCGTCGAGCAGGCTGACGGCATCGGACCAGAAGGCGTGATGCTCGGTGCCCGTCGCCTCCTTGAGACGCTGGGCGATCGCCGCCGGCGGCACCGCGTTTGGATAGCCCGGCTCGGACATGACGCGGATGCAGCCGTTCTGCGTCAGCGGACACGACGCCCAGCCGTCGCCGATGTTTTCATCGAGCCACGCCATCGCGCGGCCGTGGTGTAGATGGTCGCTGTCGAGCAGCGCAATCAGGACATTGACGTCGAGCAACGCGCGCATCAGACGCCTTCGTCGTCGCGCAGCTTGTCGACCTGCTCGTTCGTCACCACGCCGCCGCGCGAAGGCAACGGCCGGAAGCCATGAACCGCCGCCGGCTCCTCGACGCCCGGCGGGGCCGACGAACGCGCCTGCGTCAGCGCCCGGCGCGCGAGATCGGAAATCACGCGTCCGGCCGTCGTCCCCTCGCGCCGCGCCAGTTCCTTGGCGGCACGGAGCACGTCGTCTTCGATTTCGAGTGTGGTGCGCATGGCCTCGATGCTACCGCATCACCGCATCAACCGACAAGCTGACGTACTTGACTTGCGAGCTTAGCCAGACCAGACTAGCCGCATCCAAAGGAGATCAAAACATGCAGTCCGTCAATATGTTGCAAGCCAAATCGTCCCTATCCCGCTTGGTGGAAGCCATCGAACAAGGGACCGAGCGCGAAATCGTAATTGCCCGGAACGGCCGTCCGGCTGCCAAGCTGGTGCCGATGGACACGAGCCCGCCCGGCAAGCGGATCGGCGTGGCGAAAGGCTTGTTCGCGGTGCCCGACGACATCGACGCTCACAACGACGAAGTCGCCCGCCTGTTCGCCGGCGATCGGCCATGAACCTGCTGCTCGACACCCACATCGCCCTGTGGGCGATCGCCGACAGCCCAAAGCTGCCACAGGAGGCGCGAGACCTGATTCAGTCGCCCAAGACCAACGTCTGGATCAGCGCCGCAAGCGTCTGGGAAATCGCCATCAAGCGCTCCCTGGGACGCGGCGACATGCCGATAACAAGCCAGGACGCCGTGCGCTATTTCCACGAATCCGGCTACCGCTTCCTCGCCGTCGAAGCCGAGCACGCCCTGGCGGTAGAAACTCTGCCCGCGCACCACCAGGACCCGTTCGACCGCATCCTCGTCGCGCAAGCACTCGTGGAGCCGATGCGATTACTGACCCACGACCCAGCGATCGCGCGCTACAGCGATACGGTCATCAAAATCTGAGTTAAGAGGGCAGCGTGGCTCGCGGGCCCATAGCGAGTTTGGGGAGAAACGTGGTCTGCCCCCTCCTGCCCCCGAATTATGCCCTGTCGCGCACGCCGGATGCTGCTGTACCTAAGGGGCGAGGCCCCCTGTCCTCGCGCCCAATCGCCGGCAGCAATCCAGCGGGCAAACCACCGTCAGTCTGGCTCCGCCACGCCATGTCTGCGATAATGCTGCCTTGCGGCAATCGCCGCCCTCATCACCCTGCCCTTCGCAGGAGCCTTCCATGACTCAATCCATCGATACCTTCGCGGGCCTGCAGTTGCCCGCTTTCCTGCTTTCCGCGCTCGCCGACGTCGGCTACGAGACGCCCTCGCCCATCCAGGCCGCCTGCATTCCGCCCCTGCTCGGCGGCCGAGACATCCTCGGCGAAGCCCAGACCGGCACCGGCAAGACGGCCGCTTTCGCGCTGCCGCTGCTGGCGCAGATCGACCTCGCCAACAAGGCGCCGCAGGCGCTGGTGCTGACGCCGACGCGCGAACTGGCGATCCAGGTCGCCGAGGCCTTCCAGAAATACGCCCACCACATGCCCGGCTTCCACGTGCTGCCGCTGTACGGTGGCCAGAGCATGGTCGTGCAACTGCGCCAGCTCTCGCGCGGCGCGCACGTCATCGTCGGCACGCCGGGCCGCGTCATGGACCACCTCGAGCGCAAGAGCCTGGTGCTCGACAACCTCAAGTCGCTGGTGCTCGACGAAGCCGACGAAATGCTGCGCATGGGCTTCATCGACGACGTCGACTGGATCCTCGAACACACGCCGGCGACGCGCCAGACCGCGCTGTTCTCGGCGACCATGCCCGAGCCGATCCGCCGCGTCGCCCATCGCCACCTGCGCGACGCGCAGGAAGTGAAGATCCGCTCGGCCACATCCACCGTCGCTGCCATCAAGCAGTTCTACTGGCAGGTGCGCGGCGCCGACAAGCTCGACGCCCTGACGCGCATCCTCGAAGTCGAAGAGGACTTCGACGCCGCGCTGATCTTCGTGCGCACCAAGACCCAGACCGTCGAACTCGCCGACAAGCTCGAAGCGCGTGGCTATGCCGCCGCCGCGCTCAACGGCGACATGACGCAGGGCCTGCGCGAGCAGGTCATCGAGCGCCTGAAGAACGGCATGCTCGACATCGTCGTCGCCACCGACGTCGCCGCGCGCGGCATCGACGTGCCGCGCATCGGCCACGTCATCAACTACGACGTGCCCTACGACACCGAGGCCTACGTGCACCGCATCGGCCGCACCGGCCGCGCCGGCCGCACCGGCAAGGCGATCCTGTTCGTCGCCCCGCGCGAGGTGCGCATGCTGCGCGCCATCGAGCATTCGACGCGCCAGAAGATCGAGCCGATCAGCCTGCCGACGCGCGCCGCCGTCGCCGATCGCCGCGTCGCCCAGTTCAAGCAGCAGGTGCTCGACGCACTCGAAGCCGAGAAGCTCGACTTCTTCATGGACGTGGTCGGCCAGCTCGAGGAAGAGCAGGACCTCTCGATGCACGAGATCGCCGCCGTACTGGCCTACATGGCCCAGCGCGACCGGCCGCTGCGTCCCGAAGGCTCCGGCTGGCAGGACGAGCCGCCGCAGCGCGCCTACGAAGCGCCGCGTGAAACGCCGCGCCCGCGTGCACACGAAACGACCTACCCGGCCGCCAACGACAATCGCGGCGAACCGGCCGCGCCGCGCAGCTTCGAGAAGCCGCCGCGCGAAAACCGCGACGAGATCCTCGCGCGCCGCCGCGCCTTCTCCGAGGGCTCGCTGCAGCGCTACCGCATCGAGGTCGGCCGCAACCAGGGCGTGACGCCGAAGGACATCGTCGGCGCCATCGCCAACGAGGGCGGCATCGAAGGCAAGTACATCGGCCAGATTCACCTGTTCGACGACTACAGCACCGTCGAGCTGCCGAGCCTGCCGGACGACACCATCGCCCTGCTCAAGCGCACGCGCATCCGCCAGGCACAGCTGAACATCCGCATGCTGGCGGCCGGCGAGTTCGACGCCACGGCGGACAAGCGGCGCGAGTTCAAGCCGAAGCCCAAGTGGGAAGGCGGCGACAAGCGCCCCACGCTGCATGCCGACAAGCCGAAGTGGCAAGGCGAGAAGAAGACCTTCGACGGCACCCGTCCGCCGAAGCCGCCGTACAAGTCGGAAACCAAGCCTCCCTACAAGTCCGACTCCAAGCCGCCCTACAAGTCGGAAGCCAAGCCGCCCTACAAGTCCGAAGGCAAACCGCCGTTCGCGAAGAAGGAAGGCAAGACCTTCGCCGGCAAGCCCAAGTTCGACAAGCCCAAGAAGCACTACGACTGACGCGGTTCAGTGTGGCCGTCGCGCCTGCTGCCAGGCGATGACGGCCTGGGTCGAGGCGGCGAAGACGCGGTCGCGTGTCTCCCTGGGCAGGGCCTGGTTCAAGGCGCCGAACAATCCCTGGGTCGTTTCCTGAGAGAGGCCCGTTGCCGCCAGCCCGTCGGCAAGACAGCGGATCTGGATGTGCGCGAGCGCATCGGCGAGCAGCCGCCAGCCATGCTCGGGCATCAGATTCAGCAGCGCCAGCATCAGGCCTCCGAGCTTGTCCGCGATGCGCAACGCCTCGTCCCGATCATCGCTGGCGATCATCGCGTGCCACAGCGCGAGGTGGATGCCGCGGCGCAGGTCGACCTTGAAGTCGATGGCGTCGGTTTCGCGCGCGTCGATGGCCGAGAAGCGCAGCGAGAAGCGCGCCTCTTCCTGCGGCGACAGCGCGGTGCGCAGGCCGCCGACGAGTCCGGTCACCGCCGGGATCGCCGCCAGCCCGAACGCCTGGCTGTAGGCGACGCCCCACTGGTCGATGCCGTAGATCAGCAACGCGAGCCGCAAGGCGCGGCGTGCGTCTTCGCCGCCGGCGACCGACCAGTTGCGCAGGCGCGTCGCGAGCGCGTCGAGTTTCTCCTGGCGCATCGCATCGTCAGTCGCGAAAGTCAGGCGGAATGCTTCGGAAAAAGCGTCCTGCGACATGCGAGCGGCGGTGCGTTGCGTATCGCGGTCGGCCAGCGCGGCCAGCGTGTCTTCGGGCAGCGCCGTCGGTGTTTCGTTCATGTTCGGGGTCCGCAACGGAAAGCTGTTATTGTCGCCGCAGACGGCTGTGCCGGAAAGCGGACGGGGTCTTTGCCGGTATAGCGGCAAAAACCACCGCATTTCGTCGCTTCGCTTGCCGTGCCGGCGGGCCAGACTCCATGACTTGGCGGGCTCGAAAGGCATGGCACGCCGTATGCAAGTCGACAGTCAGGCAACCCGCCTCGATGTCGCAAGGGAGACGAAAATGATCGTACGTCGCCGCACCTGGTTCTACCGTCTGGCTGGTCAGCGTTTCGCGCATGTCGTGAAGTTCAGCACCCCCGTTACCGCGGTCAAGGTCAAGGAAGCGCTGGGACGCACCGTCGGCATGCCGATCGAACTCTGGGGCCGCTCTTCCGCCTGAGCGCAGTCCCGCAACGCTTGGTCCCGTCCTGCCGGGCCGTCGAAAGAGGCTCGGCGGGACAAGGTTTGAATCCGCATGCAGATCTGGGTCGATGCCGACGCCTGCCCGGGCGTCATCAAGGAAATCCTCTATCGCGTCGCTGACCGCGTGCAAGTGCCGCTGGTCCTCGTCGCCAACCAGTGGCTGCGCGTGCCGCCGTCGCGGTTCATTCGCACGCTGCAAGTCGAGAAGGGCTTCGACGTCGCCGACAATCGCATCGTCGCCGGTGTCGAGCCCGGCGACCTGGTGATCACCGCCGACATTCCGCTCGCCGCCGCGGTGATCGACAAGGACGCCCACGCGCTCAATCCGCGCGGCGAGTTCTACAGTCGCGAGAACATCCGCCAGTTGCTCGACATGCGCAATTTCATGGATACGCTGCGCTCTAGCGGCGTCGAGACCGGCGGCCCGCCCGCGTTCGGCCATGCCGACCGGCAGACCTTCGCCAACCAGCTCGACCGCTTCCTGGCGCGCAACCGCGCCTGACGCGCTCAGCCTTCCTTGCCCGCGCCCGCGTCCTCTTTTTTCGGCGTCGCGAGGGCCCGCAACCAGGGATCGTCCTCGGACTGCGGCAGCGGCGACTGCGGCGCAGCGGCGTCGGGCTCGACCAATCCCTCCTTCTCGAGCCTCGCCATGACCGCTTCGATGCTGGCGACCCGCTCGAGGTGCTCCGTGCGCAGCTGCACCCAGCGTTCCAGCCATTTCTCGAACGTGTAGCCGCGCTTCAGCGAGCCGGCGATGACGAGCCCGAGAAAGCCGTAGCCGATGACGTCGAAGGCGCCGCCCAGCAACTCGGGCGCGTGGAGGACGCGGACGGCGAACCACCCGGCGAAGGCGACGAAGGCGATCAGCACGAAGCCCGGGCCGACGATGTGCATCGTCTGGTCGGTGCGGAGCTTGGCTTCCTCGTCGCGGATGGCCTGGATCAGTCGGGATTTGAAGGGCATTTCGGGTCTTCCTGGTTCATCGGTTCCCGCCTTGATCGAGGCGTCGCGGCTCGACGTGGACGGTCTGCGTACCGTCGGTCAGCCATGCCTGCCCGTCCTGGATCGTGCACTGCAGGTCCATGCCGCGTTCGACGAGCGCCTCGAGTTCGGCCGACGCCTCCGGCGACACTGCGAGCACGCGCAGGTTGCCGAGGCGCGACAGTGCGGGGCCTTCCTTCTGCCACCAGAGATCGACGGTGCGGCCGCCATAAGCGAGCAGCACCACTTCGTCGGCCCGGCCCGCCGCCCGCCGCAGCACGCGCTCGTCGGGCAGCCCGACTTCGATCCACAACTTGATTTCACCCGTGTAGTCCTTGAGCCACAGCGCCGGCTCTTCGGTCGTCGACAGGCCCTTGCCGAATTCGAGGCGCTCGTCGGCGAACAGCGCGAAGGCGAGCAGGCGCACCATCATGCGCTCGTCGGTTTCCGAAGGGTGGCGCGCCAGCGTCAGACTGTGGGCCGCGTAGTAATGCCGGTCGAGGTCGGAGACGTTGAGGTTCGCCTTGAAGACCGTGGATTTAAGTGCCATTGGTATAACCGGGTTGCATGCTGGCTGCAAAGATTCTCTGGACAAATGCCGTCAGGATGAGAAGAATGCGCCCGATGTACCGACATCTCGCCTGCCTGGTCGCATGTTCATGGACTTCGTATTGCGCAGCGGAGGTCGTCGTTTTCTCGATCCAGGAGTCATTGTCGTTCGGCTCCTTCGTGGCGAATACAGGCGGCACCATCACCTTACCCGCCACCGCAAATCCGGCACGCATCGCGAGCGGTGGCGTGATCCTGCTGCCGCAGCCGGCACCAACCTCGGCACGCTGCTCGGTCCATGTCGACACCGGCGCAAGCCCCGATCCAAACTACCCGGTAAGTTACCACGTTACGCTTCCGGCCGATGGCACGGTCGAGCTTGCCACGGCCGGCGGGGCACGCATGGCGGTCAACCAGTTCTCGGCGACCACCTCGCCGACAGGCACCATCCCCAGCGCGACGACGCCGGGAACGGTGCATGTCGGCGCAACCCTCGGCGTCGGCGCCAACCAGGCGCCCGGCAACTACACCGGCACGTTCCAGCTCACCGTCGACTGGCCGTGACGCCTTGCCCATGCCCCGTATCCGCATGAAACCAGGAGTCCTCATGTCATCTCTTGCGCGCATCGCCGATCGCAGTTTGCGTTCCGTCTGGCTGGCCGTAGTTGCCGCGCTCGTGTCGCTGCCGCAATGCGCCTTCGCCGACCTGATGCTCTTTCCCAAGCGCATCGTCTTCGAGAAGAAGGATCGCACCGCACAGGTCACGCTCGTCAACAACGACAGCGACCCGGCCACCTACCGCATCAGCCTCAAGAACCGGCGCATGACCGAGAGCGGCGCGCTGTCGGTCATCGACAGCCCGGGACCCGACGATCTCTTTTCGGACGCCATGCTCCGCTTTTCGCCTCACGAGGTGACCCTCGCTCCCGGCGCGTCGCAAATCGTCCGCATCCTGCTCAGGAAGCCGGCCGACCTGGCGCCGGGCGAATACCGCTCGCACCTGCAATTCGACAAGCAGCCCAGCGTGAGCGCCGGCAACAGCATCGAAACGCCGACGGCGAAACCGGCCAGCGGCATCGGCATTTCGATCACCATGCTGCTCGGCGCCTCGATACCGGTGATCGTCCGCCATGGCGAAACCTCCGCCGGCGCAGCGATCTCCGGCCTCGAACTGCAGGGGCCGACGAACGGCCGGCCGCCGTCGCTCGCCATGGTGCTGGAGCGCAGCGGCAACCGGTCGCTCTTCGGCGACCTGGAAGTGACGTTCACCCCGCAGGGAGGCACGGCACGGAGCGTCGCCAAGCTGAACGGCGTCGCCGTCTACGTGCCGACGCCGCGCCGGCGCATGGAACTGGCGCTGACCTCCGCCGACGGCATGGCGCTCGAGAACGGATCGTTGCACGTCACCTTTCGCGAGCGCGAAGAGGCCGGCGGTGCACTGCTGGCGGAGGCGACGCGGCAGATTCCCTAGCGGCCGGCGTCGCGCACGGCTTCGCGCGACATCACGAAGTCCATGCCGTCGATGAAGCGGCCGTCGCCGGCCACCTCGATCCGCCGTTGGGGCACCTCCTGCAGGCGCAGCCGCTGCAACATGGCCGGTGAAACGCGCAGCGTGTACTGTCCCGGCCGTATTCCGGTCAGCGTGTAGTAGCCGTCCCAGCTCGTTTTCGTCTTCTTGACGACCGCCTCGTCGCGATCGAGAAGTTCGATCGGCACGTCGCCGACCCCGCGCCTGCCGTTGCCTTCCGCAAGGTATGCGGTGCCGTCGACTTCGCTCGCCATGACGACGGGGAAGTCGACTTCCACCACCCGGCCTGCGCGCGGGACGATCCTGACACCCTTGTTCATCGGCGTCCATTCGGGCTCCGCGAGCGTTTCCGTCGCCAGGACAAGGTCGACGTGATTCGATGCCGGCAGCGCTCCCAGCAAGGCGACACCGTGCTCGTCGGTGCGCTCCCGGGTCACGCTGCCGCCGTTCACGGTGAAGCCCGCCCCGTTGACCAACTGTTCGCCCGGATCGAACGCCCCGTTTGCATTGCCGTCGACGAAGACACGCGCCGAGGCGATGCCGGCATTCGCTTTCGGCGCGCCGTCGAACGACCAGGTGGACCTTCGCGGATCCCTCACCATCGACGTGAACAGCACGACGCCGAGCGACATTCCGGTGCGGCTCGAATAGCTCGCCGACAGCCCGAAGCCGTAGGAGCCCACCCCCTTGTTCACGCTCGCGCTGACGACGGTTTCGCCCGAGGCGAGCGCGTGTGACAGGCCGGCGACGATCGTATGGCCGCCCTCGAGGCGCTTGTTGGCGAGCATGCTCACGTCGGTCACGCGCGCCTGCGGATCGAGCGCGTAACCGAGTTGCCCGCTCAGGCCGATACCCGCCAGCCGCCTGCCCAGCAGCAGCGTTCCGCCCGCCGATCGCGTTCCGCCGGCGGCGATCCAGTTCAGGCGATTGGTGATCCAAGTGCCGCTGCGGAAAGCCGAGACGCTGGCGCTCCCCTGCAGGGTCTGCGCGCCGGATTCATGCCGGTCCCGCTGGAACTCGAGCGTGAGCGGGATACGCGGCAGCGGCTCGACGTCGACGGTCCCCGCGAACCGCAGCTTGTCGCGTCCGATCATCGACGCCGTAAAGAAATCGCTGGCGAAGCGGCGGACCCGGACGCGGCTCGCGTCGAGGCCGAAACCGCCGACTCGCGTCATCACCTGCGCCTCGGCCAGCGAGCCGCCGTCCTGATCGGCGGCGACGTTCGCATTGAAGATCATCGACGGCCCGAAGGTGCGCAGGCCCAGGTCCACATAGCGTCGTTCGACGCGGCCGGCCGACTGGCGGACGAAGCCGCCGGTGGCCGTCAGGCCGGGAGCGACGCCCCAATCGAATCGACCGACGGAGCGCGTCGCGCCGTTTTGGTCGCGGTGTTCGGCGAGGTCGTAGAAGAACTCGCCGGGCCGGCGTTGCGACTGGTCGAGGGAAAAACTCTGCCGCTCGACCCGCGTCTGCCCGAGCGGGCCGTGAAAGACGAGGCGGAAGTCGTTGCGCCCGTACATGAGCGGCTGATCGTCGAACTCGTACCTGCCATCCGGGCGCGACTGTTGCGTGGCGACGAGCGCATCGTTGTAGAACAGTTCGACGTCCCATCCGGACGGCAGGTCGCCCTGGAAGCTGTGCCGGTCGAAGGTCGTCGGCTGGGCCAGATGGCGATTGCTCAGCGTCGTCCCTTCGCCCGAACCGCCGCGAAGGATGTTGTTGACGCTCGGCACGGGAACATTGCCGAATGCCAGCGACCGTGCGCCCAGCGGGCCGAGCATGCCGCCGTCCGGATCCTTGCGGCCCAGCGTGTAGCGCAACCGGGGTTGCTGCCGGCTCGCCGCCGTGACGAAGAACGCCGACTCCATGCCTGCCAGGTCGGCCGTGAAGTAGCCGGCGTAGTTCATGGCGCTGGTGCTGCGGCCCTTGCCGCGATGAAGGTTGGTCGACCAGGTCTGGTCGGCCACGGGTACGTCGAGCATCCGGTAGGGCGTCGGCATTCGCGGATAGCCCGGGTCCGCGTAATCGCCGCGTTGCGCCAACCGGCCGGCGAGGCGCTCGCGGTCGCGCCGAAGCTGAAACGGCAGCTTTTCGCGCGGCGACACGTGCAGGGTCAGGCTGGAAAAGTCGATCTCGACGCCGACCGGGAACCACCGCGAGACCAGGGACGACGCGACGTAAATGTCGTCCGCCTCGACGCTCGCCAGCGTCCGGTCGAACGCCTCGGTGCGGCCTTCCCACGTCACCTCGCCGTGCGCGATGTCGAGCGCGAAGCTGCGCTCTTCGCGCACCACGAAGCCGCTCGCCTTCCCGGCTTCCGGCTGCACGGTGACCGCCAGGGTGAGTAGCCCGCACAGTTCGCCCAGCGGCAACAGCACATGCCGGCCCGACTGGAGCGCGGGAATTGCGCTCGACAGGATCTGCCGGTCGGCAACCACTTCCAGCAGGAGTGCGCTGGGTGCGCCGCCGGTGTTGGGCGCACCCGGCGCAGGCAGCCCCGCCAGGGAAAGCAACACGCCGAAGCAGGCCAGCCAGTGCTTTCGTCGGCCCATACCGTTTTCGACCTTCGGGGTCTCGTCGCGGGTTCGCCGCGAGGAGGCCGGGATTCGCCTCCCGGCCGCGGATATTCGAAAGGAATTATCGCGACGTCCCGAGCGGACATCAGTAGTCCCCGGCTGTATCTGCCGTCGGAACAACTCCCCGTTTCAGGTGGCGGGCGCCTACGCCCGCCATGCGCCGTCCTACCCCCGAATCAGGGGCGACCGATAGGAGGGCCCGGTTGCCGGTGCCAATCTGTCACTGCTGAGAAGGACACGAGACCGGGCTGCGACACCCCCCGCCGGCTCGCGCCCCAGGCATCCATCACTCGAAAGAAAGGAAGTGCAACCATGACACGCAAGAACAAGGCTTCGCTCAGGATCGCGGCGGCGTCAGCGATCGCTCTCGCCGGCGCCGGATTCAGTCTCACCAGCTACGCGGGTAGCGGAACCATCAACGTCGGTGCGTCGATCATCACGCCGATCACCGTGTCGCAGGGGGCGGCCCTTGAATTCGGCTCCATTGCCCCGAGCGGCAGCGCGGGCACGGTGGTCATCACGGCCGCCGCGTCGCCGACCGTCACGCCGACGGGCGTGACGCTGGTCAACCAGGGGGCAACGCGCGCCGCCGCGCGGGTCGACCTCACCGCCTCCGCCGCGGAATCCGGCTACACCTACAGCGTCACGGCGATGACCGGCACGACCACTACCCTGACCTCGGGCGCCAACACGATGACGGTCGACAATTACACGTTGTCCGCCAGCACCGGGACGCTGAGCGGCACCGGCACAGGTTCGTACTACGTCGGCGGCACGCTGAACGTCGGCGCCAACCAGGCCCCGGGCACCTATGCCGGGACCTTCACGGCGACGGTGGACTATCAGTGACCGTCCCGCCATGCGGCCGGCGACGCGGTGCCCCGCGTCGCCGGCCGCTGGCCGCATCCGCTATCATTTCGCCCTTTCCGAATCGAAGGGGGAATCGTGATGGGCTGGATCTACGACGTCGAGGAAGCCGACTTCGAGCAACGGGTGGTCGAGCGTTCGCACGAGGCGCCCGTGCTTGTCGACATCGGTGCCGAATGGTGCGCGCCCTGCCGCGTGCTGACGCCGCGCCTCGAGCAGCTTGCCCGCGACTCCGGCGGTGCCTTCCTGCTGGCCAAGGTCGATGCCGACGAGAACATGCGCATCGCCGGCCGCCACCAGGTGCGCGGCTTCCCGACCGTGATCGCCTATGTGCGCGGCGCCGAGACGGCGCGCTTCCACAGCAACCAGAGCGAAGGTTTCCTGCGCAAGTTCATCGAGGACGCGGTGGCCGCGCATGCCGCCGGCGATGCCCTCGGCGACGCCCTGCCCCAGCCGGCCTGATTCGGCATGCCGATCTTCGCCATCGACGACAAGCGACCGCAGCTGGCGCCCGGCAGCTGGGTGGCGCCGAACGCGACCGTCATCGGCGACGTGCGCCTCGCGGAGAACGCCAGCATCTGGTGGAACGCCGTGCTGCGCGGCGACAACGATCCGATCACGATCGGCGAGAACACCAACATCCAGGACGGCTCGGTGCTGCACACCGACGCCGGGGTGCCGCTGACGCTGGGCCGCGACGTCACCGTCGGCCACCTCGTCATGCTGCATGGCTGCACGGTCGGCGACGGCTCGCTGATCGGCATCAAGAGCGTGATCCTCAACCGCGCCGTCATCGGCCGCAACTGCCTGATCGGCGCCAACACGCTGATCCCCGAGGGCAAGGTGATTCCCGACCGCTCGCTGGTGATGGGTTCGCCGGGAAAGGTCGTCCGCGAACTCACGGACGAGGAGGTGGCGCGGCTGCTGGCCTCGGCCGCGCACTACGTGGAGAACGCGCGCCGCTACGCCGCGCGCCTGCAGGAAATCCGCTGAACCGTCACGGTGCCTTCTGCGGCACCTGGACGAATACTTCGCCTTCCTTGATCAGCCCCAGTTCGAAGCGCGCGCGCTCCTCGATGGCGCCGTAGCCGGTCTTGAGGTCGCGCACTTCGGCGTCGAGGCCGGCATTGCGCTGCTCCAGCTTGGCATTCACCTCGCGCTGCCCCTTGAGCTGGCGCTCCATGTCCCAGACCCGGAGCCAGCCGCCCTTGCCCAGCCACAGCGGATACTGCAGCAGGACGATGAGGGCGACGAGCACCAGGGTGGGCCAGCGCATCGCTGGAAGGAAACGGACTTACTTGCGCAGGTTGTAGAAGGTCTCGATGCCCGGGTAGCTGACGGAATCGCCGAGGTCTTCCTCGATGCGCAGCAGCTGGTTGTACTTCGAGATGCGGTCCGAGCGCGAGAGCGAGCCGGTCTTGATCTGGCCGGCGTTGAGGCCGACGGCGATGTCGGCGATGGTCGAGTCCTCGGTCTCGCCCGAGCGGTGCGAGATGACGTTGGTGTAGCCGGCGCGCTTCGCCATCTCGACGGCGGCGAAGGTTTCGGTCAGCGTGCCGATCTGGTTGATCTTGATCAGGATGGAGTTGGCGATCCCCTTCTGGATGCCTTCGCGCAGGATCTTCGGGTTGGTGACGAAGAGGTCGTCGCCGACGATCTGCACGTTCTTGCCGAGCTTGTCGGTCAGCAGCTTCCAGCCGTCCCAGTCGCCCTCGGCCATGCCGTCCTCGATGCTGACGATCGGATACTTGCCGGCCAGCGTGGCGAGGTAGTCGGTGAATCCCTGCGAGGTCAGTTCGAGCTTCTCGGAGGCCAGCACGTACTTGCCGTCCTTGAAGAACTCGGAGCTGGCGCAGTCGAGGCCCAGCATGACGTCCTGGCCCGGCGTGTAGCCGGCGGTCTCGATGGCCTTGAGGATCAGCTCGATGGCCTCGTCGTTGCCCGACACGTTCGGCGCGAAGCCGCCTTCGTCGCCGACGGTCGTCGGGTAGCCCTTCTTGTCGACCAGCTTCTTCAGGTTGTGGAACACCTCGGCGCCGCAGCGCAGGGCTTCGCGGAAGCTCTTGGCGCCGACCGGCAGGATCATGAACTCCTGGATGTCGAGGTTGTTGTTGGCATGGGCGCCGCCGTTGATGACGTTCATCATCGGCACCGGCATCTGCATCGGGCCGCTGCCGCCGAAGTAGCGGTAGAGCGGCAGGCCGGCTTCCTCGGCCGCGGCCTTGGCGACTGCCATCGACACGGCGAGGATGGCGTTGGCGCCGAGGCGCGACTTGTTGTCGGTGCCGTCGAGGTCGATCATCGCCTTGTCGATGAACGACTGCTCCTCGGCGTCGAGGCCGATGATGGCCTCGGAGATTTCGGTGTTGACGTTCTCGACCGCCTGCAGCACGCCCTTGCCGAGATAGCGGCCCTTGTCGCCGTCGCGCAGCTCGATCGCCTCGCGCGAGCCGGTGGAAGCGCCGGACGGCACGGCCGCACGGCCCATGACGCCCGATTCGAGAAGAACGTCGGCTTCGACGGTGGGGTTGCCGCGGGAATCCAGAATCTCGCGGGCGACGACATCAACGATGGCACTCATGGAGGTTTCCTCAGTTCAGTTGAATCAACAGGCTTCGGCCAGCAGCATGTCGAAGTCCGACACGCCTGCGCGAGCCTCGCGCGCGGCCACGTATTCGGGCGAGCCGTAGAACGACTTCGCCGCCTCCCGGCTCGGGAATTCGACGACGACCAGGCGTTCGGGACGCCAGCCGCCTTCGAGAACTTCATACTCGCCGCCGCGGACAAGATAGCGACCGCCGAACTTCTCGACGGCGGTCTGCGCCAGGCGACGGTACTCCTGCATGCGCGCGGGATCGCTGCTGCGCGCATCGACGACGAGGTAGGCCGGCTTGCTCACAGCGCGAAGTCCGCGAAGCGCAGCGTCGCCACCGCATCCCACGCCGCCAGTTCGGGCTGGTGCTCGGGATGCTCGAAATAGGCGTGGAGGTCGGCCTCGTCGTCGAACAGGGCGCGCAGCGCGTAGTCGGCGGCGAGCGCGTCGGCGGTGATGTTGGGGCCGAACTCCCAGCCGCGGATCAGCGGGATGCGCTGCGGCAGCGTCTTCATCCCATCCAGCGCGCGCTTCACGCGCGGGTCGTCTTTCGCGACGCCCGGCTTCAAGGTGAAGAGCACGAGATGGGCGATCATCAGCGGTTCGCCATGCCCCGCTGCTTGACGAGGGCGTCGAGTTCCTTGAGGTCCTCGAGCAGGTTCAGCAGCTCGGGCAACGGCCAGGCGTTCGGCCCGTCGGACATGGCCTGGTCGGGGTCCGGATGCGTCTCCATGAACAGGCCCGCGATGCCGACGGCGACCGCGGCGCGCGCCAGCACCGGCACGAACTCGCGCTGGCCGCCGCTCTTGTCGCCCTGCCCGCCCGGCAACTGCACCGAGTGCGTGGCGTCGAAGACCACCGGGCAGCCGGTCTCGCGCATGATCGCCAGCGAGCGCATGTCGGAGACGAGGTTGTTGTAGCCGAACGAGGCGCCGCGCTCGCAGACCATCAGGTTGTCGGCGCCGCCGTTGGCCTCGCGCGCCTTGGCGATGACGTTCTTCATGTCGCCCGGCGCCATGAACTGGCCCTTCTTGATGTTCACCGGCTTGCCGCTCGCGGCGCAGGCCTGGATGAAATCGGTCTGGCGCGCGAGGAAAGCCGGCGTCTGCAGCACGTCGACGACGGCGGCGACGGCCGGCACCTCGGCTTCGGTATGCACGTCGGTCAGCACCGGCACGCCGATCTGCTTCTTCACGTCGGCGAGGATGTCCAGCCCCTGCTCCATGCCGAGCCCGCGGAAGGACTTCGACGAGCTGCGGTTGGCCTTGTCATAGGACGACTTGTAGATGAACGGCATGCCGAGCGCAGCGCAGATTTCCTTGAGCTGCCCCGCGGTGTCGAGCGCGAGCTGGCGCGACTCGATGACGCACGGCCCGGCGATGACGAACAGCGGCCGCTCGATGCCGACGTCGAAGCCGCAGAGCTTCACTTGGATTGCTTCCGCGCCAGCGCCGCCTGCACGTAGGCGATGAACAGCGGATGTCCGTTACGCGGATTGCTGGTGAACTCCGGGTGGAACTGGACGCCGAAGAACCACGGGTGCATCGCCGCCGGCAGCTCCATCATCTCGGGCAGTTCCTCGGTCGGCGTGCGCGCCGAGATGACGAGGCCGGCGGCCTCGAGCTTCGGCACGTAGACGTTGTTGACCTCGTAGCGGTGGCGATGGCGCTCGTTCACTTCCTTGCCGTAGACCTTCGCCGCCAGCGTGTCGGGCTTGATCGGGCAGCGCTGCGCGCCGAGGCGCATCGTGCCGCCGAGGTTCGACTGCGCGTCGCGGCGCTCGACCTTGCCCTCGCGGTCCATCCATTCGGTGATCAGCGCCACCACGGGATGCGGCGTGTCGGCGTCGAACTCGGTGCTGTTGGCCTTGTCGAGGCCCGCGACGTGGCGCGCGAACTCGATCGTCGCCAGCTGCATGCCGAGGCAGATGCCGAGGTAGGGCACCTTGTTCTCGCGCGCGTAGCGGATCGCCGCGATCTTGCCCTCGGTGCCGCGCTTGCCGAAGCCGCCCGGCACCAGCACCGCATCCATGCCGGCGAGGCTGGCGGTGCCTTTCGTCTCGATCTCTTCCGAGTCGAGGTAGTGGATGTTGACCTTGCTGCGCGTATGGATGCCGGCATGCACCAGCGCCTCGGTCAGCGACTTGTACGACTCGGTCAGGTCGACGTACTTGCCGACGAAGGCGATGTCGACGGTGTGCTGCGGATGCTCGAGCGCATCGACGAGGCCCTTCCATACCGACAGGTTCGCGGCCTTGGCGAGGATGCCGAGCTTGTGGCAGACGATCTCGTCGAGCATCTGGTCGTGCAGCATGCCCGGGATCTTGTAGATGCTGTTGGCGTCCAGCGCCGCGATCACCGCCTCGGGCTGGACATTGGTGAACAGCGCGATCTTGCGGCGCTCTTCCTCGGGAATGTCACGGTCGGCGCGGCACAGCAGGATGTCGGGCTGGATGCCGATCTCGCGCAGTTCCTTGACCGAGTGCTGCGTCGGCTTGGTCTTGAGCTCGCCCGCGGTCGGGATGTAGGGCAGCAGCGTAAGGTGGATGTAGCAGGCGTTCTGCTTGCCTTCCTCGAAGCCCATCTGGCGGATCGCCTCGAGGAAGGGCAGCGACTCGATGTCGCCGACCGTGCCGCCGACTTCGACGATCGCCACGTCGGCGCCTTCGGCACCGCGCTTGACGTAGATCTTGATCTCGTCGGTGATGTGCGGGATGACCTGGACAGTCTTGCCGAGATACTCGCCGCGGCGCTCCTTCTTGATCACCGACTCGTAGATCTGGCCGGTGGTGAAGTTGTTGCGCTTGCCCATCTTGGCGCTGGTGAAGCGCTCGTAATGGCCCAGGTCGAGGTCGGTCTCGGCGCCGTCTTCCGTCACGAACACTTCGCCGTGCTGGAACGGCGACATGGTGCCCGGATCGACGTTGATGTAGGGGTCGAGCTTGAGGTGGGTGACCTTGATGCCGCGCGACTCGAGGATGGCGCCCAGCGACGCGGCGGCGATGCCTTTGCCCAGACTGGACACGACGCCGCCCGTGACGAAAATGAACTTGGCCATGGAAACTACGGGTGCTGGAAAGCCGCATTATAGCGAAAACGTTTGGCGCGCCGAGCGGCAAAACGTTTGGCGCGCCGAGCGCAAAACGTTTGGCGCCCGGTACGCAAGACGCATGTCGCGGCGGGCGCGATTCTGCGAGCGTGATGCGAACGTCAAACCGCCTTTGCCGGCGGGGTTTCGCCATCCTTTTGCGACGCGCCGGGCAGCCATTTGCGCAGCACCGCGAGCAGGCCGTCGGCATTCAGCGGCTTCGTCAGGAAGTCGTCCATGCCCGCCGCCAGGCAACGCTGGCGGTGCTCGTCGAAGGCGTCCGCCGTCAGCGCGACGATCGGCACGCGCGGGCGGCCGTTCGCCGCCTCCCAGGCGCGGATGCGCCGCGTCGCCTCGTAGCCGTCGAGCACGGGCATGCGCACGTCCATCAGCACGACGTCCGGCGCCTCGCCTTGCGCGATTGCGGCGGCGCCCTGCTCGCCGTCCTCGGACAGGATCGCGGTAATGCCGATCTTCGCCAGTAGCGCCGCGATGACCTTGCGGTTGGTCGCATCGTCGTCGACGACGAGCACCCGTCCCGACAGGCTCCCGCGCGCGGTCGCAACGGTCGAACGCCTGGCCTCGTCGCGACCCTGCTGCTCCGCGGGCAGTCCGACGCGCACGCGGAACCGGAAGCGTGATCCCTTGCCGACCTCCGTTTCGACATCGGCGTCGCCGCCCATCAGGCGTGCCAGGCTGCGCACGATCGACAGCCCCAGGCCGGTGCCGCCGTATTGCCGCGTCGTCGAACTGTCGGCCTGGGAGAACGGGTGGAAAAGCAGGTGCAGCTTGTCCTGGGGCACGCCGCTGCCGGTATCCGAGACGGCGAACTCGAGCGTCGCCGCGGCCTCGTCGCGCACCACCTCGCGACCCTCGATGCGCACCTGTCCGCTGCCGGTGAACTTGACGGCGTTGTTCACCAGGTTCGTCAGCATCTGCGTCAGGCGGCGGGCATCGCCGCGATACTTCCGCCCGGCCATGCCGTGCCAGCGGGCTTCGAGGCCGAGGCCCTTGCGCTCGGCGGCCTCGCCGAACAACGCGCGCACGCCGGCCACGATGTCGGCGGGGTCGAAGGGGCTCGACTCCAGTTCGACCTTGCCCGCCTCCACCTTCGAGAAATCCAGGATGTCGTTGAGGATCGCGAGCAGGTCCTCGCCCGAGCGGTGGATGGTGCGCGCATAGTCGATGCGATCGCCGTCGTCGACGCGGCGGTCCATCAGCAGCTGCGCCATGCCGAGCACGCCGTTCAGCGGCGTGCGGATCTCGTGCGACATGGTCGCGAGGAAGCGGCTCTTGGCCGCATTGGCCGCTTCCGCCGCCTCTTTCGCCTCATAGAGTGCCAGTTCGCTCTCGCGCTGTGCCGCCAGCATGGCCTGGAGCTGGCGGCGCGATTCCTCGAGCCGCTCGATGGTGCTGCCGAAGAGGCCGGCGAAGCGCATGGTCAGCATGCCGATGGTAAGTAACAGGATGACGTAGGCGCCGGCGAGCACCACCGGCGACGGCGCCGTCGCCGGCGTCGGCCCGGTGATCACCCCGGCCGTCTGCGCCCACAGCAGGCCCAGCACGGCGACGATGCCCAGCCCCGCGGTGGCCAGCGCCGCGGCAGGCCGGATCATGAAGCCCATCAGCATCACGACGACGGCGAGCAGCGGCAGGCCGGCGGAACTCACGCCGAGCTGGATGAGCACCGGCATCACCATGAGCACGGCGAACAAGGTGGCGCCGAAGATCGCCGCAGCGCGGCGTACGTGGCCCCGCCGCGCCATGACGTAGGCGAGCAGCGAAACGACCGCCACGGCCACGGCAAGGCCGAGGCGCGCAAACCGCGCTTCCGTCGCCACGCCCGGCGTCGGCTCCAGCAACAGGAAGGCGAGGATCGCACCGGCGGAAACCACGCCCATGACGAGCGACGTGACCTTGACGACCGATGCGTTCAGCCGGTTGCGCAGGTCGTTGATGTCGTCGTGCGGCATCGCGTCAGAACCTCAGGCCGACGACCAGCGTCGCGGCGTCGCGATCCCTGGCGTTGTCGTAGACGCCGCCCCAGGCTTGCTGCCAGGCGAACTCGGCGAAATAGCGCGGCCCGATGTCGCCGCGCAACGAGAACGTGGCCGCCTTGCGCCCCTCGTTGAAGACGCCGTCGGGCGACCAGCCGCGCACGTCGTGGCCGAAGACGATGCCGGGCTCGAGTTCGACGCCGTCGATGACTCCGGGATAAGAGAGCGCGAAGCGCAGGCGGTAGCCCCAGGAGCGCGTCGTGACGAAACCGCGGCTGGTGCAGGTGACGTCCGACCCCGTGCAGGCAGCGCCCGGCACCGGCCCGGCGCCGAAGACGTCGGAACGCCCGTAGCGGCGTGCGGCGACGTCCGGCAGGCCGCTCACGCGCTTGACGCCGACCTCGCCGCCGAACGTCGCGCTCTCGGCGCCCAGGATGCCGGGCTGGCGCGTGCTCGCCGCCAGCTGCAGTTGCGTGACGGGCCTCCTGTCGTAGCCGCGGTAGGTCGCGCCGGCCGGCGTCGCATTGGCGTCGCCGCGCAGCAACCCCGGCTGCAGCGTGGTGAACGCCGCCAACAGATCGAGGCCGTTGAGCTGGATCGGCTGGTTCGGCCGATGGGTCAGTTCGCCGCGGATCGTCGCCCGCGGCAGTCGCGTGGCGAATTCCGCCGCGAACACGCGGATGCGCTCGGGATACTCGAACAGGTATTGCGCGTTGGCCGGCGACGCCGCCTTGACCATGCTGCCGAACGGCATGCGGCTGTGGTACTGCGCCGCCTTGACGCCGAAGAGCGTCGCCAGCGATTCGGCACGGTAGCTGGCCGACAGGCCGAACTGGCCGCCGTCGGCGACCCCGGGCGTCGGCGCCCGGGTACGGAAGCCCGTCGTGTCGCGGTCGCTCGTCCCTGTCACCCAGATGCGGTCGCAGCCCGGCGCCACGAAGTCGGCGGTCGAATGGAAGGTGCCGCAGGGAACGATGACGTTCGGCTCGAAGCCGAACTGGGCGAAGGCCTCCAGCGCCAGGGCGGGCGAAGCCTCGAGCCGCGCATGCAGCGCCGGGAAGGCCACCGACCGCTCCTCGGCGAACGAACCCGGCCGCCGCGCCGCCGGGGCATCGCTCGGATTCAGGTCGGCCAGTCCGCCGCCGATCATGAAGCCGCTGCCCCAGGGCAGCGTCTGGCGCCCGAGCTTGACGTGGAGCGGCGCGCCGGCCGGGTCGAAGCGCGCCTCGACGTAGGCGTCTTCGACGGCGGCGCCGGAAAAGCGTGCCCGCCTCGGGAAGCCGGCCTGGCCGAGCGGCTGCCCCGCCGCGTAGCCGTTGGGCGCATGCCCCCAGGGCATATTTTCGTCGGCGAGGATGAAGTCGTGCCAGACCTTGATGCGCGTGAAGACGGTGAGGTCGCGGTGGCGCGCGCGGACGTCCACATAGCCCTTGAGCGCCGTCGATACGGCATCGCCCCTGGCGAAGTTCAGGTTGCCATCGTCCTGGTTGCGCCCGCCCGGGGCCGTACCGGCCACGCCGATCTGCGAACTGTTGTTGTTCCACAGCAGCGCCGCGTCGCGCGCTTCGGTGCGCACCGCAGTACCGAGCGTCAGCGCGCCGCCGATGTCGAGCACGGCCTCGCCGAGCGGAAATTCAGCGGAAAACACGGCCGTCGGCAACAGCGCCAAGGCCGCGATACCGTCCAGCCAGCGGAGTCGAGCGCGCCGTCGGTTCACGGGGGGACCGGGAACGCGACGGCTACTTGAGGAACTGCTGATTGACTTCCTTGAACAGCGGCGTGCCGGCTTCGTGCAGCCACTCGAAGGCAACCATTTCGCGCGAGACGACGTCGATGCCGTGGTCACGCATACGCTGGAGCGCCAGCGCCTTGTCAGACGGGTTGCGCGAACCGACGGAATCCTCGACGACATAGACTTCCTTGCCGTGCTGCTTGAGGTCGAGCACGGTCTGCAACACGCAGACGTGGGACTCGACGCCGCACACGACCATCTGGCGTCGCTCTTGGCCGACGAGCGACGTCAGGCAGCGGCCGGCGACGCAGGAGAAGTGCATCTTCTCGCCCACGCTCCCCTTCGGCAACAGCGCGGCCACGTCGGCGTGCGTATGGCCGATGCCCTTCGGATACTGTTCGGTCGCCATCACGGGCACGCCGATCTTCTGCGCCACCTTGACCAGCCATTCGACGTTCTCGAGCACGCGTTGCCAGTCGTGGATGTGCGGCAGCAGGCGTTCCTGGACGTCGATGACGAGAAGGGCGGAATCGTGGGCGTTCATCAGCATGGGCGGGGCTCCGATCGTGGGCGGTGATTATCGCATTTCAGCAGAAGTCGCGGCTCGCCGTCGGCAGGCGGCCGAGCAGGTCCGTGTGGTCGAACAGGCGCTTGGCGAGCAGGTGCACGACCTCGCCCTCGCGCTGCAACACCCCCATCACGCCGAGCAGGCGCGCGCCGAGCAGTTCGCGCCGCTGGCGCTCGGCGAGCGTGCCGTGGACGATGACGTTGGTCAGGCCGGTCTCGTCTTCCAGCGTGACGAAGATCACGCCGCTCGCCGTGCCCGGCCGCTGGCGGCAGGTGACGATGCCGGCGGCGCGCGCGGGGCGGTTGTGTTCGAGTTCGCGCAGCCGCCCTGCCGTGTCGTAGCGCCAGCGGTCGAGGTGGCGCCGCAGCAGCAGCAGCGGATGGCGGCCGAGCGTGAGGCCGAGGTTGGCGTAGTCGGCCACGAGGTCCTCGCCTTCGGCCGGCGCCGCCAGCAGCGGCAGATCCTCGGCGGCCGGGGCGTCGAACAGCAGGTCGCGCTGCACCGGCACCGCCGCCGCAGCCCAGGCGGCGTGGCGGCGGTGGCCGGCGAGGCTCGCCAGCGCACCGGCTGCGGCCAGCGCATCGAGGTCGTCGCGGGCGAGTTCGGCGCGGCGCGCGAGGTCGACGACGTCGGCGAACGGCCGCTCACGGCGCGCTGCGGCGATGCGCTCCCCGGCCGCAGCGCCGAGTCCCTTGACGCGATGCAGGCCGAGGCGCACGGCCTCGCCTTCCATGGCGGTCTCCCACTCGCTCGCCATGACGTCGGGCGGCAGCACCTCGACGCCGTGGCGGCGCGCATCCTGCACGAGCTGCGACGCCGGATAGAAGCCCATCGGCTGGGCGTTGAGCAAGCCGACGAGGAAGGCGGCCGGCCCATGGCATTTGAGCCAGGCCGAGACGTAGCTCAGCAACGCGAAGCTCGCGGCGTGCGACTCGGGGAAGCCGTATTCGCCGAAGCCCTCGATCTGGCGGAACAGCGCCTCGGCGAACTCGGGCGCATAGCCGCGCTCGGCCATGCCGGAGAGCAGCTTGTCGCGGAACGGCCCGAGGCCGCCCTTGCGCTTCCACGCCGCCATCGCGCGGCGCAACTGGTCGGCCTCGCCGGGCGTGAAACCGGCGGCGACGATGGCGATCTGCATCGCCTGTTCCTGGAAGATCGGCACGCCGAGCGTGCGTTCGAGCACGCCCTTGACCGCTTCCGACGGATAGCTCTCGGGCTCCAGCCCCTGCCGGCGCCGCAGGTAGGGATGGACCATGTTCCCTTGTATCGGCCCCGGCCGGACGATGGCGACCTGGATCACGAGGTCGTAGTAGCGGCGCGGCTTGAGGCGCGGCAGCATCGCCATCTGCGCGCGCGACTCGATCTGGAACACGCCGATGGTGTCGGCCCGGCAGATCATGTCGTAGGTCGCCGCGTCCTCGGCCGGGATGTCGGCGAGATCCAGCGGCCGGCCGAGGCGCCGCGCGATGCAGTCGAGCGCGCCGCGGATCGCCGTGAGCATGCCGAGCGCGAGCACGTCGACCTTCATCAGGCCGAGCGCGTCGATGTCGTCCTTGTCCCACTGGATGATGCTGCGCTCGGCCATGCGCGCGTTCTCGATCGGCACCAGGCGGTCGAGGCGCGAGCGCGAGATGACGAAGCCGCCGACGTGCTGCGACAGGTGGCGCGGGAAACCGCGCAGCAACTGTGCCAGCGCCAGCCACTTGACGACGCGCGGGCTGGCGGCGTCGAGGCCGACTTCGGCGAAGCGCTCGGGCCACTGCTCGGGGCTGTCCCACCAGGCGAGGTTGGCCGTCAGCGCGTCGATGCGGTCGATGTCGATGCCCAGCGCGCGCCCGGCGTCGCGCAGCGCCGAGCGGCTGCGATAGCCGATCACCGTCGCCGTCAGCGCCGCGCGTTCGCGGCCGTACTTGGCGTAGATGTACTGGACCACTTCCTCGCGCCGCTGATGCTCGAAGTCGACGTCGATGTCCGGCGGTTCGTTGCGCTCCTTCGAGATGAAGCGCTCGAACAGCATGTCGACGCGCGCCGGATCGACGGCCGTGATGCCGAGCGCGTAGCAGACCGCCGAATTGGCCGCCGAGCCGCGCCCCTGGCAGAGGATGCCTTCGCGGCGCGCGAAGGCGACGATGTCGTAGACGGTCAGGAAGTACGGTTCGTACTTCAGCTCGGCGATCAGCGCCAGCTCGTGCTCGACCTGCCCGCGCACCTTCTCCGGCACGCCCTGCGGATAGCGCGCGGCGAGGCCGCGCTCGACTTCGGCGCGCAGATATCCCGCCGGCGTCTGCCCGTGCGGCACGATCTCGTCCGGGTACTCGTAGCGCAACTCGTCGAGCGAGAACGCGCATTGGTCGGCGATGGCGCAGGTCTGCGCCAGCAGTTCCGGCGGGTAGAGCCGCGCGAGCGCAAGGCGCGAACGCAGGTGGCGTTCGCCGTTGGGAAACAGCGCCGCGCCGGCGCGGTCGACCGAGGTCTTGAGGCGCAGCGCCGTCAGCACGTCCTGCAGCGGCCGGCGCGAACGCTCGTGCATGTGCACGTCGCCCGCAGCGACCAGCGGCACGCCCGTCGCCGCGGACAGCGCTTGCAGCCGCGCGAGATGCGCGGCGTCATGGGCGCCGAGAAAGCGCCCCCAGGCGATCCAGCCGCGCTGCGGGAAGCGCTCGGCCAGCCAGCGCGCATCGGCCTCGCCGGCGTCGGCCGGCGCGATCCACAGCGCAAGGCAGTCGGGCACGCCGGCGCCGTCCCAGCCCGCGAGGTCGTTGCGCGAGAGCTCGTAGGCGCCCTTCTCCGCCCGCCGCCGCGCCAGCGTGATCAGCGCCGAGAGGTTGCCGTAGCCGGCGCGGTTCTGCGCCAGCAGCACGAGGCGCATGCCGTCGACCAGCGTGAACTCGCTGCCGAGGATCAGCTTCAGCCCCGCCTCCTTCGCCGCCAGGTGCGCGCGCACGACGCCGGCCAGCGAGCATTCGTCGGTGATCGCCAGCGCCGCATAGCCGAGTTCGGCCGCCCGCGCGACGAGTTCCTCGGCATGCGAGGCGCCGCGCAGGAAGCTGAAGTTGGAGACGCAGTGGAGCTCGGCGTAGTCGGGCAGCATGGCCGTGGCGGCCGGGCGGATCAGCCGGCCAGAGAATCCAGCGGACTGACGACGCCGCGCCCGCCCTTGTTCAGCACGTGGGTGTAGATCATCGTCGTCGAGACGTCGGCATGGCCGAGAAGTTCCTGCACCGTACGGATGTCGTAGCCCGACTCGATCAGATGGGTGGCGAACGAATGACGCAAGGTATGCACCGACACCGGCTTGGCGATGCCGGCCCGCGACACGGCCGACTTGAGCGCGCGCTGGAGCCGGCGCTCGTAAAGATGATGGCGCCGCCGGATGCCGGAGCGCGGATCGACGGCCGGCCGCGGCGCCGGCCACGCCCAGAACCAGGCCCACGACTCGGGCGCGCGCGGATACTTGCGCGCCAGCGCATCCGGCAGCCAGACGCCGGGCTCGCCGGCCGCGCGATCGCGCTCCCACACTTCCCGCGCCTCGGCGAGGCGCCCGCGCAACACCGGCGCCAGGGCGGCCGGCAGCATCACCCGCCGATCCTTGCCGCCCTTGCCTTCGCGCACCGCGATCTCGCGGCGGTCGAAATCGATGTCCTTGACGCGCAGGCGCAGCCCCTCCATGAGGCGCATGCCCGTCCCGTACAGAAGCCGCGCGATGTCGCCCTCCACGCCCTCCATCATCGACAACAGCCGCTCCACCTCGGCGCGCGACATAACCAAGGGCACGCGCTCGCGCTGCTTGGGCCGCCCTATCGCGGCCATCCACGGCAGCGCGACGCCGAGGACCTCCCGGTACAGAAACAGCAGCGCCGACAACGCCTGAAGATGCGTCGCCGGTGCAACCCCGCGCTCGGCCGCCAGCCAGGAAAGAAAGGCCTCGACCTCCGCCGCGCCCATCTCCATCGGGTGCCGCAGGCGATGAAACCGCACGAAAGCGCGTACCCAATAGACATAGGATTGCTCGGTGCGTATGCTGTAGTGCTTGCAACGAATGCACTCGCGAAGCCGATCAAGCAGCCTCGGCTGACGCGCCTCGCCACCATCGACGGAATTGGCGGGTTTGCAGGATTCATGAGTACTGTACATAAACACAGTATAGCCCCTCACCCGCCCTCGTTGCAGGCGACCTTGCGCATAAAGCCGCGCAAGGCGCCTGAACTTGAACGTTGGGTGTCTCAAGCAGTCCCTAATCAACAATATCGAGGAGAACTTCTTTGCCAGCACCAGTCGATATAGTTCTTGGTATTTTCTTGGCCTACTACTGGACGGGCATGGAAATGGTTTCATTCCACTCCCAACTGGATCCAGTTGATCGCCCAGGCTATGTCCATGCGCCTATGTATCGGCGTTTCTTCAGCGGCGCAATCTGGCCGGTCGTGGCGAAACTAAATCAAGAGCTTGCGTGGTTCTTTGTTTGCTTCTTGAGTGGGGCCATTGTTTTCAGTTTCATTCACGCAATTGCTTATCCCTACATTGGCTCAACGGGCCTAATCGTGGTCGCAATTGCGATATTGCGCAGCATTCCGGGCATTTCTGCGATCGTCAATGCCCCTTTGGCGCTGCTCGCTATGGTTCTTTGGTTTTTGTTGGCCAAGCCTTTTGGAGCAAAGGTTCCCTCTGGAATTGAGCGCATACATGGCAAGTAGACGCCCAACCGCGCAATGTACCGGACCTGCGCAAAATGCCGCGCAGGTCGATGATTTTGAACGTTGGGCATGCACGGAGGAGCCAATGAAGCCACACACAAAAGCAGCAGCAATAACGGCCGTCAAGTGGGCGGCGGGATTATCCGCAGGTTTTATTTTGGGGCCAATTGTTATGGGCCTTACCAGCGGAACTGCGGTGCCAGAAAACCTAATTGCCGAGAAGCTGATTGTCGGCATTTTCTGGTTCCCAATTCTGTTTTTTGGCCTCTGGGCATGGGGTACGCTATCGAAGAAGAACCCAGTAACTGGGGTGGCTCTCGATTCTGAAAAGGTAAAGACAGAAGCACCTGCCACTACAAACAAGGTCAGCGACCTTGATGATTCGGTGCCATCGAAAAAGCCCAACAAGTGGAACTATGTCGGCATCGGCGCTGGTGTATTTATGCTTCTGTTTCTTTTCCTGCCGCAAATCATCAGTGGCACCCTCGCCAATCAGTACTACCTTGGGGCTGCATTCTGGGTTGGCGTAATCATCTATTCCTCACTCAACATACTCAGGGCAAGAAAATGAAAGTCCGTATGTTGTTGCCAAAAGTCGGCGCTGGCGAGACGGCGGCAGTAGTGCTGTTGATGCCCAAGATTACGCTCCAAGGGGCGCTCCTATGACGGCCTCGCAAAAGCTAATTGATGATTTCGAGCAGCTAAGAGAGTGCCTAATCAATGTGCGGCGAGACTACAACACGTATAACGCGCTCTACTGCGATGAGAACAGACCGCTGCTGACAGCTATTGCCCCCACCTTCTTCACTGACGTTGCTGAAATCTTGGAACGCGACTGGATTCTTCAAGTGGTCAAACTGATGGACCCTGCTATCACTAAGGTCTGCGGGAAAGACAGAGAGAACCTCACTGTTCAGCTCATTAACCAACAGCTTGAAGACGAATCCCTATTCACTGATGAGATTCAAAGCAGAGCGAAAGCCATCCTTGACTTTGGAGAACTTTTGAAGCCAGCTGGACACCGCATCCTTGCACACAGAGATCGGGAATGCCACTTCGAGGGCATTGTCATGGGGGAGACAACAAATAAGCAGCTGCAAGAGTTTGTGCAGAACATACAGGACTACAGCGATTTGGTTGGTATCCAAATCGGTGTGGGACCCTTGGACTTCTCGTCATCGGGCTGTAAAGGGGATGTCTACGACCTCCTCCAGTATTTGCGCAAATCGCAACACGCCCAACCCATCATTCCACCGGACCTTGCGCATAAGGCCGCGCAAGGCCGGTGAATTCAAACGTTAGCGTCACAAGCCTGTGTCGTGCCCAGTGTCCGAACCATGCGGAGATTGAAGCATGAGTGACTGTTGTTCGTCCGGCAGCCCGCATCCCAACCGGGGGCGTTGCCCCGCCAACGGCTTGGAATATTCTGAGGTTTCGGTGAGGACAATTGCTCACCACATCAAGGAACCGTGGGCGTGGGCGCCCTCCGCCAAGCACTATTACTTCTGCGATGCTCCCGACTGTGATGTCGCCTATTTTGGTGATGACAACTCGGTTGTTTTCAAATCGCAGTTGCGCACACGCATCGGCGCGAAGGAGCAAACCGACCGCGATTTGCTGTGCTACTGCTTCGGCGTCAGTCGCGCGGACTTCGAGCGCGATCCGGCGACGAGAGAATTCGTGATCGCCCAAACTCAAGCAGGAGCGTGCTCCTGCGAGACCAGCAATCCGTCAGGACGGTGCTGCCTGAAAGACTTTCCCAAGTCCCGAAGCTGAATGTTGGGCCACAAGAATGGGCTCTGCACGGGTTCAGGCGAACCAGCCGTGCAGGAACCATCCCCCGGGCGCGCGCAATTCGCGGAACACCCAGGCCCAGCGCGCGTCCGGCGTGAGGGCGACGAAGTAGTCGCGGCGCGCGTCGCCCGTCGACTCTCCGCCATCCCACCAGCCGGATTCGATGCGCTCGGGGCCGGCGAGCAGGCGCAGGGGGCCGTTGCGCCAGGGCCGTCCGCCGCGTTCGCCGATCGGTTCGGGCTCGGGCAACAGCCAGAACGGGCGCGGACCGGCGGCTTCGACGGCGACTGCGCCGCCCTGCGCGACATGCTGCGTGGCGCATTCGGGGCGATGGTCGGCGACGCCGGCGAGGCCGTGCACGAAATCTTCGCCGAGCCGCGCGCGCAGGCGCTCGACGAGCGCCGCCATGCCGGCCGCGCCGCCGCCCGCGGTGTCGAACAGCGCGGCGCTGGCGCCGGGCAGCGTTTCGACGGCCGCCACCTCCAGGTGCAGGCTCTCGACCGGCGCGACCAGGGCCAGGCGTTCGAGGCGTTCGCGCAGCACGCGCTCCAGGCGGGCGCCGTCGCGGGTGATGGCGGCGAAGCGCAGTTCGATACCGGTCGGCGGCAAGTCGCGATGCTCGAGGCGCAGGCGGCAGGACTGGATGCCGGCCTGGCGCGCCGCCAGCCAGCCGGCGAGCGCGGCCGTGAGGCGGCGTGCGGCGAACAGCAGCGCGGCGGTGTTGTCGACGGGCGCGGGCAGTTCGATGCCCTGCGCGAAGCGCTCGGGAAAGACGAAGTCGCGCCGCGGGTCGGGCACTTCTCCGTAGGCGCGCGCGAGGGCGAGTACTTCGGCGGCGCCGATGCGCTTGGCCAGCGAAGCTTGCGGCAGCCGCCGCGCCGCGCCGAGGCGGCGCACGCCGAAGCCGGCGAGCAGTTCCTTCGCGGCGGGCGGCAGGTCGAGCGGCGCCAGCGGCAAGGCATCGAGCGCGGCGGCGAGTCCGGCCGCATCGGCGCAGCGGGGAACGCCGCCACCAGCGGCCGCCTGCGCCAGCCAGAGGGCGCCTTGCGGCGTGGGCGCGACGGCCGCCTGCGCGCGGTAGCCCTGCGCCGCGATATCGGTTTGCACGGCGTCGAGCAGCGTGTCGAGGCCGCCGAACAGCCGCAGGCAGCCGCCGATCTCGAGCAGCAGCGCGGCCGGCGGCGCGAGCGCGAGGCGCGGCGTAAAGCGGCCGCAGCCGCAGGCGAGCGCCTCGAGGGCGGACGCCTCGCGCGCCGGATCGCGCGCGATGACGCTCAGGGTCGGTGCGATCGCGCGCGCGGCGGCGAGCCCCATGCCGGGCGCAAGGCCCGCTTCGCGGGCAGGATCGTCGCAGACGACGAGGCGGGAGGCGGCGACGACGGCGTGCGGGCCCGGTTCGGGGCCGCTACGCCCAGGCAGGCCGGAATGCGCTTCGAGGGGCAGTCGGGGCAGGCACAGCGCCAGCCACAGGATGTTCATGATCTTCGCGCCACGATGCGGGCCGCGGCAGGTCGAGTTCGAGAGGCGCGACGCACGGCGGGCCGCGCCGCTTGAGGATGGAGATGGCGAGCCGACCGGCGGGCGCGGCGGAAAGTTCCAGCCGCAGCGGCGCGACGGAAGCCTCGCGCGCGGCGGACTGCGGGCGGAACAGGAAGGCCGCAGCGCCGCCGGCCGCGGCGGCGACCTGCAGGCGCCGCACGGCGCGCGCGTCGGCCTTGCTGGCCCAGCACAGCACGGCGCCGGGCGCGCCGCTGGCGAGCGCCTGTTCGGCCGCCCAGAGAGCGTCGCGCGGCTGCGCCGGCGAAACCACGAGCATGCGCGCGAGGTCGATGCCGGCGGCGGCCCAGGCCGGCGCGTGCAGCGGATAAGGCGCACCGACGACCAGCGACCAGCCGCCTTCGGCGCGCAGCGCACGCAAGGCCGGCATCAGCAGGCCGAGTTCGCCGAGCCCGGCGCCGTCGAGCAGCAGCTCGGTCAGCGCGCCGCGCGGCCAGCCGCCGCCCGGCAGCTCGGCGTCGAGTTCGCCGAAACCGCTGGGTACCGAAGGCAGCGGCGCGACGGCGCAACGGTCGCCGCGCCAGACGTCGGGCCGCGCGAGGACTTCGGCGAGCGCGCCCATCAAAGCGCGCTCCCGTTGCGGATCAGGCCGACGGCAAGGCCCTCGATGGCCAGCGGCCCGTCGACGACGATGGGCGCGTAGTCGGGATTCTCGGCGACGAGTTCGACGCGCGAACCCTTCTTGCGCAGGCGCTTGACGGTCACCTCGTCTTCGAGGCGGGCGACGACGATCTGGCCGTTGCGGGCCTCGCCTGTCTTGTGCACGGCGAGCAGGTCGCCGTCGAGGATGCCGGCGCCGGTCATGCTGTTGCCGCGCACCTTGAGCAGGTAGTCGGCGCGCGGGCTGAAGAGGTTGGGGTCGAACTGGATGCGGCCGAGCTGGTTCTCGACGGCGAGGATCGGGCTGCCGGCGGCCACCGAGCCGATCAGCGGCAGGCCGAGCTGCTCGACGAGGCGGATGCCGCGCGCCGAGCGCGGGTCGAGCACCACGGCGCCCTTCTTCGCCAGCGCCTTGAGGTGGTCTTCGGCGGCATTGTGCGAGGCGAAGCCGAAGGCGCCGGCGATCTCGGCGCGCGTGGGCGGCGCGCCGAATACTTCGAGCGTGTTGCGGATGAAATCGAGGATTTCCCGCTGGCGCGGGGTGAGATCGTCTGCCATGGCCTGCCTCCTTCGCGGTACTGTATTTTCATACAGTACGCGATGAAAAAGCAAGCGCTACGAAATCGTGATCACTTCCGGGTCGTCGGCGCGCTCCAGGATGCGGCGCACGCGGTCCTGCCACAGATCGCCGAACAGGCGGCACTCCTCCGGCGTGGCCTGGCCACCGAGGCACGCCGGCATCAGCTCGCCCATGCGGGGATCGGCGGGAATCGAGTCGAGCCGCGCGTTTGCGGAGACCGCGGCGCCGGTATCGAGGCGCGTCAGGTGCAGCGTGCCGGGGCCCCCGGCGGCAAAGAACAGCCGGCCGCGCCGGGTGAACTGGCCCGCCAGGCCCTTGAAGCCGCCTTCGTCGGCGGCGCCGGTGAGCAGCGCCGCCACGGCGGCCATGACGCCGGCGACGCCGACATCGCGCGCTTCGGCCATGTCGACGCGGATCTCGCCGCGGCGGGGGAGTTCGTCGCCGTAGAGCGCCTTCAGCGCGGCGCGCACCATCAGGAAGGCCGAGGCGACGGTGGGGCACGAATGGCCGGCGAGGCGCACGGCGTCGGCGAAGCGGTATTCGATGACGCCGCCCTCTGCGGCGCCGAGGAAGTCGGCCAGCGGATCGCGCATGACGATCACGGGGGCGCGGTCGAAGAAGTCGGGGAATGAGGTCATGTGATCACAGGAGCGGCGGCAGGTTGTGACGGCGGCGGGCGTCGTTGCAGGCGTCGTCGCCGCGGCCGACGGCCGACAGCGGCGAGAACTCGCTGCACGGGCTCGGCCGCGATTCGTAGATCGCGCAGGATACGCTCTTGCCGACCTCGCCGCGCAGCGCCACGCAGCGCGGCGGCTGGCGCGCGGTGCCGCGCATGCAGGCCATCACCGAGGTCACGCGCTCGACGAGGCCGGCCGGCACGTGGCCGCCGGGCTCGTCATCGAGTTCGCCGCAGTAGAAGGTGACGCGAAAGGCGGCGCAGCAGGCGCCGCAGGAGGTACAGGGGTTGTCCATCGGGCCCGAAGAAGGCCCTCAGAGGATCAGTCGGCCGACATACCAGGCGATGGCGGCCATCAGCGCGCTGGCCGGAATCGTCAGCACCCAGGCCCAGACGATGCTGCCGGCAACGCCCCAGCGCACGTTGCGGGTGCCGTGCGTGGAGCCGACGCCGACGATGGCGCCGGTGATGGTGTGGGTCGTCGACACCGGAATGCCCAGCATCGTGGCCATGAACAGCGTGACCGCGCCGCCGGTCTCGGCGCAGAAGCCGCCGACCGGCTTGAGCTTGGTGATGCGCTGGCCCATGGTCTTGACGATGCGCCAGCCGCCGAACATGGTGCCCAGGCCCATCGCCAGATAACAGGAGGCGATCACCCAGACCGGCACCGAATCACCGGTTTCCATCATGCCGGCCGCCAGCAGCAGCATCCAGATGATGCCGATGGTTTTCTGCGCATCGTTGCCGCCGTGACCGAGACTGTATAGCGAAGCCGAGAGCAGCTGCAGGCGGCGGAAGCTCTTGTCCACCTTGCGTGGCGTGGTGCGATTGCATACCCATGAAACGACGATCATCAGCAAGGCGCCGAGCGCAAAGCCGAGCACCGGAGCAACGAAAATGAACGCCACGGTCTTGAGGACCCCGCCGATGATCAGGGAATCCGGACCCGCCTTGGCGAGCGCCGCGCCGACCAGCCCGCCGATCAGCGCGTGCGAGGAACTCGACGGGATGCCGTAGTACCAGGTGATGACGTTCCAGACGATGGCGCCGATCAGCGCGCCGAAGACCACGTAATGGTCGACGATGGACGGATCGATGGTGCCCTTGCCCACGGTGGCCGCCACCTTGAGCTGAAAGACGAAGACGGCGATGACGTTGAAGAACGCGGCCCAGGCGACGGCGTGCTGCGGTTTGAGCACGCCGGTCGAAACGATGGTGGCGATGGAATTCGCCGCATCGTGGAAGCCGTTCATGAAGTCGAAGACGAGCGCCAGCGCAACGAGCACGATGACGACGGTGAGACTGATTTCCAGGGCCTGCATATGGCGGTTCCGCCGCTCAGGAGTTCTCGAGCACGATGCCTTCGATGATGTTCGCCACATCCTCGCAGCGATCGGTGACGGTTTCAAGCAGCTCGTAGATGCCCTTCTGCTTGATCAGCTCGCGCACGTCCGCTTCCTCGCGGAACAGCTTGATGATGCCGGTGCGCATGACGCGGTCGGCGTCGGACTCGAGCTGGTCGATCTCCTGGCAAAGCTTGATGATGGCGCCGGCGTTGTCCATATTGGACAGGAGGGACACGGCGGAGCGCACGCGCTCGCAGCACGAGACGCTGATGTCGGCGAGTTGCCGCGATTCCTCGGTCAGCCGGCGGACGTCGTAGAGGTGCATCGACTCGGCGACGTCCTGGATCAGATCGAGGATATCGTCGAGTTTGGAGATCAACTGATGGATTTCATCGCGATCGAGGGGGGTGTTGAACGTCGTATGCAGCAGCGCGACGGCGTCGTGCGTGATCCGGTCGGCCTTTTTCTCGATCTCGTCTATCGACCTGGCATGCCCGGCGACGGTGTCCGCACCCTCGGCCAGGTCGGCGACGAGGATCGCCAACTGATGGGCTCCCTGTACGACCAGTTCCGCATGGCTGTTGAAAAGATCGAAAAACTTGCCCTCTTTGGGCATCAGCTTGGAAAACATGTCGGTATCGTCGGTAACGAAGCGGCGCGGAGTCTACCAGTTTCTTTCCTTACCGCCCCCGAGGCATAGCTGGTAACATTTTCGGTTCGCTAAAACTTTAGCGATATCTTGCATGGATGCATTCGCCATGAAACGCCCGCGCTTCACCCGCCGCACCAAACAGACGCCCGACACCGACCAGCTGATCCGCCTGGCGATGAGCATTTCGCAGTCGAGCAGCCGCATCGAGGACAATTTCTGGGAAGCCCGGCTGGCCTCCCTGGTCGACCGCCTGCTCGCCGACGGCGACGAAGCGGCGCTGACCGGCGCGCTCGACCACCTCTACGGCGTCGGCGGCCGCGCCTACGACGAACTCGCCGACGTGATCGAGTCGTGCTGCGAGAGCCGCCGCACCGAAGGGGCCGAGGGCGGCGTCAAGCCGCAGGACGTGCTCCTGATCGCCGCGCCGGTGCTCGCCTGGTCGCGCTTCACCATTCCCTCCGGCGCCATCGCGGCGGATGCGCTGCAGGCTGCCCGCGTGCAGCTGCAGGCCCACGTCCTCGCCAAGGACGTGCGCCTCTCGCTCGCCAACTTCTTTTACAGCCCCGACCAGTTGCCGCAGAGCTACAGCGAGACTGCCGCGCTGACGGCGAAGCTCGCCAAGGCGGCGCTGCACGACCGCGACATCAAGCTCGACGCCGGCCAGATGGCCGAGACCGTCAACTTCCTCTCCGACACGCGCTACCTGATCGGCGCCGTCGCCGCGCCGTGCGGCAGCCCGATGTTCCGCTGGCAGGAGGAAGACGGTTCGCGCGCCGAAGCGATCAAGCAATGGCGCATCCAGGGCGGCGACGCCGTGCGCCCCCTGCTGCCGGCCTGCGCCATCGAGATGCTGCTGCCGCAGCCCTACCATGCCGCCGCCCGCGAAGCCGACCGCGCCTCGCGCCCGTACTCGCTGCGTGCGGCCGTCGCCTTCCTGCAGACGACGCTCAATGTCGCCGCCACCGAACTGCGCGCCGTCGTCGCGCCGTTCTACGACCGCCAGATCGAGGAATACCGCATCGGCTTCACGCTCAAGCAGAGCCCCGACGTCGTGCACGGCGTGGTCTGGCCGCTGCTCGAGAACGAGGACGAATCGTCCGACGCCCCGGCCCAGGTCGAACTCGTGCTGCACGAGGCCGGCCTCAAGGACGTCGTCAGCCTCGACGACCGCTTCCCGCTCGAGTACTGCGACGATTGCGGCGCCCCGCTTTACCCCAACGCCGAAGGCGAGCCGGTGCACGCGGAGCTGCCCGAGGAGCAGGCGGAGAGCGCTCCCCGCCACCTGCACTAAGCAGGTTCAGGCAACGCGGTAAGGCGCCGGGTCGATCTCCGGCGCACGGCCGGCGACGAGGTCGGCGAGCAATTTCCCCGATCCGCAGGCCATGGTCCAGCCGAGGGTGCCGTGCCCCGTATTGACGTACAGGTTGGCACAGCGCGTGCGGCCGACCAGCGGCACGTTGCCCGGCGTGGCGGGCCGCAGCCCGGCCCAGTAATCGCCCGCCTGGCGCTCCGCCGTGTGCGGGAAGATGGCGGCGACGCGGCGCACGATGGCCGCGCAGCGTTCAGCGTTGATCGAGCGGTCGTAGCCGGCGAACTCCGCCGTGCCGGCGACGCGCAGCCGCCGACCGAGCCGCGAGAACACGATCTTGTGGCCATCGTCGGTGAGGCTGACTGTCGGGCCTTCGTCGTCCTGCAGCGGGATCGTCACCGAGTAGCCCTTGGCCGGATAGACGGGCAGGTCGATGCCCAGCGGCCGCGTCAGCAGCGGCGACCAGCTGCCGAGGGCGACGACGTAGGCATCGGCGGTCAGCACGCTGCCGTCGGCCAGCAGCACGCCGGTCGCCTCGCCGCCTTCCTCGCGCAAGCCCTCGATCGCTGCGTCGTAACGGAAGACCACGCCGCGCTCGGCACAACGGCGCGCGAGTTCCAGCGTGAACTTGTGCGCATCGCCCGATTCGTCGCCGGCCGTATAAGTGCCGCCGACGATGGGCACGGCCGAGCCTCGCAGCGCCGGTTCGATCTCGATGCATTCGGCGCCGCTCTTCGGCACGCGTTCGCAGCCGAACTCGCGCATCAGCGCCGCCTGCGGCAGCGCATGCTCGTATTCTGACGCGTCCGTGTAGAAGTGCAGGATGCCGCGCGTCAGCTGGTCGTACTCGAGGCCGAGTTCGCTGCGCAGCGCGCGCAGGCGCTCGCGGCTGTAGAGCGCGAGGCGCAGGATCGCCACCATGTTGGCGCGCGTGCGCGCCGGCGCGCATTCGACGAGGAAGCGCAGGCCCCATGCCCATTGCGCCGGATCGGCACGCAGGCGCCAGAGCAGCGGCGAGTCCTCCCGGCCGAGCCACTTGAGCACCTGCAGCGGCACGCGCGGGTTCGCCCACGGCTCGGCGTGGCTGGTCGAGATCTGGCCGCCGTTGGCGAAACTGGTCGCGAGCGCCGCGCCCACCTCGCGATCGATGACCGTGACCTCGTGGCCATCCTCCGCCAGGTGCCACGCGGACGAGACGCCCAGCAGGCCGGCGCCGAGGACGGCGACGTGCATCAGTGCAGGTCCAGCGTGGCCGCGAGCCTGGCGTAGGGTTCGGGCAGCCGCCCCGCCGCGCGCAGCACCAGGCCATGGTCGCCACGCTTCCAGGCGTCGGCGGCGTAGCCGACCAGCATGTCCATGAGCCGTACCGTGCGCCGCACTTCGTCGTGTTCGGCCGCGGGGATCCCGTAGCGCTCGACGTCGAGCGCGTCGGTCATCGCCGTCTTCCAAACCGCATCGACTTCGATGACCGCCTTGCCGAGCGCGGCGAAGTCGGCCTGGCTGCCCTTTGCCGTTTCATCTGCGATGGTCCTGATCGGACCACCGAGCGCCTTGAGGCCGGCGACCAGCGGCAGATCTTCCGCGGCCAGCGCGCTCAAGGAAAAAAAGAACAGACAGAAACCGGCGAGGAACTTGCGCATGGGAAAATGGCTCCGAGAAAGAGCCGCGATTATACGGAGCCCACCCCATGCGCAGAGTCGAGAAAACCGATGCCGAATGGCGCGCCGAGCTCACCGACGTCCAGTACCACGTCACGCGCGAGAAAGGCACCGAGCGCGCCTTCACCGGCAAGTACTGGGACTGCGACGAAGAAGGCATCTACCGTTGCGTCTGCTGCGGCGCGGCACTGTTCGACTCGCAGGACAAGTTCGACGCCGGCTGCGGCTGGCCGAGCTTCACTTCGCCGGCGGGGAACGACGCGGTCGCCGAAGCCCTCGATACCGGCCACGGCATGCGGCGCACCGAGGTGGTCTGCCGCGCCTGCGGCGCCCACCTCGGCCACGTCTTCCCGGACGGTCCGGCACCGACCGGCCTGCGCTACTGCATCAACTCGGCAGCGCTCGACCTCGAACGCAAATAAGCCATGATGCCGGCGGGGTCGCCGCAGCGCCGCGGCCGCCGGTACGCGCCCGTATAATCGCCGCATGAAATTCCTCTTCGACCTCTTCCCGGTCATCCTCTTCTTCGGCGCCTTCAAGTATTACGAGGGTCGCAAGGATGCCGCAGCCGCGCTGCTCGACGGCGCCTTCGGCGCGCTCGGCATGGCCGCCGCCTTTCCGCCGGCGCAATCGCCGATCCTGGTCGCCACGGTCGTCGTGATCCTCGCCACCGCCGCGCAGATCGCCTGGGTCTGGTTCCGCCACGGCAAGGTCGACGGCATGCTGTGGACCAGCCTCGCGCTGGTGGTGCTGTTCGGCGGCATGACGCTATTCTTCCGCGACGAGACCTTCATCAAGTGGAAGCCGACCGTCCTCTACTGGCTGTTCGCGGGCGTGCTGCTGGCGTCGGCGACGCTGTTCGGGCGCAACCTGATCCGCAAGATGCTCGGCGAACAGGTCGAACTGCCGGAGCCGATGTGGGTTCGCCTCAATCTCGCCTGGGTCGCCTTCTTCGGCTTCATGGGCGTCGCCAACCTGTTCATCGCCTTCAACTACCCGACCGACGTCTGGGTCAACTTCAAGCTCTTCGGCGGCATGGGGCTGATGTTCGCGTTCATCATCGCCCAGGGCTTCTGGCTCGCCCGCTACGTCGAAGAGGAGAAAACCTGATGCTCTACGCCATCGTCGGCGAGGACCACCCCGGCAGCCTTGAAAAGCGCCTCGCCGCGCGCCCCGCCCACCTCGAGCGCCTGGAAGCGCTCCAGGCCGAGGGGCGCATGGTGCTGGCCGGCCCCTGCCCGGCGATCGACTCGCCCGATCCCGGTCCGGCCGGCTTCTCGGGCAGCGTGATCGTCGCCGAGTTCGCGTCGCTCGAGGCCGCCCGGGCCTGGGCCGATGCCGACCCTTACGTCGCCGCAGGGGTCTATGCGCGCGTGAGCGTCAAGCCGTTCAAGCAAGTCTTCCCGAAATGAGCGCCGTGGTGGCGGCGATGCGCGAGCGCCTCGGCGCGCTCGACCCCGTCCGCCTGGACATCCGCGACGACAGCGCGAAGCATGCCGGCCATGCCGGGGCGCGCGCCGGAGGCGGCCATTTCGCCATGACGATCGTATCCTCACGCTTCGCCGGAAAGCCCCTGATGGCGCGGCATCGTATGGTGTATGATGCCCTCGGCTCGCTGATGGAGCATGAAATCCATGCCGTCAGCATCGACGCCAAGACCCCTGAAGAAATCGAAAATACCGACACCAAGGACAAGAAATGAATCGTTCCGCCCTCAACGCTTCCCTCGCCGCCCTGGTCATCGCCTTTGCGGCCGCCCCGGCCGTCGCCGCCAAGGACGCCAAGAAGTCCGACAAGATCGCGACCGTCAACGGCAAGAGCATCCCGGCCAACCGCGCCGACGCGCTCGTGGCGGCGCAGGTCGCCCAGGGCCAGCCGGACTCCGAGGACCTGCGCAAGGCCGTGCGTGAAGAGCTCGTGCGCCGCGAGATCCTCGTCCAGGAAGCGCAGAAGACCGGCGTGGACAAAAAGCCCGACGTGCAGGCGCAGATGGACCTCGCGCGCCAGGGCGTGCTGATCGGCGCCTACCTCAACGACTACGTCCGCAGCCACCCCGTCACCGACGAAGCCCTCAAGAAGGAATACGAGGCCATCCGCGGCGCGCTCGGCGACAAGGAATTCAAGGCCCGCCACATCCTCGTCGAGAAGGAAGACGAAGCCAAGGCGATCATCGAACGCCTGAAGAAGGGCGAGAAGTTCGAGGAACTCGCCAAGCAGTCGAAGGACCCGGGCTCCAAGGACCGCGGCGGCGAACTCGGCTGGGCCACGCCGGGCAGCTACGTGAAGCCGTTCTCGCTGGCGCTGACGCAACTCGAGAAGGGCAAGTACACCGAAGCCCCGGTGAAGAGCGACTTCGGCTGGCACGTCATCATGCTCGAGGACACGCGGGACCTGAAGGCGCCCGGCCTCGACGAGGTGAAGCCGCAGATCACCCAGCGCCTGCAACAGAAGATGGTCGAGCAGCACATCATGGAGTTGCGCACCAAGGCGAAGGTCGACTGAGCGACGACGAACGCCGTGCGACGACGGGGGCTGCGGCCCCCGTTTTCCGTTGGTGACCCCCGTGCGCCTCCTGCTCTCTCCCTACCTGCTGCTCGCCTCGGCCAATCTGTTCTGGGCCGGCAACTGGATCGTCGGCCGCGCCTTCCGCGACGCCGTACCGCCGGTCGCGCTGTCGTTCTGGCGCTGGGTGATCGCGCTGGCCTTCATCCTGCCTTTCGCCTGGCCGCACCTGCGCCGCGACTGGCCGAAGCTCGTGGCCGCCGGGCGCTGGATGATTCCCTTCGGCCTCCTCAGCACCGCCTGCTACAACGCCCTCTGCTACGTCGGCCTGCAGTACACGACGGTCATCAACGGCCTGCTGCTCAACTCCTTCATCCCGATCGTCATCGTCTTCCTCGGCTGGGCCTTCCTCAAGAAGCGTCTGCGGCCGGTCGAGGCGCTCGGCATCGCCATCTCCTTCGCCGGCGTCGCCGCGATCATCGCGCGTGGCGACATCGCCGTGCTGGCCGGACTCGCGCTCAACGTCGGCGACATCTGGATCCTGGTCTCGGTCGTCGCCTGGGCCGTCTACACGCTGATGCTGCCGCACCGGCCGCAGACGCATCCGATGTCCTTCCTGACCGCGATCTCCGTCATCGGCCTGCTGGGCCTGGCACCGGCCTACGTCTGGGAAATCGCCTCCGGCCGCGTGATCGTGCCGACGCCGGCCGCGCTTGCCGGCATCGCCTACACCGGCATCTTCCCGGCCTTCCTCGGCTATGTGTTCTGGAACCGCGGCGTCGCCGAAGTCGGCCCCGCCAAGGCCGGCCTGTTCCTGCACCTGATGCCGGCCTTCGGCATCGTGCTCTCCTTCGTCTTCCTCGACGAGCGGCCGGCCGGCTACCACTTCGCCGGCATCGTGCTGATCTTCGGCGGCATCTGGCTCAACACGCGGCGCCAGCCATGATCGGCCGCCTGTTCGAGCGCTGGCGCCGCAAGCGCGCCGCCAAGGAAATCCGCATCGACGAGGCGCAGTGGCGGCGCGTCGAGGCCGCCCTCCCCTTCCTCGGCCATCTCGCGCCCGACGAGCGCGCACGCCTGCGCGAACTCGCCGTCGAGTTCGTCGCCGCCAAGGAATGGCACGGCGCGCAAGGCATGACGCTGACCGCCGACATGCAGCTCTCGATCGCCCTGCAGGCCTGCCTGCTGGTGCTGCACCTCGGCCTCGACTGGTACCGCGGCTGGGTCGGCATCACCGTCTATCCGGGCGACTTCGTCATTCCGCGCCGGACCATGGACGAAGCCGGCGTGATGCACGAGTACGACGACCCGGTGCTCGGCGAAGCCTGGGAAGGCGGCCCGGTGCTGCTGTCGTGGTTCGACGAGCGGGCGGACGCGCACGGCATCAACGTCGTCATCCACGAATTCGCGCACAAGCTCGACATGACCAACGGCGAGGTCGACGGCCTGCCGTCCCTTCACGCCGGCATGTCGCGCGAGGCGTGGATCGCCGCCTTCGATCCGGCCTACGAGGATTTCTGCCGCAAGGTCGACGCCGCCGACGCGCGCGGCGAAGACACCGCCCTCGACCCTTACGGCGCCGAACATCCCGCCGAGTTCTTCGCCGTCATGTCCGAGGCCTTTTTCGAGACGCCGGCCCTGCTGCGGGCCGAGTACCCGGCGGTATACGACCAGCTGGGACTCTTCTACCGCCAGGCCCCTGTCCAAAGGTCCACTTTGTGACCGGGAACGTTTCCTCTACTATCGTCCGCTGACGAACTCGACGACCCCGAACGCACAAGCCGAGCACATGCCACAGAAGCCCATCGACCCCAAGTACAGCATCGGCATTCCCGAAATGGACACGCAGCATGCGCGCTGGATCGAGCTCATCGAGCAGTTCCGTGCCGCCGCCGCCGACCACATGCTCGACGAGCAGGGCCTTGGCGCCGCCGAGCAGGCGCTCGAACAACTCCTCGCCTACACACGGCAGCACTTCGCCAGCGAAGAGAAATTCATCGCCGAGCGCGGCTATCCCGACGTTGAAGCGCACAGCCGGCGGCATCGCGAGCTCGAGGCCGAGGTCACCCGCCTGCTCGACGAGATCCACGCCCACAAGACGCGCACCACGCCGCTCAAGCTCAACCTGTTGATCACCATCTGGCTCATGGAGCACATCATGAGCGAAGACATCCACTACGCACGCTTCCTGCGCGCGAAGGCCTAGATCCGCTCCACGAAGGCCGCCAGCGCGGCGGCCACCGCATCGGCCTGGTCGCGCTGCGGCGAGTGTCGGCAGTCCGCCAGCTTCAACAGTTCCACGTCCGGCGCATCGACCGCCGCCTGCGCGATCCGGTCGAGGTGCGCCATCGTCGCGTACTCGTCGTCCTCGCCCTGGATCGCCAGCACCGGGCAGCGCAGGCCCGACAGGCAATCCTCGATGTTCCAGACGCGGAAATCCGGATGGCGCCAGATGTCCGCCCAGCCGTAGAAGGTGCGCCGCGCGTCGCGGTGATGGCGCGCGAGCTTCTGCGGCAGGTCCGTCGTCTCGAAGATGCGCACCGTCTCCTCGATGCCGCGCACCGACATCTCCTCGACGAACAGGTGGGGCGCCAGCACCGCCACGCCCGCGCACGGCCAGCGCCCGTTGCCGGCATGGATCAGCGCGATCGAACCGCCGTCGGAATGCCCGACCAGCAGCGGTCGCTCGATCCCGAGCGAGGCCAGCACCTGCGGCAGGGCGTCGAGCGCCTCGACATGCATGTAGTCCGGCTTGCGCGGCCCCTCGAGCACGTCCGAGTTGCCGTAGCCGTGGCGCGAATAGACGAGCGTGCGGCAGCCCGTCATCTGCGCGATGCGCTGCGGAAAGTCGCGCCACAGCGAGATCGAGCCGAGGCCCTCGTGCAGGAACACCAGCGTCGGCCGCGCCGTCTGGTGCGCGTCATGCAGCAGGTATTCGAGGCGATGCCCGCCCGTCTCGACGAAGCCCTGCCTCATGCGTTGGCGATGCCGCTGACCACGTGTCCGGTCGGCCCGGCGAGCGCACCCGACTCGCAGTGCGCCGGCTGGTCGTCGAAGAAGAAGTCGGGCTGGAACTCCCTGAGGAACGGCCCCTTCTCCAGCCCGCCGAGGAACATCGCCTCGTCGACGGCGATGTTCCACTCCATCAGCGTGCGCACCGCGCGTTCGTGCGCCGGCGCGCTGCGCGCCGTCACCAGCGCCGTGCGGATGCGCATCGGCAGCGCGCGGCTCGCCGCCTGCAGGCGATGCAGCGCGACCAGCAGCGGCTTGAACGGCCCATCCGGCAGCGGCCGCCCGGCGTGGGAAACCTCGTGTGCCTGGAAGGCCGTCAGCCCCTGCGACTTGAACACGCGCTCCGCCTCGTCCGAGAACAGCACGGCGTCGCCGTCGAAGGCGATGCGCACCTCCGTCGGATGCCGGTCGGCATCGATGAAGGACTGCGGATAGACACGCGCCGCCGGCACCCCCGCCGCCAGCGCGCCGCACACGTCGGCCTCGAATGCCGAGAGGAACAGGTGCGCCCCGAGCGGCCCGAGGTAGTGGTACGGCGGCATGCCGCGCGTGAACACCCCGCGCTCCAAGGACAAGCCCGCCGCCTTGGCCGAACGGAACACCCGCAGCCCCGACACCGGATCGTTCCGCGACAGGATCACCACCTCGACGCGATGCTCGCCGTCCTCGTTGAACGCGAGCAGCTTCTTCACCAGCGGAAACGCCACCCCGAGCTTCGCCGGCACGTCGAGCCGCTGCAACTGCAAGGCCATGTAGTCGGCGTCGTTGCCGCGCTCGAAGACGCGGTTCTCCTCCTCAAGGTCGAAAAGTGCGCGCGACGACAGCGCAACGACGAGTTTTCCTTCCAGGGAAACGGGCATGAGGGGCGCCGGCAACGGGGACAGGCCGAACTTTAGCAAACGCGGGCCACCGTTGTCGCACGACGACGCGCCCCATGGACTGGTGGGCTAAACTCGCCGGCAACGAGCGCATACCAGAGGTCTCCATGCACCAGATCCACCGCAAGCCGATCGCCGAACGCATCGACTGGGTCTTCGACCTGGCGCGCCGCCATGGCGAAACCTTCCGCAGCCCCGAGGCGTGGCTTGCGCGCGGACGTTACCTCGCCGAACATCCGACAGCGATCGCGGTGCTGAAGTGCATGGACGGCCGCATCAACATCCCGGTCGCGACCAACACGCCGACCGGCATCCTGATGCCCTTCCGCAACCTCGGCGGCATGTTCGACCTTGGCTGGCCGCACCTCGGCGAAGTCCTCGCTCACCATGTGCTGCGCATGACGGCCGCCGGGCGCCGCGTACTTTTCCTGATCACCTACCACTGGTCGAAGGGAGATCCGAGCCGCGGCTGCGCCGGCTTCCACTACGACACCGAGGCCGCCATCGCCCACACGCGCGCCATTCGCCGCCAGCTCGAACACATCTTCGGCCGCGGCCATGACACCGTCTATCCCCTCGTGTGCGGCTTCGAGACCGACGAGGATGCGCTCGTGATCCACGGCACGGACGGCGCGACGCTCGACCTGGCGACGCTTGCCCCGGGAGACGCCACCCTCGAACCGCGCCTCGCTGCCCTCCTGCCGGACATGCCGGGGCAGATGCGCGCCGACCTGCTGCCGCTGCTGCGCGGCAACCTCGAACACGTCGCCGACGTACGCAAGCAGGCCGCCCGCCACGAGCGCATGCTCGACGTCGAACACCGCGAGTGGATGATCTGCCTGGGACGCGGCTTCGACTTCCTGCACACGCCCAACCTGGCGCTGATCATCGGCCCCTACAGTCCGAACCTGGCGGAACCCGTCCGCAAGGCAGCGGGCATCATCGAGAGCAACATGCAGGCGGGCCGCATCCCGGACGACGGATTCCTCCTGCTCGCCTCGGTGCCCTACGACGAGATCGGCGTCGACCGCGCGCGTGCCGAGCTCAAGGCCTCGTTCCTCTCGGAGTTCGCCGCCACGGTGCTGCGCGACGAGTTTCCCGCGCTGGCGGCGCGCATGTCGCGCCGCACGGCCGTCCTCGACTGGCGCTCGCGCGAACTCGAACTGCTCGACGCCTGAGGGCACCCGTTCGGCTGCCGGGCATCCCGGCGCAGCGCAGGTCTGCAACTTGCATTTGCGACCTTCCCAAACAACGAAAAGGGAAGGAATTGCCATGTTGATCGCCAAGACAGACATGACGCTAAGCAGTAAGCACGAGGCCGAAAGCAGCACATTCCGGCAACTCAAGCTCGCGGAGATGCCACGTTCCGACAGCGCTTTCCAGAAGCTGCTCGACCAGCAGATGCAGGCCCCGCCGGCGCAACTGCTGACCATCCAGACCGGCGCCGAAGGCGCGCCGCTGGCCGGCAATCGAGATCGCGGGCCATTCCAGGCGATCATGGAAATGCTGTTCGGCCTGCAGCACATGCCTGCCGGCATGATGGCGGATGGCGCGATGCCCGAAGGCCCCGAACTGAAAGGCCGCGGCTTCACGGTGATGGAACTCATCCACACGAGCGAAAGCGAAAGCTGCACTTTTGCCGCCAGCGGCAATGTTTGCCTTGCCGACGGCAGTACGCGCGACTTCAACGTCGGGTACCACATGGAGCGCCAAGAGGAATCGACGAGCGTCGGCGTTGGCACTTTCCGCGATCCGCTGATGCTCGACCTCGGGGCGCCGGAGAACAAGTTCGGCGCCAACGCCATCGAGTTCGACATCGATGCCGACGGCGACACCGAGCGCGTGAAGATGCCGACCGGCAACACGGCGGTGCTGTTCATCGACAACAATCGCAACGGCAAGGCAGATGACGGCAGCGAGCTGTTCGGGGCCAGGAGCGGCGACGGCTTCGCCGATTTGGCGAAGCTCGACAGCGACGGCAACGGCTGGATCGACGAAGGGGACGCGGCCTTCGCCGACCTGAAGCTGTGGCAGACCGGCGAGGACGGCAAGAGCGAAGTGAAGAGCCTCGCGGAAGCCGGCATCGGCGCACTGGCGACGCAGAACGCGTCGACGCCGTTCACCATCAAGAACGACGGCGAGGCGGTCGGCCAGCAGCGGGCCAGCAGCGTCTGGCTCGGTGAGACGAGCGGTGCCGGCCTGGTGCGCCAGGTCGACCTCGCCATCCTCGGCGGCTCGAACACCGCCTGATGATGCCGACGCGGCCGTGCGGCCGCGCGCGGATGCAGCGTTGCCGGACTACTCCTTCGGCAACGCCTGCATTTCGAGCGCCTGCAGCGTGCGCGTCGCCGAGTCCACGGGCGCGAGGTCGCGGATCTCCTTGTCGTCGGAGGCCGCGCGCAGTTCGCGGAACTTGCGCGCGCTGACGAGCACGCGCGTCTCGAGCGAGCCGACGGCCTTGTTGTAGGCGCCGATGGTGTTGCCGAGGTGGCGGCCCATGTCGTGCCAGTGCTCGGCGACGCCGGCGAGGCGCTCGTAAAGCTCCTTGCCGAGCGCACTGATCTGCTGCGCGTTCTCGGTAAGCGCCTCCTGCTTCCAGCCGTAGGAAACGGCGCGCAGCAGGGCGATCAGCGTCGTCGGCGTGGCGAGGATCACGCGCTGCTCGACGCCGAACTCGATCAGGCCCGGGTCGGCCTCGAGCGCGGCGCTGTAGAAGGTCTCGCCGGGCAGGAACAGCACGACGAAGTCGGGCGACGGCTGGAACTGCTCCCAGTAGGACTTGCGGCCGAGCTTCATCAGGTGGTCGCGCACGTGGCGCGCGTGATCGACGATCTTGCGCCGGCGCGTTTCGTCGTCGGGCGCCTCGAGCGCGTCGAGGTAGGCGGCGAGCGGCGCCTTGGCGTCGATGACGATGTTCTTGCCGCCGGGCAGGCGCACGACGAGGTCGGGACGCAGGCGGCCGTCTTCCGTCTCGGTGCTCTCCTGTTCATGGAAATCGCAGTGGTCGAGCATGCCGGCCATCTCGACGACGCGCTTCAGTTGCAGCTCGCCCCAGCGTCCGCGCGTGTGCGGCGCGCGCAGCGCCTTGACAAGGTTGGCGGTCTCGGACTTGAGCTGCCCCTGCGATTCATGGAGCTGGCGCACCTGCTCGGTCAGCGTGGCGTAGGCGTTCTCGCGCTGCTTCTCGATGCCCGCGATCTGCTGCTCGAACTTCTCGAGCGTCGTCTTCACCGGTGCGACGAGTTCGCCGATCGCCTGCTGGCGCTTTTCGAGTTCGCCCTTGGCCGTCTCCTGGTGCTTCTCGAGCGTCGCCTTGGCGAGTTCGAGGAAGGACTGGTTGTTGCGCTGGAGGGCATCGGCCGACAGCGCCTTGAAGGCGTCGGCGAACGAGGTGCGCGCCTCTTCGAGCGCGGCCAGCTTCTCGGCGGAGACGGCACGCTCGCGCTCGAGGTCGGCTTGCAGCGTGCCCGCCCGCGTGCGCAGTTCGGCGAGTTCGCGCTGCTGCGTCTCGAAGGCGGCGCGCGCGTCGCGCACGCGGCCGGAGAAGGCGAAGGCGACGAGGCCGGCGCCGACGAGGAGGCCGGCGACGAGGGCGATCATTGATTCCATCACTTCTCCTTGCGATCGAGGTTCGGGTAGCGCACGTTCTCGACCAGTTCCTGTACCGATAGCGACGGCGGCGAGCCCAGCAGGCTGACGACGAAGATCAGCGCGAAGCCGAGCGGAATGCCGAAGATGCCGCTGGCGATCGGCTGGATGCCGAACCAGGCGTTGGCGATGCTGCCGCCGAAGAACGGGTGGGTGATCGCCGCATAGTAGAGCGTCAGCACCAGGCCGCCGACCATGCCGGTGATCGCGCCGCTCGCATTGGCGCGTTTCCAGAATATCCCCAACACCAGCGCCGGAAAGAAGGCCGACGCGGCGATCGAAAACGCGAGCCCGACCATGAACAGGATGCTGTCCGGCTTCAGCGACGAGACCCAGGCGGCGAGCAGGGCGACGATCAGCAACAGGCCCTTGGTCATCACCAGGCGGCGTTGCGCCGACGCGTCGGGCGCGATCATCTTGTAGTAGATGTCGTGCGACAGCGCGTTGGCGATGGTGAGCAGCAGGCCGTCGGCGGTCGACAGCGCCGCGGCAAGCCCCCCCGCGGCGACGAGACCCGAGACGACATAGGGCATGCCGGCGATCTCGGGCGTCGCCAGCACGATGACGTCGGAGTTCAGCGTCAGTTCGGCGAGCTGCAGGATGCCGTCGCCGTTCACGTCCTCGACGCGCACCATGCCCATCTTGCCCCAGGAGCTGATCCATGCCGGCAGTTGCGCGACGCTGCTGCCGACGAGGTCGTTGTAGACGATCCACTTGGCGAACACGGCGTAGGCCGGCGCCGTGACGTAGAGCAGGAAGATGAACACCAGCGACCAGAACACCGACTCGCGCGCCTCGCGCACGGATGGCGTGGTGTAGTAGCGCATCAGCACGTGCGGCAGCGCCGCGGTGCCCACCATCAGGCAGACCATGAGGGCGATGAAGTTGCGGCGCGCGATGTCGCTCTGCTCGGGGTCGCCGGGAAAGGCCTCCGCGTGCGGCTGCGGCGGGGCCGCCTTCTCGACCAGATGACGGCGCTCAGCCTCCCACTTCGCGCGCGCCGCCGCTTCGTTGCGCGGCAGCTCGCGCAGCATGCGCTGGGCGTGGTGGAACTCGCGCACCGGGGCGTTGCTGGTACGGAGGTGTTCGATGCGCCGAGCGAGAATCTTGCGCTCCTCCTCGAGCGAGGCCGGCAGTTTGCGCAGCTTCGCCTCCAGCACCTCCGCCTGGCGCAGGTAGATCGCGCGGACCTCCTTCTCTTTCGGTGCCTCGATCAGGCGCTTCTCCACCGGCGCCAGGCGATCGAGCACGTGGCCGTAGGTCAGCTGGGGCACGGGGATGCCGGTGACCTGCTGCGACAGGATGACCACCGGCACCAGATAGGCGACGATCAGGATGATGTACTGCGCGACCTGCGTCCAGGTAACGGCGCGCATGCCGCCGAGGAAGGAGCAGACGAGGATGCCGGCGAGGCCGACGAAAACGCCGATTTCGAACTCGATGCCGATGAAGCGGCTGGTGATCAGGCCGACGCCGTAGATTTGCGCCACGACATAGGTGAACGACGCCAGGATCACCGCGACGACGCCCACCCCGCGCGCGACGTTGCCGCCGTAGCGTGCGCCGAGGAAGTCGGGGATCGTGAACTGGCCGAACTTGCGCAGGTAGGGCGCCAGCAGCAGCGCCACCAGCACGTAGCCGCCGGTCCAGCCCATGACGAAGGCCAGCCCCTGGAAGCCGCCGAAATAGAGCGTTCCGGCCATGCCGATGAACGATGCCGCCGAAAGCCAGTCGCCGGAGGTCGCCATGCCGTTGAAGAAGGCAGGCACGCGGCGCCCAGCGACGTAATACTCATTGACGTCGGCCGTACGGCTGAGGATGCCGATGCTGGCGTAGACGGCGATGGTGGCGAACAGGAACAGGTAGCCGATCATGCGCGGCGACAGGCCGAACTCCTCGCCGACCGAAACGCCGAGCACGAACAGCGCGAACCCGACCGTGTACCAGGCGTAGAGCCGCTTCAGGCGGCGGTTGAACGGAGGCGAGGCGAAGCTGGGCATTCTGCGTTACAGGCGGTACTCGAGTTGGAGGCGGCTCTGCAGCTTCTTCGCCTGCTTGAAGGCTTCCTTGAGGATGTAGCGGTCCAGCTCGTTCAGCTGGTCCGGATCGACGCGGTTCGCCAGTCCGGCCGGCGTGCCCGCCTGCTGCTGGCGCAGCCGCAACTGCTGGACGAAAAAGAAGCCGTCGACCACGGCGTCGATGTCGTCGCGCCCGAGCTTGCCGCGCTCGGCGAGCGCGCGCAGGCGCTCGGCCGTTCCGGTCTCGCCGATGCCATTGGCGAGCGAGAGGATGCGGGCGACGTCCACGAACAGGCGCGAGCCGCTGGCCTTCAGGTCGAGCGTGTGCGGGAAAGCCTCGTTCCTGTCGAAGTTGAAGTCTCGCAGCATGCCGAGCGGCGGCTGTACGCGCACCGCGTTCTCGGCCATGAAGCGCAGGAACAGCGAACTGCCCGGCACAGTCGCCAGCATCCATGCACGCAAGTCCATGGCCAGCGACTCCTCGCCGTAGATGGCGCGGAGATCGAAATAGATCGTGGCGTCGAGCAGCGCCTGCGGGTTGCCGGCGCGCAGCAGGCCCGCGAATTTCTGCTGCCATTCCTCGGCCGACAGGCACAGCTCCGGGTTGCTCGCCATGACGTTGCCCTTGCACAGCGGGAAGCCGCAGGCGGCGAGGCGCTCGTTGACGGCGCGCGCGAACGGCAGGAAACGCTCGCGCAGGGCGGCGGCATCTTCGCTGCTCGCCGCGAACATCAGACCGTTGTCCTGATCGGTCGACAGCGTCTGCTCGAAGCGGCCCTCCGAGCCGAACGACAGCCAGCACCAGTCGGTCTGTGGCAGCTCGAAGTCGAGCCGCGTCAGCTCGATGACGCGCGTCGTCAGGTGGTCGTTGAGCGACGAGATCAGCTGCGTCAGCGGCTCGGCGGCGGCGCCTTCGGCGAGCATGCGCTCGGCCAGGTGACGGATGTCCTCTGCCGCGGCGACGAGGGCGTCCATGTCGCGCGCGCTGCGGATGGCGCCCGAGATGGCCTTGCCGCCGCCGCTCTGCAGTTCGTAGATGTCGTCCTGCGAAACGACGCCGGCGAGCCGGCCGGACGCATCGACGACGATGGCGTGGTGGATGCCGTGGCGCGCCATGACGATCGAGGCCTGGTAGGCCGTCGAACGCCAATTGAGCACCACCAGGTCGCCGTCGCTCATCACCGACATCAGCAGGCGGTCGAGGTCGCAGGAAACGGCGGCGACGCGGTACAGCAGGTCACGCACGGTGAAGATGCCGATCGGCCGGCCGCTTTCCGGCTCGACGACGACGATCGCACCGACGCGGGCCTCGGCCATTGCCTGGACGGCCTCGTGCACCGTCGCGTCGGGTGTCGCCACGACAGGCTTGCGGCGAATTAGCGCGGCCAACTGGCTGTGCAGCGTGAGGCGGACGTTGCTCTTGTGGATCATCGCTTCACGCTTCACCTGGGCGCCCACGGGCCATCAGTACTTGACCCGCGCCAAGTAGGTCTTCTGGGCCGCCTCGAGCGCCTGGCGCAGGGTGACGATGCCCATGTCGGCGAGCAGCGGCACCATCTTGAGGAACACCTCGCCGGTGACGAAAGCGTCGCCGAGCGCAGTGTGGCGACCGATGACGTTGATGCCGAGCCGCTCGGCGATGCTCTCGAGGCGGTGCGACTCCTGGTTGGGATGGATCACCGCCGACAACAGCAGCGTGTCGAGCACCGGCTGCGTGAAGCGCATGCCGGTGCTCTCCTCCTTGAGCTGGAGGAAGCGCATGTCGAAGGCGGCGTTGTGCGCGACCAGCACGGTGTCGCTGCAGAACTCGTGGAAGGCCGGCAACACCGCATCGATCGTCGGCTGGCCGCGCACCATGTCCTCGGTGATGCCGTGGATGGGAATGCCGGCGGGCTTGAGCGGAACGCGCGGATCGATGAGCTGGTCGAAGATCTCCTGGCGCAGGAGGCGGCCGTTGATCGCACGCACGGCGCCGATCTGGATGATCTCGTCGCCGGCGGACGGCTCGAGCCCCGTGGTTTCCGTATCGAACACCGAGTATGCAAGCGACGACAGTTTCCGATCGAGGTCGATCGAGGTGTCGCTGAATTCGAACAGGTTGAAATCGTAGTACTCGGGGCGGCTGCCGCCGCGCTGCGCCTGCGGCAGGGAAATATCGGCCGCGGCTCCGGGCGGCGCGGCCACCGGCAGCACGATGCGGAAGAAAGCGCGATGCGCGGCCTTGTCGCGCTGGTACCAGATTTCGCCGCCGTGCCGCTCCATGACGTCGCGCACCGTCAGCGGGCTGCTCTCGGCGCCGATGTTCATCGGTTCGAGTTCCCAGGTGTAAAGCGTCTCCGACGACACCGGCGGGCCCGACCAGATGAGGTCGGCGAAGGCCATCTTGCCCTCGGCGGAAAGGCGCACGCGCAGCTCGCGGATCTCGTAGTGCTCGGAAAGGCGCGCGGCAAGGAATGTCATGGCCTGGATCAGCGCGAAGCTGTCGGCGCGGATCCACAGGCTGCCGTCGATCTCCTCGGTCTTGGTCATCAGCGACAGTTGCGCCTCGATGCGGCGCTGGGCTGCCGTCAACAGGTCGACGCCGAGCATGTCCTCGAGCGGCCAGCGCGTCTTGAGCGAGTCGGCGAAGGCGCTCATGGTCTGCTCGAGGCGCTGGCTCATGCCGGTCGCCTCGTCGCCGACGATGCGCACGAAGCGCTCGCGCATGTCCGACTCCATCTCGGGACTGTCGAGCAGCGTTTCCGCCGCGGCGCGGATGTTGCCGAGCGCCGCGCGGCTGCCGTCGGTCAGCGAGTGCAGCACCTGGTCGCGCTGCGTCTCGCGCTCGAAGCTCTTGGTGATGTTCTCGATGGTCAGCACGTAGCCGGTGATTTCGGGCGGCGCGGCGTCTTCGCTCCTGGTCTCGGGGCCATCGCCGCCGGTGCGCAGCACCGGCGCCATTTGCGCCCGGAGCAACTGGCCGGCACGCGTGGTGGTGATGAAGTTGGCAGAGGGCTCGGCGGTACCTTTGGCGATGCGGCGCTGGATGCCGTCGAGTGCATGCGTGATCTGCGCGCGCTCGAGGATTGAGAAGATCGAGCGGCCGAGGCCGATCAGTGCGCCGCCGCTCATCGACGTCGGCCCTTCGGCGAGCGCCTTGAACTGCAGGCGGGCGCGGCTGTTGTAGAGCAGGATGCGGCCGTCGAGGTTGCAGACGACGACGCCGAGCGTCAGCTCCGACATCAGGGCGGCGAGGCGGTTCTTCTCCTCCTCGACGGTGGCCTTGGCGCGCGCGATCTGCGCCTCGACGTCGGTCAGCAGTTCGTCACGCTGCTGGGCGAGGTCGTTGGCGGCGCGTGCCAGCTCGCGTACCTCGGGGGGACCTTCGACGGCGACGCGGAAGTTGCGGTTGGCGCCGAGCATCAGGCGCAGGTGCTCGGCCATGCGCAGCAGCCCCTGCACGTACTGTTTGAAGAGCAGGCGCAGGACCTGCAGGCCGAGCACGAAGCCGACGATGGTCATCATGACGCCGATGGGCAGCCGCGGCAGCAGGATATCCATCGCCGCCTCGCGCTCCGACGGCGGCAGGTCGGCCGCGAGAATGGCCACGGTGGCGAGGAACGGCCCCGTCATCAGCAGGCCGAGAACGATGACGGCGAGCACGAAGCGCATGCGTGCGGTCATGCCATCCCCAGCAGCGACTTCACGCGCGCGACCAGTTCCTTGGTCGAGAACGGCTTGGTGACGTAAGCATCGGCACCGAGCGCGACGCCCTTGGCGACCTCAGACTCCCTGCCCTTCGCCGTCAGCATGAGGATCTTGACGTCGGCCTGCGCCGCGTCGCCGCGCATCTGCTGGCAGACCTCGTAGCCGGACTTCTTCGGCATCATGACGTCGAGCAGCACCAGGTCGGGCTGGAAGCTCGCCGCCATGGCCAGCGCGGCGTCGCCGTCGTTGGCGATGGCGACAGCGAATCCTTCCTTCTTCATCAGGTACTCGAGCGAAATGACGATGTTGGGTTCATCGTCGACGATCAATATCTTTTTTTGCATGGTCCCCTCGCGACAACGTCTAATTATCTCCTGCCAGGCGCGGCAACGTGAATTTGAAACGCGCGCCCTGACCGGGTTCGCTCTCAACCCAGAGGCGGCCGCCGAAATGCTCGACGATGCGACGGCTGATCGGCAGTCCCAGGCCCGTGCCCTTGGGCTTGTCCGTCAGCATGTCCTGCCCCCCCTGGTGGAACTTCTCGAATATCGATTCCTGCTCCTGCGGCCGGATGCCCGCCCCGTTGTCGGCCACCTCGACCTCGACCTCTTCGCCGCGCGCCAAGATGCCGACGGCGACGCGGCCGGTGTGCGGCGCGACGAACTTTACGGCGTTCGACAGCAGGTTGAGCATCACCTGCACGAGGCGGTCGCGGTCGGCCATGACGCGGCACGCCTGCGTCGCCGGACGGATGTCCAGCGCGACCTGCTTCTCGCGGAAGAGCTGGCCGAGCGTCTCGGCCGATTCGTGCACCACGTCGCAAAGATCCACCTCGACGCCGGTCAGGTCGGCACGGCCGGATTCGAGCTTGGCGAGGTCGAGGATCTGGTTGATCAGCCGCGAGAGGCGCTCGGTCTCGCCGACGATGATGCCGAGGAAGCGCTCGCGCTCGGCGAGTTCCATGCGCGGATCGCTGTGCAGCATCTCGGAGAAGGCGCGGATCGAGGTCAGCGGCGTGCGCAACTCGTGCGTGACCGTCGAGATGAAGTCGTCCTTCATGCGGTCGAGTTCGCGCAGGCGCTCGTTGGCGGCGCGCAGTTCGGCCGTTGCCCGCTCGAGCTGGCGCGACTTCTCCTCCAGCTCGCGGCTGTATGTGCGGATCTGCGACGCCTCGTCGAGGATATTCATCACCTCGTCGAGGCCAAGCGCCTCCTCCTGCACCACCGAGGCGACGATGACTCGGGCCGAGGCAGAGCCGATGGCGCCGGCCAGCAGGCCCTCGGCGAAATGCACGAGGTCCGAATCGGCCGGCAACTGCTCGATCGAATCGAAGCCGCGGCTGCGCGCGTAGCGCACGAAGGCGTCGCGCGCGCGCTCGGGACCGAGGAAACGTCCCGCCAGCGGCAGCAGGTCGGCCGCGCGCGCGCCGCCGCGCCAGCTTGCCTGACCACCGCGCTCGTGGAAGGCATCGACGAACAGGTTGGCCTGGCGCAGCTCGCGAGCATCGGGGACCCGCAGCAGCGAGACGCCGAGATAGCCGCCGAGGTTGGCGAGCAGACTCCAGATCAGGCAGTGGGTGATCTCGTTGAGGCCAGTGAGGCCGAAGAGCTGCTGCGGCCGCAGCAGCTCGATGCCGAACAGCCCGTGGGTCATGAAATCGGCCGGCAGCCAGCCCGACTTGGCGAACGACGGCAGCAGCAACGTGTAGGTCCAGACGGCGAAGCCGGCCAGCAGCCCGGCGAGCGCGCCGCTGCGCGTGCCGCCCTTCCAGTAGAGGCCGCCGATGACTGCCGGCGCGAACTGGGCGACGGCGGCAAAGGAGATCAGCCCGATGCTGACCAGCGCGTAGGCTTCGCCGGCGATGCGGAAATAGAGATAGCCGAGCATCAGGATCACGGCGATCGCCCAGCGCCGGATCTCGAGCAGCAGGCCCGAGAGGTCGTGCCGTGCATGCAGGCGCTGCGCCGACCAGCGCAGCAGCGCCGGCATGACGAGGTCGTTGCAGACCATCGTCGACAGTGCGATGGTTTCGACGATGACCATGCCGGTCGCCGCCGAGAGGCCGCCGATGAACACCAGCAGCGCCAGCGCCTCCTGGCCGTGTGCCATCGGCAATGTCAGCACGAAGGTGTCGGCATCGACGCCGCCGTCGCTGAAGTGCAGCAGGCCGCCGAGCGCGATCGGCAGCACGAAGATGTTGATCAGGAACAGGTAGAGCGGAAACAGCCAGACGGCGCGGCGCACGTGCTGCTCGTTGACGTTCTCGACGACGGCGATCTGGAACTGGCGCGGCAGCAGCAGCACCGAGAGCATCGAAAGGAAGGTCAGCGCGGCCCAGCTGCCGTAGCTCGATGCGGTGTCCGGCGTGACGGTCAGGGCCGCGAGCCGCTCGACTTCCTGTGCGCGATCGAATATCTCGCCGAAGCCGTCGTGGATGCCGAAGGTGACAAAGATGCCGACGGCGAGGAACGCGACCAGCTTGACGACCGACTCGAATGCGATGGCCGCCACCATGCCTTCATGGCGCTCGGTAGCGTCGAGATGGCGCGTGCCGAACAGGATGGTGAACGCCGCCAGCAGGATGGCGACATAGAGCGCGCTGTCCTGCAGCAGCGGCACGGTGCCCTCCACCGCCGGCATCACGATCTCGGGCGCATTGACGATGATGCTGAAGCTGTTCGAGACGGCCTTCAGCTGCAACGCGATGTAGGGCACGACGCCGACGACGGCGATGATCGTGACGAGGCCGCCGAGCAACTGGCTCTTGCCGTAGCGCGAGGCGACGAAGTCGGCGATCGAGGTGATGCGGTTGGCCTTGGCGACGCGCACCATCTTGTGCAGCATGAACCAGCCGAGCGCCAGCATCAGCGTCGGCCCGAGATAGATGGGCAGGAAACCGATGCCCGTCGCGGCGGCGCGGCCGACGCTGCCGTAGAAGGTCCAGGTGGTGCAATAGACGGCGAGCGAAAGCGCGTAGACCGTCGGGTTGGCGATGACCGAGCGGCCGGCGTCGGCGCGGCGGTCGGCAAAATAGGCGATCGCGAAGAGAATGCCGAGATAGGCCAGCGAGACCGTGACGACGACCCAGCCCTGCAGCATCATGCCCTCGCCGTGCCGCCCCGAGGGGGCATGCGCTCCCCTGCGGGGGACAGCGAACGAACGTGAGCCTGGGGAGCCACGCGTTTCAGTCCTTGCGGCTGCGCTCGATGGTCCATGCCATCAGCGCAATGAGGAGGATCCAGCCGCCGAAGAGGAAGGCATACAGCAGCGGGATGCCGAACACTTCGCCGCTGCGGTTGAACAAGGCAAGCAGCGGGTAATTGAACAGCGCGCAGCCGAGCAGGAAAAGGGCGGCGAGGCGCTGCGCGGTCAAGCGTGAACGGTTCATGGCCCCCTCCTCTCCTGAACGGCGATTCTAGGGTACGAGCAAAGAAAAGGGCGCCGCGAGGCGCCCTTTTTCCGGCATCGATCCCGGCTCAGATGCCCTGCTTGAGCTGATCCAGGATGGCCGGATTCTCGAGCGTCGAGACGTCCTGCGTGATCTCCTCGCCCTTGGCCAGCGAGCGCAGCAGGCGACGCATGATCTTGCCCGAACGCGTCTTCGGCAGGTTCTCGCCGAAACGGATGTCCTTCGGCTTGGCGATCGGACCGATCTCCTTGCCGACCCAGTTGCGCAGCTCGTTGGCGATCTTCTTGGCTTCCTCGCCGGTCGGACGCGACTGCTTGAGCACGACGAAGGCGCAGACGGCCTCGCCGGTCAGGTCGTCCGGACGGCCGACGACGGCGGCTTCGGCGACGATCGGGTTCGACACCAGCGCCGACTCGATCTCCATCGTGCCCATGCGGTGGCCGGAGACGTTCAGCACGTCGTCGATGCGGCCCATGATGGTGAAGTAGCCGGTCTTGGCGTCGCGCACCGCGCCGTCGCCGGCGAGGTAGAGCTTGCCGCCGAAGTCGACGGGGAAGTACGACTTCTTGAAGCGCTCGGGATCGCCGTAGATGGTGCGAATCATCGACGGCCAGGGCTTCTTGACGACCAGGAAGCCGCCCTTGCCCCACTCGACGTCATGACCGGTCTCGTCGACGATCGCGGCCTGGATGCCCGGGAACGGCAGCGTGCAGGAGCCCGGCACCAGCGGCGTGGCGCCCGGCAGCGGCGTGATCATGTGGCCGCCGGTCTCGGTCTGCCAGAAGGTGTCGACGATCGGGCAGCGCGCGCCGCCGACGTTGTTGTAGTACCACATCCAGGCTTCGGGGTTGATCGGCTCGCCGACCGACCCGAGGATGCGCAGCGACGACAGGTTGTAGTTCTTCGGGTGCGTCGAAGGCGTGCCTTCCGAGGCCTTGATCAGCGAGCGGATCGCCGTCGGCGCGGTGTAGAAGATCGACACCTTGTGGTCCTGGATGGTCTTCCAGAAACGGCCGGCGTCCGGGTAGGTCGGCACGCCTTCGAAGACGATCTCGGTGGCGCCGCAGGCGAGCGGGCCGTAGGTGATGTAGGTGTGGCCCGTGACCCAGCCGATGTCGGCCGTGCACCAGAAGACGTCGTCCGGCTTGATGTCGAAGGTCCACTTCATGGTCAGCGCGGCGTGCAGCAGGTAACCGCCCGACGAATGCTGGACACCCTTCGGCTTGCCGGTGGAACCGGAGGTGTAGAGCAGGAACAGCGGATGCTCGGCGTCGACCCACTCGGGCTCGCAGGTCGTGCTCTGGTCGGCGGCGACCTCATGCCACCACACGTCGCGGCCGGCAACCATGTTGCAGGCGCCGCCGGTGCGCTTGTAGACGATGACCGACTTGATCGACTCGCAGCCGCCCATGGCGATGCCCTCGTCGACGGCCGGCTTCAGCGGGATGTGCTTGCCGCCGCGCGCCTGCTCGTCGGCGGTGATGACCGCAACGGCGCCGGCGTCCTGGATGCGCTCCTGCACCGACTTGGCGGAGAAGCCGCCGAAGACGACGGAATGGATCGCGCCGATGCGGGCGCAGGCCTGCATGGCAACGACGCCCTCGACCGACATCGGCAGGTAGATGAGGACGCGGTCGCCCTTCTTGATGCCTTGCGCCTTCAGCGCGTTGGCAAACTGGGCGGTCTTCGCCAGCAGGTCCTTGTAGGTGACCTTGGTGACCTTGCCGTCGTCGGCCTCGAAGATGATGGCGACCTTGTCGCCGAGCCCGGCTTCGACGTTCTTGTCGAGGCAGTTGTATGAGACGTTGAGCTTGCCGTCGGTGAACCACTTGTAGAACGGCGCTTCGGATTCGTCGAGCGACTTCGTGAAAGGCTGCTTCCAGACGACATGTTCCCTGGCCAGGCGCGCCCAGTAGCCGGCGTAGTCTTGCTCGGCCTCCTTGCAGAGCGCCTCGTAGGCGGCCATGCCCGAAATGGTGGCCTTCTTCACCGTTTCTTCCGACGGACTAAAGATGCGGTTTTCCTGGAGAACGGATTCGATCGCGGATGACATCAACAACTCTCCTCTAGCGTGGGTACGTGATTCGGATGCAAGGCACGGGCTCTTGCAGGCCCTGGCCATCCCTGCGGGAACAGTGGATTTTATCGCTGAATTAGAACTCAGGTATCTTACGCTGCTCTTACAGGGGTGACTCGCGCGCAAACCCCGCTGTTATGCGGTGAATCGCTGCGCTTGCGCGCCCCGCCACTGAGGATTGGCAGGGCACCCGCGGTGGGAAATTCCGTCGGCCACGTGCGCTTCCTGCCCCGCGCGGCCATTTGCGGCACTGCGGCTCGGATAAAGCGGAATGATAGAATCGCGCGCTTCCCGATTCCTTCGCCTCCGTCAATGAAAAGAACCGTCGCCGCCCTCGAGGGCTTCATCTTCTGGAGCCGCTGGCTGCAGGCTCCGCTCTACCTGGGCCTGATCGCCGCGCAGGCCGTCTACGTCTACCAGTTCATGCACGAACTGGGCATCCTCATCACCAAGGCCGGCACCCTCAGCGAAGCCGAGGTGATGCTGATCGTCCTCGGCCTCATCGACGTCGTCATGATCGCGAACCTGTTGATCATGGTCATCATCGGCGGCTACGAGACCTTCGTTTCCAAGCTCGACCTCGACAGCGACGCCGATCAGCCTGAATGGCTTTCGCATGTGAACGCCGGCGTACTCAAGGTCAAGCTGGCGGTCGCCCTGATCAGTATCTCGTCGATCCACCTGCTGCGCACGTTCATCAACGCCGGCCAGGTCGAGGACAGGGTCATCATCGCCCAGATCGCGATCCACGCTTCTTTCCTGGTCTCGGCAATCGCCATCGCCTGGACCGACAAGATCATGATGCAGACGTTGCACATCAGCCCGGCCGCCCCCAACCACTGACCCACCGGAAACCAAGTTCGATGACCACGATCCGCCAGGAAGACTTCGTCGCCTCGATCGCCGACGCCTTCCAATACATCAGCTACTACCACCCGCTCGACTACATCCAGGCGCTGGGCAAGGCCTGGGAGCGCGAGCAGAGTCCCGCCGCCAAGGACGCCATCGCCCAGATCCTGACCAACTCCCGCATGTGCGCGGAAGGCAAGCGCCCGATCTGCCAGGACACCGGCATCGCCGTGGTGTTCCTGAAGGTGGGCATGGACGTGAAGTGGGACGCCAAACTATCGGTGCAGGAGATGGTCGACGAAGGCGTGCGCCGCGCCTACAACAATCCGGACAACAAGCTGCGCGCCTCGGTCCTGCTCGATCCCGCCGGCGCGCGCAGGAACAGCAAGGACAACACGCCGGCCGTCGTGCACTGCGAGATCGTCCCCGGCCACCACGTCGAGGTGATCTGTGCGGCCAAGGGCGGCGGTTCCGAGAACAAGTCGAAGTTCTACGCGCTCAATCCGTCGGACTCGATCGTCGACTGGGTGATCAAGACGGTGCCGACGATGGGTGCCGGCTGGTGCCCGCCGGGCATCCTCGGCATCGGCATCGGCGGCACGCCCGAGAAGGCGATGCTGCTGGCCAAGGAGTCGCTGATGGCGCCGGTGGACATCCAGGACCTGATCGCGCGCGGCCCGAAGAACCGCATCGAAGAGCTGCGCCTCGAACTCTACGAGAAGGTGAATGCGCTCGGCATCGGCGCCCAAGGCCTCGGCGGCCTGACGACCGTGCTCGACGTCAAGATCCTCGACTACCCGACGCACGCCGCCTCGCTGCCGGTGGCCATGATCCCGAACTGCGCGGCGACGCGCCACGTGCATTTCCACCTCGACGGCAGCGGTCCGGCGAAGCTGGAGCCACCCAACCTCGACGACTGGCCGAAGGTGACCTGGCAGGCCGACACCAACGTCGCCACGCGCGTGAACCTCGACACGCTGACGCCGCAGGAAGTCGCGTCGTGGAAGCCCGGCCAGGTGCTGCTGCTGAACGGCAAGATGCTGACCGGCCGCGACGCCGCGCACAAGCGCATCCAGGACATGCTGGCGAAGGGCGAGAAGCTGCCGGTCGATTTCACCAATCGCGTCATCTATTACGTCGGCCCAGTCGATCCGGTACGCGACGAAGTCGTCGGCCCCGCCGGCCCCACCACGGCCACGCGCATGGACAAGTTCACCGAGATGATGCTCGCCGAGACCGGCCTCATTTCCATGGTCGGCAAGGCCGAGCGCGGCCCCGCGGCGATCGAGGCGATCAAGAAGCACAAGTCGGCTTACCTGATGGCCGTCGGCGGCGCCGCCTACCTCGTGTCGAAGGCGATCAAGGCGGCGAAGGTCGCCGGCTTCGCCGACCTCGGCATGGAAGCGATCTACGAGTTCGAGGTCAAGGACATGCCGGTGACGGTCGCGGTCGACGCCAGCGGGACCTCGGTCCATCAGACGGGCCCGCACGAGTGGATGGCAAGGATCGGCAAGATCCCCGTCTCCGTCGTCGGCGGCCACCACTAGGAAACGGGCTTGGCGCGGGCACTACGCATCGGCATCCTGCTGCTGATATTCGTCACGGTCGCCCAGGAGGCCTGGTTCGCGCGCGCCCGCAGCGTTTCCTGGAAAGGGACGCTCCTCGTCGCCGTCTATCCGGCCAGCGGTGACGGCAGCGCGGCGACCAGCGCCTACTTGCAGACGCTGACGCGCGAAGACTTCAAGGCGATCGAGCGCTTCATCGACGCCGAAGCGAAGCGCTACGGCGTCAGCAACTTCCGGCCGGTGGAGGTCGTGCTCGGCCCCCGGCTCGCCAGCCTGCCGCCGGCGCCACCGCGCCAGCCGAGCACCTTCGATGCCATCGTCTGGAGTCTGAAGATGCGCTGGTGGGCCAGCCGCAACGACGACATGCCGGGCGGCGTCAAACCCCACGTGCGCATGTTCGCGGCGTACTTCGATCCAGCGGCACACAAGACGCTACCGCACTCCATCGGCCTGGAACGCGGCCTCATCGGCGTTGCCAATCTTTTCGCCAGCAGCGAAATGGCGGACCAGAACGGCATCGTCGTCGCCCACGAGCTGCTTCACACGCTCGGTGCGACAGACAAATACGACCCGGCGACGAACCAGCCGCGCTTCCCCGAGGGCTACGCCGAAGCGAACCGCCAGCCGCTGCTGCCGCAGGAGCACGCCGAAATAATGGCTGGGCGCACGCCCCTGGCGCCGAATCGCGCCGAGACGCCGGAAAGCCTCGACCAAGTCGTGGTCGGTCCGGCCACGGCGGCGGAGATTCGCTGGGTGCCCGCCCGATGATCGGTGTCTTCGACTCCGGCCTCGGCGGCCTGTCGGTGCTGGCAGCCATCGCGCGCGCGTTGCCGCGCGCCGACCTGGCCTATCTGGCCGACACCGCCCATGTGCCCTACGGCAACAAGGATGACTGCTTCATTCGTGGCCGGGTGCTGAGCATCGGCCGCCATCTGGTGGATCGAGGCTGCCGCATGGTCGTCGTCGCCTGCAATACCGCAACGGCTGCGGCCGTGCAGGCACTGCGCGCGGAACTCGCCGGCATTCCCGTGGTGGGCGTGGAGCCGGGAGTGAAGCCGGCCGCGCAGTCGAGCGTCACGCGGCACATCGCGGTGCTGGCGACAGAATCGACCTCGCGCAGCGACCGCCTCGCACGCCTGGTGCGCGAGCACGCCGGCAGCGTGACGGTGCACATCGAAGCTTGTCCGGGCTGGGCGACGCGCGTCGAGACGCTGAATCTCGACGGTGCAGCGTTCGTCACCGAAATGGAAAACCGCGTCGCGCCGCTGCTTGCGGCAGGCGCGGACCGTATCGTCCTCGGCTGCACGCACTACGCGTTCCTCGCCCCTGCGCTGGAGCGCATCGTCGCGGGAAAAGCGGAACTGGTGGATGTCGCCGACGCGGTCGCACGGCAGGTCGTGCGGCTGGCTGGCGACGCGGTGCACGGCAACGCGCGCTTGTCGCTCATGGCGACGGCGAATCCGGCACGCTTGCACGCGGCACTGCCGAAACTGGGCTTGTCTTGGCTCTCGGAACGGGCCAAATCGGCGGAACTGGCGGCAATCGCCGCCTGACGCAAGGACGACGCGGCTTACTTGTTGCCGGCGCCACCTGCGCCGCCACCACCGCCGCCACCACCA
>Ga0075012_10000204_pt1 | contig 63389 bp, 51 predicted proteins | sample All_14_2_FD_71474 | JGI IMG/M metagenome (GOLD analysis project Ga0075012, IMG submission 71474) | Freshwater microbial communities in response to fracking from Pennsylvania, USA - Allegheny Zone_MetaG_DW_15 | ecosystem: Environmental > Aquatic > Deep subsurface > Groundwater > Drilled... | reverse complement strand
TTGGTAGGGAATCCCATATCACCACATACTAGTTACATAACTAGACTTTTGTCCACACAAAAATGATCATTCTTCATCGCTCCTCAACGCGCTTGTCTAGTCAAAGGCCAAACTCCAGGGAAGCGCCACCCTCGGAAAACCACGCCCACTCGTGAAGGCAAACTCACCACTTTATGCTCGCGCCGTACGGTCCGCAGCGTCTACAACGAGTCTCCACTACGGCCGACACAACTCGTAAAGCGGCGCCAGGCGGCAAAAGCCAAGAAATCGACCATGGGGTGCACTCCGTTCGAACTTTACGCAATTTATTCGCAAAAATCATCGCTCAAGTGTAATATTACTGCATTGATTCCCAATGCTCCTTCAGTTCACAGTTTCCAATTATCGTAGCTTCCTGACGCCGCAGACCCTGTCCATGGCCGCTAGTGCCAAAGATAGGTCGTTGCCTGAAAACTGCATCGAGTGTGAACTGCCGGGCTTGACCACCCGCTATTGGCTAAAAGGTGCTGCTATCTATGGCCCTAACGCCAGTGGCAAGAGCACCTTGCTGGAGGCGATGCAAGCGCTGAGAAAAATGGTCATATCTTCAGCAAAGAATACGGATCCTAAAGATCCTATCGAATTCATCGAGCCCTTTGCATTGGGAAACGGAGAAAATGAAGTTCCGACTGTATTTGAAGTGAGTCTGGTGGCGGATGATCAGCGGTTTGTTTATACCGTGGCCGCAACGACGGAACGAGTGTGGCATGAATCTCTGCGAGCCTACCCGACAAGTAGCCCGCAAACTTGGTTTCGTCGAGATTGGGAACCTTCTGAAAAAAAATATGTTTGGGGGCCTGATCGCCCGAAAGGTTTCCCTCGCGATGAGAGGTTGGAAAAAGACACGCTCAGCAACGTGCTATATCTTTCCAAAAACATCGCGAGCAATCGTACGGAAGTGGAGCCTGTGTTCCGATGGTTCAAGGAGCGTTTCACCTACCTGACTTTGGACGCCAACTCGATTCTAGGTGCCGGATTTACCGGGGAGCAACTTCGCATCCAATCCCCTTTAAGTAGCCGTATCGTGCGAATGCTTCAACTCGCAGACCTTGGGATAACCGATGCCAAAATGGTCGAGGACATTTCATTTAACAATAAGGCACTGAGGGAGGCTCTCAAAGGCATGCCTGAGGGGCCTTTCCAAGCTGAGATGAAAAAGCGACTGGAGTCACCTCAACTGCGGCCTCAACTGTCACATCGAGCAGTTGGCGAGCGGTCTGTTCCACTTCCATGGGAAGTGGAGTCCACCGGCACGCATCGAATATTTGCGCTGTCGGGAATCTGGCTCAATATGCTCGCGGATGGAGATGTGGCATTTATTGATGAACTCGAAACATCTTTGCATCCTCTGCTGGTGGCCGAGTTGCTGAAACTGTTCTTTGATTCAAGAGAGAACAAGAGCCGTGCGCAGCTGATCTTTACAACGCACAACCCCCAATTGCTGGACAGCTCTCTGCTTCGCCGAGACCAGATCTGGTTCACTGACAAAAACGCGAAGGGGCAAGGGCATCTCTATCCTCTTACGGACTACGCACCTCGCAATAATGAGTCCCTTTTCCGTGGCTACCTTTCCGGGAGGTATGGAGCAATCCCATTTCTGCCTCACGGGTTGACGGGAGTTCGGAACGACATTCAGCAATTTCGGGGTGATGGTCAACCTGCTGACACGGCCCATGAGTGAGAACACCGACTATGATCCTTTTTGGTATAAGAAGGCTCGCGAAAAGAGTGAGGTGCGTCGTGAAGCGCTCGCGAGAGCGGCATCTGGAGTCAGCCTTGGTGATCACTTTCTGATCGTCACAGAGGGTGAAGTAACGGAACCGGTATATTTTGAGCAGCTATTGGATGAAATGGAGCTTACGCGGGCACATGTGAAAGTGATACCCGGGGACAAGTCTGATCCCAAACGTGTGATTCGAACAGCGCGGCGAATGGTTAGAGAGCTTGCTGTGCGAGCGTCAAATGATCAGTTGAAACTTGGAGAGCCACCAGCATTTGAGCATGTATGGGCTGTAATTGACACAGATAAAGCTGTTCAAGAAGGAACATGGGATAAGGTATTGCAACTTGCATCAAATGAAAATGTCCAACTCGCTTCCTCCTCGCCGTGCTTTGAGTTCTGGTTACTTTTGCATTTAAGTAACAGTTTCGCCCCTCTCATCAATGGTGAAAAAGCCAAGAGAGTCCTCGAGAATAAGCTAGGGAGTCCCTATTCAACGAATGCCGACGTGGCCCAAGCAGTCATAGGGGGCATTATCAAAGAATGGCCAACTGCAGTCGGTCGCGCTGGACGAGTAAGAAAGCATCACGCCGATGCAGGGACTGCATTACCCGCCGATCCGTCCACGGAAGTTGATCTGCTGGTAAGAGCGCTGAATGACTCCACCCCCATTCCAATGAGATTGCTCAAAGCATGACATCTCCCGAAATCCGGGGAAACATGCCGAAGATTTTGCGACGGATTAAGCCTCAAAATTAGATCGTAGTGTTCTGTGTGGTCGGGTTGCCTCTGCACTCAGCTAACGCCTACGCCATCCCACGTCTCCGACTAAACAGCCCATACTTCGGACTGAAAACATACGCGATCACAAAGAACACCCCCAGCACCACAATGATCGTCGCGCTCACGCTCCACCCCAGCGGATACGACAAAAAGAACGCCGCCACCGATCCAATCGCCCCAATAATCCCGCCACCCCAAAACAACGTCCGCGCATTGTTCGTCAGCAGATAAACCGTCGCCGCCGGAGCCACCATCAGCCCCACGCTCAGAATGCACCCCACCGCCTGCAGCGATGAAATCAGCACCAGGATCGTCACCGCAAACGTCGCATAATTCAGCAAGCGCACCGGCACACCCAGACTCGCCGCAATGTTCGGCTCAAACAGATAAATGAGCAGCGGCCGTTGCAGCGCCGTCAGCGTGCTCACCGCAATCGCGCTGATCCCAAACGCGATCCACAAATCCGAATCCGCCATCCCCACGATGCTGCCAAACAGCCACTCATCCAGCTTCTGCCGCATATCGAGATTCTTCAAAATCAGCACCCCGGCGGCAAACGCCGTCGTGTACAACACTCCCATCGCCGTGTCCTGATCCAGCCGCGAAGTGCGCGACAAAAAGATCGACCCCAGGCCCACGATCAGCGCCGCAAAGATCGCCCCGCCCAGCGCGCTCCACTGCGTCAGTCCGCCAATCAGCACCGCCAGCGCAATCCCCGGCAGCAGCGAATGCGACAGCGTCCCAATCTTGAGCGCATCCTTCCGCAGCACCACAAACGCGCTCACAAACCCATTCGCAAACCCAATCATCAAACACGCCATCAGCGTCCGCTTCGCAATCGGTTCAGCAAGGAAATCGGTAAAAGTGGACATCGTGTGTGGTGATAAAGCTCTGATTTTAATTCTGCCTCATTCGCGCCAATTGGCGGACATTCCCCTCAGTCGCGTTGGATCGATTGGAGAAATCTCTGCGTTCTTCAAAACTCTGCGGTGCAAATCTCCGGCCATCCCCTCGCTCAACCAATGCGGCAGAGATCAAAACAAAACCTCTGCCCCCTCTGCCTCCCCGCCCCTCTGCGGCAAAATCGAGCGTCCCATCATCTCCGCAACACCCCATCGCCCGCCCATCCTGTCGGACATTCGCCTTGGGGAAGTTTGTCACTGCTGTTCGGCAAAGCTTCATAACGCAGTCAGTCCTCAAGCTTTGCTCCCCGGCGCTTCCAAAGTCTCATACGCCGCCGCCACATGCTCTGGCGTGAACGCCTCCGCCACCGGCCCAAACACCACCTGATGCCGCCGGATAAGCAGCACATCATCAAAGATGTTCGTCACCGTCTGCAGGTCATGATGACTCGCAATGAGCAGCCGCCCCTCAGCCGTCAGCTCCTTAAACAACCGGCTCAGATTTTCCTGCGCCGGCTTGTCCAGCCCCGTGAACGGCTCATCCAGCAGCAGCACATGCGCCTCCTGCGCCAGCGCCCGCGCGATGAACGCCCGCTGCTGCTGCCCGCCCGAAAGCGCGCTGATCTGCCGGTCCTGCAAATCGCACAGATCCATGCTCACCAGCGCCCGCTCCACGATCTCCGCATCATGCTTCGAATACTGCCGCCACCACCCCAGGTTCGGATACCGCCCCATCTCCACCAGCCCGCGAACGGTAATCGGAAAATTCCAGTCCACATCCCCCCGCTGCGGCAGATACGCGATCTCATGGCTGCTCCGCGTCAGCGGCTTCCCACGCCACAAAATCTTCCCCTGGTCCGCCCGAATCAGGCCCGCCAGCGACTTCAAGAGCGTGCTCTTGCCCGCCCCATTCGGCCCGATCAGCGCCATGCTTCGTCCACACTCCGTCGCAAAATGAATCTTCTCCAGCGCTCGCACTTCTTGGTACTGCACGCTCAGGTCCACCACCTCCAGCCGGTGATGCGCCGTATGCGCACACCCACCTCCCCAGCAGACATGCTCCTTGGGATTGTTATGCGTATGGGAATGGGAAACAGCCGCGCTCATCTCAGTTCAGTTCCATTTCACGGTGATCACCTCGTCCATCTTGCCATCCGCCGACCACCGCGTCTCACTCCGCGTTGCCAGCCCGTCCGGCTCCAGCTCCACCGTCACCGCAGTCTCCGGCGTGCCCTCCGGCCATGTCGCCTTCACAAACACATCCACCCCATCCTTCGGCGAGGGCAGCGAAGCATCCACCTCCATCGGCGAAGCCTCAATTCCACCCATCACTTCCTTGTCGCCAATCTTCACACTCAGCGTCGCCGGCCTGTGCGCATACCTCAGTCTCACCAGCGCCTTCACACTATTCCCCTCCACCACCTTCTCCACCGCCGCAGCCTTCAACGGTGTCGTCGTCCCCGTCAGATGACTCAACGGCACCGCCAGCACCACAAACGTGAGCACGAGCAAAAAAATCTGAATAGGCGGAAAACCACGCATGGCATTAGGGTCAGTTAAAAAAGCGATTCATGGTGTTCGTTAAACCGCAGAGGATGGATGTACGCAGAGAGGTGTGATTCAGATCTTTTTCCGTTCCTCTGCGAACGTCCATTCTCTGCGGTTTATTTTGTGTGAGGATCGGCATTCGGTGCATTCCAGATCTTCAAGCATTTGAATCGATTCTGGCCTCTGACATGAGTGTTTTATGAGTGTCCGATGAGTGGTTCAAAATTCCGGCCCTGCTGACTCATTTTGCAGCAGGAGCAGGTGCCAGAGCGGCAACAATGGAGCGTACGTTGTGAGCCAGCATCGTCTCAAAAGTATGCGCCACCTTCGCGGTCCCATCCGCAATCAGCGGCTCCCCAATCTTCACCCCCGTGCTCCGCGCAATCTCCGCCAGCACCTTCGGATTCGCCTGATCCTCCGGGAAGATCGCCTTGATCCCATGCTCGCGGATCTCCTCAATCGTCTCCGCCACATGCTTTGAAGACGCATCATCACTCCGCCCGATGCCCAGCAGCGAGATCGGCTCAAACCCATACTCCTTGCAGAAATACCCAAAGGCCCCGTGTGCCGTCACCAGCAGCCGGTCCTTCTTCCCCACCTTCGAAATCTCCTTCTGCGCCCAGGATTTGAGCTCTCCAAATCGCTTGCTCGCCGCCTTCGCCCCCGCCGCATACGCACTCGCATTCGCCGGATCCACCGCGCTCAGCTCATCCGCCACAATCCGCGCCGCCCGCTTCATGTTCTCAGCGCTGTGCCACCAGTGCGGATCCTCCGCCCCGTGGTGATGATGATCATGCTCATCATCATGATCCTTCTCTTTCTCCGCTGACTCCTTGTCCCCATGCTCATGATGATGCTCCTCAAACGGAATCGAAGGAATCTTCGCCCCCACCTCCACCAGCTTCACATCCGCACCCAAACTGTCGCGCAGCTTATCAAGGAAGCTCTCCAAACCCTTGCCTGACGCCAGCAGCAGCTTCGCCCCGCGCATCTCCGCCAGATCCTTCGGCGCCGGCTCAAAGTGATGCACATCCGCTCCCGGCTTCAAAATCTCCACCACCTCCACATTCGCGCCACCCACCTGCTGAGCGAGATCCGCCAGAATGGGATGCAGCGAGGCAACTTTGGTGGCGGCAACGGAGGGCAGGGCAGCGGCCAGAAAACCGAGGGTCAGAAAAAGAGGCTTCATAAAACAACTAGGCCATCAAAAATTGAAAATACAAATGATTTGCAATTGCAATCAGTTTGCATATAACCACCTCTCATCATGCAAACCACTTGCACTTTCTCTCTCCGCCTCACCTTCCCACTTCTCCTCGCCCTCCTTCCAGGGGCTCTTTTTGCTGAATCCGACACACGTATCGAGCAGGCGCTCCGCAAATCCGCCAGCTTTGACGAGGAAATACCTATGGATGAAATGGTAATTACAGCTCCTCTGGACCGTCCCCTCTTCCAGCAGGCTCAGTCTGCCTCTGTCCTCAGCGGACAAAACCTGACCCTCGCCATCGAGCCCACCCTCGGCCAAACCCTCGCCCGCATGCCCGGCGTCAGCAGTTCCTACTTCGGTCCCGCCGCCAGCCGCCCCATCATTCGCGGCCTCGATGGCGACCGCGTCCGCATCCTCCAAAACGGCCTCAACACCATCGACGCCTCCGCCACCAGCGTCGATCACGCCGTCAGCTTTGACACCTCCAACCTCAAGTCCGTCGAAGTCGTTCGTGGCCCAGCCACCTTGCTCTATGGCTCCAACGCCATCGGCGGTGTCGTCAATTCCCTCGATGGCCGCATCGTTGATGAAAAGCTCGACGGCACGATCCGCGGGGCGCTCAATGAACGCTATTCCTCAGTGGACAACGGCTACCTCTCCAGCGCCATGATCGAAGGCGGTTACAAAGGCCTGGCCTTTCACGTCGAGGCTTTCACCCGTGCCGCCGAAGATTTCCGCATCCCCGGCAACGCCCGAACAACCAATGAGCAGACGATCAATCCGCTGCCCCCCGGTGAAACCGAAACTCGCAAGATCATCCCCAACAGCAACCTGCGCTCAGAAGGCGTCACCAGCGGCCTGAGCTACATCTGGGACAAAGGCTTCTTTGGCTTCTCCTGGACGGAGTTCCACACCAACTACGGCTCCCCTGCGGAGCAGAACGTCGTCATCGACATGCATCAGCAGCGCCTGGATGTGCGCGGTGCCTTCTACAAGCCCTTCGCTCTCATCAAGGAGATCAATTACAAGCTCGCCACCTCCAATTACCAGCACACCGAATACGACAGCGGCACTCCCTCCACTCTCTTTAAAAACAAAGGCTACGATGCACGCGTGGAAGTGAAGCACGAAAAGATCGCCGGCATGGAGGGCGTCGTCGGCTACCAGTCCGACCGCAGCGAGTTCGACACCTCGGGCAGCGAAGCCTTCCTCCCTCCCACCATCACGCAGGCGGACGCCGTGTTTCTCTATGAGGACATCAGCCGCGGCCCCCTGAGCTTCCAGTTTGGCGGACGCTACGACCACATCTCAGTGGAATCGCTCAACAGTGCCGCCTTTGGTCCCGCGTTGGCACGGCGGTTTGACAATCTCAGCAGTTCCGTGGGCATCGTCTTCACCCCGAACGACGAATACGCCGTCGCCTTCACCATCAACCGTGCCGAGCGTGCTCCAACCTATCAGGAACTGTTCGCCAACGGCACCCATGCCGCCACCGGCGCGTTTGAAATTGGCAATCCCAATCTCCAGCAGGAAAAATCGCTCGGCTTTGATCTGAACGTGAGAAAGCGCACGGGCTGGGTCACAGGAAGCGTTGGAGGCTATTACAATCGCTACAGCAACTTCATTGGCATGTTCCCCACGGGCATCGTGCATGTGGTCGGGGGGGAGAACTACAACGAGATGATTTACCAGGCCACGAACGCCGAATTCATCGGTTCCGAACTCGAAGCCACCTTCCATCTGCTGCATCCCATCACCTCCGAGCCGCCCGAGCACCATAACAACCTGCACCTGCAGCTTCGTGCCGACGTGGTCCGCGCACGGGACACCAAAACAGGCCTGTCCCTGCCACGCATCCCCCCCTTCCACCTGTCCAGCACCCTCATGATGGAGCACGGCCCCTTCGGCGCCCGTCTGGAAGGCATCTATGCCGCCCCTCAAAGCCGCCTGGCGATGAACGAATCCAGAACAGACAGTTACTTCTTGGTCAATCTGACCCTCACCTACCGCATTGTTAAGGGGCCAACCACCCTCGACCTCTATGTCAAAGGCATGAACCTGACCAATGAGGACGCCCGTGAACACACCTCCGTCCTCAAAAATCAGGTCCCCCTGCCAGGCCGCGGACTGGTGGCAGGTCTAAAGCTCACATTTTGAGCAAAGGAGAGCAGACAGGTGTCTGAAATATCAAAAATGATACTCCAAACGGATTTTTTTTCCAAATGTAAGATAATTTTCATAGTATTCGGTTGCCTTCTAAATCTATACTGAGTATAATTTAGCTACTCAGTAGATTTAAAAGCCATGAGCGCGACCAACTCTAATTCCAAGATGTTAAGCCAAGGAACGGTGTTCCAAGCGCTCGAAGCGCGCCGCGCCTGGCGGGAAAACGAGCAACTTTCTCCCCATTTTTGGGTGCTCATCAGCGTGCTGGGGGATCTGGTGATGGCAATTCTGGCGGCTTACTTAGCATTTTGGCTTCGTTTCCACACCTTCATTCGTGAGATCGGAAACTTCGACTTTATGTCGTTCCGCCAGTACGGGGGGCACATGGCGCTGGGCAGTTTGTCCCTCATCTTGGTGCTGGGGTGGCAGGAGATTTACCATAAGAACGTGCTGCTGCGCACACGCTGGGTGTCTTCCAAAATTGCCAAAGGGGTGCTGGTCTGGACGGCGGGGTTTCTCGCCATCACCCTCGCATTGAAGCTGGAGCCCAGCATCTCACGTGTCTATGTGATGCTTAATGGAGCCACGGCGCTTCTTCTTATTCTGGGCTGGCGCACGATTTTTATCTCCTGTCTGCGTGCTCCGGGCCGCATTGAAGCTTTGCAGCAACGCACCTTGTTTGTTGGGTGGAATGCGGAGGCCGTTTCCTTGTGGAAGACCATGAAGCGGGACCAGACCGGCTCGTTTGACATCATGGGCTGGGTCCGGACGGGCAGTGCCGAGGACGGCAGCCCTGAGGACGAAGTGGTGCCATGTCTGGGGGATCTGGACGAAGTGGAACACCTGGTCAGCACTCACGCGGTGGACATGGTTGTCGTCGCGGATTTGCATGGCCCGCGTGAGCAGATGATCTCTCTCGCCAATCTGTGTGAGCGCGAAATGATCCAGTTCAAGGTCATCCCCTCGTATTTCAGAGTGTTCGTTTCCGGTCTCACTCTGGAAACCATCGCCGGGACTCCTGTGCTGGGTGTCACGCGTCTGCCTCTGGACGACACGCTCAATGTGATGACCAAGCGCATTGTCGATGTTGTGGGTGCCACGATTGGACTGGTGCTGAGCGCACCAATCATTGCCTTCTTTAGCGCCGCGGTGTGGCTGGAGTCACGTGGGGCGGTGTTCTACCACCAGCGCCGTTGGGGATTCAATGGTGTCCCCTTTAACATCATCAAAATCCGTTCCATGAAAATGAATGCGGAGTCCACCAAGGGCGCGCAATGGTGCGTCAAAGACGATCCGCGCCGTCTCAAGGTGGGGGCGTTCATGCGCAAGTGGAACATCGATGAACTGCCGCAGTTCTGGAACGTGCTGAAGGGGGAGATGAGTCTCGTGGGCCCGCGTCCGGAGCGTCCTGAACTCATCGCCGGGTTTAAGCATCAAATTCCGCACTACAATGCGCGGCACCATTCCAAACCTGGCATGACCGGCTGGGCTCAGGTGAACGGCCTTCGGGGGGACACGGATCTTGGTGAGCGCATTCAGTGCGACCTCTGGTACCTTGAAAACTGGAGCCTTTGGCTGGACTTTCAGATCATGATGCTGACCTTTTTCAAACGGGACAACGCTTATTGAGGATTGATCGGCAATTGTGTGAAAGTGTGCGCCATTCGGTTTCGGCTTGTTGATCCGTCCCAAATCTTTAGGGTCTAGCTCAGTCCTCAACCATGCCGCTTTTCACGGTTTTCACGCCCACCTTCAACCGCGCGCACACGCTTCACCGTGTGTTTGACAGTTTGCAGGCACAGACCTGCAGTGATTTTGAGTGGCTGGTCATCGATGACGGGTCCACCGACGACACGGCGGCCTTAATGGCTCGTTACCAAGGCGAGGCAGTTTTTTCCATTCGCTATCTGAGGGAGCCGCACCGTGGCGCGCATCATGTGCACAATCTCGCCCTGCGAGAAGCGCGGGGGGAGCTCAGCATCAAGCTTGATTCCGACGACGGTTGCGTGCCTGAGGCGCTTGCCCGCCTCAAGCATCACTGGGAAAACATCCCTGCTGACAAACGAAAATCCTTTTCAGGAGTCACCGGACTCTGCCGGGATCAAAACGGGCTTCTCGTTGGCTCACGCTTTCCCTCTGCCCCTCTCGACTGTTCGGCAGCGGAACTCGAGTACCGGCACAAAGTGCGCGGTGAAAAATGGGGCTTCGTTCGCGTCGATGTGCTGCGCCAGTTTCCCTATCCCGAGGATGTGCCTGGCAACTTCATTCCCGAGTCGTACATCTGGTGCCAGGTGTCAAAGCAGCATGTGACGCGCCACATCAACGAGGAGCTGCGCATTTATTGGACGGATGCGCCCTCGCTGGTTCATGGCCCTGCCAATCCGCGCACCAATGCGGAAGGGCATCGCCTCATGTTCAAGATGGTGCTCGATCTTGAAAGCGGCTGGTTCTTTACCGCTCCGCTGCGGCTGCTGCGTGCCGCTGCCCAGTACAGCCGCTTTGCGTTCCTGCGAGGCATCGGGTGCACAGATCAGTTCCGGGCACTGAAATCCTTCGGCGGCCGTCTGCTGTGGCTGGCGGCCATGCCGGTAGGCTACCTCCTCTGGCGTCGAGACTGTCGGAGATTTCCTCGGGCTTGAGGTCCTTTAGCGCCTTACCAATGCGGGCTCGGGATACTCAAAGGTTTTGCCTTCGTAATTGCGGATGACCACGCGCTGCTCGTCGCGGACGAGGACGTAGTCGGGATTGAGGGGGACTTTCCCGCCGCCGCCGGGGGCGTCGATGACGAATTGGGGGACGGCGTAGCCCGTGGTGTGGCCGCGGAGTTGCTCGATGATGTCGATGCCGTCGGCCACACTGGTGCGAAGGTGGGAGCTGCCCTGGATCAAGTCACACTGATACAGGTAGTAGGGGCGGACGCGGCACATGAGCAGCTTGTGAACGAGGCTTTTCATCACTTCGGCGTTGTCGTTCACGCCGCGCAGCAGCACGCTTTGATTGCCGAGGGGGACGCCGTGATTGGCGAGCATGGCCAGGCCGTCGCGCACTTCGGTGGTGAGTTCGCGGGGGTGATTGGTGTGAATGCTCAGCCAGAGCGGATGGTGCTTTTGCAGCATCTGGCAAAGTTCGGGCGTGATGCGCTGCGGGACGAAGATGGGCACGCGGCTGCCGATGCGGATGAATTCGATGTGCTTGATCGAGCGCAAGCGCGTGAGCAGTGCGTCAAGCTTGGCGTCTGAGAAGAGCAGGGGATCACCGCCTGAGAGGAGGACATCGCGCACCTCCGTGTGGCGCTCCAGGTAACGGAACGCGGCTTCAAATTCGGTGTGCAGCTCCTGTTCGCCCACACCTGAAACGACGCGGCTGCGAGTGCAGTAGCGGCAGTAGCTGGCGCAGCGATCGGTCACCAGAAACAGTACGCGATCCGGGTAGCGGTGCACAAGGCCCGGCACGGGCATGTGGCTGTCTTCGCCGCAAGGGTCGCTCATTTCATCGGGATCTTCCAAGGTCTCTTCGATGCGGGGGATCACCTGCCTGCGGATGGGGCAGCCGGGGTCTTCGGGATCGATGAGATTGAAATAGTGCGGCGTGATGGCCATCGCCAGCTTGTTGCCGGAGAGCAGGACGCCGGCGCGTTCTTCCTCAGTCAGGGTGAGATGTTCCTCGAGCTGTTTGAGCGTCGTGATCCGGTTCTTGAGCTGCCAGGTGGCGCTGTTCCAGTCGGCGGGAGAGACGTTCTTTTCGGACCAAAAGCCTTGAGCAAAGGAGCGGAACTCCTTTTCAGGCAGCGGGAAGGTGTCTTGCATGTACTGCGGGATCGGTGGGCGCGGAGGTTAGGCGCGGGAGTGTTCGAATGTCAAACGTCCCCTGCGGCGGTTTGGGTGCATTCCTTGCATCGGAGCGGAGGATCGCTCCGGATGGGACGGGCTCAAAAGTCCCCGGGTGGGGGTGCAAAGGCGTTTGCCGCTGGCCTCCACCTCGGCCACACTCGGTGTGATGCCCGACATCGTCCTAGCCACGCTCAATGCCAAGTATATCCACAGCTCTTTCGGGTTGCGCTACCTTTTGGCGAACCTGGGTGCCTTGCGGGAACGGGCGTGCATCGCGGAATTTCAGATCAATCAGGCGCCACTTGAAATCGTGGAGGCGGTGCTGGCACATGAGCCGCGCATCGTGGGCTTCGGGGTGTACATCTGGAATGTCGTGGAAACGACGGAGGTGCTGGGGATGCTGCGGCGTTTGCGGCCGGAGATCCGGATTGTGCTTGGCGGCCCGGAGGTTTCGTATGAATGGGACGGCCAACCCATCGTGGCGCTGGCAGACCATGTGATCACCGGCGAGGCGGATCTGAAGTTTGCCGAGGTGTGTGGCGTGCTGCTGGGGGAAGATGCGGCAGCGCAGGCGGCGCTGCCGAAGGTGATGCCTGCCGGACTGCCGACGCTGGAGAAGGTGGTCATGCCATACGATTTCTACACGGAGTCGGACCTGGCTCATCGCATCCTCTATGTGGAGGCCTCGCGCGGGTGTCCTTTCACCTGTGAGTTCTGCCTGTCCTCGCTGGATGTGCCGGTGCGTGCCTTTGCCATCGAGGCGTTTTTGCAGGCGATGCAGGGGCTGCTGGACCGAGGGGCGCTGACGTTTAAATTTGTGGACCGCACGTTTAATCTGCATCTGCCGACGAGCATGGCGATCCTGCGCTTTTTCCTGGATCGCTGGCGTGATGGAATGTTCCTGCACTTTGAGATGGTGCCGGACCGCCTGCCGGAGCAACTGCGCGACATCATCTGTGAGTTTCCTGCGGGTGCGGTGCAGTTTGAGGTGGGCATTCAAACTTTTGATGAGGCGACCTCGAAGAACATCAGCCGGCGGCAGAATCTGACGCGGCTGGAGGACAATCTGCGCTTTCTGCGCGAACAGACCGGCATCCATGTGCATGCGGACCTGATCGTCGGTTTGCCGGGAGAGGACGTGGCGAGCTTTGGGCGTGGTTTTGACCGGCTGGTGAAGATGGGGCCGCAGGAAATTCAGGTGGGCATCCTGAAGCGGCTGCGCGGTACGCCTATCGTGCGGCATGATGCGGACTTTGAAATGAAGTACTCGCCGGTACCACCCTACGAGATGCTGGAGAACCGGGACATCCCGTTTGTGGAAATGCAGCGCATGCGGCGCTTTGCCCGCTACTGGGATCTGGTGGCGAACAGCGGCAACTTCACCGCTGTGCTGGAGCTCTTGTGGCAGCAGAATGAGTCGCCCTTTGTCGCCTTCATGGCCTTTGCCGAGAGCTTGTACAAGAAGCTGAAGCGCACCCATCAGATCGCGCTGCCGGTGCTGGCACAGGCGCTGTTTGATTACCTGACGGAGGAGTGTGGGGTGCCGCTTGAACTCGCTGCCGCGACGATGATGCAGGATTGGAACCGGGTTCCGGGGCGCGAGTCGTTACGGCTGAGCGGGGTGCAGGCGGAGCGTGAGGCGCCGAAGAGGAGCACTGCGGGAAGCCGGCAGGCGCGGCATGTGGTGGCGGGGTAGGAGAAAATGATGGTCGGCTGAAGCGGAGAGTTGCCGAAACTGCTGACAGAACTTAACGGGCGGCTCACTGACACAGCACCATGGGACTCTTTGACAAATTCTTTGGGAAAAAGAAACAGCCTGCTGCTGCGCCAGCCAAGGCGGCGGCGCCTGCTCCTCATGCCCATCCGGCCAAAGACCCGAACATGATCAAGGTCTTTGATTCATTTGGACGGGAGCTTTTCATCTCACGGGAGGAATGGGTGAAATCCATGCTGCTGCCGAACATCCAAAAGGCGTGGGATGATCCTGAAAAGCTTGCGGGCTTCATCATCGGCGGTTTTGAGGATGGCTTCATCTCTGAATTGATCGAGGGCGCGGAGCGACTGGCGGCGATTGACCCCAATCATGAGCGTGGCGCTGTGTTGCTGGCCATCGCCTTGCTGAAGAGCCATCGGTTGGAAGATTCTGAGCGCGTGCTGCAGGCGCACATTGCCAAGCATGGGGCGACTGGCGTGGTGCTCACCAATCTGGCGAAAGTGCATGCGGAACGGAATGAGCACGCACTGGCCATGCAAACTCTCTGGAAAGCGCTGGAACTGGATCCCAACCAGGACAACGCCCTTGGCTGGTACGAAGTGGAGCACCGTGAAAAACAAGGAGAGTCATTCGGGATAGAAGCGCTTAAACGCATCGCCGCTCTGCCGGGAAGCTGGCGGGCGCAGTTGTGGGTGGCACGTGCGGCCCTGCAGCGGCGCTCGCTGGATGAAGCACTGCTGCTTTACCAGGAGAGTCTGGCAAATGCGCCGCGTCCGGTGCCGGTGGATCTGCTGACACAAATGAGTCGAGACCTGGGGCAGCAAGGGCACCTGCCGGAACTGGTGAACCTGACGGCCCCCCATTTCCAAGCTGAGATACATGGCCTGCAGGTGGGCAACAATCTGATCAAGGGCTTGCTGGATCTCGGGCAGATGGATGATGCCAGATCCATCATGGATCAGCTGTATGCGCAGAAGCGTCCTGACTGGAAAGAGCATCTGAGTTTTTGGGATACAGAGCTCGCCAAGACCCGGCTGGCCACGCAACCTGAAACCGTTGCGGAAAAACTTGAGGTTACCATGCTGACGGTCGACGGCCCGGTGTGGCTGAAGCCTGATTCTCCTGCGGCCGAATTGTATCCCGTCAAGGATACGGGTGGACCTTCGATCTGCTTTCTGTGTGGGAGTGTGGAGCATGCGGCTCCGGCAGAACGTATCGAGCACCAATTGACGGATGCTGCTGGCAGGCTCAGCCGAGCACTGCCGTTGTTCTTTGCGGAACAAACCTACTGGCGTACGGATGCGCGTGCAGTCACGCTGGTTCCCTGGGTGATCAGTCCCACCAATGGTTTTATCGTTGGTGGTCGGCCATGGAGCGATGAGCAGGCGGCAGGGATGGCGCGCCAGGGGAGTGAGCCGAATGATTATGCCGTGACCGCGAATCTGAAGGTGCAGGCCGAGCCTTGGCGTCTGGAGCTGCGCCTTCTGCGAACGATTGACGGGGCATGTCTTTGTACGCTGTACCGCGATTTTTTGATGGCTTCGCCCGATGCGGTCATTCCTGGGTTGATGGATGAGATCCTTGCTTTGCTGAAGGCCGAGACGGGGGCCGAAGTGCTGCCGCCGCCTGCTGCTTATGGTGTGCCGGAGGGGCAAAGCTTTTCGTATTATCTCCTGCGACTGGAGCAACTGCTGGCCACGCGTTGCTCGGGCATGGACGGGGTGCAGCCTGGTTTTTTAAGCGGTGAGCGTGAGATCATTGAAGGGAACATTCATCTCTGTCTTGCTCATCCGGATTCACAATCGGTGCGCATACTCCTGGCTCAAACGCTGCTGGCCATGAAAAAAATCCGCCCCGATGTAGTGGCGGAATTTCGCGACAAGGTGCAGCTCTTGCAGAAACAGCATCCGCTGCCTGGTGCCGCGCAAGGTGTGATCGACCGGCTGATCAATGAAGGCATGTCAGCATGACAATTGGCGACCCTATGAGAAAGCCTGCAGTCATTCTGCCGCATGACTATCCACGCCTGAAAGTTGTGGGCAGCTTTGAGGAACTGGTCATGACGCCGATGCGGGATGGGATCAATGCCTTGTGCTGGCCGCGCACCCTGCCGGGGGATTTTGGTGAGATCGTGCAGAAGCTGGGGGTGGGTAAGGGGATCACGAGTCTGGATGAGGAGTGTCTTCTGGCGCTGGATCTGAGCGATGAGGGACGGGTGGCGCGCGAGGTTTTGCTGCGGGACCAGGAGATGCTGCGAAATCACGAGCTGCAGCCCAGCCTGGACTGCATCAACGGTTACGAGAACGAGCCCGAGACGGAACTGCTGCGAACGGATGTGCAATCGTGGCATGTGGACAGTGCCACAGTGGAGGCGGACACTTATCTCTGCACCTACTTCGGAGCTGCCTCCGAAGGGCTGCGCAATGAAGAGGCGGTGCGGCGGGTGGATGTGCCTGAGATTCGTGCGGAACTGCTGCGGCTCCATGGGGGAGGGAATGACGAGGGCTTTCGCGAATTCCTGAACGAAAATTACCTGGATCTGCATTACAAGCCGCTGCCGCATGCCCTGCCGTTTTCCTTCGGCCTTGGCCACCTCTGGCGCATCGCAACCATGTATCCGGAAAGTCCGGTGCCTCCGTGCATCCACCGGGCTCCGGCGACGCTGCCCGGGCAGCCGCCACGTCTGCTGTTGATCAGTTGAAGGCGGGCGCGGGATTGCGCGGGGCGCGCAGAGGCGCTATCGTCCACGCCACCGCCATGCTGAACCTGCTGAGAGAGATGCTGCACTCGCCAGTGCTGGACATTGTCCAGCGCCTGAAGCATTCCACGGGCATGACGGTGACAGAGCTCTGCACGGCGATGAAGATGAGCTACATGGGGGTGAAGCAGCACTGCGTGGAACTGGAAAAGAACGGCTTTTTGGACACGTGGCGCCGGCCCAAGGCGGCAGGCCGGCCGGAGAAGCTCTACCGGCTCACGTCCAAAGCGGACGCACTTTTCCAGACCTATGGGATGCCGTTGACACTGGATCTGCTGGTGACGGCGGAGAAAGTTTATGGTGAAAGCGCCCCGCCGAAGCTGCTGTACACCTACTTCCAGTCCAAGGGGGAGGCCTGGAGTGCCAAGCTGGCGAAAGCCACGACTCTGGAGGAGCGGGCCCGGCTGCTGGCGCGGCTGCGCAGCGCGGATGGCTGCCTGAGCGTGTGCGAGACAGATGCGCAGGGACGCCTCCTGCTGGTGGAGCACCACCGGCCGCTGCGGGAGCTGGCAGCGCGCTACGGCATCGTGGATGAACTGGAGTGTGAACTGATCGAACGTCTCATGGGCTGCGAGGTGCGTCGATCTGTGGAAGAAGTGTCGGGTCTGGTGCGTGTTACTTTTCACATCAAGACAACAGCGCATTCAGAATGACTTCAGGGAACGCAGGCAGGACAATGAAATGGATCAAGGCAGTGGCAGCAGCAGGCGCAGGCCTGCTGGCATCGTGTGGCAGCAGCATCGCTCCGCTGCGGCCTGCGTGGCAGCAGGACCCGAATCTTTTTCACCAGGGCTTTCCGGCGTATCAGGCACAAACGACGAAGACCCCGCACATGGTCGCGCGCATCGTTTATTCCTCGCCGGAGCAGATCGCCCGGATGATGGAACGTCAGGGCGATGTGCCGGATGCGCAGCGCGGATTTGCCCGCATGGGGGATGGCACGGTGGATCTTGCCGTGCAGGATGTGGCATCGGGGCAGTGGATCGAATCTTATCTCTGTGGTGGCATTCTGTTTGTGGCGGGACTGCCGCAGCAGCCTTATCGCCTCGTGTTAAAAAATCGTACGCCCATGCCGTTGCAGATAGGTGTGGGGATCGATGGCAAGGATGCCGAGACAGGGGGCGCCGCTTCTCTGGGACGTGGCAACTTGCGAGTGGAAAAGGGCGGCACCCTGGTGATGGACCACACACCGCGCGGCCCGCTTTTGTTCAAGGCGGTGCATGGTGATGCGGCCTTGTTTGACACCAGCCCGCAGGGGCGTGTGGGGATCATTCAACTGGCGGTGTTTCTTGCCTCGGACGCGCCCAGCATCGGGCCGGAAAAGCTGCGTGCCAGCCAGATTGCGCCTTTTGGGCTGTTTCCGATCGGCCGGCCAGAGCAGTATCGGTGAAACGCTGGGCTGTGAATTGACGGTTGTTTATCCAGAACTTGTGAAGTTCTGCGAGCTTGGGTAGCTTTGGAAGCTCATGCTTCGTTTTTTGCGCCGGCTTCTGCTTTTTCTGGCCACCAGTTTTGTGCTGGCGGGCGGCGTGTACTTGAACACGACGGCCTTTCATGAGCGCTGGCATGGGTTTGTGACGGGAGAACTGGCGCAGCATGGGGTGCATTTGAATTTTGAGCATCTGACGGTGAATCCGTTTGGCGGGCTGGTGGCGCGCGGGGTGAAGGTGTTTAATGACGCGAGCAAGCAGAACATCGTGGCATCGGTGGACCGGCTGAACTTGGATGTTGACTTTGGCAGCCTGATCGAGGGCCGGGTGAAGATTGACGGGCTGGAGCTGCTGCATGCCAGCATGGCGCTGCCGGTGGACCCGGAACGGCCGGAACTGACGGTGATCGAGCTGAAGGATCTCAGTGCACGGGCTTTGCTGGAAGAGCGGCAGCTGGACATCAGGCATGCGGAAGGGCTGCTTTCCGACGGACTGCGGATTTTAATCAGCGGAGTCCTGGAGCTGCCGGAGTCTAAGTCTGACCAGCCGGGGCCCAGTGCGCAGGAACGGCTGCGCGCCATACGCGAGCATCGTGAGCAGATTCAACACGGGCTGGACTGGCTGGCGCGGTTTCGCGCGCCGCATGTCCCTACGCTGAGTGTGAAGGTGTCCGGTGCGCTGGACCGGCCGGAGGAGCTCAAGGCGGAGATGGTGTTTCAGGCGGACGGTCTGGAGTTTGAGGATTATGTCTGGAAGGAACTGGTGGCGGAGGCGGAGTATGACGGCGGGTTTGTGGATTTGAAGCGGCTGCATCTGCTGGATCATCTGGGCGCGCTGGAGGCGACCGCGACATGGCGCATCGGTGCGGACCACCTGCGTTTTCGGCTGACGTCGAGCGCGGACCTGCCGGGACTGGCGCGGGCGTTCTTCAGCAGCGAGCAACTGAGAGAGGTGGTGTTTTACGAGGCGCCGCAGCTGGCGCTGGAGGGGAGCATCTTTCTGAACAAGCAGAAGCCTGAAGATTTTCTGCCCGCCGAGGTGACTGGCAGGCTGGACTGCGGACGGTTTGGCAGTCGCGGAGAGGTGTTCAATTCACTCAGCCTGACTCTGGGGGCGACTCCCGAGGGAATCTTTGTGCGGAACATGCTGCTGAAGCACAAAAGCGGAACTTTGGCGCTGGATCTGATGAAGCACCGTACGCAGGGGTTTAAATACAACCTGGAGCTGCGGATGGATCCGAATGTGTTTCTGCCTTTCATCCCCGGGCCGAAAACGCGCGAGATCATTCAGCGTTTTGCGTTTGATGAGACGTCGCACATTGATGTGCATCTGGCCTGTGCCGGGCCCACGACGGTGCTGCATGACTGCCCGAGCTCCGGCCACGGGGTGCTGCGCAACTTTCGCTACAAGGATGTGCTGTTTGAATCCGCTGAAATGGATCTGGCGCTGTTTGGAGACATTCAAAACTATGCCAATGTGCGGGTGGAGCGTCCGGACGGTCCGGCGGAAGCGGAGCTGGTGTTTGTGAACGATGATGACAACGAAAAGTGGCTGAAACTCGTCAATGTGCATACGGTCGCGGACGCGGCGGGCATCGTTCGTGCGTTTGCACCGAAGGTGGCGGACCAGATCGCGCTTTACCGTTTTTCACCCGGCACGGACGTGACCGCGAATGGCACGATCGGCTACAAGAACAATCCCAAGTTCAACGACTACAAGGTTCATTTCAAAAATCCGGTGGGTGGTGCGCATTACGTGCTGTGGCACGAGGACTATCCGATCAATGCGCCGAACGGGGAGGTGCACATCGCCGGCAGCATGCTGCACTTTGATATTAACGGACGTCTTTTCGGGGACACGCTGCATGCCAAAGGAGCCGTGGATCTGACCCCCGGAGTGAGGAGCTATGACGTGGATGTGCGGGCGGGACGCTTTCCATACGAGGTGTTTGGCCGCAAGCTGCCGTTTGAAGAGGTGCGGGCGGAAGTGCGTAACCGTGAGGGAATCGCGCGGTTCGACATCGCGGCGGAGGTGCTGGGCGGGGGAATGACACTGAAGGGGAGCTTGAACGACAATCGGGAGCCGAACACGTATGACGGCGAGCTGCGCATGAATGCCCTGAGCTTTCAGCGGTTTGCCCAGGTGTACTCTCCGGGCAATGAAAGCGTGGGTGACATCAGCGGCCATTTCAAATTCACGGGGCGAATGAACGACTGGAAGGCGCTGAAGGGCGGCGGTGCCCTGATCATCGTGAATGGCAACCTCCTCGCCCTGCCCGTGCTCGGGCCGCTGACACCGATCATCGGGGCCTTCCTCCCTTCGCCAATCAAGGGCTACAACGTGGCGAAGAAGGCGGATTGCACCTTTGAAGTGGCGGACGGTTTCATCGTCACTGAAAACATCGAGGCCCAGTCCAGTGCCTTTCGCATCTTCAGCCGTGGGAACGTGGACTTCATTCGCGACGACATCGATTTCAATGCCGAGGTTCGCATGCGCGGACTGGGCATCCTGCTGTTTCCCGTGACCCAGCTGCTGGCCTACAAGGGCTCGGGCACCATCAGCGACACGAAGTGGTCGCCGCGCATCTTTGGGGGTGGCAACAAGGACGAACGCAAACCACCCACTGAAAAAGAGCTGGAGGAGGCGCAGCGCATCGGCGGCAATCCGGCGAGGCCGAAGGCACCGCCCTCAGTGCCGAGGCAGCGGCCGCTGTTTGGGAATTGAACGTGGCTGTTTGAAGGATTTGCTGTCTTCTGCGGCCGGAGTGTGGCAGGGAGACCACATGAAAGTAGAACGACTTAAATACGTGATCTGGGCGGCGGACATGAACCGTGCGGTGAATTTCTATGCCACCGTCTTTGGCGGCACGATCCTCAAGCAGAATGACATCATCAGCGAGGTGTCCATTTGTGACGGCATCATCGGCATTCATGGCGGTGGTGAGGGCAGCCGCACCTGGACGGGTCTGAGCTTTCAGGTGCCGGATGTGATCGAAGGCGCGCGTGAAATCGTCGCTGCGGGTGGGCAGCTCACGCGGGAGCCGCAGCCTGAAAATGGTGAGCCGCCGCATCTGGCGATGTGCGTGGATCCGGAAGGGAATGAGATCATGCTGACGCGGAAGCGGGCGCATTGATCCGCTCGCTTACTCTCCAGGCACAAAGAATTCCCGGCGCAGTTTGCTGAAGACGATTTCGGAGGTGCCGAATTTGGGGGTGAGGCGGCGGCGGCCGGTGGTGTAGGTGACGTAAACCTCGTCGCGGTAGAGGTACATGAAGGGGGTGTTCACGGCGTTGTAATCGACGATGGAGAAGGCCTTGGTGTAGGTTTGGTAGCGAGCGTCAATCTGGACGACGTCGCACTTGTTGCGGGTGACGGTGGTGCCGCCCATCTGGACGCTGGGGGCGGTGAACATGGCGACGAGGCCGATCGGTTTGCCGAAATCACAGAGGGTTGGGCGGCCGATGCCGTAGGTCCATTGGGTGACGGGGGCGTTGAAGTGGTAGAGGTCGGTCTTGGCGGCTTTGCTGAGCATGTAGCCGGTTTCGATGACGTTGGAGCGTAGGTGAAGATAGACGTGGGTTTTGTCCTGGGTGATGGCGGGCTCGGCGAGGATTTTGACTTCGCTGTTCAGCAGGCGCGGATCGGGGGCGCCGAGGAGTTCCCAGGTCGCGCCCTGGTCGGTGCTGCGCATGAGAATGTTGGTGAGGAGGCGGGTCTGGCCGTCCTGGGAGTTTTTGATCTGGATGGCGCTGTAAAGCTGGCCGTCGAATCCGACAAAATCGCAGGCGGTGCTGATGCCTTTGGAAAAGGAGGCACCGACGCCAGCGCCGAAGAGGAAGTCGAGGTGGCTCTGCAGGGCGGCCTGGGTGAGATCGAGCACCTTGTCGGGCTGCTTGGCGATGGTGCAGCGCAGGGGATGGAGCTCGGAAAGTGTGGCGGTGGGGATGTGGTAGTCGCGGTAAAAGGCGCGATAGGCGGGCACGGGATCGCCTTCCAGGCGGCCTGTGAAGAAGATGCGGAGGGTTTTCTCTCCCAATGCATGAATCATGGGGCCGGAGACGAATGTGCCGCCCAGAGTGATGCCGCCGGAGGAATCGCCCGCTTTGGCGATGTCGACCCATTTGGCCGTGGCGGTGGGGTTGAGGATGTTGAAAACAGCCATGCGGGCGACCTGCCCGGATTTGTTTTCCTCCGGGGTGGACTCATTGCACTGGTACACGGCGTAGCCGATGCCCTGTACGATGCGGAGGGAGGACTGATGGGCGTAGAGCTCGGTCTGGTAATGACTGACGATCTGCGCCTGATCGACGAAGGAGCGGGAGGAGACATGGCCGTCCGGGGGCAGGGAGGGTTCGGCGGAGAAACTGTGACAGATCAGCGCGGCCAGAAGGGGCAAAGGGCGAAAAAGGGCGGGCGGCATGGTCCCGACTCTATCGCGCAGCGTATGGATGTCCAAACGCGTTGCAATTGCCCCCCAATTGGGCCATTCATGCCCTCCGCCCATGACCCCCAAGATCGACCCCGCCCTGCATCGCGACAAAAAACCGGAATGGATCCGAGTGACGCTGCCGCGTGACCCGAAGTTCTGGAGCACGAAGGGTATGATCACGGATTTGAAACTGCACACCGTCTGTGAAGAGGCGCAGTGTCCGAACCGCTGGGAGTGCTGGAGCCAGGGCTCGGCGACGTTCATGATCGCCGGAGACCGGTGCACGCGTGCCTGCGGATTCTGCGCGGTCAAAACGGCCAAGCCTTTTGCCCTGGAAGCGGATGAGCCGCAGCGCGTGGCCGAGGCGACCAAGCGCATGGGATTGAACCACATCGTCATCACCGCCGTGGCGCGGGACGACATGAAAGACGGCGGTGCAGAACACTTTGCGCGGACCATTGAAGCCGTGCGTGAGGCTGTGCCGACCATCACGATCGAGATCCTTGTGCCCGATTTCAACGGCAAAGATGATGCGCTGGAAGTCGTGATGAAGGCGAAGCCGCACATCTTCAATCACAACCTCGAAACCGTGGAGCGCCTGACGCCGCTGGTGCGCAGTCGTGCAATGTATCACCGCAGCCTGCATGTGTTGAAGCGTGCCAAGGCGATGGCAGAAGAACTCGGCACCAAGTGCGCTACGAAAAGCGGTCTCATGCTCGGACTCGGTGAGACGGAAACGGAACTGTTTCAGGCCATGGACGACCTGCGCGAGCATGACGTCACCGTGCTGACTCTGGGCCAGTATCTGCGCCCTTCACCCCAGCATCTGCCGGTGATCGAGTATGTCCATCCGGACACGTTTGAGAACTACAAGCAGATCGCGCTGAAGAAGGGCTTCCGCCACGTGGCGAGTGCGCCGCTGGTGCGCAGTTCGTATCACGCCTCGGACTTCAAGCCAGAGCTGGATCTGGAGTAGAGGATTATTTGCGGAAGCCGCCAGCCATGCGGTTCCAAAAGTTTGCGAGGGAGATCACAAAGCCAAGGACCACGATCTCCTGATCTGAGAACAGGCTGGCCAGTTGATTGTATTCCTGAGCATCGTCATGGACGGTGGCCTTGTGTGTCAGTGCCTCGGCCCAGGCCAGGGCGGCCTGCTCACGAGGAGAGAACAACGGGGAAGTGCGCCACTCAGGAAGCTGCTCAAGGCGTGCCTGTTCCTCTCCCAAGTGTCGTGCTTCTGCCTGATGAAGTTGAATGCAGTAGGCGCAGTGGTTGATCTGGGAGACGCGGAGCTCGACCAGTGCCCGCAGGTTGGGAGCAATGGAAGTTTGGGCCAGGTCACGGGTCAATTGTCGGAAGCGGGAGGTCAGTTCTGGTTCGATTTGGGAGTAATCAATTCTCATGGGCTGGTTATAGTGTGCCGGTTTCCAACTGCTCCAGGTAGATGAAGTCGGGGGCTTTCACGCCTGCTTCAGCACGGATTTGCGTAAGCTGGGGGGATTCAAAGAATGTCCTCGCATCGGCGATGCATGTCCATGCTGAGAAGTGCACGATTTTGTTTGGATCATCGTGGTAGCTGAGGATCTGATAGGAGCGCTCGCCGGCTGCTTTGCGAATGCCTGCGGCGCGATCAAAGATGCTTTTCCATGCCGTGTAGTCGGCGACTTCGTGGATGATGAGAACGTGCTGCACTGGTGGGGTGGGTTGGTGTGAGTGCACAGTTAAAGAGTTATTGATTCTTGTGGAAATGCTATCAATGCATCGGATTGATGTTCTGAAAGCATGAATCGTCCCTCCGTCCATGAGCTTGAGTGCTTCGTTGCTGTTGCCGAGGCACTGAGCTTTTCCAAGGCTGCTGCAAAGCTTAACCTTTCCCAGCCAGCCTTGTCCCGGCAGATTCAGGGGCTGGAGTCCAAACTGGGTGCACGCCTGCTGGAGCGACATACGCGGGCTGTTTCATTAACGCATGCAGGCAGGTTGTACCTGGATGATGCGAAGCAACTGCTGACCCAGCTCGACCGGGGAACGGAAGTCATGCGCCGCGTGGGGGCCGGGGAGCCACAACGACTGCGACTCGCCTTTGTGGGGGCGCTGCTGGATGATGGACTGGTGCGACTGCTGCAAAAATTTCGTGCCAAGCGTCCTGATTGTCAGATTCACATGGTTGACATGGCCCCGGCAGAACAATTGGCGGCTTTGGTGGCGGGAGAGATCGATGGGGCGTTCATCGGTGCGGCCCCTGCCAGAGTTTCCAGGCAAATCGAGACCTTGGTCTGGAAGCGAGAGCTGCTGCAGGTGGTGCTGCCGGAGCAGCATGCACTGGCCAAAGATGCATCAGTGAAACTCGCCCAACTCAAGGCGGAAAGCTGGGTGATGGTTTCCGCCAAGGCCGCGCCGGGTTTTCGAGAGCATGTGAATGTGCTATGCAGGCAGGCGAAATTTCAGCCGAAGGTGGTGCAGGAGTCAGATCGTGTGGGGGCTGTGCTGACAATGGTGGCGGCAGGGCAGGGGATCAGTGTCCTGCCGGAGTCCCTGTCACGCTGGCTCGGGGTTGGAGTGGTCTTTAAAAACATGCATGATTCGAAAGCGATGCTGACGCATGCCTTTGCGTTCAGACGAAGTGATCCCGGACCTGAATTGCAGGAGTTTGCCCGCATGGTGGGGGATTGGGGAAGCTAAAACGAGTTTTATCATGTCATGTTCAGTCATTAGGCTGCACCTAATGGGGGTCGTGAAAGCGGGTTGCGTGCGCGGCATTTCGCGTTCTCTTCCAACACCCCCCAACCCAACACCATGTCCATTCGTCCTCCCGCCGAAGCCTACGAGAAAGTTCCGACTGTCATTTTCCCAGACTCCGCCAAGGCGGCCAAGACGCTGGCACAGGAAGTGAAGCAGTTGATCGAGACCAAGAACAAGGCGGGTCAGCCTGCGGTTCTGGGCATGGCGACGGGCTCGACACCGGTGCCGTTTTATCGTGAACTGATCCGTCTTCACAAAGAGGAAGGGCTGAGCTTCAAAAACGTCATCACCTTCAATCTCGACGAATATTACGGTCTCAGCTCCGACCATCCTGAGAGCTATTCCATGTTCATGGCGGAGCAGTTGTTTGACCACATCGACATCCCGAAGGCGAACATCAATCTTCCCAGCGGCACGGTGCCGGGAGACCAGGTTTTCAACCACTGCCGCCAGTATGAAGAAAAGATTCAGGCCTCCGGAGGCATTGATCTGCAGATTCTTGGCATCGGTCGAACGGGCCACATCGGCTTCAACGAGCCCGGCTCCAGCCGTGACTCGATGACGCGCCGCATCACGCTGGACCGCGTGACGCGCCAGGATGCTGCAAGCGACTTCCGTGGGGAGCAGAACGTGCCGCACTTTGCGATCACCATGGGGGTGGGTACGATTTTGCGGGCGAAAAAGCTGGTGCTGATGGCCTGGGGAGAAAACAAGGCGGTCATGGTGGCCAAGGCCGTCGAAGGTCCGATGACGGAAGCGATTTCGGCCTCCTTCCTGCAGGATCACCCAGATGCGCGGTTCTTCATTGATCACGGTGCATCACGTGAACTCACCCGTATCAAGCTGCCCTGGCTCGTCGGCCCGGCATCCTGGACGCCGAGGGAAACCCGTCGTGCGATGGTGTGGCAGGCCTTCAAGATCAATCGCCCGATTTTGAAGCTGGTGGACGAGCATTACAACGAGAACGGCCTTTCCGATCTGCTTTCCGAACAGGGGCCGGCTTATCAGCTCAACATCCGCATCTTCAATCAGCTTCAGCATACCATCACCGGCTGGCCCGGCGGCAAGCCCGATGAGGACGACACCTACCGGCCTGAGCGTGCGCGGCCCTATCCAAAGCGCTGCCTGGTCTTCAGTCCGGAGCCGCAGGATGCCATCACCGGGATGGGAGGCACCATTGATCGTATGGTTGAACAGGGGCATGACGTGCGCCTGATCGCCCTCACTTCCGGGAGCCTGCGGGTGCCAGACAGCGAGGCGGATAAATTTGCGGAGACGCTGCTTGAACTGGCCTCCAATGCGTCCAATCCAGCCACATGGGCGGCTCAGGTGGCCTATGCGCGGGAGGCATTGGGCCTGCTGGAAGCCAAGGGTGAGTTCGGCGAGGATCCGCCGCTGCTACGCCAGCTCAAGGGGCTCATTCTGCGCGGCGAATTGCGTGATGCGGCCCACACCGTGGGGCTGGCCAACGACCGCGTGACCTTTGTGGACCTGCCCTTTTATGAACAGGGCCGCTACCGGCGCTTCAACAGCACGGAGGAGGACCACAAGACACTGGTGCGCTTGCTGCAGGAGCACAAGCCGCACCAAATCTACGTGACAGGTGACGCTGCTGATCCATCGAGTGTGGCGGGCATTTGTTTCCGCCTGCTGGTGGCTGCTTTGCAGTCGTGCGCGGGGGAGGAGTTCGCGGGTTCCTGCAGCGTGTGGCTGTATCGTGGCAAAGAGCGTCCGCTGGAGCCGCATGAGATCGACATGGCGATTCCGATGAGTCCGCTGCAGATTGAGAGAAAGGCCAACGCCCTGTCCCGCTACGGTGCCCTGTCCTCGCTGGAAAAAGAGGCACCGGAGACCAACCGTGAAAATGCGCGGCTCTACGATGCGCTGGGCTTGGCCGAGTATGAGGCCATTGAGACGTTCCAGCGCTGGCGCCGGGTGTAGGCCCTGATCAACCGGCTACCGCGAGCCTGGCATCGCGGTAGCTGCATTTGCCCAGCCGCCGAAGCTCATCGCAGTGGGCTTCGATGCGCATGCTTTTCATGCTGGGCTGGAATCCGAGCCGGCGTGTGATGCAGTCATGGAGCAGCGCGGTGTGATCGTCCTCAAACTCCACCACTCGATCGCAGTCGAGGCAGATCAGATGGTTGTGCTGGGGTTTGTCGAGGAAATTGGGATCGTAATAGGTCTGGTCGCGGCCCAGATCGACTTCGCGGAGCAGGCCGCATTCTACCAGCAAGGTCAGGGTGCGGTAAACGGTGGCCCGGGAAACGGTGCTGTCGAGTTTGCGCGCCTTCTCCAGCAGTTCCTCTGCTTTAAAGTGGTCATCGGTGGCAAAGGCAGCCTCCACGATGACATCCCGCTGCTTGGTACGGCGCAGTCCTTGGCTGGCCAGATGTTTTTCCAAGCGTTGAGTGATGCGTTCGTCCATGTGGCAGAGAGGTTAGCCATGGCTGAGGATCGCGCAAGGCAGGGCTTTTTTTGAAGAAGAAGACCAAGAGGTGAATCATTTAGGGTCAAAACGCGCTGCAGAGACGCGTTCACCGCTTCTTGGAGTGATGATAATACGTTGAAAATCAAAGGTGGGAATAATTTTTCAGAGTGCGCAATGCTCTTCAAAGAGGCGGCGGAGCACTTCAAGAATAGTGGGTATTGTGTTCAAATTAATTTAAAATAATTATGGATTTTATTGTTAATATTGATAAAATTCCCCGGACTGCCTGATTCCAAGCATGCCTTTACCATTTTCATTCTCTACCCAACGCCAAAGCTCTGAGGCCGAAAGTCCCGCAGAAGCCATTGCCATGGCTATTGCTGAGAAGGTGATGAATCATGCGCCGGGGCTTGTGAGCACCGAGCCCTTGCAGGGACCTCAAGGAAGCATCTTCGCTGCTCCTGCCTTGGAAGCGCCACGCACCATGTCCCATTTCGGACCTCAGGGCGCAGTGAATTCAGCGGGTCTGCCATTCGCCTCCAGGCAGGACCCCGTCCGGGCTGCTGACCTGCAATTGACAGCTGCCGTACCTCCTCCCACGGCTCAGCACCCAGTCACACCGGCATCTGTACCAGCACAAGATCTGCCGGCCCAGATCGAACAACTGCGCAATGACATCTTCGGCATCGCCATGAACACAAGCGCCTTGAATGACCGGCTGGACCGAATGGAGCAGCGGCTTCCTCAGGCAGGGCAGTCGGCGCAGGCTGGTATCGCCGCATTGCGTGGCGAAATCGAAACCTGGCTGGAAAACCATCTCAATGCAGCCGTCGAGCACTGCATGAATCAGATCATCAACCGCACTCAATCTGCTGCGAACCGTCCCGTCAACTGATCGCCCTCTCCCCAATATTCGATCTCATCCTTTATGAACTCCCTGAGACTTCGCATTCTGTTTCCTCTGTGGCTATTCGGCTTTTTGCCGGCCATCGGAGCCACCCGCATGATGGGGCAGCCGCTTGAATGGTTCTTCGGCATCACAGGTGTCCTTCTCGGCGGAGGTGTGTTCCTTGCCTCCTACCTGATTTCCGGCTGGCTGCTGAAACCCACGACTGCGGTGATGAAAGGCACCACGGCGGTGCTGCGCGGAGTTCCCCCCGATGCCCAGTCGGCCGAATGGCTGCCCGCAGACTTCTGGAAGCTGCGCTGTGACATCAACATGATCTTTGCCAAGCAGCGCCAGGCGCTGAACGCCGCCGAGCAGCATGCCTGCCAGACAGCACAGCGTCTGCTCAATGCAGAACGCCTGCTGCGTGAGGCATTCACGGCCCTGCAGGGGCTGTTTGCCGCCAGTGACGAAGGCGTGCTCGTGGTGGATGCCCAGGGCTCCGTCATCGCCTCGAACGCCCGGCTGGATGATTTCCTCGGCAAGCCGGTGGAAGAAGTGGCCGGACGTGAGTCCACTCGCGTCCTCAAGGCACTGATTGAGCGCTTCGAAGAGAAAGCGGTGATCACCGCCTGGATCGAAAAAACATCCGCCAATCTCGAAGGGCAGAGTGAAACGCCGCCGCTCGTCTCCACTGACAATCGTGTTTTCTCGCTGCGCTCCAGCCCGATGCGCACGGACGCCGGTGAGGTGATCGGACGGATCTGGATCGTCAAGGACCGCTCCGAAATGCGGGTGCTGGAAAACCAGCTGCGCGAATCGCAGAAGATGGGCACCATCGGCCAGCTGGCAGGCGGCATCGCTCATGACTTCAACAACCTGCTCACGGCCATCCGTGGCAATCTCACGCTGGCCGAGCTGACCCCGGCTTCCAACCAGGCCGGAGTGCGTGACAAGCTGCAAAACGCCAACCACGCCACCACCCGTGCGGCGGAACTCGTCAAATCCCTGCTCGGCTACTCACGCCGCAGCACCGGTGTCGCCGTGCGCAAGTCCACCAACCTCAAGCGTCTTTTGGCCGATGTGCAGAACCTCCTCAAACACAGCGTCGATCCGCGTGTCACCATCCAGATGCGGGGAGGCATGGACGCCTCCTACGCAACCGGGGACGCCACGCAGATCGAGCAGGTCATGCTCAATCTCTGCCTCAACGCCCGCGATGCCCTGCCTGCGGACAAAGGGGTGATCGAAATCGCCGTTGAAAACGTGACCCACCGCATGCCGTCGAAAGCAGACGAGAGCAATGAGTCGGCGGACTTCGTCATGCTCGTGGTGCGTGACAACGGCCACGGCATCTCTGAAGAGCACCGCCATCGCATCTTTGAACCCTTTTTCACGACGAAGGCCGGCAGCAAGGGAACGGGCCTCGGCCTTTCCACGGCGCAGGACATCGTGCGTGAGCACGGAGGCTGGATCGAGTTCGACAGCGAAGTGGGCCGCGGCAGCGAATTCCGCGTGTTCCTGCCACGTCTGCTCAATCCAGAACAGACCGAGGAAGAGGCTCCCATCCAGAATGGGCCGGCGATCACGGCTCCTGTGGGCGGTCAGACCACGATTCTGGTGGTGGATGACGAGGCCCCGGTGCGTTCCATTGCCATGAACATGCTCGGATTCCTCGGCTACCGCACGCTTGAGGCCTGTGACGGCCAGCAGGCGCTCGATATTCTCCTGCGCACCCAGGAGAAGGTGGACGCCGTCCTGCTCGACATTTACATGCCCAAGCTTTCTGGTCGCGACACCTTCAAGGAATTGCGCGCTGTGGGCAACGACGTGCCGGTCGTGGTTTGCAGTGGTTTTGTTATCGATCCTGATGAGTTTACCATTCTCAGCCAGGGGAGAACACCGCCGGTGGACATCATGCTCAAGCCCTACTCTCTGGACGGGCTGAGCAAGGCGCTGGCCAAAGCCGTGCAGAAACCGCAGGGGGAGGCCCCTGCTTATGAGCTCACCGCAAGCCGGGCGCCCCAGCAGCCTGCGGTGCTCGTTTCTTGAGGACGGCGGGATCTGAGCTGGAGAAACCGCCCGCTGACGGCCATCTTTCCCCTTTTCGATTGCCGCAAAGGCGCTACCATCCGCGCCCCATGATTAAAGTCGGCCTCGTCTCTCTCGGTTGCGCGAAGAATCTCATCGACTCGGAAATCATGATCGGCCACCTCCAGCAGGCGGGCATGGTCATGACGCCTGAGCCGGATCTCGCGGATGTACTCATCGTGAACACATGCTCGTTCATCGACATGGCCAAGAAGGAAAGTGTCGGGGCCGTGCATGACGCCGTGGATCAAAGGGCGGGCTCGAAAAAGCGTGCGCGGCAGAAGATCATCGTGGCGGGCTGCCTCTCGCAGCGTTTCTCGACGGAGCTTCCAGGACTCATGCCCGAGGTGGATGCCTTCATCGGACTGGATCAGATCACGCAGGTGGCGCCCATCATCCAAAAGCTCGTCGGGACCAAGGAGCACGAGCAGGAAAATCTGGTGACCCGTCAGCCGCAGTACATTCCGGATTACGACACGCCTCGCTTCCGCCTCACGCCGCAGCACATGGCTTACATCAAGATCGCCGAAGGCTGCAATCATCCCTGCTCCTTCTGCATCATCCCGCGCATCCGTGGCCGCCACCGCAGCCGCACGCAGGAAAGCATCGTCAAAGAGGCGCAGCAGCTCATCGCCAGCGGCGTGAAGGAGATCAACCTCATCTCCCAGGACACCACCTACTTCGGCATGGACAAGTGGACGGAAGAGCGCCCGAAGCCGCGCAGTGGTGTGGATTCCACCAAGGGCGAATCCCTTTCCTCTCTCATCCGCGAGCTCAACAAGATCGAAGGAGATTTCTGGATCCGCCTTCTCTACACGCATCCTGCGCATTGGAGCGACGACCTGATCCAGGCCATCGCCGAGAGCACCAAGGTGGCGCGTTACATCGACATGCCGCTGCAGCACATCAGCGACCGCATGCTGGGCCTTATGAAGCGTGAGACAGATGGCGCGTACATCCGCGATCTGATCAAACGCATCCGCGCCGGCATTCCCGGCATCGCCATTCGCACGACATTCATCGTGGGCTTCCCTGGTGAAACCGAGGCCGATTTCAACGAACTGCTGCAATTCATCCAGGACACCAAGTTTGAGCGTGCCGGCGTCTTCAACTACTCCCGCGAGGAAGACACCCGTGCGGCGAAGATGGAGGACCAAATCCATCACATGACCCGCAAGGCCCGCTGGAACGAAGCCATGCGCGCCATCCAGCGCAGCATCGAAGGTTTCAATACGACGCAGGTGGGTCGCAAGATGCGTGTGCTTGTTGAGGAGCCCGGCGTCGCCCGCAGTGAAATGGACGCGCCTGATATCGACACCACCGTTTTTGTGAACAAGAAGCTCCCGGTTGGCAGCTTTGCGGACATCACGGTCAAGGAATGGCGTGGGTATGATCTAGTTGCGGCGTGACCGGCAGGTGACGAATTCGTGCTACTTTGAGGCAGATTCCTGCGATGACGCAGGGGGCTTCATGCTCCGCTCTTTCCGATCTGGCAAATGTGCGCGGGTGGTGCGCATGCGCTCCACCATGGGGGCGGTGATGACTCCCTCCTTCGACAACTTGTAGTCCAGCCAGATGGCTTTCGTTTCATCAGAAACATCGAGCCGGTGATCTGACAGATACCTGGCAATAAACTTGGCGTCCTTCAAATCGCCTTGAGCTTCGATGCGAAGTTGGGCGCGTTGTTTTCGCTCTTCGTCCGTGGCTTCGCGCTCACGCAGGCCAAGATAGGTGAAGGCTCCGAGCAGGTCACCGTTCTTCTTGTCCTCATGGCAGCGGCGGCAACTCTCCTGCATGCGGATGGCTCCCAAGGCTCGGAACACCTCGCCCTCTTGTCTCACCACCATTGCATGTCCCGTCTGCAAAAGGCCCAGTGCCTTGCTTTCAAATTCATCGAGACCTCGCGCACCTATGACGGGTCCGTCTCCGAATTTTTTGCGTTCAGGTTCGCTGAGGCGGCTCACATACAGCTTTCCAGCGTGAAGAAAGGCTTCGTCACGCTGCTTGAAGGCTTCCAGGGGTTTCATCCGCTGGACCGAAGCCCAGCAGTCGTACTTTTCAGAGTATAGTTCGAGGCTGCTCAGATGATAGACTTCAGGGGTGTCAAGCAAGCCCACCAGATCGACCAAAGGCGCCTCGTATTTGCCGTCATCGTCGGTCCATGACGCGCCAAAACCGGCTGGTGTCATCCAGTCGCCATGAATAAACCTCATGGTTCGAAAACGACCAAAACCTGGCGATCCCAGCATGCCATTCACCTGCCGTTCGTGGTGGAACAGCACAGGGTTCATCGGATCGTCAATGATCCGAATGCCCTGGTCTTCGATCACGGCCGCCTCGGGGACACCCGCCTGGAGGGTGGAACCGACCAAACTCAACATTCCTGCAAGCATGGAAACGCGAAACATGGCTGGCGCGATCATGCGCCAAGGCTATCAAGCCGGGAGACTGAAGTCGATTGCAAAATGCCTCAGGCCTTCGTGCTCTCATTCTGCCGCCTTGGGCCGGAACCTTTCGGCGACGCGCTCCACACCGCCGCGGGGTCCGTTCACCGGCTTGAAGGCGCCTGCTTCCCAGGTTGTTTTTTCCGGGTAGGGATAGAGCGGCATGTTCAGTTCGGTTTTGCCATCGACGATGCGTTGCGCATTGAGGGCGTGAGGAGCTTCGCCTTTTTCGCGCCAGTTCATGACGAGGCCGAGCATGTCGGGCAGTTTGTTGATGCCGGGGCCGGGACCATGGCTCATGCCGGGAACGATGTAGAATTTGCAAAATGACGCGACCTTTTCCAGGGAGCCGAAGTGCTCGATGACGCGCTCGTAGTAGTCGAGCGTGGCGTGATAGGGCACGCAGGAGTCGGCGGAGCCGGAGATCATGATGAGTTTGCCGCCGCGTTTTTCGAAGGCGCTGAGGTCTGCGTTTTCGGCGTTGAGATAAGGGCCCAGCGCTGCGGTGTAAGTGTCGATGTCCTTGCCGAAATCGACGCTTTGGAGGTCCTTGTCCTTACCGAAGACCCACTGGAAAAGATAGAGATGACCGTGGGCGATTTTGAAGGAACTGCCGAAGGGAATGCCGTCGAAGATGCGTTCGCCGGTGACGGCGTGCTTCGGGCCGTCGAAGAGTTTTAGGAGGGCTTCGGCGTGTTTGTCGGTCAATGATGGATCTTTCTTTCGTGCCAGCGCGATGACCTCTTCGATGCCTTTTCCGGTGCAGCGGGGGTCGGAGACCAGCTTGCCGGCGGTTTGCGGGATTTCTCGTGAGGCCATGTATTCGTTGCCGGCGGCGATCACGTTTTCCTCTTGTGAACTGGTGAACGGGCATTGGTGGAAAATTTGCTCGTTCCACAGAAAATAAGCATGCAGCGGAGTGCGGCAGTGGGCGGGGACATTGGCCACGATGCCGTCGTAATCCTCGGGATAGCGCTGGGCTTCCTGAAGCGCCTGCTGGCCTCCGGTGGAACCGCCATTGAAGTAGGAGTATTCGGGGGAAGTCCCGTAATAGGCGGTGATGACCTGCTTGGCGCAGACGGTCATGAAGTGAGTGGCGCGATAGCCGAAATCCTTCCAGACATCCGGTTTGCCGATGCCGGAATCCGAGTTCGGAGAGGTGCCCATGTCGGTGGTGGCCACGGCATAGCCACGAGCCATGGGGCCGGCGAGGCTCCCTGAATTGATGCGACCGGCTGCGCCACCGTTGCCAAGGCCGATGAAGCGGTTGTTCCATGCTGATGGTTCCGGCAGCCAGATTTCCACGTTGATGTTGGAGTCTTTGGACGGGCTGAGGATGAGCTTCACCACTGTGTGTGGCGGCAATTTTTTGTCGGCAGCGGCACTGATTTCCTCCGCGGCCACTATTTTACCCGCGTCGATTTGAAGCTGGTTGATTGCCGCCAGTTGCTTCGGAGGAGCCGCGCGTATGGCAATCGCGGCGGCTGCTCCGAGGAGGAGGGATCTGCAAAGATGACGGAGGATTCCTACGGTGTGAAGTTTCATGGCTCAGTCGCTGAAGGATCTGTTCGGGTTGGAACGGATGCGTTGCGGTCATGAGCCTGCCGAATGATGCCGTCGCATGCAACGGATGAATGAGCCGGCATGGTGAACGCCGCTCCGAAGGCTCAGCGTCTTTTCGAGTTTCGTTTCCGCGCTTTGGCTTGTGCACGGAGTGCCTCATTGATTTCTTCGGGTGTCATGACGATCGCATGGCGGACGGTGACTTCCTCCAATTTCGCGACATTGGCCGACGGGGTGGCAGTGGATGCGACGGCAGGCTGGGGCGCCGGTGGCTCGGCCTGGGCAGGTTGAGTCTGTGGCGGAGCGGGAAGGGTGGCGACCTCTTTCGGAGGGAGTGGAGAAGACTGGGCGACTTCCGGCGTCGCGAGGATGGCGCGGCGGATGACGGGTTCTGGCTCGGTTGCGGGCATGCTGGCCGCGGTTTTTTCGGCCACGATCAACGGAGTTTCTGGCAGGCTGGTCGTCGCCTTCTTTTCGGTAGAAGGAGGCGGCGTACTGAGGGCCGATGTGAAGTCTGCAGTTTCAGGAGGAGCCGCCGGCATCGGGCTTGAGAGGGGCTCTTCCTGCAAAGCGGGTGCCGTCACTTCTGCCACCAAGGGAGGCGACAAGGGCTGGGCCCGGGGTTCGATCTCCCGTGCGGGGGGCTTATGAATGATGGGCTGCGGCATCGGCTGCGCGGGTGGATTGACTGCGGGGGCTGGAGCGGTCTCTGCAATCTCCTTCCGCAAGGGGGCTGCTTCGTGTGGCAGTGATTTTGGAGCCTCCGCGAGGATCCCGGAGCTGGCTTCGGGCATGTCGCCGAAGATCATCCAAGCCAGAGCCCCGAGGAGGGCGGCGGTGGCTGCGAGGGCGAGCCAGGGAAAGGCAAACCGGGGAGGGGCGGAACGATGGAGGTCGAGTGATTGGAGATCGGCGCTGACCGGCGCGAGGAGCAGAGTTTTTCGTGCGTGTTCCATGGAGGGCTCCTCCGGGGCCCGGTCTTCCTCAAAATCAGAGATGAAGCCTGCGCTTTCCATTTCCTGCGAGGCCAGCGGATCCTCGATTGAGTCCATTTCCGCGCTGGCTGCCGTGAGGAGATAGGAAAGCCTTTCGGTGAATTCGGGCGGGCAGGGTACGGGGGCGCCGCACAGGACCTGCTGCAGGCATTCATGCAGGTAGCCTGCCGCCAGTTCAGGCATGCTGGTGGGAACGCCGGTAATCTGGCTCATCTGACCGACTCCGGTGATGAGATAGATCGCCAGGCAGATGAAGGAGCGATTGCACTCCTCACGGGCGGCGCTCCCGGTCGTTTCTTCATGGGGGAGGCGGCCCCATGGGCTCAGATCGATCAGGCGCGGTTTGCACAGGCTGCGCATCGTTTTGTGAAGACGGAGCTTCACCACAAATTTGGGCCAGGCATCCAGCCGCTTTTGATGCAGACGCTCCAGGTCACGAGGCAGGACGGGGCCGTCATAGCCGACACAGAGCTGAATGTTTGCCGGGTCGAGATCCACCCGCTGCATGCCGGTTTCAGCCGCCTGTTCCACGCCGGCATGGATCTGCCTCAGCAGAGTGACCACCTCTCCCGGATTGAGAGTGCCGCGTTTCGCCATGAGGGCGCTGAGGGCCATGCCAGGTTCACGCGCCTCGGAAAGGAAGGCCCAATCTGGGCCATTCCACAGACTCATCAGGTGCAGGATGTTGACCTGCTTCGCCGGATCCTGCCGCCATACCTGCGGGGGAAAAGTCGTGAAGCCGGACTGCCGGATGATGCGTTCAGGAGGCAGAAGATGCAGCGTGACCGGCATTTCAGCGGATGCATTGACTGCTGAAATGGCAAATGGATGGCAGCCGGAAAGTTCCGGATTTTGGATGCGGAAGCTTGTTCCAAACAGAGTCTCCAGCGGGATGTCTCCCAGCAGCAGGGTCTGCAGATGGGAAATGGGCAGGGTGGAAGGTTCGGCCACCAGAAGCATCTTGGGATTCCGTGCCTGAACCAAAGTCACGTACGAGCACATTGCCTCGCGCACTTCATCACGCAGAGACTTTCTTGAAATCGAATCAACGGCCGGGCTGGTCAGGGCTGATTTGATCAAGAAACGAAGATTGGCCGGCAGTTCAGCGATCACGGCGAAGTCGTCCGGATTCCCGCCCGAATAGGCCTGGCCTGTCATCAGCAAAAACAGCAGGCAGCAGGCTTCCCGGACGAGACGAGAGCTGTGCTGCCCGAAGGCTTCGGACCTTGGCTGCGAGAGCCCATAGTCAAACAAACGGAGCTGCAAATATTCCTCCTCCAGGGATGAAACGAGCACGTGTTCCAGGCTCACCGTTGAAAGCAGCTGGCCTTGTTCCTCGGCTCTGCCCAGATCCTGAAGAAGCTGATGCACCAAGGCAAGCGACGTCACGGTGGGAACGGCTCCGCGCCTCTGCACATACTGCTGGACGAACTCCCCGTCATTGAGGTGGGTGACGTAGTAGGCGAGGCCATCATCCACGCCGACTTCAAGAATGGTCATGAAAGAGTGGCCGCGCAGCACTGTCGCTCCTCGCAGCAGTTCGCAGGTTCGGAACTGGAGGTCTTTATCGACGAGTTCTGGAGTCGCCACCCTGGGCTCCGAAGTTAATTTGGGCTCGTAAAAGCGATGGAGGTACTTGGACTGAACACGGGCTTTTCGAAGATGCTGCCGACCACGTGGCGGGGATTTTTGACGGCCAAGCCGGGAAGGGCCCCACTTTTGGCGTGACTGCCGGCTCATCGGCTTGACCCAGCGCCTTATGGGTGCGGGAAGCTCTTGAGGTGGAGACGGTGCCGCTTTCCCCGTGCAAATGTGGAGTTCCACCAAACGGCTGTTTCGCTGATCGAACGCCAGCATGACTACTTCGTCCTGAGCACGCGGCAGTTTGATTGGCGAGCCATTGCGCTGGCTTGCCAAGGAGAGGGATCCAAAGAGTTGAGGCCCTTCAAACATAATTCAGACGGGGGAATATGGAAAGTTTGGCAAACTGTCTGTGAGGTGAATCATATTCTTGAATATGATCATTGAGACTCAAATATGCAATGGAAATTATATATTGTAGGGATGGATTTGGAAAACACAGTTTGAGCAGCTAATGTTGTTATCGAATAAAGAGCTGGGTTCCTCCTGAATCACTGGCGCTCAGCAATCAATATGGCTGGGCACTTGCTCTCCGGGCTGCCCTTGGCCATACGTGTTTCTATGACACGCAGCATCCTTGCCATCGGCGCGCATTATGACGACTGTCCTTTCGGGATCCCTGGGACGCTCTTACGGGCGGTGCAAAAACATCAGCGCGTGGTGATTTTGAGCCTGATCGGTGATTACACCAACTGGCCGCCCGTCAAAGGGCGTGAGCAGGGTCTGCTGGAGCTGTCAAAACAACTGGCTGCCGAGCGCGGCATCGAAATGCGTTTTCTGCCGTTCAAGAGTCTTGGCTTTGAGCCGACCCTGGAAACCAAGCGTGCTGTGGCGGAAGTGGTGGCTGAGGTGAAGCCTGACACGGCCTTCATGCTCTGGCCGCGCGACCGCCACCCCGACCACGAAGCCGCCAGCGCCATCTGCCATGCCGCCTTGTACCAGCCTGCACGCCTGCTAGGGCGTGAGGAGGTCAAGACGCCTTCGCGTGTCTATTGGTATGACAACGGTCCCGGGCATACGATTGGCTTCGAGCCGGACACCTATGTCGATGTTTCCTCTGAATGGCCCGCTGCGAGCGAGTGGCTGGGCCGCCTGATGGCCTACGTGCGAAAAGAGAACTATGACCCGACCAAAATGGATGCAGCCATGGAGACGAAAAGCGTGCTTTCCCGATATCGAGGCCTGGCCTGCGGTGCCAAGTATGCCGAGGCTTTTAAAAGCGTGCGGCCGGTGGTGAATGCAGAGTTCTAGAGCGCCCGCAACCATTCTCAGAATGGTACCCCCGGTAGGATTCGAACCTACGACAAATTGATTAAGAGTCAACTGCTCTACCAACTGAGCTACGGAGGCATGTTTGAAACCAAACAGCGTTGGAAGGGAGGGAGTTTTAATCGTGTCTGGGCTTCGCGCAAGTTTGTTTTGCCCTCAGCCGGAAACTTTTCGAGATTCAAGGCGGCGGTGAACTCCAGAGCTCATGGAATTTGGGTCTTTCTTTGGGAGGAGCAGCCGCCACTCCGGCACCCCCGACGGTGAAATTATCTCCGTGTAGGGTATCCCGTCCTGAGTTTAATTCTGGGCATGCAGCTTTTCCGTTACTTCACATTCCTCGGGATGCTTGGTGCGCTTGTGTCCGCTGGTGCGGCTGAGGTGCCGCTCCGCATCTCTCTGGCGGGCGAGGCCGGGCCATACACGCTCAAGAGGTGGAAGAATGACTGGCCGGGCTGTGAATTTGAAGGGGGCGTCGCGCCGGGTCGTGTCTCTGTCGTGGAGAGCGATGCGTTGAAGTGGCTGCGCGTGAACTTTGCCGTTGGGAAGATCGGTCCCGAAGAAGGCGGTGCGGGATGGCGCATGCCGATAGGCAAAAATGAGGCGGCGGAGCTGAGCTATGTGCTGCGCTTCAGTGAGAATTTCGATTTCGTCAAAGGCGGCAAACTGCCCGGACTATGCGGAGGGCCGGACAATGTCAGTGGTGGCCGCCGGGCCACTGGGACGAACGGCTTCTCAGCTCGACTGATGTGGCGCAGAGAAGGACGCGGGGAGGCCTATGTGTACCACAAGAACCAAAAGGGTGACTATGGAGACAGCTTTGCCTTTCCTGCTGATTTCCATTTTCCCACGGAGACGCCCATCCAGGTGAGGATCTCTGTGACCATGAACACCGTGGGCAAACGGGACGGATCGCTGCGGGTGTGGATTGATGAAAAGATCATGGTGGAGCGCACCGACATGGAATGGCGGACGGTGGACAGCTTTGGCGTGGACGGTTTCTATTTTGAAACCTTTCATGGAGGCGGTGATGCCTCATGGGCGCCGACGCGCAAGTGCTGGGCGGAGTTTGCAGAGATGGAGATCAGGCGCCCAAGGGTGTCAGTTTCATCTCCAAAATAAGGCCGCCCTGAACCGTGAGGGCGGCAAAGCTTTCGAGCGAAAATCAGGCCGGGAAAGAATTACGTGGCGGATGAGCGAGTCATCCGCCACGTGCCAATGGCCAGGGAAATCAGAAGAGGTGGAGCCCTGTGGAACTGGAGACATTCAAAGGCGCCACGCGAGCGTTCACACGGGCATTGGCTCCAGTGCTCCGGGAGTAATGACTGGGGTGATGATAAGGCGGGCGATTGTGGCCGTGGTACCTGTTGTTGTAGTATCCGTTCGGGTAATTTCCGTTGTGATAATGGCCGTATGAAGGGCCTGCACCCACGTAGCCAGCGCCACCGACGGAGCAGCTGGACAATGTAGCGACAAACAGACCAAGACCGATCAACTGAAGAATTGTTTTCATGGGAATAGAGGCTTTCTATCCCATAAATCGGCTGAATCCGCTCCGCGGTTGTATGGGCCCACTTATTTGGACTGGATCAACTGAACGGCATCGGCCCCGACGATGCCGTCTGTGTTTTTATTGCTGATGGTGATGACGGCAGGTTTCTCCGAAGTGAAGGCAAAAACACCAAGGCTGACAAACAGCTGATCGATGGGCGGAACCTTGCGTTGATTCACGAGAACCGTCTGCGTGCCCTCAGCACCTTGAATGGTCACGGGCACATTGCTGGCGCGGTTGGGTGCGGCTGCATAGGACACGCGAACTTCGTATTTGCCTGAGGTCGGAATTTTCATCCGATAGATGACGCTCTTGGAGCCTTTGTCGGCGTTTGCGTCATGGATGCTGGAGCCGTCCACGGGGCTGCCATACGAGCTGCCCGTCCAGTGCCCGGTTTGCTCGGCTTCCTGCTCGCTCATGACAATGCCTGGCAGTTTGGCGGAGCGCACCATGTGGGCGAGCGCGGCGAGTTCGAGCACGGCTTTTTGTTCGAGCAGTTTTTTCTGCAAGGCTGACACGGCGATGTTTTGCACCGGGCACTTCGATTGGATGGCCATCACAGCGGCAAGGCCGGAAGCATGGCCCAGTGCCATGTACACCGGCTCCATGCGCAGGGAGCAGCAGGCGATGTGACTGGCGGAGAGGCAGACGGGGACGAGCAGGTTTTCGCACTCGGCGCGTTTCGGTGTCACGCTGCGGTAGGGGATCTGGTAAGGAAGCGCCGGGGTGTCTTGAAAGCTGCCTTCATCACGCACGGTGCCGTCTTCGGCGAGGATGCGTTGGACGATGTGGCAGTCGATGAGGAACGAACCCATGCCGACGGAGTCGTCTTTGAAGATGTCGGTCTGCAGATCTTTCTGGACCATGACGTATTCGCCGATCATGCGGCGGCCTTCGCGCACATACAGAGCGTAGGGCCAGTGGGCGTTGTCGGCGAACTCGTCGTTGCACAAGCCCCAGGAATTCGTCTGTTCGCGCAGGCTTTGCGGCACGCGTTCATCATGACCGAGGAACCAAAGCATGCCCTGGATGAAGTCGGTGTGATCCTGCCAGATGCGTGCGCGTGTGGCTGCATCGCCATCGGGGTAGTCGAAGTTTGCACCGGGATAGTCCGTGGAAAAAAGGCCCTGGGCATTGAGGTCATATTTGCCGTTGGCGATATTGCCAAGATGGAAAAAGCGGCCGAAGCGAATGCCCGGGAAGGCCTGGATCAGGCGGAGCAGCAGTTCGTATTTGGTGGCGTCGTAGTTTGCGGGCTTGGGGAAGGGGACGAAGATGTCTTTGCGCTGAGTGACGCAGATGCGGAAGTTGTAGCTCTGGGTGAGTTTGTTTGCGCTGCCGGGGGCAAGCTTGGGATCAGGGAAGACGCCGAAGATGGGTTTGCCCTGGGCATCCACTCCGGAAATGCTCGTCGGAGTTCCATGGATGTAGCTCGGTCCTTTGCCGCCGATGCTTGGGCAATCGCTCTCCATCACTTCGACGGTGCGAGGACGGATGGGCATGGGGTGGTAGCCGGCGAGCGGTTCGTCATACTGCGCGGTGCTTTCACGGCCGACGATGTAGCTGACCTTTGCGGCCGCCATGAGATCGCCTTCATAGGTGGCGTCGATGAATTCCTTGCCGTCATAGGTGGTGCCGTCGCCCGTGGTCAGGCTGGTGAGGCGCGCTCCTTTTTTTGTGATCTTCTTGAGGGCCTGAGCCGTGACTACTTTCACGCCTGCTTCCTTGAGCATGGCCTGAAAGGCGGCCATGTTTTCACGTGGCTCCGCATACCACATCGGCGTGTCCGGCTTTGCGGCGGCGGCACGAGCGAAGAACTCACGCGGGAAGCCGCCGATGGTCTCCTCCTTGCCTACATCCGAGCGGCAGAGGCCACCCGTGACCATGCCGCCGATCCAATTCGTGGGCTCGATGACCACCACTGAGGCACCTTCACGCGCAGCGACGATACCAGCGCTCAATCCAGCAGGAGTTCCGCCGTAAATGACGAGGTCAAATTCAGCGGCGGAGAGAGAAGCGGCAAGGCCGAGAAAAAGGAACAGGCGGTAAAAAGACATGGGGCGAAAAAAGAGCAGGTGAGGTCACCTTGCATCCTTTTTTCGCCCCGCGTGCGGTCTATGCGAGATGCTTATTCTTTCGCGAATGCCTCGTAGGCTTCAGCGACCTTGCCTTCCTTCTCATCGCCTTTATGGAAGAGGAAGAGGTGGCGCAGGAAAGTGTATTCACCCTTCTTGAGATCGTAGGCTCCATCTGGCGCGTCTTTGTCGAGCGACTTGGTGCCGAAAGGATTGGCAGTGAAGAGGCCGTAGGTGCGGACATGCCACGGCGTGGGAAAGCGGAAGCTGGAAGGATGATTCAGCATGGCAACGCCGACGTGCTCACCACCGACGACGCCGTAGTAGTCACACCATTTGGCGCGTTTGCCCCAGGCTGCAGCATCGGTGAGGCCTTCGCTGGTGATGATGTGGCCGCTGCCTTTTTGATTCTTGCCCATCTCGACAGCCATCTCAGTGGGAACGCGGATGCTGAGGCCGGCGTCTTTTTTGTCTTCGAAATGAGCCTGTCCTTCGGTGGCGGTGAGGATCTGCTTCATCTCGATGCTGCGGCTGTCTTGGCCGGCGCGGAAGATCATGGTGCGCTCTTCTTCGAGATATTTTTTTCCAGCAGGATCAAGGTAATCAATGATGGAGACAATGACCGCAGAGTCAGGCTTGGCTTCCAGGGTCTTGTACTCGCGGTGTTTTTCGCTGCCAAGGTGGGTGGTGCGCTCGGCACTCTTGGGCGAGTCGCCGAAGGTGAGCCGTTCGGCCCAGGATTCCACGCCGTTGATGCCTTCGCTGCCAAAGCAGATGCCACGATGGTGGGGATGGTCATGCTGTTCGCCTTCGATGGTCTTCATCGGGTAGTTGCGCGTCATCTGTTTGCCGGTGGGGCCAAAGACCGGTGCGAGATAGGGCTTGTTGGCCTGATCGACCACGTATTCGGCGAAGACCTGACCATCGACTTTCACGATGGCACCGCCTGAGGCAGTTTTTTCGACGGTGAATTGGGCGGCGCTGGCAAGGGATGCGAGCAGGAGTGATGCGGCGAGTAGCAGTTTCATGGTTGTGGCAGTGAACGTGGGAGAGATAGGAATGCTTTCGGCGGAGATCAATCCCAGCCGCGGAAGAATTGGAGCGCGGTCCGGGTCGTGTCGGCGGCGACTTTTTCGACGGCTTCCCCGCGCAGGGCGGCAATGGCGCGAGCGGTGTCCGCTACGTAGGCGGCTTCGCAGCGTTTGCCCCGATGCGGCACTGGCGCGAGGTAGGGGGCATCGGTCTCGATCATGTAGCTGCCCGCAGGCACCGAGCGCGCCGTTTCGGCAATGATGCCGGCGTTTTTGAAACTGACGATACCGGTGAAGGAAATGAGGTGGCCGCGATCCAGCAGTGGCTGCGCCTGCTCCAGTGTGCCTGTGAAGCAGTGGAAAACGCCGCGAAGCCGGTCACTGAACGGCAGCACGAGCGCGGTGAGATCCTCCCAGCTTTCGCGATTGTGCAGGATCACGTTGAGCTTCAACTCGGAGGCGAGTTCAAGCTGAGCCGTGAGCACCCTGGCCTGATGGGCCTTCCAGTCTGCAAGGGAGAAACCCTCCGGTGGCGCATGGAAGTAATCGAGACCGATCTCGCCGATGGCACAGACCTTGGGATCCCGCGCTAGATCCCGCAGTTCGTGGATCCAATCATCTCCGGTGACCGAATCCGCATCGCACGGATGTATGCCCACCGCCACACGCACGTCCGATTCGTTCTCGGCGATTTTGAGGAGTTTGCGGGCGTTTTCGAGATCCGTGGCGGGCGCAACCATGCGCGTGACACCGGCGGCGCGCGCACGTGCCAGCACGGCGGGCAGGTCGCCGTCAAATTGTTTGCTGCCAAGGTGGGTGTGCGTGTCGAAAAACATGCCCGGCGACTTCGCATCTGTGAGCGGGGAGTCAAGCGTCGCGAATTAGTCCTTTCATGAGGAGGGCCATTCGTGGTAAACCTGCATATGTTTTTCCGCCGGTTGTTTCTGGTTTTGGGCTGTCTGCCAGCGCTGCTGGGGGCTGCGCCGGAAGAGTATTTCGGCATCCATGTAATCGATGAAAGCACAGGGCGCGGTGTGCCGCTGGTCACGCTGAAGACGACCAACCACATCGCACTGACGACGGACAGCGCGGGTTGGATCGCCTTCAATGAGCCGGGATTGATGAACCGCCAGGTGTACTTTGGCGTCGAGTGTCCGGGCTATTCACTGCCGAAGGATGGATTTGGTTATGTCGGCGTGCGGCTGACACCGGTGGCGGGAAAGTCGGTGGAGGTGAAGGTGCTGCGCACCAACGTCGCAGAGCGTTTGTGCCGGCTGACAGGGCAGGGGATTTATCGCGACAGCACCCTGCTGGGGAATGAGCCACCTTTGCCGAGCCCGAACTTGTCTGCCGATGTCATGGGGCAGGACTCCGTGCAGGTGGTGCCCTGGAAGGGGCGCTACTTCTGGATTTTTGGCGACACGAATTGCCCCAACTATCCACTGGGCAATTTTCATTCCACCGCAGCATGGAGCGATGCGCCGGACAAAGGCGGCCTCGATCCCGAGCACGGCATTCACTTTGAATACATCACCGATGAAAATGGGGCGGTGGCCAAGATGCTGCCGATGGAGGAGCCGGGCGTTGTTTGGCTGTTTGGCATGCACACGGTGATGGATGGAGAGAACAAAGAGCATCTCTTGGCGCATTACTCGCGCTGGCGTGATCTGGGCAAACGGCTGGAGCATGGGCTGGCCGAGCTGGATGAATCAAGCGGACGCTTTCAGCGCACCACGGTTCTGGGAGATGAGTTTGACTGGCAGCACCCTCAGGGCAATGCCGTGAGGGTCAAAGGGGCGGACGGGGACTGGATTTACTTTTCCACGCCTTTCTGCCGCACCCGGGTGAAGGCGGCTTATGAAGCGGTGCAAAACACTTCGGCCTATGAGTCCCTGGCATGGTCGGAGGAGCATGGCGATTATGTCTGGCAGAAGGCAAGGCCTCCGACCACGCAGAAGGATGAGAGAAGCCTCATCGCTGAAAAGAAGATGCCTGAGGGCAAAGCGCGCATGCAGGTGCTGGATGCAGAGACTGGCAAGCCGGTCTATTTGCATGCAGGCAGCGTTCATTGGAACAAACACCGCGAACGCTGGGTCATGATCGCGGTGCAGGAAGGTGGTGGAGTCTCTTATCTCGGCGAAGTCTGGTACGTGGAGGCGAAGCAGATTGAAGGCCCCTGGGGCAAGGCGGTGAAGATCGCCACGCATCCGAAGTACAGTTTTTACAATCCGAGCCATCACGCGTTTTTTGACCAGCAGGAGGGGCGCATCATCTATTTTCAAGGTACTTACGCCGAAACCTTTTCCGGCAATCCCATCGCCACGCCGCGCTATGACTACAACCAGATCATGTATCGGCTTGATCTGGATGATGAGCGGATGAAGGCGGTGCGGGTGGAGTAGCGAGTGTCATTCTGCCAACCGGGCGAGGGAGCTCGCGCACTATCAAAGAATGCGTTCTCCGTGGATTTTCACCCCGACTTCACCGCGGGTGCATACTCCATCGAAGGTGTTGTCATCCGTCAGTTTGATCTCCCAATCCCAGGTGTGAACGAGAAGGTATTTGCCGCCTTTGTAGCTGAATTTGCCCGTGTCTTTCCAGTAGTTGTAGGTGTAGTCCTTGTTGAAGGTCATTTCCATTTTGAGGTCGTTGCTCTGGGTGATGTTCCATTTGCCAACGATCTTGAGCGGGCCGGAGGGAAGTGGCTTGAGACGATCCTGCTTGGCTTTAACGATTTGGGCATCTTCAAGCCTGCCTTCTTTTGTGAGCCGAATCACCAGCGGGTCCAAAACCCTGGAATAAGCATCTTTCAATGGCTGCAGCTTTCGACTTTTTTCCTGAGACAGTTTCCCCGCCGCTGTGCGATAGGCCGAACGCAGTTTTTTCAAGCCGTCCTGAGTGCCTGCATCATCGGTCGAGGGCACGGACTTCGTGGCGGCGACGGATTCGATTTCAGCCTTATAGGCAAGTGCATCATCCAGTTTCCCTGTCTTCTGGGCTGAAGCACGTGAGCTCTCCAGAGTCGCCAAATACTTGGCGTTCAAATCAGCAATCGCATTTTCATAAGGCTGAATGACCTGCGCTTTTGACTTCGAATCATAATCCGCCTGGAGAGGCGCTAATTCCGGCACCACTTTCTCCTGAGCCTCTTGTGCATGGATGGCAGCAAGCGCATGCATGGATGACAAGAAAAGGATGAGCGCGGGAATCGTTTTCATTAGGGCAGTCCGGGTGTTTGTTTTGGTCACTCACTCTGCTGAGTGCAGCATGGGTTGCGACCGTTATAACGCCTGCAAGCCTGTGTCATTTCAAAAGGTGTCACCGGGGATGGTTTGATGCAGGCAAGCGAGTGACGAAAAAGGCACAAGGGCGTGGCTTCACGATGCCTGCGGATTCGGCATGCATGGGGGCATGGAATCAATGAGACGCATGGACTGGCTGGCCTTTGTGGGCCGGAGTTTTCTTGGCGTGCTGTCGTGGCTGGGGCAGATCGCGGCGATGACGGGTGAGTTGATGATTGGATTGAAGATCGGGAGGTGGAGGCTGAGATTGGTGGCGCATCAAATTGTGGCGATTGGTTACGGATCCCAGCTTGTCGTGGTGGTGACGGGGGCCTTCACCGGCGCGGTGTTTGCCTTTCAGTCGTATGCAAAGTTCAAGGAGTTTGGAATTGAATCCACGGTGGGGGCCATAGTCTCGGTGGCGCTCTGCCGTGAGCTGGGGCCGGTGCTGGCGGGATTGATGGTGTCCGGACGTGTCGGGGCCGCGATGGCGGCGGACATCGGCACGATGAAAGTCACCGAGCAGATAGACGCCCTGCGAGTCATGGGCGTGCATCCGGTGGACTATCTGGTGATGCCACGCTTTCTGGCGATGTGCGTGTCCATGCCGTTGCTGGTGGCCGAAAGCATCGCCTTTGGGTTGATGGCTTCCTATGCGCTTATCGTTTATGGCTTTGGCGTGCCGGGCGGTTGGTTCTGGCAGCATACCCTGGACCACACGGAGGTGCTGGACGTGGGCATCGGCATGTTCAAGGGCCTGGTGTTTGGCATCATCATCACGCTGATCAGCTGCCACCAGGGGCTCATGGCGGAGGATGGCGCCGTGGGGGTTGGTATAGGCACCACGCGTGCGGTGGTGTACTCTTCGCTGACGATGCTGGTTTCGAATTTCTTCCTGACTATCGCGCTGAATTACGTGTCGCCCATGGGCACGGCCCCTTGAAGCGGGCTGTGGCGGCAAAATCTCCATGCTTGCTCTTTTTGGCCCAGCCCGATAGCCTGCGCGGAAATTCAACTAATCCAACCACCGCCATGTCCGCCTATCTCGCAGAACTTCTCGGTACAATGATCCTGGTCTTCCTCGGCGATGGAGTCGTGGCGAACGTCCTTCTGAAACAAACGAAAGGGAACAACGGAGGCTGGATTGTCATCACTGCAGGGTGGGGGCTTGCGGTGGCGATCGCTGTGTACTGCACGAATGCCATCAGCGGAGCGCATCTCAATCCTGCGGTGACGCTGGGACTGGCCTCCATTGGCAAATTCGGATGGGGACTGGTGCCGGGCTACATTGCGGCACAAATGGCGGGCGGATTCCTCGGTGGTGTGCTGGTCTATCTGGCCTATCTGCCGCACTGGCCGGTCACGCCATCGGCAGGCGACAAACTGGGAGTCTTCAGCACCGGCCCCGCGATCCGGCATACGGTGAGCAACCTGATCTGTGAGGCTCTTGGCACCGCCATGCTGATGTTCGGATTGCTGGCCATTTTGTCTCCCGCCAACCTGCTTCCCAACTCTGGCTGGGACAAAGGGTTTGCGCCCGCGATCGTCGGGATGCTGGTGGGGGCGATCGGTTTGTCTCTGGGCGGCCCAACTGGCTATGCGATCAATCCTGCGCGGGATCTCGGCCCACGCCTCGCGCATTTCATCCTGCCGATTCCCGGCAAAGGCAGTTCTGACTGGAGCTATGCGTGGATTCCAGTCGTGGGTCCGATCATCGGCGGGATCTTCGGAGCGCTGGTATACAAGGCGCTGTGGGCGGCGTAATGCGTTCATGAGAGCTTGCACTCGAGATTGGCTCAGTTAATTTTCAAGCAATCCATCGGAGGATGCACAATGACCCCGAAGCAATTTGCAGAACAGATGCGCCAAGCACGCTTGAAGTCGCCCTTGAAAACACGCGAAGAGGCGCTGAAGCAATTCTCCGTGGTGGAGGTTTATTTGCAGCGACACGCCTTGCAGCCGAAATGGAGGCCCTCCGACGATGGGCTGAAAGCTGCGGAGTCACCCGTCGCTTTGAAGATCTGAGCAGACCTCCAGACGCGTTTGGCTACGAACACGAGGTGTGGTTTTCCAATTCGAGAGATGAGAACCCGCGTGTGCTGAAGGCGACTTACGACAATTCATTCGGGGTCTTGCCTAATGGCACTGAAGCAACCCCCGTCGGCTATCTTGATCGACTGAGGCTGCAGAACCAAATTTTTGGGGATGACATCGAACTGGAGGGCGTGGTCGAGCCGAGCTTTGCATTGATGCGAGTCATTACATCACAGCAGGCAATCCAAGGAAGACCCGCCGAGATTGAAGAAATTGAATTGTTTTTCAGCCAGCGAAGCTTTCAGCACTGCACCTGGCATGGCAAAAGTGTCTGGTTTCGAGAGGCTGACCGCGTGATCTGCGCAGATACGCATGGAGGCAATATTCTTGTGACACTTGATGGCGACATGACCGCGATTGATGTCCCCGCCATGCTCGCGCCCGATGGTTTTACGCCGCAGAATGCATAACTCAGAAAATCACTTCGGCGTGTGCGGTACGAGCACGTCGGGTGATTCATTCGACTGCCGCGCACGCTTGGTCATTTCGCGGGCAAACTGTTCCTGGGAGCGGCGGGCCTTGGTGGCGGTGACATGGGGCAGGTGCCAGGTGCCGTCGGCCTTGAGGACGCGGCCACGGGCGGTGTCGGCGAAGTGGACTTCGAGGATGTGCTGCAGGCGTTTGCGCGCCTCCCGGTCTTCGACGGGGGTGAGAAGTTCGACGCGCTTGGAAAGGTTGCGGTTCATGAAGTCCGCGCTGGCGATGAAGACGGCGGGCTTGCCTCCCTGGCGGAACCAGAAGATGCGGGCGTGCTCCAGATAGCGGTCGATGATGCTGATAACGCTAATGTTTTCACTGATGCCCTTGATGCCGGGGCGCAGGCAGCAGATGCCGCGCACGTTGAGACGGATCTTGACGCCCGCCTGAGAGGCTTCGTAGAGCGCCGCGATCATCTGGCGGTCTTCGAGGGCGTTCATCTTGAGCATGATCTCGGCGGCTTCGCCCTGGCGGGCACGTTCGGTTTCGCTGCGGATCATGGAGACCAGCCGCTCGCGCAGGCCGTAGGGGGCCATGCTGAGCTTGCTGAAATGCACGAAACGTGAACGGCCGGTGACGGTGTTGAAGAACGCGGAGGCGTCAGCGCCAAAATCAGCACGGCAGGTGAGCAGGCTGATGTCGGTGTAGAGCTTGGAGGTGGCCTCGTTGTAGTTGCCTGTGCCGAAGTGCATGTAGCGCGTCATGTGGCCTGATTCGCGGCGCATGACGAGGCAGACCTTGGCATGCGTCTTCAGGCCGGCGACGCCGTAAATGATCTGCGCGCCTGCATTGATTAGGTCGGCGGCACGTTCAAGATTACGGGCTTCATCGAAGCGTGCCTTGAGCTCCACCAGCACGGTGACGTGCTTGCCGGCCTGCGCGGCACGGATGAGAGCGGAGATGATGCGGCTGTTTTTGGCGGTGCGGTAGAGGATCTGCTTGATGGCGATGACGTTCGGATCAGCCGCGGCCTCTTCCACCAGGGAGAGGACGGGATCGAAGCTTTCATACGGATGATGCAGCAGAATGTCCCCGCGTTTGATCGCGTCAAAGATGCTTTCCCCGGGAGTGATGGCCGTGGTGGGGACGCTGTCCCAAGGATCTACTTTCAGCTCTTCGAATCCTGAGATGCCTGCGATTTGAAAATAGGCGCGCAGGTCGAGCTCTCCGGGAATGTCATAGATCTGCGCAGTGCGTGCACCGCAAAGATCGCGGATGATGCGCGTGTGCTCGCGCGAGGCACCGGCTTCGATTTCGATGCGGATCGCGGGGCTCTTCAAACGTTTTTCGAGCACCTGCTCCATCTCGCTGGCGAGATCGAAGGCGCCTTCGTCATCGACCGTGATGTCGGTGTTGCGGCTGACGCGGAAGCGCGCGGGAGCGGAGACCTTTTCCGCCGGGAAAAACTCGCCGATGAAGAGCGCGACGACATCTTCGAGGTTGACGTAGAGGTGCTCTCCGCCCTCAGGATCAGGCACCAGCACATGACGCGGCAGATTGGCGGGGAGGGGCAGCAGGACATGGCGTTTTTCCGTGTGCCCCACGTCACCGCCGGAGACGGTACAGAGGAGAATGATGTTGAGTGCAGGGATGGCTGCACGGGCGCCGGTGTCATCGACCACGACAGGCGAGAGAACCGGAAAAATGTGCTCGTCGAAGTATTCGCGCAGCAGCGTTCGCTGGGCGGGTGTAAGATCGGTGTTATGCAGGCGGCGGATGCCCTTTTCCTTCATCAAGGGAACAAGCTGCTGCTGGAGGATGTCATACTGCCGAGCGACAAAGATGGCGGCCTGCTGATGCACCTGATCCCATTGCTGCGTGGGCGTGAGGCCGGCGTTGTCGCGCACGCGCAGGCCCTGCTCGCGCAGAAACTGCAGGGCGCCGATGCGGACCATGAAAAATTCATCGAGGTTCGAGGCGGTGATGGCGAGAAACTTGACGCGCTCGAGCACGGGCAGGTCAGCGCGCGCCACTTCGTCCAGGACACGCGAATTGAAGGCGAGCCAGCTCAGCTCGCGGTTGATGAAATGATCCTCGGTCAGGCGCAGCTGCGGCGGTGCGGGTGGTGAGTCAGGATTTGGCGAGGATGATGTCATAACCGTAGATTTCGCGGAAGAGATCGCATTTCATGTCGATGGCGATCTGTTCAACTGTGGTGTCGTCCGCTCCCTGAGTCATGACGGTGAGCCGGGTGCCTTCGGGGCGGAGCTGGATGGATTTGATGCGCTGCGCATGGCTGCGATCCAGGGCATCCGCGAGACGCAGCAGCGCGGCGAGCTTGAGAACGATCATGCGTTCTTCGCGCGAGAGATCGGAGAAGTGCGGGTGATTGGGCTCGGGATTGTAACGACGATGATAGCGGGCCAGCAGGGCGACCATCACACGATCATGCGAACTGAGACCAAAGATCTCCGTGTGCATGAGGATGTAGAGGCTGTGCTTGTGGTGCTCGCGCGGGCTGATGAACATGCCGACTTCATGGAGGGTGGCGGCAATGCGGAGCACGAGTTCATATTTGGCGTCCAGACCATGCAGATGCTGCAGCTCCCGGAAGAGCTGACGGGAGAAATTGGCCACATGGTCGGCGTGCTTGCGGTCCGTCTTGTAACGCAGGCCGATCTCACAGGCTGCCTGCATGACTTCCTCCTGGAAAATCGCGGTGCGCGAGCCGGAGGTCATCAGGTCGAGCATGAGTTCGAGCTGGAAGTCTCCTTCGGGCACCCAGAGTGAGTCATCCCCGAAACGACGTGCGAGCGCGAGATTGGTCTGCAGGGCCGGGATGATGCCTTCGCCGCCGGTGTAGTGCACATGGAGCTCGCGCACGAGTTCGTCAGGATTGAGGCGTGCGAGTTTGTCGGTGAGGCGTGCGAGATCGTTCTCCAGCACGCGATGGGCGCCATGACGAGCCTTGCCGAGGCGTGGGGCGACGCTTTGAATTTCCGCGCCGATGGCAACGTGATGGTCGATTTTAACGTCGGAATAATCCTGGGCGAGGTGATCAACAACGCCGCGGATGTGCTCCTCCAGATGCACCATCTGCTGGCGGGCCTCGTCGTCCGGGGAGGCGATGGCTTCGCGCGCGCGGAAGATGCCGAGGCGGTAGTTGCTGTAGGCGGCGAGGCGGCCCTGCTGGAAATAGATCGCGCGGGTGTTACCGGGGCCGATGTGGGAGACAAAGGTGTTTCCCTTGGCAAGCAGCGGATTCTTCAGCAGCATGCGCTGGGCGATCTGATAGACGAGGCGCGTCATGTTGCCGTCATCGATCAGGCTTGGGGCGACGCCGCTATGAACCTGCAGGCGGTTGAGGAAAATCTCGTGATTGACGGCCTCCGCAAGAATGTTGGAGGTGAACAGCCGCAACTGCGATGACGGAATGCCATACTCGCGCATCGTCTGAAGGTAATCGCGTAGAATTGAAGCTGCTTGATCGACGGTATTGCGCGAGATGCTGCGGGCGCGGAAAATATCACGCGCGACGGGCAGGGGGCGGTCCAGGCTTTCGATGCTGATGAACTGGCCCTTGTCATCCTTCCGGCCGATGACGAGAGAAACCGAGGCCGCGCCAACATAAATGACGGCATGCTCCGGGGGAAGTTTGACCGGGACAGGTGGGGTCTCGTCACTCATGAAATGGATACGTGATGAAGCATGCCGCCGATGTTATTTTCCTGCATTCCGCATCCATGCCACCGCGCCGGCCGCCACGGCCTGTCCGCCAAGTTTGGCGAGAGAGTATCGAATGCCGCGGGCAAGCTCCGGAATGGCGTAATGTTCGACCTCCTCTTTGAGCAGGTTCAGGTAGAGGTCCGGCAGCTCTTCGACCAGACCACCGCCGAGTGTGATGCGGTCGGGGGCCAGCAGGTTGACGACTGTGGCGACACCCATGCCCAGATAGCGGATGGAATTGCGAAACATCACCATGGCAGCGTCTTCGCCGCTGCGGAATGCATTGGCGAGCGCTTTGCTGCGGATATTGCGGAGAGAGCCCTGAGTCTTTTTATCAAGGTCGGCAAGCTGGCCGCGATAGCATGCCAGCCCTGCCTGCGAGGCGAGCGCGAGGCGGCTGGTGAGGTCTTCAAGTGTCACCGTGCCAAACACGGGGCTGCCAATATGGGTGCCGGGCAGCAGCAGATTGCCCAGCTCCATGGCCGAGATGGCACGGCCCATGACCAGCTGGCCGTTATAGACGAAGCCAGATCCCACACCGGTGCCGGGAAAAACGCCCAGCAGCGAACGTGCCCCTTTGCCCGCACCGAGAACATATTCGCCGTAGGTCCCGGCATCGACATCATTCAGCACCACGATGGGGCATTTGAACTGGTTTTGCAGCAGCTTGCGCAGCGCCATGTTCGTCCAGCCCAGATTCGGTGCGAAGATGAGAGTGCCTTTCTCTGGATTCACCAGTCCGGGGCAGCCGATGCCAATGCCTTGCAGGCCTTTGGGATCGACGCCGGCCTCTATGATGGCCTCGTGAATGGCTTTGATGATCTTGTTGCGTCCTTTGGCGGCGCCGTCGGAGCCGTTGGTGGACTTGCGTGCGGAGCCAAGAACGTTGTAGTTCGCATCCAGAACGGATGCCATCATCTTCGTGCCGCCGAGATCAAAGCCGATCCAGAAGGGCAGGGTGCGAAGTTTTTTGGTCGGCTGCTTGGGCGCGGATTTGGTTTTCGCTTTTTTGGCGGGCATGGCTTGGGAATGACTGTCCCAAGACACACGGACTTTCGGAAGCAGCAAGTGACAATGTGATCGTGAGTCCTCTTACTTTGCCCAATGCCTTGAAGCGAAATTCAGATACTGCGTCCAGTCGAAATCGGTGACGTCATGTTTGCCGGTGCGGATGTGGTAGCCGATGAAATCTCCGACAGAGGTGTCGATGGCGGGTTGTTCATCAGCAACGACACCACGTTTGCCGAAGAGGGCATAAACGGGGCTGGCAAATTTGCCGGAGAGGAACTCGCCTTTTTGGTCCGCCCAGTGGTCTTCGGCGGCGCTGGCGATGTAGATGGGCCGTGGCGCGGCAAGGGCGATGAGCATGTGCATGTCCACCGGGCAGGCTGCGGCATTGCCGGCGTAGTTTTTGTAATTGGGTGTGAACCAGTGAGGAAAAGCTTTGGTGATGATGGCGGTGGTTTCGCCGAAGTCGCGCCGCATAAGGGCGGCACCGCCTTCACCCGAATCATTGGAAATGACGATGCCGAAGCGCTCATCCTGCGCGCCAGCCCACAGGGAGGTTTTGCCGAGGCGTGAGTGCCCGATGACCGCAAGATGACGGCCGTCGATTTGCGAGTCTGTCTGGAGATAGTCTGCAATGCGACTCAGGCCCCAGGCCCACGCGCCGATGGCACCCCACTCGCCGTCTTTCCAGACGGTGTTTGCGCCATCTTTGCTGACGGCGGCCCGAAGGCCCTCCTTCCAGCCTTCGGCGTGGTCGGGTTCGATGTCGCCGTAATAGGCGGTGGCGACCGCAAAGCCGCGTTTGAGGATCATTTCGAGCGGCCAGCGGCTGCTTTCGGTGCCCCTGGTGGCCTCGGTGGCGTGATGATCGACGATGTTCTTTTCCTTGCTCTCGCGCATCCAGCGGGTGCTGAGGGGCACGTCAGCTTCCGTGCTGACAGCGTGATTGCCGCCGAAGCTGAGCCCGACAAAACAAGGGGCTGATTTGACGGCATTGGGAGTGTAGAGCATCACATCCATGCCAGGCCATGCTGGATGGCTGGGCAGCGAGATGTGGATGAATTTACGCGTGGCGATGCCGCCGAGCGCATCTGCTTTCGTCGCGGTGACTTCAAACTTGGGCTTGCCGATGTCGGCGGGTGTCTTGCCATAGACGTGGTGCTCGAAGAGCTTGAGAATTTCTGGCCGGCGCTTTTGGGTCCAGTCTTCGGAGGTGGTCAGCTTCAAATCCGGCAGCGGATCGTTGCCGACTTTGGCTTCGTCATAGTTCACTCCGGGACGCGGAGTCTGAGCCAGGGCGGAGGCGGTGAGCAGAAAAAAGAGGGTGGTGCGCATGGTTGGAGAAGACAGAACGAGGCGGGAGCACCGAATTATGCGTGCCATTGCCGGGAAGGCGATGTTTGATCACCTTAATCATGAACCATTCTACAGACATCCCACCGCCGCTGCCTGCATTGAAGCCTGTGCTGTCCCCACGTTTTTCGCTCATGGGGGCGATGCTGGCGGTGTGTGTGATCGTGCTCTGCGTGGTGTTTGTCGTGCACATGCAGTCGGCACATCGACCGGGTGGTGGCGCGGAGGTGCGTCCGAATCGCATGTTGGAGCTGATGGCACGTTATACCGTAGGCGTGAAGGAGTTGCTGAGAAGCACGAAGCAACCGGATGCAGCGCTGATGCAGACGGTGCAGCAGGACATGGGCAAGTTTTCTCGCACGAACGAGGACGCGCTGCGGCTGTTGGTTTTGAAGGGGTGGCTGACGGATGAATGGCCTGCTGAGGCAGAACTCGATGCCATGGCGGCAAAAAATGCGGGTCTGCAGGATGATGTGGCGACGCTGCGCCAGCTGAGGGCGAGTCACGGCGAGGGGCAAGAAGAGGCTTGGAGGAAATTACGTGCGCGACATGGCTGGATCGCCGAGTTGGCCCGTGCGCAAACATCGAATGACGGGGCGAGGCAGGCCGTGGCGCAGCAGGGCATGAAGACGGCGGTGGTTTTGATAGGCGTCAGCTTCCTGGGGATGTGTGCGGCAGTGGGCGGTCTGGTCGTTCTCATTTTGGGCATCATGCGCTGGCGCAGTGGAAAACTGTGCCTGAGCCTGGCTCTGCGCAGTCGTGCGGAGGGCGGGGTGCTGCTGGAGGGATTTGCGATTTTTCTGGCGTTGTTTTTGTTTCCTCCCTGGCTGCTACGGCAGCTTTCAATTCCGTTGCCGGGCTGGGCTGCTTATGGGCCAGCCTTGATCGCTCTGTTCATCGGCCTGACGTGGCCGCTTCTGCGTGGCATGCAGCGGCCGCAGTGGCGTGAGGCGCTGGGCCTGCATCGTGGGCGGGGGCTGTGGCGCGAGATGGGGGCGGGCGTGCTGGGCTGGCTGGCCTCGCTGCCGCTGCTGGTGTTGGGGATGATCGCGGCATCGTGGATCATGAAGCTCACGGGCGAGTTTCCATCCCATCCGATTGTGGATGTATTTGCGGGCAATGGTTGGGCGAAATTGGGTGCGATCCTGCTGGCGGTGGTCTGGGCGCCGATTTCGGAAGAGATGATGTTTCGCGGACTGCTCTTTCCCGGATTGTCCGCGTGGGTGCGCTGGCTTGGCGGTGTGGTGCTGAGCGCGTTTGTGTTTGCTGTGATTCATCCGCAAGGCTGGGCGGGTGTGCCGGCGATCATGGTGCTGGCGGGCTCCTTCTGTCTTCTGCGCCTGTGGCGGCAGAGCTTGATCGCGCCAATGACGGCACATGCGCTGAACAACGGACTCATGTGCGCGGCGATGCTGCTGCTGTGGTAAGGGTCAGATCGGGCGGAGAACAGGTACAAAAAAACCGGGCTGATTGCTCAGCCCGGCTTGGGTAAAACATGAGCTTGTCCTGCTTTGATCAATGTTCGTAGCCTGCTTCGCCGTGTTCGGCGAGGTCAAGACCGAGGCTTTCCACCTCAGCCTCAGGACGAAGGCCTACGACCAGCTTTACGATGATGGTAATGACCAGGGTGGCGGCGACGCTCCAGACGATGGTGAGGCCGACGGCCTTGAGCTGCTCTCCGAGCAGGCCCGGAAGCAGGCCTTCGATGCCTGGATTGGCTTCCTTGCTGGCAAACACGCCCGTGAGAATGGCGCCCATTGTGCCGCCGACGCCGTGGACGCCAAAGGTGTCGAGAGCGTCGTCATAGCCGATGAGGTTCTTAAGGTAGGCAACTGCAAGGAAGGGAACGATGCCAGCAGCCACGCCCATGATCATGGCTGCATTGGCGGTGACGAAGCCTGCGGCAGGGGTGATGACGACGAGGCCGGCAACGATGCCAGAGCAGAATCCCAGAACGGAGGGCTTGCCTTTGAGGAGCCATTCAGTGACGGCCCAGACGAAGCCGGCGGTGGCGGCAGCGAGCGTGGTCGTCATGAAGGCGTTGGCGGCAATGCCGTCTGCACCGAGGGCGGAACCGGCGTTGAAGCCGTACCAGCCGACCCAGAGCATGCCCGTGCCAACGGCGCAAAGCACCATGCTGTGGGGTGACATGGGTTCTTTGCCGTGGCCCTTGCGCTTGCCAAGCAGAATGCAGAGCACCAGCGCGCTCCAGCCCGATGTCATGTGAACGACCGTGCCACCTGCGAAGTCGAGGGCCTTGATTCCGGCGTCAGCATTGAGGGGGCCGCACATGAAGCCGGTGCCGCTCCACACCATGTGGGCGAAGGGGAAATAGACGGCAAACATCCAAATGGTGACGAAAACCAGCACCGCGATGAACTTCATACGCTCGGCGATGGCGCCGACGATCAGCGCAGGGGTGATGATGGCGAAGCTGAGCTGGAACATGGCCCACATGGCGTCTGAAATCCAGTGGTAGCCCAGCCCGGAAGTGTAGGGGGAAATGCCTTTGAACATGGCATTGCTCATGTCGCCAATGAAGGGGTTTTTGGCGTCCACTCCGAAAGACAGGCTGTAACCGCAGGCCCACCACAGGATGGTGACCAAACCGGCGATGCCCATGCACTGGGCGATGACGGAAAGGACGTTCTTTTTGCGGACCAGACCACCGTAGAAGAGGAAGAGACCGGGAAGGGTCATGAAAATCACCAGCGCGGTGCTGACCATCTGCCAGGCATTATGGCCAGGTCCAGGACCCGCGATGTTGGACTTCCACTCCTGCTTGTCTTCCACGCCCGGCTTGCCGTTGGTGACATATTTCTCGAGGTCAAAAACACGTTGTTCGATGGTCGGCCCCGCAGGTGTGGCGGCGGCCGGAGCCGGCGTTGTTTCCTGGGCGGTGAGATCTCCGCCACAAAGAACGGATGAAGCGAGAAGGCCGCACACAAGGGTGCGCCAAGAGGACAGGTGTCGAGTCATGGAGTAGAGTTTGGTTGGTGGTGATTTACCCGTTTTGGGCTCCGACTAGCGGTTGCTTTAGGGTGGGTAAAAGGACCCAAGCAAATGGTGTGCCAATATGAAAAAAACTCCCCGGCCGCAGAGCGTGCCGGGGAGTTGGAGAGTTGATTAGACCGTGCCGGGCGGGCCCGGAATTAGTGATTGGCCTGGAAGTCAGGGTAGGCCACGTTGCCGTGTTCCCCGATGTCGAGACCTTCAGTTTCTTCCTCTGGGCTGACGCGAAGTCCCATGATGATCTTCAGGATCAGGAGCAGGACGAAGGCGAACACGAAGGTGAACACGCCGTAGGCGGCGACGCCTTTGAGCTGGCTCATCAGCTGAGGCATGCCGGCCTTGGCTCCGAAGATGCCAACCGCCAGCGTTCCCCAGATGCCGCACACAAGATGCACGGACACGGCGCCCACTGGATCGTCGATCTTGATCTTATCGAAGAACAGAACCGAAACCACGACGAGCACACCGGCGATCGCACCGATGTAGATGGAACTGGCGGCGGCCATCTGGTCTGCACCGGCGGTGATGCCGACGAGGCCGGCGAGGATGCCGTTGAGTGCCATCGAGAGGTCAGGCTTCTTGAGAAGGATGACTGAAGCGAGGGCGGCGGCAACGCCACCCGCAGCAGCGGCGAGGCAGGTGGTCACCAGAGTGAGGGAAACAAGGCCTGGATCCGCCGAAAGGACAGAGCCGCCGTTGAATCCGAACCAGCCGAGCCAGAGGAGGAACACACCGATGGTGGCCAGAGGCATGCTGTGACCAAGGATTGGCTTGGTTTTGCCGCCGGGGAGGTATTTGCCAAGACGTGGCCCGAGGAGCAGAATGCCTGCGAGCGCACCCCAGCCGCCCACGGAGTGAACGAGAGTGGAACCTGCGAAGTCATAGAAAGGAGTTTCCAGGCGGTTCAGCCAGCCATTGCCCCACTTCCAGCTTCCTGCGATCGGGTAGGCGACTGCCACGAAGATGATGGAGAACACCATGAAGGTGCCCAGTTTCACACGCTCGGCCACGGCACCGGAAACGATGGTGGCGGCAGTCGCGGCGAACATGGCCTGGAAGAGGAAGTCAGTCCAGTAGGTGTAGCCGACGTTGTAGGCGGAGGTGACACCTGCTGCATCGGTGGTGATGCCGAAGCCGGAGAACTTGAACCAGAACTGGGAGTCGCCGTCTGCGAATCCGGGATACATGAGATTGAAGCCGCACAGCGCATAGGTGAGGAGGCCGATGCAGGGAATCAGCGTGTTCTTGAACAGAATGTTCACCGTGTTCTTGGACTGGGTCAGGCCGGACTCAACACAGGCGAAACCGAGATGCATGATGAACACCAGGGAGGCGGCGATCATCATCCAAAGGTTGTTTGTGGTGAAGAGTTCCACCGACGGGCCGGCAGCAGCTTCGGGAGCGGCTGGGGCGGCCTCTGCGGCTGCGGCCGGTGCGGGTGCTGGAGCAGGGGCCGGTTCCGGAGCGGGAGCCGGTGCTGCTGCGGCAGGGGCCGGAGCGGGTGCAGGTGGTGCAGCATCCTGAGCACGGACTTCGCCGAGGCTGAATGCGAGTGAGGTGACGGCAGCCATTGCCGTGATGGCAAGACCGCTCCAGATTCGTGTTGGTGTGTGTTTGAGCATAAGTCGGTGATTGGATTGAACTCCGATCCGAGTGCTCAGCATTGCGCGTGCCAACTCTGGCATAGTTTCCGCTGGGTAGCGGTCTCCGCTGCCATGAAATAGACCGCTGCCAGTAGGTGTTTCACGAGGGAAAAGTGCACAAAAAAGCGGACGGGATGGCCCGTCCGCTCGTGATGTGAGAAATAATCTCTTTTTGAAGCTCTGCTTATTTGGCGAACGGGCTGAGGACGATTTTTTTGAAGTCGTCGGCCAGCTTTGCGATCGCATCTTTGGGCCCGGTGAGTTTCACAAAGATGTTTGATTCTCCGGCCGGGACAATGGCTGCGATGAGGCTGTAGTTCTCACGTGGCGTTTTGGCACCCATGGGGGGGCCGTCGTTGTAGGTGCCGGTGGCTGTTACAAGGGTGATTTTTTTGTCTCCAGCAGCGAGCTCCTCGCGCTTGGACTCAGGAGTGCCCTGAAACTGCCCCAGCCAGCGTTTGACGTTGGCTTCGGTGTCGCCGCCGCCGCCTGGGCCCGGGAAGCTGTAGAACACGGCTTCAACAGGCTTTTCGGTGCCGTCCACTTTGGCAGCGAGCGTTCCTGCCCGGAACATACCCGTGCTTTGGATTTCCGCCCAGGGGGAGGCGAACTTGAAGGTGAGCCCGTTGACTTCGAGCTTGCCCTCCTCGCCACGAACGACGGAAGTGAGGGAGATCAGGGCGATGAGCGTGGGGATGAGGAGGTACTTCATGGGGGAGCAGGTTGAGGCTGAAATTACTTGGTGACGTGCATCACTCCACGCATCAGCATCCAGTGGCCGGGGAAGGTGCACATGTAGGGATAGTCGCCTGCTTCGGCGGGTGCGGTGAACTCGATGGTTTCGCTCTGGTTCGGCATCACAAGCTTCGTGTTGGCCACGATGTCAGGCTTGGCCGCATCGGGAATGTAGCTTTTGGCCATGCCCTGAGGATCTGCCAGCATGGCGTTCGCCAGTGCACCGACGGCATCCAGTTTGCCGGGCTTCAGCAAAAGAAAATTGTGCGGCTGCGGGGCGATGCTTCCGGTGTTGTTCAGCGTGAACTTCACTTTCTGACCTGCGGTGACGCTGAGCTCGGTTTTGTCATACCCAAGCGGATTCTTGGGGTCCGGCTTGAGTTCGATGGTGGCGACGCTGGCGTCCTGGGCGAGGCCGGAGAGCGCGAAGGTGGTGACGGCAAGGAGTAGGAGGCGGGTGTGCTTCATGTTTTTTTAGGGGGGGATTGGCGGGGAAAGCTTAATCGGGCCTTGTCGTCGCGGAATTTCAACTACTTTCGTGGCAGTTCGGGCTGGAATGCCGCCGGTGTGGCACGATAGTTTCCTTCCGCCTCTGGCGTAAGTACGATGCATATGAACGAGTTCCGCGAAACGTCCCTAGCCGCCCATTCGCTCAGCCGCCGCCAGGTTCTGCGGGGGCTGGGATCGATGATTTCACTGCCCTTGCTGGAATCATTCGGGGCACGTGCCTTTGCGGCATCCAAACCGGCGGCCAAGCCAATCCGTGCAGCTTGGATGTACATTCCCAACGGGGTGAACGTGAACGAATGGATGCCCACGGGGGAAGGTGCGAACTACCAGCTTTCGAATTCGCTGAAGCAGATCGAGCAGCATCGCAATGATTTCATGGTGGTGTCGGGGCTGATGCAGGATTTCGCCCGCAGCCATGGCAATGGAGGTGGTGACCATGCACGCGCGACGGCCACCTTCCTCACGGGATGCATGCCGAAAAAAACGGCGGGCGCAGACATTCATCTGGGCATTTCGGTGGATCAGATCGCGGCGCAAAAAATCGGCCATCTCACGCGGCTGCCCTCGCTGGAACTGAGCACCGATGGGCAGCGCAGCTCGGGCAAGTGTGACTCCGGCTATTCCTGCGCCTACCAGTTTAATCTGGCATGGAAAAATGAGACGATGCCCATGGCTCCTGAGATGGACCCGCGTCTGGTGTTTGAGCGAATGTTCGGTCTTGGTGCCACAGCCGGCAAGGGGCCGGAAGCCGCACGTGCCAAGCGGATGCAGAAAAGCATTCTCGACACCGTGCTGGACGAGGCGAAAAGCCTGCAGGGCAAGGTGAATGCGGGAGACCGTCGCAAGCTTGACGAATATTTTTCAGCCGTGCGGGATATTGAGCTGCGCATCGAGCGTGCGGAGAAGTTCTCCTCACAGATGCCGGATGTGAAAATCCCAGAGGGCATACCGGATTCCTACGAGGAGCACATTCGCACCATGTTCGACCTGATGGTGCTGGCGTTCCAGACCGACACGACCCGCCTTTCGACGTTCATGCTTGCGCATGACGGCAGCAATCGCAGCTTCCCAGAGCTTGGTGTGCCGGATGCGCATCATTCCCTGTCCCATCACCAGAGCGATCCGCAAAAGCTGGCCAAGATTGCCAAGATTGACCAGTTCTATCTGCGCCAGTTCGGCTACTTCCTCGACAAGATGAAATCGGTGAAGGAAGGCGACAGCACACTGCTGGACAATTCGATGATCGTGTTCGGGGGCGGCATCGGCGATGGCAACCGCCACAACCACGACAATCTGCCAATCCTGCTAGCGGGGCGTGCGGGTGGTACGCTGACACCGGGCCGGCGCATGGTGCTGCCCGGGGAAACTCCAATGACAAATCTTTATCTTTCCCTGCTGGACCGCCTCGGTGTGCCTGCGGAAAAGGTGGGAGACAGCACCGGCAAGCTGGAGGTCAGCTAAGTTCATCGCCCTGCGGGAATGGTGGGCCGTCTGATCGTGTCGGGCAGGTCCGGAGCGGATTTGCGAATGCCGGGCGGCGGGATGTTGCTGCCGGGTTGAGTGATGGATTTGCCACGGCTGCCATTTTTAGAAATGCCGGGCGGCAGTTCATCTGCCTCAGCGGTTTTTTGCGGCGCTGGACCGGCTTTTGGCACCATAGGAAGGGAGTACCAGTGCATCTGCGGGACAGCGCTGAGTTCAACCCACTGCTGTGAGCCGAGCTTTTTCCATTCAAGTTCCACCACGGCCCACACATGGGTTTCCCAGGGCATGCGGACGCGCAGTTCTTGGGCGAGAGGCGAATCTTTGTCGAGGAAGACCGAGGCTTGGAAGGAATTGGGCGGGGCAGGGCTGACGCGGAACGCATCTTTGCGCTCCAGGTTGGGCACGCCGTCTTCGAAGAAATGCTGGCGGATGATCCCGACGTGGAAGCATGCCTTGCCGGTCATGTAAGTTTGAAAGAACTTCTCCAGCATGCGGTCCTTGAATTCAACAAAGGCGACCCAGTCCACCTTGAAGCCGTCATTCTTCTCCTCCAGCATCACCGGAACTGAATACTCCCAGGTTTTGTTTTCCAAGCTCAGGATGCAGTGTTTGCCGGAGCCGAGCTCGGGATTGGGATCCATGCGGACAAACTGAATGCGGTCCACCAAGATGGGGCCGTCCGGCGCATGCGTGTAGTAGCGCTCCATGTGGGGCTTCATCATCTCGGCTCCGAGGGTGTATTTGAGCCGTTCTTCGAGGGAGTTGGCGAGAAGGAATTTTTTGAGCGCCTCGACAGCAGGCTTGGCCGCGGCCGGAACGTCATCTTCCTCAATGGCATGAGTTTGTGACAGGCTGGATGGGGAGGCGGCGGGGGCGCTGGCGGAC
>Ga0075012_10000199_pt1 | contig 63644 bp, 63 predicted proteins | sample All_14_2_FD_71474 | JGI IMG/M metagenome (GOLD analysis project Ga0075012, IMG submission 71474) | Freshwater microbial communities in response to fracking from Pennsylvania, USA - Allegheny Zone_MetaG_DW_15 | ecosystem: Environmental > Aquatic > Deep subsurface > Groundwater > Drilled... | reverse complement strand
CCATTACTGAGCATTCCTTCCAAGGCACCACTTTCTCCGATTGGTTACAAAAACCAAACGAATGTGTTACCTATGTGTCCGGAACGATCTGTTACCCATCTGTCGGGTCAGTCATTTTAAATTTTTCCGCTTGAAATAATCTCAGAAAATTATTCCAAAGTATTTCTTCACATCTGAACATTTTCCTGCTCCATCTAATGCGCCTGTAACGCTCATGTAATGGTCCGCTTTGCATACTACTATTCATGAGGAAATTCATTACTCCCCTGTTGATCTTGAGCGTCGTTATTCTGACCGGATGCGGAGGCGGCGGCAGCGATAGCGGTGAGGTCGAATCCACATTCGAAGGTATCTGGGCCGGAACGTGGACATCAGCTTCGATCCCCGCCAATGGAACTGCTTCAATCATCGTCGCGTCAGATGGCACCTTCACGGGCACTTCGAATGTTCAAGGTGGAGCGTCGGGCGGTTCTGTTACAGGAACAATTAATAATGATGGTCTTGTTTCCGGAACTGTTCAATACTCGGGTCAGTCGGCTTCGGCAATAAGTGGCACATTGGGAACCCTGGATGGCACCGCCTTGACGGGAACACTCGTTCAGACCTTAGGTTCAACGAACCATAACGTCACTTACAATTTGACCTTGCAATAGAGAAAGGCAGGTCAATAACGAATAGCCGGCGCATCTTCGGTGTGATGCGCTGGCTTTTTTTAATGATGAGTGAGAGATCTGTGGACTAAAATTTGCAGGGAATAAACAATATGGGGTTTCGGGTGAATCTAAACGGGGAGGTATCGCTGGAGCAGCATGGGCAGCGCATCCAATTCCGCACGCGTAAAGCCCTCGAACTCATCTGTTTTGTCGCCCTCAATGGGCCCGTCAGCCGCGCCGAAACGGCAAAGCAACTATGGCCCGACTTAGACAATGATCGCCGACTCGCAAACCTGAGATTGGCGCTCGTCTATGTCCGCAAAGCCGCTGCCGGTGCCGTGATCATCGATGGCCAAACAATGCGTTTCAACGGAGAGATTGCATCCAGCGGGGATAGCGGAATCTTGGACGGGATCGACACGCCATGGGCCGTAGATGCCCGCGCAAAGCATGGCCGAGCATCGACCGAAACTTTTTTGCAACAAGCCGAAGCGGAGCAGAACTTAGAACTCGCCCGGCAAGCACGCGATCAAGACATTTTTCTGCAAGCCCCGCGAATCTTAATCGCCAAAATTTGGGTTGCCCAGGGTGAACCGGCAAAAGCGGCGGCGGAACTTCGCGACTATGTCAGCCTCGTGCGCCGGCACCTGGGGATCGATGTCTCCGAAACCGTTTTTGCCTCGGCGGGATTGCCAATCCCCGATGCACAAAAGGTTCCCGCCGCCCTCTTCGAATCGTTAACCCCAAAAGAGCGGGCTGTAGCTGTTTTGGGCCAATGCCCAACCTGGCTTGCCGGAGGAAAACTGCTCCACGCCCGTTCCCGAATCGAACAAGCCCTTTCCGTCAAACTGGACCGAAACCTCCGGTGCTCACTGTTAACGTGGCGAGCCAGGTTCGAAACCGAAGCTGGGGAATTCGAACTATCGCTCATTTCATCGGGAGAAGCCGGGAAATTTGGCTCCCAATTAAACGAGCGCATGGGCGTGGAAGTCGAACACCTCCGCGCAAAAATGATGTTGCGCGAACTAGACTTTGTCACATCCCAGATTGAAAGTCTGCTTCTCAAGGCAATCCCCTTAGAGATTCGAGCCGATCTCTGCTTAATCGGTTCGGCGGCACAATATCACCTCAACGTACCGGGAGAAGCGATCCGTTTAGCCACGCTCTCCATCGAAGCCGCCGAAAAAGTCGATTCGCGCTTCCGAGTTGCTCTCTCGATGTCGATGTTGGCCGGAGCTCTCTTTTTAGCGGGCGATTTTGCCGCCGCCGCCGACAACGCGGGCCGCTCCGCCGATATTTGTGGACGATTCGGAATGCAGGCCCGCGAAGCCCATGCCCTGGGATTACAAGGTCGATCAGAAGAAGGGCAGGGTGATTATGCATATGCAGAAAAGCGCTACCGGAAAGGGATCGAACTCATTTCGGCAACCGATTCGCTCCATATCTATGGCGTGCTCGTCACCTATTTAGGTGATCTGCTCGTAAAAACCGGGCGGGCAAGAGAAGGGTTAGAATGGCTCAAAAAAGGCGCAATCGCCCGACGCCGGTCGCCAGATTTAACCGCGCAATCAACATCAAACCGATGCATCTCTCGCGGATACTTGGCTCTCGGTGAAACAAGATCGGCGGAGAAATATGTGCGAGCAGCCCTGGAACTGTCGCAGTCAACTAAGCGCGATCTTGAGGTCGCGATGAACGAAGTGGTTTTGGCCGAAATCGCCTTTGCCCGCAACAAAAACTCGGATGGCCTTGAATTACTCAGAAAAGCTCTGCCTGCCATAGTGCGCGAACACCAAGTCGGACGGTCTGCCCAGGCCGAAGACCCAATATTCGATCCCGAACGCATTCGCACCGTTTTGAGAAATGCCAGTTGAGCCGAGCCCGCATAAATACTGAGTTGTGACTTAAATAAATCCCAAAATGGGTAAAAGCGATTTTGTAAACGGTCTGTAAACGGTTGCGCTCTGTAAGATGTTGTCGTAGTCCCGACTTTCGTGGACTTTGGAGAAGACAAAATGCGATCCCCTTTGATTGCGGCTGTTGCCGCGCTTGTTCTTGGTGCCACCCAGGCCCACGCTCTTTCCGCTGATTTCGCTTCAGATTTCAGCATCACCAATTCGAATCCCAACGGTGCTTGGACTTACGGTTACACCACCTCCCTCGGCGGTACGTTGAACAATTTCACCACGACATTAGCAAGCTCCGGTCAAGAAATTTGGTACATGCCGGGCCTTTCCGGTGATGCAACGCCATCCGTGTTCAAAAACGTTTCGGGCGGAACTGTCAACTGGGTTCCCAGTGGTGCTGCCGGTTTGCACAGCGGACCGGGTGGTCAGCTGGCCGTAGCTCGCTACACAAGTTCTGAAGCTGGTGAAGTCACGATTTCCGGCGAATTCGGTAGCGGAGATATTGGTGGCGTAGGGATTTTTATCTTGGTCGACAATGTTCAAGCGTTCGGAATCACCAACGCCAGCGCAACCGAAGCGTTTGACTTCGATGTAACCCTCGGCGTCGGTTCAACGGTTGACTTCGTTGTCTCCAACGGCGATGGAAGCTATGCGTTCGATTCAACCCCGCTGTCCGCAACCATCGAAACCGTCCCCGAACCCGCGACAATGCTCGCGCTTGGTCTCGGTGCAGTTGCATTGGTTCGCAAACGACGATCCAAGTAAGGGATTTCCTTGACCAGAGAGGAGAGATACTTCGGTATCTCTTCTTTTTTTGACCAGAACTGGTAATTGTTTCTATGGGGTTTCTTGAAGATTTCACGACGTATGAACTATAAAGTCATGGAATCGGTAGCACTGAAAATGATGTTCGACCAAATACTGGAAGGACGCGATATCCCGGTTGTGGGATCAGTGATGCGCATGACCGCAAAGCGCGCCAGCGAATGCAAAAGCGGAATGCCCTACACGTTAACCGACAATTTGTGGCACGTCGTTTATTGGCAAGAAATCTGGCTCCAAGAATTACGCGGTGAAAAAACAATGCCCATGATGCAGATCTGGGCCGGAGACTGGCAAGGCACCGAAGAACATCAATTCGGCGAGCTTCGCGAAAAATTTCTGCAGGGCCTCGAAGAAGCGCGGCTCATGTGCAAAGGTGATCTGGCAAACGAGCGAGCGGAGCTCCTCATGCGAATCGGAATCCACGCCGCCTACCATATCGGCCAATTGAACTTAATCAAGCGTGTTGCATGATAAAAGAGTTCCCCTCACCAAAACCAAAGTGAGGGGAATACCTCGGATTAATTGCTGAACTTGGACTTCAGCAAGATAAATGCTGGATTCGCAGGCTTTTCAGCGCTCCCGGGCACAATCATCGTGACCGCACCGCCCGAAAGATTGTCTTTATACAAAGGGCAACCCAGCATATAAATGTGATTCGGGTCTTTACCTTGAATGTATACAATCGCTTGCATCGTGGACTGATCCGACTTACTCCAAGAAGTTTGGTAGCTGTTGTATTCCCACTCTACCGACCGCGTCCACTGGTTTGTAATAATGTCGATTCGGAGAATCTTGGCATTGGGGATTTTCTTAAGCGTGTTCGCTTGAATACTAGCCTTCAGCGAAGCCTTATCCGCCCCGGTGTAAATGTCTTTGAACGGCACATTCGACTGGATGATTTCGTTCTCCAGCCTTTTCGCCGTCTCTTCAACATTTTTCAAGGCGGCTTTGATCTCGGCAACAATGGTCGCATCGTAGCTTTCATGGCTTTTCAAAAAGGTCTCATACGCATATCCTTTCGCATCAAGCATCGTTGTCATCAGTGGAATCGTGCCGAGAAAGTGGTTAAAATTCTTCTGATCAACCGCTTTTTTTACGGTATCCGCAAGGATTTGCAATTGAGATTTAATCCGCGTTGGCTCATTCTTCGCGTACTCCCCATTGATTTCCTTCAGCAGGTTCTCGTGGTCTTTCTTAATCCCCACAATTTTTATCGCAAAATTGCGCTGATCAACATCGCCATTTCCACCCCGGCTCCCTTTTGCGTTGCCATATTTGGCAATCATCGCCTTGGCATCTTTGTCAAGTTGGGGCCACTGGTCAACCGTTTTGCGAGTGATGCCATCCGAACCCAGGAAGGCTTTGAGCTTAGCCAGTTGATCAACAAGCGCATCAAGCGTCGCCGCGTCATTTTTTGATCCTTGATTCAGGAGTTCGTTATCTTTTTCGATTTTTTCTGAAGCCCCTGATATCCTCTTCTCAAGGGCGTTCAGTTTTTCCTCAGCCGACGAGTAGAGATTCAACGCGGCTGACTTTTCGGAGTAAGAATCGGGAACTTTATCAAACCACTCTTTAGCCGAAGCCAGCAGCTCCTTTGCTTGCTCAAGCTGCTTCGTGGCCGATGCACGAGCCGAATCAATGATCTGGCCGTTGGATTGCTCGGACTTGTCGAGGATTCCGTCACCCTTTTTAATCGCTGCCTCGGTGCGTGTGACGTACTGTTTCGCCCGGTTGAGGTCGCTTTTTTCGTCGGCGAGCACGGCGGTTGCCAGAGAGAGAACAAGGACTGTGGTGAGAATGTGTTGGGATTTCATAGTGTTTCCGTGATTTGTTCGTCAGAGCGATGCGTTACCTGTGGCCCCCAAAATTCCGCTAATTGGCGAAGTGAACGGGCCGCCATCAAATGTGAGATTCGTAAAAGTCATCTGAAGTGTTGTTGAATCAAGTTGCCGATAACTCACCGAGCCCCCATTCGCTACATAGGTTTGTTCAGTTTCCGTATCAGTTACGCTCGCGGTAACGTTGTGATAGGTGGGCGCAACAAGACGATAGCTAGAATCGGGTGAACCATTTGTAAAATTGATATTCAGTTCAAAATTGCCCGATGTCGCAACAAAATCAAACGACGGGCCAGCACCTATTGAAAACGTTGTCGAAGATGCATTGCCGATAAGCGTGGCATCTCCATCAAGGGGGGTAGTGTATATGATTCCTGCCGAAGCTCCTCGGCCCGGTAATACTGGCCAATTACTAACGACAGTTTGTGAGCTGAGGTTAATGTAACCCTCAGCATCTCCATTTTGGCCCAATAGATTTCCTGACAATGTAAACACCGCAGAATTGTTACTGCCGGATGCTACAAATACTGAAGTTTGACTTGCTCGCCACGAGTTCCCACCTTCAACATAGTCATAGAGACCTCCGCCATTTCCGCTCGTCGGAAAAGCCTGCCCCTCAATAAGATGAGGAGTATAAAGTTTGAGAACAATCGAGCGGTTGCCGTTCACGCCCGTTATCACATGTTCATCATTGAGCAATTCGTATTGCCCTGATGTCGCGGCAAAAGCACTGGTATCGCCATTGAAATTGACCGAAACCGAAGGTTGAGTTGTTGCGGATGCAAACTCCTTTGGGCCAAGTTGGGGTTCATCGCTGGAACCTCCACAACCAATGAGGGCAAGGAGGGCGAACGACGTTATGAGTGTTGAAACATGAATGCTTTTCATTTGCCTTCTGTATGAAGGTCAGGTTGGGAAGACCATGTGTGATGCTGGTCACTATCACGCAAAATTAAGAAAGTTCATTCTGAAAAGATGGGAGCCAGACGTGAACTGAGATCTGACCCCCAACTAAGGATAAGCTTATCTGTTTTGGCGTCGCTTTCGTAGCGTCGCAATCGCCGGCAAAGCAAGCAGAGCCATCGTTGCTGGTTCGGGAACCGCATCAACTTCCACATTGAAGTTATCAAACGATCCGCTTATAGTGGCGGGGCCACCACTGTTTGCCGTAAAGAACCCTAAGCCAATGTTTGAATTAGCGCGGTCAAAGTCGGGGTTGAGACTCATGTTCACAACGGATGAAGGCGAAAGATCAACCTGCCCAAACATCGTTTCCGTCAGCCCCGTGGCCCCTTTTGTTTGCCATGCTGATCCCACCGCGGAGTAGTCGGCCACGTAAAGAAAGCCATCTTGATAAAGCGACAGACCAACGCCCATCTGCTCATCTGGGGCAAGGCAATCAAGTGAGTAACTCACACTCGAAATCCCTCCAGGGCCGGTAATGATATTGATGGGATTGAACAAATGAACAACCCCAATCGCCGTTCCATCACCAAGGACATGAGTGACCTCGCGCCCGAATCCCGGATTACCACCCGTTGGAGTCTGCTGAGCCGAGAAACTGATAGATCCAAACCAAATCGTCCCCCAGTCCGCATTGTTAAATGTTGAATCGCTAAACGATTGAGCCTGAGCAGTTGAAGCAATGGTGACAAGCGCACCGGCAATGGCGAATAGTTTCGTTGTGAGTTTCATATGATTCCTCTTCGATCGGAGTGGGTTTTAGGCGTCCCGCATCCGCAAAGAGTTTGTAGTTCTGGAGAGGAGATGCCTTGTGATATAGCTCACACAAGCCGGCAAAGGGAAGAGGAACTCAGAGAATTACTAGGATGCCTCAAACAAGTGTAAGATAGGGGAATGATTGGTGCAGCAACAGTGAGTCGATTTTCGATTCCGGCAGGTAAGGAACGGGAATATGAGGAGATGTTGCGATCCTTTGGCGACGAGGTCGCCGACGACAAGGGGTTCGTCGCGACGAGCGTTTGGCAAGAACTGACCGACCCAAATCGATTTGTTCGCCTGACCGGATTCAAAGATTTTGATACTCTGTTTAAAAGCTATGATGAGATGGTAGCCAGTGGATTCTTGGAAGAAGCGGTCGCAAAGTGGGGCATTGCACCGGACGTCATGCGGCTCGAGCCCGTCGCCGAGCATGGCACCGGTTTCAAAAAACTACGAGAAAATGAAATTCTCAGTCTAAGCATCCGCGTGATGGATCCCGGATATGGCGATGCTTGGATCGAAAAGATGAAATACAACTTTGAAGAGATATCCGCCCTGCCCGGAATGGCCGGCTGGTTCATCGGTCGAAGCGACGAAGTCTCGGATGAAATCGTCGGCGTCGCGAGCTGGGAATCCGAAGAAGCGTGCCGCCGCAGTATCCCGCCCAAAGTGCACTACCCGATCGGAATCTATCGCCGATATCGATAAGAATAAATAAGGGTGGGACTTTCTTGGTTATGAGTAACGCATAACCAAGAAAGTGTGTATCAAACACATATGCAATACAGCATGGTTTTCGCTCGCTTTCGTGATAACAGTGGGGGAGAAATTGTGCCAACATTGACGAGCAAAGTTCTTCCGGTTTTTGAGCAATCAGAAGGAGTAGTCAAGCAGTTGTTGGTGCGAGAAGTCGAAGATCATGCCGCGATTGTTCATATCCTCATTTATGAGTCACAGGCCCTGGCCGAAAAAGGTTTTCAGAAAGTTGGAGAAGTTCTTGACCCCATGATGAGTGAAATCGACTTTGCCCTTGAGGCGCCGGACGTGCGGTGGGTAATCCCTCAATTGCACAAAACCTATGACTCAGACAAAATGTTCGAGGGCCGTGTCGTAACCCTCAGCTCACAAAATGTAGGCATTGGATTTGGCGATGAAGTCTGTTCGCGTTTAGTAAATGCTTTCGATGAAGTTCACTCATTGAAAGGGCTCGCGGGCTACGTCATAGGGCACGGAGCACAACTACACGACGAAATCACGGCCATCGCAATATGGGATAGCATAGAATCTGCGCAGGCTTCAATCCCCGCGAATGTAGACTATGACATCAGAATTTATGAGTCAATTTGATGACGGGGTGAATGATGGGCCGACAAATATGGCCCGAGATGCCGCATTCTTGGATGCAAACAAACCACAAGTCAGGGTCTACGAATGGGATCGGCCCTGGGTCAGTCTAGGCCGTTTCCAAGTGCCCGAAATGACCGTTCGTCCAGGCTGCGGCGTTGATTGGGTGATGCGACCGACCGGGGGCAAAGCAGTTCTGCATGGCCACGATCTCACCGTCGGCATGGGTGTGCCGCTCGCGTTAATCGGCGAGAACGAGCGGGAAGTCAAGGCAATCTATCGGCGCGTAATCCCCGTCTTGGTCGGAGCATTAAACGCGGTCGGCATTTCCGCCGCCTTGGCCGAAGAGACCCCGTTTGTCCGTGGCGCAGGAAAAGTCGCGGACTGTTTTGCCCACGTCAGCGCAAACGATGTCGTCGACCCATCCCTCGGCACCAAAGTGTGTGGGTGCGCGCTCCGCGTGACTTCGACCATGGTGCTGGTGCAAGCCAGCATTCCCGTGCGGATACCCGATGTCAATGCCGGAGATATTTTCGACGACCCGGCATTGCCGGGCCGAGTTTGGGATGTGCATCGAAGCGATTTTGCATCAGCGGTTGGCACCGAGTTTCAAGCGTTCTTACGCCAATTCCAAACGAACTGATAAAGCCGTTTACGACCAGTGCACTTCAAGGTCGCCTTCAAGCGACTGAATGTAATTGAGTTGAGCAGCGTGATACATCATATGCACCCCGGCAAGGCCGACCATGCTACTGTATGAAGTTTCGCGTTCGCCCATTTTGAATTTTTCGTTGAATTTCTCATCGGGCACAAGATCAACTGCCGCAAGAATCGCCTCGCTGGATTCTTTGATCTGGTTGATCACGGTTTCTTTGTTGCGGTCAGCATCCGGGCACACCGCCCAATCATCACCAAAGGGCCACGCACCGGGGTCTTCGCCATTAAGCTGGATAGCAATGCGATTGTTTACAACAATCACCTCGTGGGTGAAGTCGTATCCTGCCCGCGCCTTACCACCGGGTGATTTGTCGAGCTGTTCGTGGGTTAGTGCCTCCAGGTCGCTGACATAGAAGCCAGTCGCTTGACTAACCCGCTCTTTGAGAAATTGTTTGAGTTCGGACATGATGACTTGCGATTAAATATACAACCTACGCGCTTTTGGTTCCCGGTTTTTTCCGGAAGTTTTTCAAGGCGACCAGGCTGATGCCCGTAACAAGCCCTCCGGCGATGATTGCGATGGGGAGATTTTGGTTGCCTCCTCGTTCGACAATACCAGAGCTCGCGTTCAGGTTTTTGCTGATTGATTGGGGAACGAAATAGAGATCATCAGATTGGTGATTGGGGAAAGTGTTGTCGTGATACTGAGAAAGAAATGCCGTCTGTGGGAGGTCGCTCGAGGGAGTTTTAAGAAACCCACCAAGTCTCTTCATATCTTGGGCCGTGAGCTGAGCCTCCCATCTCGGTTCTTGATACGGCTTTGTGCCACCAATTGTGGCCCCCAAATTCTGATCTGAAATGAATGATATTGAAAGTCCAGCGGGGCTGTCGATGTTGTCGGAAGGGACGTAGTACGGGTTGAACGGTTTGTCGGTTTTAAATTTCATGCAGAGCACGCCGGTTTCCAGCATTTCTAGTTTATTTATGACTTGGAAAGCTGTGAGATACCAGCCCTTTTTGATATAGAAATCGGTCCACTTGGTCAGCTCAGGGGAAGTTGCATATTTGTGCTCTTTCAGATATTGGGTGAGAGCATTCGGGTCGGTGGCTTTGAGGATTGTCGCTTTGTATCCCGCCACTTCGACGACGTCGACTACTTCAACTCCTGCGCTCGCGGGAGCAACACTGCCCGTCATCCCTTTGCCCCGGAGCTCCATCGGTTTCTTTGACTCGAGAAAGGAAAATATAGCTCGGTCAGTTTTCGTGATTTCTGGCTGCGTCGGAGTGGGAGCAATAAATCCTATGTTGTCAGCCTCGGAATGGAAGCGGGCATTTCGAATAAAGTATTCGGTCTGGGTTTTGGAGTTATAAATGACAACATTTTGCTGAGTTCCGAATCTCACGGTTTGTCCTTCGGGGCCGACGCCGCAACATGCGATTATGTGCTGGGCCGAGAGCGCAGAAACGAGGAGAATGGTTGTGAGCGTGCGCATAGTCATCAAATATTGTGTTTTGCCTGTGGGATTTCGTTCAAATAGTTTGCAGAAAATTCTCAATATCGACGTTCGACTTTAATACTGTCCAACCATTTTGATCCGCAACTGAATAAGCGTTGTGGGTGAATTCGATCGTTTCGACCAGGATTTGCGGATCAAAGTCTTTGTTTTTTCGATGGGCGTTTTGGTGAAGCGTGGTTTCAAGTGTTGGGAGAAGGAGAATTTTTTTGATCGGGAAGTTAGCAAACAGTTCATTCAGTCGGGCAAGATTGCGACAATGGTCGATGACAACATTGAAACCATTGTCTGAGTAAGTTTGCGCAATTTTTAAAGTCGCCTGCTCGGCAATCTGAAATTGACGTTCCGTCTCGTCTGTCCACGGCACAGCATCCGCAATGCCCGATGCAACCCAAGTCCGGAGGTCATCAACGGGGATATGGAGGGTAGGAGTGAGGATTTGAGAGATGCGGTGGGCAAGGGTGGTTTTGCCCGCCCCTGGCGGGCCCGTGATGAGAAACTTCCTGAGTTCGGGCATAACTGAGAATTTTAATCAATTGTCCAGGCTAACAATTCCATTTCACTATAAAGTCAGCAAGGCAAAGGAACAAATTTAAATTTTCGTTCAGCAAATCCAGTCACAGGACTGGAGCGAACATGTCCGTGAGAAGTGATTGAGGTTCGGCAGGGAAAAAATACATGTCCTCCTCTGCGGTCGTTGGAAATGGCTTTTTCGCCAAGACTTTTACGTATGCCGGAGTTGGAAGGGCATCTACGGGGCACTTAACGTATTCAGCCACTTTCAGTAATTCAAAATCTGTTAGTTTGGTAGTGAATGTTTGATGTATGAAACGACGCGTGGGCTTGGATGTATCCCCGAGTTGACTCGCAACATATTCGTAATCACTCACAATGGCAACCTTAAGGGTTCCGAATGAATCTCTACCCCAGTTGTCCTTCGGAACGTAAAAAGGGTGGAACGGAGTCTTGGTTTGGAACTTCATGCAAATCACTCCCGTTTCTGAGATTTCTTTGAGGTTGTCGACTTTGAACGCAGTAAAGAACCAGCCTTTCTTAATGTAGAAATCCAGCCATTCACCAATCGATGGGCTCGTTTGATATTTGTTTTCTGTGAGCCACTTAGTCATCGCTTGTCGGTCATTGGCTTTGATAATTGTCGCTTTATATCCCGCAACTTTAACTTCATCAAGAATTTCCATACCAGCCTCGCGGCTCATGCCCCCGTAGCTAAAAATGAGGTTCATGAGGTCAGGTTTAACCGATGATAGTTCCGGCATGGAAGGGGTTGGCGCAATAAATCCGAAATCAGGAGAAATTGCATCAAATTTTGCGTTGCGGATAAAGTATTCGGTCTGAGTTTTAGAGTTATAGATAATGACGTCTTCCTGGTCGCCAAAAGCAACACTTTCGCCTCCCGGGGCGACACCGGCACAGGCATAAATGTTTTGAAATGAAATTAAAAGTAGAGCAGCAGTTACGATGTTTCGAATGGGCATGAAATGGGAGACGGTTAGAAAATGTTAGAGTTTCTGAAGAAACTCATGTATCTGTTTGTGACTTGTGAGTTTGATCCAGCCCGCTTGGTCTTCGGCCGAAAAAGTTTGATGGAGGCCCCTGATAGCTGGTTCGAAAGTAAGGGGATCCCAGTTTTTGTCTTGGCGGGCAGCGTTTTGGGCAAGGTTGAGATCGAGAGGCAAGAGAATAAGGATCTTTGTTAACTCAATGTTGGCGACTAATTTATTGAGAGTCGTGATATCACGGCAATGGTCGATAACGGCAGTAAATCCGTTTTTTGAGTAGGTTTGAGCGAGTTGAAGGGCGGCAGTATCGGCGATTTGGAACTGTCTTTCGGTCTCGTCGTTCCAGTCGGGGATCGGGTGGGCAATTCCAGACACAACCCACTCACGCAGGTCGTCAACGGGGATGTGGATTGTTGGGGTTAGTTTCTTGGCAATATTCCTTGCTAGCGTGGTTTTTCCGGCACCCGGTGGGCCGGTGATAAGGAAGATGGACATTGTTGCTTATCAATTCCAAGTGGGCGGTTCGACCCCGAGCAAGTGACGAATAAAGAAGTCGACACGCTTCCGTTCGCCGAACTCTCCGCCGCCCGTATGATCAAGGCCCGGAAGATAAACAAAATCAACATCCTTCTTCGCCTTCTGCAGCGCATCAAGCAACCGGAAAGTAGACTCCGGTGGCACATTAGAATCGACTTCGCCCACCATCAGCATGAGTTTTCCTTGGAGCTTTGCGGCATTCGTGATGTTGGATTGAGCCTCATAATGGGGGCCAATCGGGTAGCCCATCCACTGCTCATTCCACCAATATTTATCCATGCGGTTATCGTGGCAACCGCAAGAACTGACCGCCACTTTATAGAACTCGGGGTGGAACAATAGCGCCCCCGTCGAGCTTTGTCCGCCCGCCGACGTACCAAAAATGCCAACCCGATTCGTATCCATTTGCGGGAACTTCTCCGCCGCGGATTTGATCCACGCAATTCGATCAGGCAGCCCCGCATCGGCGACATTTTTCCAAGCGACATCGTGGAATTTCTTGCCCCGGTTCGCGGTGCCCATGCCATCAATCTGAACGACGATAAATCCTAACTCGGCAAGGCGTTGCTGATAAAAAACTGGTCGGAACGTTTTCGGCACAAATGAATCGTGCGGGCCCGCATAAATGTCCTCAATGATCGGATATGTTTTGCTCGGATCAAAATGAGTGGGGAAGTGGATCAGCCCGTAAATATCGGTTTGACCATCGCGCCCCTTGGCAACAAATTCCGTCGGACCCTTAATCCCAGCCGTCCGAAGAGGCTCGGCGGTCGATTTTTCAATCGTGGCCAGGAGCTTCCCGTCGCTTGATCGAAGTTCGTAAACCGGCGCATTGGCCACCGTGCTATACGTGTCGATCAAAAGTCTTTTATCGGGCGAGAAATCGACTCGGTGAGAGCCAGTTCCGGACGTGAAATGCACCAGATTCGAACCGTCGCGATTGATTCTATAGTAATGAATAAAGTAAGGATCACCGGATTCACGTCCGTTTGCCGTGAAGTAAATATGTTCTTCATTGAGGTCAATCAGCGATCGAACAACAAAGTTTCCTTTGGTAATCTGGCGAGCCTCGCCGGGTTTTGTATATTCATAAATGTGCGCCCAACCATCTCGCTCAGATCGGAAGATCATCGAATGAGTGCGGGGAAGTACCCGCCAGAAAAACTGACTGGAATGGATAAAGGTCGGGGATTTTTCGTCAATCCATGTGGTGACTTTGGCCGTAACCGGATCAATTTCCACGATCTGCTTTTGTTGGAAACCCCGAATGTCAACTTCGATAATGGCCGTCGGATATTTTTGATCTTTTGGTTGCCAGAATTGCAGTCCGGGCGGTGAAGCCCACGGGTGACCTCCGCAGATAATGGGCTCGTGAGCCACCTTGACGGTCTTTTGCGTTTCGACATTATAAAAATAAGTTTCGCTCGTGTCGAGTTTATCGCCGGGCTGATCGTAGAGTCGGGTGCGAAGCTCGGCCCTCGGCCCCGGTTTGGTAGAGTCCAAAACACTCACAGATCGTCGGTCGCCCGGAATCTGGCTCTGCAAAGCAATAAATTTTGAATCGGGCGACCAAGTGAATCGGGCAAGTTGAGTGGCGTCACTGGCATCTTTCCATTCAAGCGGGGTGGCTTCTTGGGCGACCTGGAGTTTGCCGTCCTGAATCCGCGCCCGAAGTTTGCGTTCAGGAGACGGGCGGCCCTGCTCTTGCCGAGCTTGCGGAGTAGGGCGAGGCGGCGTGACCCGCGTCAGCGTATTTGTTTCGGTGTTCCAATTGTAATTCACATTGCGATGTGAGATTGAAACAATGACTTTAGCCAATTGACTGACGGTGATGGGAAGTCGGTCAGGATTGATATCCTTCGTGTCCGTAGCTTTCTCGAGTTCGTCAGCCAGTTTGGCGTGATCAAAAAGGTCTTTCTTGGAATGATCAAACGTGTTGTAATGGGTGAACCGGTACGTTTCCGGAGAGGTATCTCGTCGATAAAAAAACGATTGAGCGTCGATCCAAGTAAAGGTCAGGTTCCAACTTTGAAGCTGTCGAGTTTGCGCGGCTCCGACCTGGCTATATTTCTGAAAGAGAGATTTTAGCTCTTCCGTTGTCGGCTTGAAGGGGGTCAGACTCCCGAATGATTGACAAGCCAGTAGAACCGGAAACAGGCACAAGATTCGCCGCATGAATTGATAATACACGTTTCGTTTGATGTTAAACGACTTTTTGTTTGGGGCATATAATGGGCTGTGCGCGGGTTTTTGATTACATTGCTTTCGATCGTATGGTTGTCCGGCTGTTCAGCCCCTGTTTCGGTCGATCAGTCGCCCGCTGCCGCGCCGACGACGCAAGTTGACACAACCATTGGCTTTCGGAACAACGAAGCCCTGCGAGAGCATTATTCAAAACATGGTCGTGAGTTTGGCGAAGTCACGCGAGCCGAATATCTGTTCATGGCGCAGGAGTTGCGGGATACCGAGGCAGATAGAAAGTCCGTGTTGGTCGCCTACCGACCCGATGGTGTGATCACAAAATTTGATCGCCGGGACAAGGAATTTATTGCGTACAACCGGAATCTCGTGATTCGGACTTTTTTCAAACCGGGGGATGGGGAACGCTACTTTCATCGCCAGAAAGGGCGGTGAAATCTCATTCGCCTTTGATCCAGCCCTGCTCGGTGGCTTCCGAAGTGATTCGTTGAATCAGTGCAAAGAGACCAGGTGATCCGTCCGCAACATGGGAATTCTTGTCAAGCACCTGAGATTTCGTGAGCCCAAACTCCTTCCATGTCCCGCCGTGATTGCCTTGATTCATGATGAACGCCATCAGCCGATCAACCGAGTGAGCAAATCGTGATTCCGGGGTTTCCTGCGCCTCAAATTCTTGCCAGAGAGCTAACAACTCTTCGGATTGGCATTCCGGCAGCAAACCCAAAATACGCCTCGTCGCCGCAAGTTCGTTTGCTGCAAGGCAAGGGTCGGTTGTTTTTGCATAGTGGAATACATCGCCGCAATCGATCTCCGGTATGTCATGAATAGCAAGCATCTTAATGACCTTAAGAAGGTCAATTGGCTCTTTGCTATGCTCAGCCAGGATAATCGCCGAGAGAATGACTTGCCATGAGTGCTCGGCGGAATTTTCTTTACGCAATAGACCAATTGGGGAAGTTTTGCGTTCAACATTTTTGAGCTTGTCAGTTTCGGTGAGGAAGGCAATTTGTTGGTCGAGCATTGATCATAGTTTGGCGTCTATTTCCATCCCGCCTGGCCCGATGCCAAGCCCTCGTCGCTCACGCTCCTCCGCCCCCGGCGGGATGGACCCCTCACCCCGAAGACCGAGCCGCAACCCGAATCTGATCCGCCGGGCAGCAACACGCCTTGAAATGCCCCGTCCGAGCCATGCGCCGCGTAAGCCCCTCCTGAGAATCAACCGGCGGCGTTCCTTCAACGCAACGAATTATGCAGCTCATGCACTCACCCTTGCGGCAAGAAAACCCGACGGGAATTTTGTGGCGGAGCAAAGTGTCGAGCACCGTCTCCCCAGGAAGAACCTCTAACATCTGATTTTCGAAAATCACGATGAATGAGTAAACCACACCCGGCACAGAGCCAAAAATGAGCAACAGCATTACATAGCCATTAGTTGCGTGCGAAAATTGCTAGGATAAGCCGATTTTCGCCGTTTTCGATCCTAGGAACGTGGAATTTTAACCCGAACCTCGGTTATCTTAGAATCAAGTCTAGTTTGAGCTGGACATTTGGAGAGAAACGAAAATGAAAACACCTTTAGTTCTAACCCTCATCGCAGGAGCCGCGCTGTCGCAAGCCGTCTTCTTCCAACCGGATTCCGCAACGGCGATGAGCCAATTTAGTGGTTCCTACGATATCGGCAATGCGATCGACGGTTCCGGACTCCCAGTGGGATTCGGCCCAACGGATTCTCACGGCACATATGTACAAAACAATCATTGGACGACCCAAGCCAATGCCATCAATGCCGGAACCGCAAAAGCCACGTTCAACTTCGATAACGATGTAACAATCGGCACGTTCTACATGTGGAACCATCGGTCGGATGGTGTGGCAAGCAACGGCCTCTACGCGGTTTCGCTGTTTGACCTGGTCTTAAAAGATCAAAACGGAGACGTGCTTTATTCGCTCACAAACGAATCAGCCATCGCAAACGTGGCGACCGCGCAAAGCTTTGCGTTCATCCCCGTGAGCGGCGTTCGCAGCGTTGATTTCACAATCCTGGCCAATGGTCAACCCACAAACAATAGCTACACCGGCGTTGCTGAAGTCGGCTTTGACACCGAAGGCGTTCCCGAACCGGCAACCATGATCGGCATTGCCGCCGCAATCGGATTCGCTGCCCGGCGACGCGCTCGCAAGTAAATCAAATCGCCCAAGAATCATCAAACCACCACCGCAACGAAGCGGTGGTGGTTTTTTATTGAAGAACTTTGAGATCGTCAATAGCCGCGCGGTCTGTCCAATCCAGCGAAATCGGCGTCAGGGAAACAAAATGATTGGCAACGGCATAAACGTCCGTGCCCGGTTCCTCCGGTCGCATAATCACAACCCCGCCTTGCCAATAATAAGGGCGACCCCAAGGATCGTCGCGCCGTTCAACGCGATCCTCATAAACACGCTTTCCCATGCTCGCAACCTGGATTCCCTGAATCTCTTGATAAGCAATCGCTGGAATGTTGAGATTGAGAAACGTTCCGGGTTTGGCGGGAAGGTTGATAATGCGCTGAATATTCTCCTTAAGCCATCGTTCACCCGTTTCATAGTGCAAAGGAGCATCTTGAACAAAGCTCGCCATGCTAATCGCGATGCTCGGAATGCCGTTAATGCACCCTTCCATCGCACCCGCAACCGTCCCCGAATAAGTAATGTCAAACCCGAGATTCGGCCCATTATTAATGCCACTCAGCACCAGATCGCAGGTGTGATCAGAGAAAACTTCGGTAAGCCCAACATTAACGCAATCGACCGGCAACCCGTTCACCATATAACCCGGACACCCCTCGATAACCGTTTCCTTAACTCGCAGCGGTTCATGAAGAGTCATGCCGTGTCCACAAGCCGATTTTTCTCGGTCGGGAGCAACTACAATGACTTCGGCACCCGGAAGCGTCTTCGCCACGCGGGTCAGCGCTCTGATGCCTTCGGCGTGAATTCCGTCGTCGTTAGTAATCAAGATACGCATGGGTGGATTATGACTTTGGTTCGACCGAATAGAATGGGAAGGTGAACAAGGAGAACGTGCGATGGGTGGCGGCAGGGGTCTTCGCCGTTTTGGCCGTTCTTCAAGCCGTCAAATGGGGGGCCATGGGGCTCGCAATCCAAGGGCCGCTGGTGCTTGTTCTCATCCTCGGATTAGTCGTTGCAGGCTTTCGAGAACAGTTGCCGTTCCGGAATCATGCCCTGTTCATCTGCGCTTACGGGTCAGCATTTTTGCTCCTGTGGGCGGCGGGGAACCCCGGCGTTGATCTCGTTCCCGGCTGGACATGGCTCCTGACTCTCGGCGGGGTGCTCGCCCTGGCAATTGTCGTAATCTGGAATCTGCGAGAAAAGCAGGGATTCTGGTGGGTTTTGGCGTTTGTGGTCGCCACCGGCTTCGGGCTCTTTATCGCCTTTGCCAGCGGGCCAGAAGGGCAAACGCCATGGCTCCAACGGTTCTACATGATGCTGTTCAAGTTGCCCGAGGAAGAATGGCGCACGGCGGCTCTTTGGATGTACTGGACACGAAAGGTTTTGCACTTTGTGGGTTACGGAACGGTTGCCTTGGCGACCGCATCGCTGGCCCGGCGCAACGGCGGATCAATCATTCGATGTTGTGCAATGGGAATCGCCTGGCCCCTGCCCATCGCAATTTTTGATGAGTATCAACAAAGCCTCACCCCCACTCGCGGCGGTCGGTGGCAAGATGTGTTACTCGATCTCTGCGGAATGATCTGCTTTTTGACCGTATTCGTTTGGATTCAAATACGAAAGGAGAAATTCGACTTATGAAACGAGGGATTTGGATTTTGCCGGATGGAATGGGGCAAGAATTGGAAGCAATTTGGGAGGAACCACCCGCGAGTCTGAAATATCTGGCCGAGGTCGGCGAGACCTTTCGACTTGCCCCGATCGGCGCAAGCTTTGAAGCGGAAGTTGTTGGACTCGGTTTAGATTACGAAATCGCGAGCGGTCCTCTCGTTGTTGCAGGCTTCGACTGGCAACCACCGAACCGCAGTGTCCACTTTGAGATGAATTTGCTCTCGGTCAATGAAGAGGGCATTGTAGAATCCGTCGATCAGGTGACCGACGAAGAAGCGCGAATCCTCTCCGCCGAATTCGCCCAGCTCGAAACTAAGAAGCTGTTTCCTCGATGGGGCGAGCAAACAACACATGGCTTAGTCTGGGAGGATGGATCAATCGACTTGGGGTGCGCAACCGCAACGGAAGCGCACGGTCACCATTGGGAAGCCCGGCTGCCCGAAGGCGATGGCGAACTCATTTTGCGAACCTTCATTGATGATTCTCTCAACCTCCTCGACGGATTGGAACTCAATCAGCGACGGTTTGATGAAGGAAAACCGAAAGCAAACTTGCTATGGCCCTACAGCTTCGGTTTCCGGCCCGAATTGCCCAACTTGCCCTTGAGAAGAGGGGAAATTGCCACGATTTTGAGTGATGATGTTCGACTCGAAGGCATCGCTCGCCTCGTTGGCTATCGCCACCGAGAACGAACAATATTCCGCCAGGGTGTTCACGTTTCCGGCAAAGCACTGCGAGGAATGTGCGTCAGTGATGGAATGGAAATCCTCGTAGATCGGGGACTGGGCGGAATGCTGGTCAACAACCGGGGCGAAGAAGCCCGATACGCAGTCGAGAAGTTTGATGAAGGGGCCTGGGAAAGAATCGCTATTGGTTTGCGTGATGGTGAGCCTGTGAGCGGCGCGATTCTTTGCCCAAGATTTGCTGAAGTTGGATTAGGGCTAATCTTTGGTTCGGGTGTAACCGGAAATAGTGTGCCGTTCGATTCACGCGCATGGGATGATCGGCGGCTCCGAAATCTGCGCTTTTCCGAAGTCATGGCAAATTTGCTCGGCGGCTAGTTAGGGCATACTTGCAAGTATGTTTTGGCGCGGGTTTGGCGGGTGCATTTTGGGGCTCAGTTTGTCAGGAGTTTGCCTGGGTCAGCTCACGCCAATGGAACTTCAAGGGCTCGAAGATTCGCTCTACCTCGGCAATTTTTCGCTACAAGATTTGCAAACCAATCGCACCCCCTTCCGAGAAATGAAATTGAGTGACTGGGTGCGCGATGGAATGGGTGACCCGGTCAAGTCCACTGAAAATCTGATGAAGGCGCACCGGCTTGCCTTGAACGAAAAAGTCGGCGCAATCTTTACCGAATGCTTTGGCCCCGCGACGGGGATAGTGTTGCCAAAAACCGCCCCCGTTCCCAAACCTCCAGCCGGAGAAACCACCGTAACGGGCCCGCTGCGAGATATCTTGCTCCCCCTGGCAGAAGCAATGACTCACGCCGACGCCGCAATACGAGATGCCCTGATCAAATTAAAACCCGCCGAGCAACGCCTCCTCATCGAATCACTTGCCGTCCACTCACTCAGTGAACCCAGCGTAAAAATTGGATTTGTAAAAGATCGTCCTGCAGAAATTGCTCAGGTCGTAGAGCTGATGGCCCGAGTCGATTTGAACAAGATTGAGTGGGCAGGCTTAACCGTTGAAGCAGCCGCCGGAATAGCTTCGGATAAGTTGCGCTCCGCTAAGTTAGACACGGTCGGAAAGCAACGTTATTTGGTGAACGGATTGCCGGTTTTAGTTGGCGGAATCGGCTCAGATCTCCACGACGAGGTTGATGCGCGAATCACTATCGACTTAGGCGGAAGGGATATGTACCGGGGCCGCCATGGTGCCGGGGTTGGTTACTCAAGTGTGTTGATTGATCTCGGCGGAGATGATGATTATCGCGTCCAAGATTTGAGTGTCGGAGCGGCAATTTTAGGTGTGGGAGTTGCCCTTGATTTAGGCGGCGACGACCGGTTTGAAGGGAACGCTTTGAACTTTGGCGTCGGGATCGGGGGATTCGGCGTTCTCGCAAAGTCGGGTGGCGACGATGTATACAAATCCGCGGCGGGCAGTCAAGGATTTGGCCTATTTGGAGCCGGAATCTTACTGGATACCAGCGGCGACGATTTGTATAAGATTGGACTCATGGGGCAGGGTGCTGGGCGAACGCAAGGGCTCGGTTGGCTCATCGACCGCAAAGGGAACGACATATACCAGGCCGGAGGATTGGTGCTGAATCAGCCATTATTCGACGACGTCCACTATTCAAATGCCCAGGGTTTTGGAAAGGGCTACCGCGACGATGCGGGTGGCGTTCCCGGCGGAGTTGGGATGCTGACCGACGGAGCCGGGTCGGACAACTACATTGCCGAGACTTACAGCCAAGCCGCAAGCTATTGGTTCTCGGTCGGCTCGCTCTTTGATGCCAGCGGGAACGACAGCTACCGCGCCCATCACTATTCGCAGTCAAGTGCCATGCACCTCACTTCGACCTATTTCTTCGATCTGAGTGGAGCAGATTCGTTTGTCACGCAGTACGGAGCGGCCCAAGGAATCGGGCACGATTACGGCCTTGCTTTCTTCCTCGAGAGAGCCGGGAATGACGTTTACGCAAGTCGCGATGCCCGGCCCGGAACCGGCGTCAGCAACGGCGTTGGCATATTCATCGAATCAGCCGGAATCGATCGCTATGCCACGTCCCCCGGCTTTGCTTCCGCCGCACGATCAATGATGTCCCTGGGGTTATTCATCGAGCTCGACGGAGCCGACCTCTATCCCGATGGCCTCACAGATGGTTCAGCTGTTGTCGAACCAGCCGTCGTGATCCGCAACGATTTCGGTGGAGGATTGCAGATTTCCGGCACAGCGCCCAACTCTGCGCCGATAGCAGGATCAAAACCTAAACCAAGCGACGTCGAGCTAAACCGCCTCTACGACATCGCTTGCGGATGGCGAGTCGGATCATCGACCGGTGGAGTCGACGAAGCAATCAACGAGCTCATTGCCATCGGAATGCCTGCCTTCGACTGGATGGTGAAAGCGCATTTGTCAACGATCAACCGTTTGGAAGTCCGCGCCTGGGCCAGAATCACGAACGGGATTGGCATCGATGCCATTGCCGCTCTAGGAAGGCGAGGACTGCAGGGAACAGATGCCGAGGTCGAAGGTGTGATTCGCATCGGCGGCGAAGGGCGAATCGCCGACATCGGCGCATTGCTTCCAAACGTCATTAAAAACAAACCCAAGTTGCGAGATTTGGCCATACGCACTGCCGGCACCCTCAAAGCCCAAGGATGCACCGAAGTCATCCTGCCCATCCTGTTCAATGCTGATGACTACACCAAGCGGGTCGCCATGGCCGCCCTCGCCGATATCGGCGATCCTTCAGCCGTCGGAACTGCGGCAAATTACGTCAGCTCCCCCGACCCATTTGTGCGCGACGCGGCGGTTCGGTTGATCTTAACAAACCCAGAGCAGGCCAACGCGCTGGGTAAGGTTCTCATTCAAGATGTTGATGAGCAAAAAGCGAGGATGGGCGTAGTCATACTTGGAAGATTGAACATGTTTAACTCACTCGATTTGGTGGCGCAGTCCCTGACCGATCCTCGGCCAGGCGTGCGCATTTCCGCCCTTCTGGAACTTAACGAGAGATGCCCCGCAAATTACCGGGAAGCATTTGTGGCTCTCATCAAAGATCCAATCCCAACCGTGGCGCGGGTAGCGCGGCAGGTGCGACCATGACCCTCATCCATCAGTTTGTCGAAGAATGCCGAGCCGGAACCATGGATCGGTGCCTCGGGCGAATGGCCTCAGGCTGGGCCGTCATGGGCGACCCCCAAGTCCGCGAAGGCTATTGTCTCCTCTATCCCGATCCCGTTCCCGCTCACCTCAACGAACTCAGTTCAGATGAAAGAGCCCAATTTCTCGCCGATATGACCACAATCGGAGATGCAATCATGGCTTGCACCGACGCCGTAAGAATCAACTACGAAATACTGGGGAATCTGGAGCCTGCGTTGCACGCCCATATCGTGCCGCGATTCGATACCGAACTGGCAGATATACGCACAAAGCCGATCTGGCTGGAAAACTGGGATATTTCTGAACGATTTAGCCTTGAGCGTCATGGAGAGCTGTTTGCCCAGTTAAAAGCGGAGTTGGGTCTTTGAAGGAACTGATTCTTGGTGAGTTAAAAGAAGCCCAAACAGCATTGCAAAATTTCATCGCTGACGATGAAATGATAGGGCGAGTTGAACATGCAATTGTGGCTTTGGTCCAAGCTTTTAAAACTGGAGGCCGCGTTTGGTCGGCGGGGAACGGGGGATCAATGTGCGATGCCATGCATTTCGCCGAAGAGTTATCCGGACGCTACCGGCATGATCGCCCGGCCCTCGCCGCAATCGCATTCAGCGATCCCGGATTCTTAACCTGCGCCGCCAACGACTTCGGCTACGAACGGGTTTTTGAACGGGCGGTTGAAGCCCACTGCCGCCCCGGAGATGTTCTCGTTCTGTTTTCAACCAGCGGGACAAGCGCAAACATTCTCGCCGCCGCACGCAAAGCTCAAGATTCCGGCGTAACGGTCATCGGCTTAACCGGCCGCCGCGAAACCGAACTCGAATCCCTCTCCGACATTTGTATGATCACCCCGGCCGGCAGGTATGCCGACCGGGTTCAAGAGCTTCATATCAAGATTGTTCACATCTTGATTGCTGGCATAGAGCAGAAGCTGTTCTCAACTCATACGTAGGTCAAGACTTCTTCTTTCTGCGCAGTGCGGCTGCACCTGCGGCTAATCCAAGGATTGCCAATGTTGCAGGCTCCGGAACCGCTTCAACTCGGTAAATGCTGCCATTGAAACTCGTAAGCAGGAGTTCACCGTTCGCATCCGATTCAATTCCCGTAAACGAGATGTCGGCATTAAGCCCAAGCGTATGGTCAATCAGACTCGCGGCAACGTCGGTGGCATTAGGATCAATGCTCCAGAACTTTTGGGATATAAAGTCACCGAAGAAATAGCGACCCTGATACTGCGCGCCCAGTGCCGTCCCATTGTAAACAACCCCGCCCGTAATGCTTTGTCCCACTGCATGGCTATATTCAAAAATTGGTGGCGTGGCATTAGCCGCCGGTGGCGCAACTGCATTCGGGTTCAGATGTGTGCCTTCAAGCGCCTGCCAACCGTAATTGATGCCACCAACATTGCCAATATTGCGATTGACTTCTTCCCACGCACTCTGACCAACATCGCCAATATAGAGATCGCCATTGGTGTCGAATGAGAATTTGAATGGATTGCGAAGACCGTATGCCCAAATTTCATCGAGCCCATCCGCATTCACAAAAGGGTTGTCAGTCGGGATAGCGTATCCACTGCCCCCGGCAGAAACATCAATGCGCAGGATTTTCCCGAGATAGTTGTTAAGATTCTGGGCGTCGTTTTCGGGGTCATTCCCGCCACCGCCATCACCCATCGCGACATACATTTTTCCATCCGTCCCAAACCGAACATTGCCTCCATAGTGATTGCTTGCTCCGGTTGGATGCGGCACGCTGATTATGGACTGTGCAGATCCAAGATCGAAGTTGGTTAACCGAACGACATCCAGTGCCTTACTTTGATCGTTAACATAACTGATGTACGACCAGCCATTACTGGAGAAGTTAGGGTCTTGAGCAAAACCGAGCAGTCCCCTTTCGCCCGAAGTATCAATGAGTGAAGAAACATTTACGACGGTTGTCGGCGTGCCCGAATCAATTTGGATAAGTTGCCCAGTTTTCTGGAGTGCATAGAGTCGATTTGCGTTTGTTGTGTCACCGTATGTGCCAGTAAGTTGACTCAATCCGGTGACAATAGGCGTCGCAATCAGTTGGGCTTGGGCAGTAGCGGAAACGACCAGCGCAGATATCAGCAGGGCATGTATTTTCACATTCCTCAACCTTTGGGAGCCAGTGCTCTTACTTGGTGAGTACTCCGATGTGTTTTTGAGTGTGCATAAAGATTTCATCAACATTTGAACATCCGGACTGACGACGTTAAGCGTCTGTTATTTAAGCAATGAAACGATTGATTTGGATGGTTCTGCCCCTAGCTGCACTAGTGGCTTGCGGCCCAAAAGCGGCAGATGAAAAAGTCACCCCCGAAGAAGCCGCAGAAAGAGCAGGATTGCGGCGCGAGCAATTTTCGGGACAAGCAAAGGGCGAGCAAAAGATTCAAAGCGCCGATGGCACGACCACAGAACTCCTGAAAGTCGATGACTTAGGAAAATATGGCTTGGCCCTCTATCCCGGCGCAACCGCGCAAGATGGCGATGCATTCCAAAAAACCGACGCGCACACAATCACAGTTTTTTACACGTTAATGACAAGCGACCCCGCAAAAAACGTGATCTCCTTCTATGAAGGCAAGCTGAGTTCCAAAGGGAACCGCAGCGGCGATACCGGCACCATCATCTCCGGAGCACTCGCGGGAGGAAAAACTTCTGTCGTCACCGTGATCGATGAAGGCGACAAAGGCAGCCGAGTAGAAGCGCAGATCTATGAGAAAAAGAAGTGACAGTTCGCATCCCAAACATTGACCAGAATCGGCAACGATTTTGCCTACTCAAACGTTAGTGTGGTTGAGACAATGAAGAAGTATCTCGCAGCGGCGGCAGGTTTGGTAGTTTTGGGCGGATTTGGTTACATCGCCATGTCAATGCGGTCGAATCAAGGCAAACTTCCTTGGGAGGGTGCAGTGGCTAAGATTTCCGAGGCTGGTGCCCTGACCTTGCCAAAGGGAACCGGGATCGAACTGATCATGCTCGAAGGCATCGACGCCGGTGGAACCAAAGAAGGCGAAACCGTTGATATGGCGGTTTTAAAGGATGTGAAAATCAATGGTCGAGTCGTCATTCCGATGGGGGCAAAAGCCACCGGGGAAGTTTCCAAATCTCGAGGGGCGAGCCTGTTGGGTGCCGTAGCCAATCGCCCAGCGCGTCTCTCTATGACATTCAAACATATTGTGCTATCCGACGGACGGGAAATTAAAATTGCCGGACAAGATGCATCTGAGGAATATCAGTTCACGCAAGAAAATACAGCGGATCGCATCGATGCCGCAAAAATTGACAATCTTTGGAATGACAACGGTGCCCGAAACGCCTTGACCGAAATCGCGAAAGGCGCGATGACCGGCAAGAGCCTCGAAAGTCAGCAAAAGGAAGTCGCCCTCCTGGCCGATCGCTTGGGTTTAGAAAAAACCAAAGCGCTTTCAACCAATCCTGGCTCGGCGGCAAAGGATGTTTCCCTCGAAAAAGTTCTCGCCGCGATGGCCGATAACGACACTGGAGGGCTGGAAGGAGTTCAGGCCGTCGTCTTGGCCCAAGCCGTCGGCGAGATCAGCGACCTCGCATCCAGCGTCGATCACAAACTTCGCGGCGTCTTCAAAGGGCGAACGATTCGGGCCACCATCGGCACCCCCGTAATGGTTTGGACTGTTTCAGAAGAAAAATTCGGTGCGAAAAAGTAACCGGGCACGATCAGTCAGCGTCTGATTAGCCGGGAATAAACCGTTTATTCACCGGTAGCGCCATGATCAAACCCAGCAACATTTTCTCCCTCACGGATTTTCAAAAGAATACAAAGGAATTTATGAAACGCCTTGAAGAAACAGGCGAGCCGTTTGTTTTAACTGTGAATGGTCGCGCAAAGTTAGTTGTGCAAGATGCCGAGGCATTCGGAAATTCCCAGATTGACGAGAGCCAGATCGATTGGGAAGCTGCTCGCGAAGCTGTTAAAGCGGCACTAAAATCTCCCAACTACGGTCAGGGCCGACCAGTACAGGAATTGATCGCGGAAACAAAAGCGCAGTATGAAGTAGTACGAAGTGATAATCCAGAATGAGGCGATCTTCGATATTGAAGAATACAGAGAATTCATTGCCCGAGATTCTCCCGAGCGCGCTCTCAAGTGGAAACTTGAAATCCTTGAACTGATCGAATCTTTAAATCAGTTCCCACGACGTTTTCATTTGGCTTTCGAACCTAAAGTTGATGGTCACGAGATAAGAGCGGTTGTATTCCACTCTCATCTGGTCATATATGAATTCAACGACGACGTCAATTTGGTCTTGGTTCTCAGAGTCTGGCCCGCACAAATGCGTCCTCCTAAACCGGTTCACCTTTCTCTAGAATAACCCCTGCAGCTTGCCCGTCGAATCGCCCAAATTATCCATCTTGACGCCCATGGTGTCGAGTAAGTTAAGATAAAGATTAGTCAACGGGGTTTGATTGGGGAACACAAGGTGCTTACCAACCGGAACCTTTCCGCCGCCTTTTCCGGCAATCAGCAAAGGAAGGTCATCGTGGTTATGCCGATTACCATCGCTAATTCCGCCGCCATAAAGAATCATCGAATTATCAAGCAAGGTGCCGTTGCCGTCATCAATTTTGCTCATTTTGTTAATAATGTAAGCAAGCTGAGTGGAATGATAAAGGTCGATTTCGGACTTCTTGAGCAGTTTATCCGCCGCGTTTCCATGGTGACTAATGTCGTGGTGACCATCCGAAATCCCGATCTCGCTATAAGCGCGGTTACTACCTTCATTGGCAAACATAAATGTGGCAATCCGGGTGAGATCAGACTGGAAAGCCAACACCATCATGTCGCCCATCAAGCGAATATGTTCGCCTCGATCTTTCGGAACACCCTTCGGAACATCAATGCCATCGAGCATCAACGCCTTACTCTGAGATTCAAAATTCTGCAGACGAAGCTCAATCTCGCGGATCGAATTGAAATACTCTTCAATCTTCTGTTGATCGCGTGTGCCAAGTTGGCGGCTGAGAAGCGCCGCATCTTCCTGCACAAAGTCAAGAATAGACAAATCATATTGTCGCCGCTTCGCATTGGTCGCCGCACTCTGAACGTCATCCGCCGAGCCAAAAAGCCGCTCAAAAAGCACACGCGGGTTAACTTCCTTTGAGTTGGGTGTCGATTCCGATCGCCAAGAAACCGAACTCGAATACGCGCATGAATAGCCAGAGTCGCAATTCCCCGCAAGCGCACCGCGCTCACATCCGATTTCAAGGCTGGCAAATTTCGTTCGGTTTCCGATGTGTTGCGCCGCAACTTGGTCAACCGAAACCCCCACTTGAATATCTGTCCCGGCAGTCTTCCGGGCCTGAACGCCCGTCAACCATGTCGCTGCCGACCGAGCGTGATCCCCCGGACCATCGCCATTCGCAAACGCTTTCATTTGGCTGAGGCCACTAATCACACTGAATTCATTCTTAACCGCATTAAGCGGCGCAAGCGTTGCCGGCAGTTCACCCAGCGCACCCTGAGCGGTGGGGCGCCAGTTGTGCATATTAATGCCATTCGGAACAAACAAAAAAGCCGTGCGAATCGGTCGCACCGGATTAGATTGAGCAATAGCCGCACGCGGCGCAATGCTCTCAAGGAACGGCAACGTCACAAGGGCTCCTGCGCCTCGCAAAACTGTTCTTCGGGATATTTTTTCGCTCATTATTTTGTTCCTGGTTAGTTTGTACTCGATTTTTGTCCGGATCGTTTTTTAAAACTGTCGCTCAAAACGATTTCGGTGATGATTGTTTTGAGTGTGGCTTTCTTGCCAAGTCTCTTTGACACGTTCTCAATCTGCACGCTGTCCGTCGGAGTGATCCCGCGACCAAGGGCGTAAGTCATGAGTTTTTCAACGAGGGTTCGGGTGAAATCAGCCTCCCGCGAAATAATGTTCTCGCGAAGACCGTTGACTCCCGTAATGATCTTTTTGCCCGGAAGTTCGCCAATATTGTCAACCGGGAACGGCCCGTCAGTTGTCCGAAACTGTCCAACCGCATTGAAGTTCTCAAGCGCAAACCCATAAGCGTCAAGCGGGCGATGGCAACTGGCACAAGCCGGATCTTTGCGATGGTTTTCTAACCGCTCCCGAATCCTAACTGCGTCGTTGACCGAGTCGTTCTCTTGTAAAACCCCCACATCTGGTGGCGGCGGTGGCGGCGGAGTGCCAAGCAACTGCTCCATAACAAACTTCCCGCGTTTAACCGGAGAAGTCCGGTTAGGATTACTCGTCACCGTCAAAATCGCCCCCATCCCCAAAAGACCGCCCCGATTATAGGATGAGACATCAACCCGGCGGAACGTATCATCAAACGCACCTGGAATCTTATAATGCTGCGCAAGTCGATTATTGAGGAATGTGTATTTGCCATCAATAAATTCGTGCACCGGGCGATCGTTCACAAGCATGTCTCGGAAATAAAGCGTCACTTCGCTCGTGAAATCAGATTTGACCTTATCGTTAAAATCTTTGACGAGTTCTGGGTCGGGCGTAAAGTCGGCAATCCGCGCAATCTCAAGCCACTGGGCAGAAAAATTATCGGTAAACCGAATCGCTTTCGGATCAGCAAGCATACGAGTTAACTGAGCTTCAAGAACCTTTGAGTCACGCAGTCTTCCCGACTTGGCCACATCCATCAAAGTCTGATCGGGCATGGAATTCCAGATGAAATAGCTCAACCTTGATGCAAGCTCGTAATCGTTCAGCGGATTAGAATCGGCGTTGGCATCGAGCTCCACTCGGAACAAGAAATTGGGATTAACCAAAATCGCTTGCATTGCAACCCGAATCGCTTCGTCGTAAGGGTCACCATTACTAATGACCATCTGATAAATCGCCATGATCCGGTTGGATTCAGATGCGGTAACAGGTCGGCGATAAGCGCGAGTCGCAAAGTGACTCAAAACTTCACGCGCGGCAATCAAGTGGTTCTTCGTTGCCCCCGGAACACTCACCATCAGGCGGCGTGTCGATTCAGAACTAGGCGCAGATTCCGCCGTGGGGCCATTAAGCACAATCCCCGTCAGGAGTAAATTACGGTCTCGCTTGCTCGGATCAGGGTCGTCGGGGTTGTAATAATCGTTCGTAAAACTAATATCAATTTTCACGTTGCCCGATGGAAGTTGGACCGGCATCTTGTAAACCAGAGCTTTATCGGTTTTCACCTGGATGGTTTGGAACAGCGTTCCGTTGATCGAGACACTCGCCAGGGCCGGGCCGACCGCCGTTGCCGTGCCTGCAAGCTCAATGGCTAGTTCATATTCCCCCGCTCGAACATCTGCAGCGGTAATGCTAAACGTGCCATTTGAGAAAAACAGGATGCCATTGCCATCTTCATTCGCCGATTCCGGCATTATCCCTTTAGAAAGATCGAGCTCTCGTTCGCGCGGCTGGACAACCGGAATTGCCTGGTTCGTAATCTCACGCGCTGCCCGCAGATACATTTCCAGATGAAGCGGCGTCAGAGTCAAAACGTCGCCGATATTGTCAAACCCATAGCCAACATCATCACTCGGAAAATCTTTGCTGAAGTCACCGTCGATATACATCAGATCGCGAATCGTATTGTTATATTCGTTCCGGTTCAGTCGACGAATCGTAACCCGACCCGGCCCATCTTTGGTGCCATTTTCACTCAGAGCGCGATTGATCCAATTGACAATCTTCTCTCGCTCCGCAAGTGTGGGGGTTGATCCTTCAACCGGAGGCATCACCTGACTGCGGATATTGAGGATGACTTTTTTATACTTGTCCGGCGATTTGATCACATCAGCCGATGAAGCAATATCACCCAGATCGAGGCCCGCCTTCGGGGCATCACCCGAATGACAACTGATGCAATATTTTTCTAAAAGGTCATAAATCTCTTCATCGAACTGCTTATCCAGCACTTCCGAAGGCTTGGGTTGTTGAGATTGAGCAATGTTGGGGAGAAGAGTTGCCCCAAGCAACAAACACGTAGCAAGGCCAAGAACGGCAAGGGAAGTTTGGGCTTTGTGGAGTTGCATGGGCCTGGCTTAATTCTATTTTACGGCCTATTGCTCGGGAACTGGAAGAAAAAACGTATCATTACCAAAAGAAGATGAAACTTGTAGCGGTGGGATTAGTTGGAATTGCAGTTTTGGCGGGGGTTGCCTATGCAATGATGCCGAAACAAACGACCCCGAAAAACGAAATGAACAAAAGCTTGGCGGACTTTACGGTTGTGGATATCAAAGGCGAAAAGGTCTCGCTCAAAAAATACGTTGGCAAGTCAGTTCTGATTGTGAACGTAGCGAGCAAGTGCGGAAACACGCCGCAATATGAAGGTCTTGAAGCGTTGCAAAATAAATACAAAGATAAAGGGCTCGTCGTGCTCGGCTTTCCGTGCAACCAGTTCAACGGCCAAGAGCCCGGCACCAACGAAGAAATTCTCGAGTTCTGCCAGAAAACATACAACGTGACCTTCCCAATGTTTTCAAAGGTTGACGTCAAGGGCGAAAACGCTGACCCCCTTTACAAGTGGTTGGTTCACTCCACCGAAAATCAAAATGACGTTGAGTGGAACTTCGCCAAGTTCCTGGTGAGCAAAGATGGCAAGTCCGTCAAACGATTCGGTGCCCGCACCAAGCCACAAGCCGAAGAAGTCGTAGCCGCAATCGAAAGCTCTCTGAACTAAGAGGTTACTTTTCCGCTTGAGGGGGGTCTTGATCATCAAGGCTCCCCTCAAATAGTTTTCGGAGCCGCTCTTTTTCCTGTCGCTCTTGCTCTTTGTCACGAACCTTGGATTTGAACTCGTCGAATTCTCGGTTTGTTTTGACGGATTGTGGATTATTCCGAATGAGTATTTTTCCCGGTGCGAATGCCCCCAGTTTTCCTTGCCCATAAAACCAAGCAATGGCAAGCGGGGAACAAAGAATGATTCCGAATATTGGATTACCGGCACCTAAAGTTAGGATCACAAATACGCCAACGAGAACCGCGAACCACTTCATTTTCACCGGTATTCCGTTGAGGCTTGAAGGTGTTTCTGGTTGGGTAGCACAAAGAGTCACTGTAATAAATGAGACTGGGAGCCAAGAACTATACAGGAACATGGCATTTGCACCAACGAGCTTTGCAGCAAGTAGTCCAACCAAACCATAGATAATGCTCAACGCAAAAAAGTGTATTAGCAGGGATTTTGAGCTGTAGGCTCGTTCGAACATGCTTCCAAAGTTGAAAAGCCAAAGCATCGCGAACATGAAGAATATGAGCTCAATACCAACACCGTAGTCCAAAAACGGATACGTCAAAAATTGCCATATTTGCGGTTCTGTTAGCCAGAGTGCGAAGTTTCTGGTAAGAATTTTTTCAGTTTGCGGAATCCAACAGAGAAGGTAACCGACGCAGCATGCAACTAGGAGCCCGATGGTTACCGGGTTAGTATTCGATTTTGGTTTTGGCTGGAATCTGAATCGTGATGCCATTCGCTTTGTTATTATGTCGGTAAAAACGCATACATTTTGTTGGGCTTTGGGTCAAGATAGGAGAAGTTGCGGATTTGCACCTTTCCACGAGTTTCTCTCGTCGTGAAGCTAAGCAAATTTTGCGAGAGAGGGCAAATGGACTTTTTTGCCGGATTTTGATGAGGGTTAACGAATGCAGTACTTCGTGATTTGGAATGACGGACAGAAATTTGGTCCGGCAGATTTGACAGTTTTGAATGAATGGATTGGGCAAGGTCGCATTACGCCAACGACCGAACTTGAATCAGTGGTTGATGGCAGTCGGTTGCAAGCCGGAAGTTTGCCGGGATTAACGTTCCCGGGAATAGGCTCATCGCCTGATCCAACGGCTCAAGCGGCCCCCAGCGAGCCCGCACAGCCCGCGACCCCGACAATGAGCGCGGGATCAGTAGGTGGTGGCGATCAGTATTTCGTCGTCGGTGCCGATGGCTCCAAGTACGGCCCAGCCGACGTTCCAACCTTAACGCAATGGGCAGCCGATAACCGACTCACCCCAACCACCGAGCTCGAAAACGCGGCGACAGGATCGCGCACTTCCGCGAACATGGTTGCGGGAATCATTTTCCCCACCGCCGCTGCCGCCGCCGCGAATCCGGTTCAAACCGCTTTCCCGGGAACGGGGGGCACAGCGTCGGGGCAATATAGCCAGGCACCCAGCAACTATCCTCGCAACGATTACAGCGATCCGAACGCCGGAAAAACTGAGTTAATCATCTCGTTTGTGATGTCTGCCATAGGCTTGCTTTGCTGCCCGTGCATCTTTAGTGTTGTCGGAATTGTTCTTGGCAACATGGCAATGAAGAAAGGCAACCCGAACGGTAAAACCGCCATGATCCTCGGGATCGTGAGCTTGGTTCTGGGATTTGTTATTGGCGCGATTGTCAACTTGAACAATCCGGCATTGCAACAGCTTATGAACGGCGGACGTTAACCGCACAAGGAGAACACTGGGACTATGGAAAACGACAATACTGGAAATGGTGCTTCCCACATGGGAGGCAGTGATGCAGGAAAAAAGGAATTTATGATTTCGATCATAGGTTCAGTTTTGGGACTCATTTGTTGCCCATGCTTATTTAGCGTGGTTGGCATCATTTTTGGCAATATGGCCAAAAAGAAGGGGCACCCGAACGGACAACTTGCCCTGATTCTGGGAATTGTGAGTCTTGTTCTTGGCATTGGAGTCGGTTGGTTCGTCAACATGAATAACCCGATGGTTCAGGGCATGCTGAACGGCGGGCGATAATCTCAATGATCTGTAGAGTTGCATTTTGTGCAGCTCTACAGATTTAAACATGTTAATGCAACTGCTTTGCGGTTGTGTATTTCTTTGAAGCGATACACTGTAAGTATGATTGAATCAATTCGAGGCTGGGGAATTCGAGTTTGGCTAACCGTAATCTGTTTTGTAACCCTCGTTTTATCGCTATTTCCGGCAATGCAAGTTTTGGTATATGTTTCAATCTTAGCCGGATCATATTTTGCCTTGACCAGTGCCTGGGAATCGCTCAAAAACCGGGAATTTGACGTCAACCTGCTGATGGTCATGGCCGCAATCGGCGCAATCGTCGTCGGCCACCCCGATGATGCTGCCGTCCTGCTATTCCTTTTTAGCTTAAGCTCAACTCTCGAAGAATTCGCCCTCGGAAAAACCAAATCCGCAATCGCCGCGCTCGTCAAACTCAGACCCCAACGAGCAATAAAAGTAACCGGCGATACCCGCGAAGAAGTAGCCGTCGAAGATTTACGCGTCGGTGACCTCGTGCAAGTCAACCCCTTCGACCGACTGCCAACTGACGGCGTAATTGAAACGGGCGCAAGCTCAATTGATGCCAGCGCAATGACCGGAGAATCCGCCCCCGTTCCTGTCCTCGTCGGCGAAGAAGTTATGGGTGGAACCCAAAACTTGGACGGAACCTTAATCATCCGCGTCTCAAAGGAAGTCGGCGATAGCGCCCTCGACCGCATCGTTGGCCTCGTCGCCGATGCCCAAGAAAACAAAGCCAGCGGGGAACGCATCAGCCAATGGTTCGGTCAACGCTACACCATTGTTGTCATCGTCGCTTTTGCCCTGTCTTGGGTGATCCGACTCGCAATCGGAGAACCGAACAGCCAAGCGTTCTACTCATCGCTCATCCTCCTCGTTGGCATGAGCCCGTGCGCCCTCGTCATATCCATCCCCGCCTCCACGCTCTCCGCTCTCGCCCACGCCGCCCGGCGGGGCATCTTGGTGCGAGGCGGCGAATACATCGAAAAAGCCGCTTCAATCAATTTCGTCACGCTGGATAAAACCGGAACCCTAACCAAAGGCAAACCCCGCCTCATGTCCGCCTGGGTCGAAGCCAATGGTCAAGAACTGTGCTGGTCACCCGGAGATTCCGTCGAAAAAATCGGCCCCGTCATGGCAAAAGTGGCGTCAGCCGAATCGTTCTCAACCCACCCCCTTGCCGTCGCCCTCGTCCGCGCAGTGAAAGAAGCGGGCCTCACCGTCAATCATTCCGGCGAAATGCGAACAATTCCCGGAAAAGGACTCGTCGCAACCGTGGACGGCGGGGAAGTCTGGGTTGGAAACGACCGACTCCTGAACGAACAAGGTTTCGTAATCTCCAAGAAAATGGATGAGGTCGCCCTCGGCTGGAAACAAGAAGGACGAACAAGCGTCTTCGCCGCTGGCCCCGGATTCCTAGCCGCGTTCAGCTTTGCCGACGAAATCCGTCCCGAAGCGAAAGCCGTTCTGGATGACCTGAAATCGCTCGGCGTCGAGGAAATCGTCATGCTCACCGGCGATAAAGCGGAAACCGCAAAAGCCGTCGCCGACTATGTCGGCATCACGAGAGTAGAAGCCTCTCTTTTGCCCGGAGACAAAGTGAAAGTCATCCAAGAACTCGCGAGTCGCGGTTCCGTGTTAATGGTCGGTGATGGCGTCAACGATGCCCCAAGCCTCGCCCAAGCCACCATCGGTGTTGCCATGGGTGGGCTGGGCTCAGATGTTGCCCTCGAAGCCGCCGACGTCGTGCTCAGTCACGACAAACTCGATCGAATCCCCGAACTGATTCGGCTCGGTCGCCGGACACGGGGCATCATCTACGCGAACTTAGTCATCGCCGGCACAGTTATTCTGGTTCTAACCTTCGGTTCGTTTTTATTCAAACTGCCCCTGCCCGTCGCCGTAGTCGCCCACGAAGGCTCAACCCTGCTCGTCATTCTCAACGGGTTACGACTTTTACGGTAGCTAAAGTCAGGGCCAACCCAAAAAAAGAATCCTCGCAACATCAGTAGAATGTAATAGTGTGAAAATGTAGACCTGTGTCGGGTATCTTAAAATCTATCAAGGCTAGGTTGAATGATGATCAGATCAAAACGGGCAGGACTGCGCCGAATTATAAAGCGGACTTTACGGCGACTAAGAAGGCGACTCCCATTTCTGCGAACAAGTGGTATCCCCGTATTACTCTGCCGAGTAGCGACAAACAAGCGTTAATTGCCTTCTTTGCCAAAAGGTGGGACTAAGACCCGCAACAATATTTTTTGTTGAGTATGATCAGATCATCTTGGTTTTCGGTTCATCGATCCATCGCCATCACCATCATTCCGGAGTGAAATCACTGCGGTCGCGTGGCATTTGAGAATCTTGAAAATCTAAGAAACCCGAATCGAACAGGCTCACCGCAGAAACGGTGAGCCTGTTTTTGTTTCGGAAAACAGGGAACAACATGAAACTTGACTTTGAGAAAACAGACGGGCTCATCCCGGCGATCGTTCAAGATGCCGTCAGCGGAGAAGTGCTGATGGTTGCATTTATGAATGAAATCGCCTGGCAAGCCACCGTTGATTCCGGCGTTGCGACATTCTGGAGCCGATCACGCGAAAAACTCTGGATCAAAGGCGAGAGCAGTGGACATAAATTGATGGTGAAAGAGATTCGCACGGATTGCGACCAAGATGCGGTCGTGCTTCGGGTCGAAGCAATCGGGCCGGGGGTCTGCCACGAAGGATTTCGGAGTTGCTTTTTCCGGACTCTGACCAATGGTGAGTGGGTTGAAAATGATGTCCGGGCATTCGATCCGGCGGAGGTTTATGCATGAAACTAAAACTTGGAATTCCAAAAGGAAGCCTCGAGGCTTCAACAATTGAACTCTTTCGACGAGCCGGATATGTCATCTCCGTCAGTTCGCGATCCTACTTTCCAACCATTGATGATATTGAAATTGAGTGCATGTTGATCCGGGCCCAAGAGATGGCCCGCTACGTCGAAAACGGTGTTATCGATGCCGGTCTTACCGGTAGCGACTGGATTGAAGAAGCCGAGGCAGACGTCGTCCGGGTCGCTGATCTGATCTATGCCCGCCAAAGTTTTGGTCGGGTCAAATGGGTTTTGGCTGTGCCCAACGATTCCCCCGTTCAATCGGTCAAAGAACTCGAGGGAAAAGTCATCGCGACAGAATTAGTCGGCGTAACCGAGCGTTATCTAGCCGCCAACGGAGTCAAGGCAAGGGTGGAATTCAGTTGGGGCGCAACCGAAGTCAAGCCTCCCGTATTGGCCGATGCAATCGTAGAAATCACCGAAACCGGATCATCACTGCGCGCCAATAATCTGCGAATTGTCGAGACCGTTCTGGAATCCAACACCCAGCTCATCGCCAACAAAGTGGCGTGGGAAGATGCATGGAAACAACAAAAGCTCCTCGATCTCAAAATGCTCTTGCAAGGTGCGATCGAAGCCGTCAGCAAAGTTGGACTCATGCTCAACGTCCACCGCGACGGCGTTCCCGCGATTCTCGATGTCCTGCCCGCACTAAAACGGCCGACGATTTCGCCTCTCAGCGACAGCGATTGGTGCGCTATCAACACCGTACTCGAAGAATCCGATGTGCGAAACATCATTCCCAGGCTCAAGGAAGCCGGAGCCGAAGGGATTGTGGAGTACTCCCTCAACAAAATTGTGCCGTGATGAAGATTACCGATGCAAAAGGGATGCGCAATCTCGTTGCGGGTCGCGCAAAGGTGCAGTCCGATGCCGAAGCCGTCGTCGCACCCATTCTCGCGGCCGTTCAAATTCGCGGTGATGCCGCCCTCTTCGATTACGCGCACAAATTCGATGGCTTTGAAGGCGATTCACTCCTCCTGACCACAAAAGACTTCGCCGCGGCACGCGATGAACTCGAGCCAGAACTACGCTCCGCTCTCGAAGTGGCCGCCCAAAACATCCGAGAATTTGCCAAGCTCCAGATGCCACAGGAGTTTTCGGTCGAAGTTTCCCCGGGCCGAAAACTCGGGCAGATTGTTCGCCCTCTCGATCGCATCGCCGCCTATGTTCCAGGAGGACGATATCCGCTCCCATCAACCGTCTTAATGACCTGCTGCACCGCCGGAGTCGCCGGAGTGAAAGACATCTGGATGACTTCGCCAAAGCCGAATCCGGTCGTTCTTGGCGCCGCCGCCGTCGCCGGCGCATCCGCCGGGTGCGTTTTGGGCGGAGCCCAAGCGATTGCCGCCTTTGCATTCGGCACCGAATCAATCCCCAAGGCAGACCGAATTGTCGGACCAGGGAACGCATACGTCACCGCCGCAAAAAAACTTCTCGCCGGTGATGTCGGCATCGACTTCCTCGCCGGACCAACCGAAATCCTGATCATCTGCGAAGATGGCGATCCGGTTTGGCTCGCCGCCGATCTACTCGCCCAAGCCGAGCACGATACTGATGCCAGCGCACTCTTGCTCACAACCTCACAAGAACTGGCCGAAGCCGTCTCCGCCGAAGTAGATCGGCAACTCCAGATTCTTTCAACCGGTGAGACCGCAAAAATCGCCATCGAGCGAAACAGTGCCATCGCCGTATGCGACTCCGTCGCCGAATGCGTCGCGCTTTCCAACGAAATCGCCCCCGAACATCTCTGCATTTACGATCCCGCCATGCTAAGCGAGATTCAATCGGCGGGAAGCGTGTTTGTCGGTGGATACTCCACGGAAGCCGCCGGCGATTACGTCACCGGCCCAAACCACGTCTTGCCGACCGGCGGAGCGGCGCGGCTATCCGGCGGGCTCTCGGTTCTGAATTTCGTCAAAGTCATTTCGGTCCAAGAACTGACCGACGAAGCAATTCGATCGGTTGGACCAGCGGGCGTTCTGCTCGCTCGATCAGAAGGATTAGAGGGCCACGCCCGTTCAATCGAAGCCCGATTAGGAGAATTGAAATGAGAGAAGCAACTTTAGTCAGAAACACAACCGAAACCCAGATCGAAGCAACCCTCAACCTTGATGGCACGGGCCAATACGATATTTCGACCGGCGTAGGATTCTTCGATCACATGCTGGAGCTCTTCACAAAGCACGGAGGATTTGACCTCACAATGAAGGTCAATGGTGATCTGCACGTCGATCAACACCACACCATCGAAGATGCCGGAATTGTCCTCGGCGAGTTGTTCTCTGCGGCTCTCGGAGATCGAAAAGGCATCAACCGCGCTGGCTATTTTGTGCAAACGATGGATGAAACCTTGGCCGTCGTCGCTCTCGATTTAGGCGGACGTTCAGCTTGTGTCTATGCCGATTCCGTCCGGGTCAAAGAAGTTGGAGGCTTAACCGTCGAACTCCTCCCCGACTTTTTCGAAGCATTCTCCCGGGGTGTAAAAGGGAACATCCACGTCAAAGTGATGTACGGTCGTTCGAGCCACCACAAAATCGAAGCGATCTTCAAAGGTTTTGCCCGAGCCCTAAAGTTTGCCTGCTCAACCGATGAGCGACTCAAAGATCAGCTGCCATCAACCAAGGGGCTCCTATGATCGCCGTCGTGGATTACGGAGCAGGAAATCTCTTTTCCGTTTCAAATGCCCTCGCCGTGATCGGAGAAGAGTTTGAGGTCGTAGAATCAGAATTTGACTCCTCAAACTTTTCCGGCGTGCTCTTACCCGGAGTCGGACATTTTGGCCAGATGATGGAATCCTTAGATAACCGGGGATTGCGACAATCCATCGAGAAATCCGCCCAGATTGAACAGCCAATCCTAGGAATCTGTCTCGGCATGCAAGCCCTCTTCGAATCAAGTCAAGAAGCCGAAGGAGTCAAAGGATTAGGATTAATCAATGGTGAGGTAACCGCCATTAAAGGCGATGTGAGAGTTCCCCAAATCGGCTGGAATGAAGTGCACTATGCAGATCGAGAACCCGCTTGGTACTATTTCGCAAACAGTTTTGTCGTCAAAGAATCCGAGTCAATCTGGGGACGCTGCGACTACGGCGGTGAATTTTGTGCTTCTGTAAAACACAACTCCATCTGGGGAATGCAATTTCATCCCGAAAAATCGGGTGCCGCCGGACTCGCCCTCCTAAAAGAATGGTGTGACTATGCTCGCTAAACGAATCATCGCCTGCCTTGATGTCGCCGATGGACGCGTAACCAAGGGAACCCATTTTGTCAATCTCCGCGACGCCGGTGATCCGGTCGAACTAGCCGCAAGATACAGCGATGAAGGTGCCGACGAAATCGTATTTCTCGATATTTCGGCCTCGCCCGAAGGCAAAGAAACCGTTGCGGACATCGTCTCCCAAGTCGCAAAACGCGTCTTCGTGCCATTGACCGTCGGCGGAGGAGTCAGATCAGTTCAAGATGCCCGCAGACTCCTCAATTCCGGGGCCGACAAGGTCGGCATCAACAGCGCCGCCGTCGCCCGACCCGAGCTCATCACCGAACTTTCCGATGCCTTCGGTGCCCAATGCGTCGTCCTGGCGGTCGATGGTCGCCGCGTAGATGCCGGGTGGGAAGTGTTCGTGAATGGAGGACGCAAAGGCACCGGACTCAATGTTCTGGAATGGGTTGAAACCGGTCAAAAACGAGGAGCCGGAGAAATTCTCCTGACTTCGATGGACGCCGACGGAACCCAATCCGGGTTCGACCTCGCCCTCACCTCGGCGGTCTGCAACGTCACAACCATCCCCGTGGTCGCCTCCGGCGGTGCTGGATCCGCCGAAGATTTTGTCGAAATTTTCGAAAAGTCAGAAGCCAGCGCGGCCCTCGCCGCATCAATCTTCCACTTTGATCAGACTTCTATTGGCGCCGTCAAATCAAAACTCCGCGACCAAGGAATTGTGGTGAGATCGTCATGATTATCCCGTGCATCGACCTCATGGGCGGGGAAGTCGTGCAACTTATCGGAGGGAAGGAACTCGCCCTTAAACGGCCCCTCGACGAAGTATTAACCCTCTTCGCCGGTTTCCCCCTCATCCATATCATCGACCTCGATGCCGCCATCGGCCAGGGCGAAAATCAAGCCATCATTCGCGAGATTCTCGGTTCAATGCGGGCCCGAGTTGGCGGCGGAGTTCGCACAGTCGAATACGCCAAAACGCTGGTCTCTCTCGGAGTTGAACAAGTCATCGTCGGTTCATCTGCCTTCAACCAATCGGGCATCAACCGCGAATTCCTAACCGAACTAAAAGAGTCGATCGGGCAAAAAAGAGTCGTCATCGCTGTCGATACCATCGGCGGAAATGTCGCTGTCAAAGGATGGCGGGAAGTGCTCAACATTTCCGCTGTATCCGTCGTTGGCGAACTCGAAGAATTTTGCGGCGGAATTCTATGCACCAACGTCGACCGCGAGGGCCAGCTCGGAGGAACGGACTTAGAAGCCTTTTTGGCTTTACGTTCAACCACAAATCTGCCCATGACCGCCGCCGGAGGCATAACAACAATGGATGAAGTGAAAACGCTCGTTGCGGCAAACATCCAGGTCGCTCTCGGGATGGCGGTCTACACCGGCAGACTGGATTTAAACGAACTGAGGAGCCTTACTTAGAGTCAGCTTTGGGCCAGTTGAACGGGTCGCTGAACTTCGGATCACTCAAAAACTTCTCATCCGTCAAGGTTTTCAAAAACGCAATAACCGCTTCTTGCTCTTCCGTTGATCGCCTAAACCGCTCAAACTGCTCTTTCGGATCGTTATTGATCCTAAGCCGAACATCCGTATCCGGCCCATCGTCGATGTTGTCCATATAATGCTCAAGCACCCGCAGCAATGTCGGGAATCGACCATCATGCATATAAGGCCCGCTGACTTCAATGTTGCGAAGACTAGGAACCTTAAATTGTCCCCGACCAGCATCCAATCCGTTATTTGTTTTCCCGCCGACAAGCACCATCGCCGGAGTCTGATGGCACTCATTACATCCCATCGTGGGAATATCCGCCAGGTTGTTTCGCTCCAAAACTTCAATCGGTGGCCCCCCAAAAAGCGCATAGCCGAGTAGCTCCTGTTCGGTCAAAACATCTTCAATTTTGTCGGCTTGCAGGGCCCGATCCAGCTTTGAATCCGCTGAAACAAGTGATCGCTCAAACTGAGTAATCGCCAGAGCAATCCGCCCCGGCGTGATCTCCGGAGTACCGAACGCATTTTCAAAAAGGCCGGGATAAAAACCCGTTGCCGCAAGCTTATCAAGCAGATCTGGGATATCTTGAATCCCCATTTCCGTCTGATCAATAATCGGCCGAAGGGCTTGCTTTTCAAGCGAATCAACCCGCTCCGTCCAAAAAGCATGACCCGATTTGAAATAGCGAATGTTGGTCAGAGCCATCGAATGGAGGCTCGTTGATGCCCCATTAAAGCCCTTGCTTCGCCGCTCTGGATCACTAAAATTATTGGCCTGCAAATGGCAACTCGCGCAAGAAGTCGTATTATTGCGGCTCAATCGCTTGTCATAAAATAGCACCCGACCAAGCGTCACCCCGGCATTGGTAATCGGGTTGTCCTTGGTCTGATTATCTTCGTTCTGTAGTTCTGCCGACCGGAAATGAGCCGGCAGATTCAAATTCTCATAATCATAATTCGCCGACAAAATCGGCGCAGGAAGCCCATCCTTCGCAAGGTTTGGCGGTGCACTGGACGCAAGCCCGTAGACGAAAATTGAGGCTGACAAGACGGTTCCAATTATCGACTTCATATCTCTATTATGGTGCCTCTTCGCCCATTTAAGTGAGATATTGCAGAGTGATCTAAATCACAACCACAAAATTCGTCGGTTCGGGAATGGGCAAAAGCCGAGTTGATTGAGGAACACTAATAGAAGTGGCCGATCGTTCAGAAGTTGATGCACAAATTGTTCATATCGTATTTGCCGATGTCGTCGAGTATGTAAAACACGGCCTCGAATCAAAAAATGAAATCGATCAAGTATTGCGATCATCGGTCGAAGCCGAGCGGGAAATCGGCGGCGTTCTGACAACGGTCGATAATGGCGATGGATTCTTCCTTGTCTTCGATGGCGACCCCCGCCGCGCCGCCGATGCCGCCCTCCGTTTACACGACCGATTTTCAAAAGAACTAGCCGTCAGAGTTAGAATCGGCGCCCACAGCGGAGTCGCGTTTTTGCGAAATGATTTGCGAGGCGGCACTAATCTAACCGGCCCCGCCGTCGAACAAGCTCAGCGGACAATGGCCGCATCCAGTGGGGAACACCCGCTCGTCTCAGAACCGTTCTATCAGATTCTAAAAGAATTCGAGTCATGGAAACTCAGACTTGGCTCTCCGATCTTGGCCAGGTTCAAAGGGGGTCATGTCGCCGCACTATGGCGACTGGGCGAGCAACCAGCCCAGCCAATGTTTCTGAACGGAACCGCCAACTCATTTGAAGAACCAGGAATCAAAGTTACTGCCTGCGAAGCACCAAACTCGCTTGCCGAAATTGGCAAATTCGCCGAAATCTCCGCTTATTACGCTGGGGCCGTCTACGAATGGGGCGGCCGGGCGAACCTAATAATAGACGGACAGTTAGTCGATGAATTTGAGTCAGCCCAGGCGGCATTCAAAGAGTTAAAAGCCCTCACCGAACTCAGCCCCGAAACAAACCCGGGAGTCAGAATCATCCGCGATGCAGACCGGCAACTCCAAGCCGCAATCGAAAAAAATGTGAGCTTCATCCTTGTTCGTTCCGCCCGATACACAGGCAAAACAACCCTCCTCGTCTACGGAAAAAAATACGCTGAATCAATTGGATACCGCGGTGTCTTTCACGATTTTCGTTCCGACGGCCAAGACGTAATCGCCGATCAGGCAGCTTGTTATCATCGCATCGTCCAAACGCTCTTCGCCCAACTCAAACTCGATCAATCCATGATCGAAGAACTCTGGGTCAGCGATCTCGGACTGAATTCAAACCTCGAACGATGCGTCGAATATGCCCTGATCGAAGTCGGATCGTCTGTTTTTTGGGCGTGGGACGAAGCCGAACGACTCCTCCATCAATCGTTTGCCGATGACCTTTTTGGCCTGCTCAGGAGTTGGCATAACCGCCGTGCCTGGGAGGAGAACAGCATCTGGTCTCGGCTGACCATCGCCTTCACCTACCGCATGGATGCCCGATCCGTCATCCAAAACCAACAGCAATCGCCGTTCAATGTCGGTATCGATGTCGTGCTGCACGATTTCTCCATAGCCGAGCTGGGCGAAATCAACCGTCAACTCGGGAATCGACTCGTCCAAGGCGCGGACATCGACCGGGTTATGAAATTAACCAGCGGACACCCGATGCTAACCAACACTGTCTTCGAAATTTTGAGTAAAGGGGGACAACTCAAAGACTTGGCAGCAGGCAACATCGCCACCGATTCCCGATTGAAACTCCACCTCGACGACCTCTGGCGGTTCATAAGCGCCGATGGAGCACTATCCGAGGCTTGCCGCCTGGTGATTGCCGGTCGAGCCGGTGAATCCGTACCCGCCACGCAATTGGTCGATTTGGGGGTTATCCAAGAAAATGCATCGGGCCAATTTGAGTTTAGGGGGGGAATTTATGATCAGTTTTTTAGAGGGAAGTATCTTTAGTCGGCATCGAAGTCTGGCGAAAGGTAACCGTCCCCGATCCGTCCATTGTCACGATGGTTCGCCCCTTTTGCGTGAAGATCGTGCGAAACACGGATGAATTGTGATTGCCCAGAGCAAGAAGCTCTTGACCCGAATCCGTATCCCAAACATGAAGCGCGCGGTCGTTTCCGCCCGAAATAATCCGATTGCCATCCGGAGAAAATTCCGCATCAGAAACCCATGAATCGTGCTGCAAAGTGTGGATCGGTGCCCCAGTTTTAGAATCCCAAGTCCGCACCGTACCGTCGAACGAAACCGTCAAAACCTTCGAATCATCCGGAGAAAATCGCGCTGTATAAACGCGTGATGTATGCCCCACAAGTCGGTGGGAAATGGTCTTGGAAGCAGTATCGAAAATAACGCCCGTCTCATCATTGCTCGCTGTCGCAAGATGTTTCGAATCATGGGAAAACTGAATGCTGCGAATCACGCTCCGATTAAGCGCGTAGATGCCAATCTCCTTGCCAGATTGCGCATCAAGAAGCGTTAGCGTGCCATCTTGATGACCAACCGCCAGGAGATTGCCGTCGGGAGAAAGTCCAAGCCTCGAGGTTCTTGCCGGATTCGAAAGTTGAAAAAGGGTCGGATTTTTGTAGTCGACCATTCGGAAAAGCTCTCCGTTCTCACCCAAAGTAAACAGAATTTGCTTCTGCCCATCATCAAAGTGCTTGAAGTCGAGAACCGTTTGAGAAAACACCGCTGACTTTCTCACGAGCCGCCCATCCAGACTCGATCTCAACTGGAATCCGTGAATCTGAGAAAGCAGAAACACATATTCGTCTCGACTCGTAAAACCAATGCGAGGAATAATGCCCGGCTCTTCCCTAACGCGGAACAGGAGTTCACCGGTTGCACTGTTCATCAACCCCACCGTGCCGAGCATATTGCCAAGCGCAATTCGATCCCCATTTTCAGAAATCACCCCCGACATCGGCGCGGATTCGGGAAATCTAATTGTTCGAACCGAACTCTGAGTGGCAAGATTCCATTCGCGAACACTCCCATCTTCCGAAGTCGTAACCAGCGTTGTCTCATTATTCGCAAACCAAATGCCCGAAATCCTGGCCGCATGACCAACAAACGTATTGATCGGATTCGGCGAACGAGAATCATAAACTTTCACAATCCCGTCACCACCCCCCGTCGCAACGAAATTTTGAGACGGTGACTCACTAAAAACTGTGAGCGGAGCTTTGGTTGATCCATAAATCATTTCCGTCTTTCCCGTCGACCGCGACCACCTTTCAACCGGACCTTCCGCAAATGTGTGAAAAATCGATTTCCCATCGAGCGAAAGAACGCTTGCCTTTGAATCAATCGGGGTCTTGCGTTTCCAAACAATCTGGTTCGAAGCAGCATCTATGCCGTAAATTTCTGTCGATTTACAAATGACCGCCACGGGGCTCCGTTGATCATATAGAACTGAAATCAGCCCAGAACCAGTAAACGGTAATCGCTTCGCCAGTCTCCAAGTGCGAGAATCGTAAATATCGATCTGTTTTCCGCCACTGTTGAAAGCAACAAAGTAACTCGAATTATTCGAAAATCCGACAGGTATGTGGGGTGTTTTGAATATGAGTTTGCCCGCTATGTTAACAATCAGGGCACCCGGTTCGCTTCCTCGAAGCACAATGTATTGACCGTCCGGACTTAATCGGCGAGAGTAATAATCGGGATACGGAAAAGGTGATTTCTCAATCGATTGACCTTTAAGGGTTATGAGTTCATTCCGTCCCAAGGCGATGAAATCACGGTTGTTTGAAGTCGATGTCACATTCACAATCGGCTCACCAACTTCCAGCGAACTGATTTGCTGATTGAGAATTTGATGGAGGTAGTACCACTCCCACCCCCGCGCCTTTGCGTTCGCCAAATGAGTAATGTTTTTGCTCGCCGCGATCCAGTTTCCGGTCTGAACCTGATTCCCCGCAACTTGGATCCCACTAAAATATGCCTGGCGTTCCGCACGTGCCTCGTTAATCTGACTTTGGCCAAGTGCCGATTGCGCGCGATTCGCTAGATTAATATTCGAAAACGATAGCCACGCCATAATGCCAACAATTGTTGCGGCAACCGCACTGGTTTTCAGAGTCGCATTCCGTGCCGCCACCCGCTGACGTTCCTGCTCCGCCGCCGGAAGATTTGCCTTTATCCACACATGATTGAAAACCCGTGTATAAATCCGGTTCCGGGGCGTAGCAATGCCGTCATTGATGTTGATCAGCCCGCAGATCCGAAGGTGACTAATAATCTCTTTGCGATACTTAGAGATGTCTTGCGGAGATTTGAGAATCAAGCGGTAAGTGTCCAAAGCCGCCGGAACAAGATCCGGGTTCGATTCATCTCCCGGCTGGAGAAAGGCATTGGCAATCTGGTTCAAATGCGCATTTTTCTCAATCGAATTGTTCGCAAGATAATTATCAAAGATAATCGCATTGACTCGATTAGGAGACGGATCATCGTCCAACGCGATTGATGAACAAATTGTCTGAGTGAGAAACGGGTGCCCCGCGCACCAATAGTGAATCTGTTCGATACATGTCCGGGGATGTTCGGTCTTCGCTGGAAGAGCCTGAGCATACGGATGCGTTTCCGCCAGGCTGAAATCTTGAAGAATCACCGTCTTGGCAATATCAAACGGGGCGGTCGATTGGCTCTGCACAAGCTGATTTGGGCTCGCAGAACCAATAAGGCAAAACGTAAGGCGGTTGAGGTTCGGGTTGCTACTTCGCTCGTTATAAAGACTGCGGATCGCCGCAAAAAAACCATCACAAGGGAAGAGAAGAACCCGGACAAAATCGATCTCATCACAAAAAACAATCGTATGAGGCGAACTGTCAGAGTCAACAAGTGAAGCAATCGTATTGAAAAGTGCCGCGACCGTCCCAATCGATTTAGATGCCGCCGTGAACCTCTTTAGAAACGTCTTATCCCCCGACTGTTGTTCGATAGTCGCGGCAATTCCCGCACACCATTGCGACTCCGAAAGGTTTGAACCAAACCGCTGAAGGTCAATCTTAATGCAAAGAAACCCCTCCGAAGAAAGTTTGCGAATCACCCGGGCTACCAAACTGGATTTCCCCTTCTGACGCGCATCCAACAAACTCACATACTGGCTCGAACGCAAGAACTTCTCCAACTCAAAGTCCGCCGCCCGCTCAATGTAGCTGGGGTCATCAGGGGCAAGGGTGCCGCCGGTTGAAAAGAAATGTTCTTGCACGAAACTGTGACCGATGTTACACTCCAACCACATCTTCTTGACCTCTCCAAGTGTGACGGGTGTCACACTGACGCTATGGACTCTCGGATTCAGATAATAAGTCAAATCCCCCTGTTTCGCGGAGTGTCGCGGGGACACTTAGAAAAAATCGCCGCCTGCGCCACATTAATCAGAATCGCAAAAGGAGCGGTTCTCATGGAGCAGGGCGGCCCCGGCAGATCAATGATTGTTTTATTGCGCGGTCAAGTAAAAATTGAGCAAGGGCCAACCGCCAGCCGACTCTCGACCGTCGCCTACCGAGGTGAAGGGGATGTCGTGGGCGAAATGAGCCTCGTCGATGATTCCCCCCGCTCCGCGCGAGTTTCCGCGATCTCAGAATGCCACGCCTTGCAAATTCGAAAAGAAGATTTTCAAAGAGTGGTTTTAGAAAATCCCGCAACCTGCTTAGAGCTTCTCAAATCCGTGATGAGCCGATTGCGGGAAGCCACCGAAGAACTAACCGCATCCCGGGCAGAAACCATAGAAGCAAAGGTTTTGCGCCTCATGCAAAGCGCACCTGAGGGTTCCGGTGGAACCGTTTTAATCAATCAAACACAATTCGCCAAGCAAGTGGGATGCTCCCGCGAGGCCCTCAACCGCAACCTGCAATCCCTTGTCCAAGCCGGACGACTGCAAAAAGCGGGCCGGGGACTTTATCGAATATCTCAAATCAATAAATAAAAAGTGGGGAGCGCACAAAGCGCTTCCCACCAATTCCGATCAGAACATATCGCGGTCGCCGTAAAGCGTCTGAATATAGTTCACTTGTCCAAGGTGATAAACCGTGTTCCAATAGTGGAATCCCGCAATCTCACCTCCCGAATGCTCCATGCCCCAAGGCATCGCATGCTTAGCCGCCATCTGCTCGGGAGTCATTTTTGCAATCGCATCATTGATCTCCGCCGTCAAACTTTTGCATTCCGCTTCACAAGCATCAAGATCCATCTGCGCACCTGCCGCACTCGCTTCTTCAAAGCTAGAGTACTTAGGTGTGCGATCCGGAGCCAGGTGCATCAGGAACATTTCCGGAGCCGTCGCCAGCTCCTGCGCTTGTTCCAATGCAGAACGACCCTCATCAAGCGGCTTCCAAGTCTGTTTCTCGGCGGGCATTTTGCGAACAGCACCGAAGAACATGTCAACGGCCTGATTATTCATGGCGATAAGTGCTTCCATTTGACTTATTCTAATGGGTTCGGGGTGTCAGTGGTTTCAACTTTTAAGGCATTTTAACGATTTGCACTTGACCACCGCTATTCCGCGATTTCTCCGCCTGGAATCCAATCAGGTGGCTTTCCATGCTCGATGTCAAATTCGAAGTCAGCAACGACTCATCATTAAACGCCGATGCGTGGCAGAAATCCTTGCACAGCCGAATATCGCCGCCGCCATGTCCATCCAAACTGCCAAACGCCTTGTTCACATCCCATCGAACCGCTTTGCGATTCTCAAAATCGTAAACGTCCAGGAACTGCTCGTCCCCAACCAAGTCGCCCTTGGTGCCCATAATCCGGGTGCGGCGACCACCATAACTCGTCAGAGCTTCCATGCTGAATGCCGCCGTGACATCGCCCGCAAACTGCATGTTCACAATCTGATGATCAACCACGGAGTTGTCGTTGCGGAAAACGCATTTCCCGTATTGTCCGTGCTTAATCGCCTCAAGGATTCCCGCGTCGGTTCGATTGTCCGTCTCAATATGTCCCCAACCCCAAAGCTTTTTATTGACATAGACATCAGCGGCATTATAGATGCAGGTTTTCTCAATCGGGCACCCATCCGCGCAATACTCCGGCCCACCATCCGGTGCGTAATCTTCGCGGAAGTATTTAAGCGACGCAAAGCTTGAAACTCGCTCACAAGGCGCATTAACCACCCACCGAAGAATGTCCAAATCGTGGCAAGACTTTGCGAGAAGCGAAGGGTTTGACTGCTTCTCGTTCCGCCAAATCCCGCGAACATAACTGTGCGCAAAATGCAAATAGTGAATCGGCTCCATGTGCTGAATGCTCACAACATCCCCGATCATTCCCGACTGCACAACTTCTTTCATCTGCACAAAATAAGGCGCATAACGCAACACATGGCAAACCCCAACAATCGCCTCTTTTTTCTTCGCTAGTGCCAAAATATCCGAGCACTGTTTCCAAGTCTGGGCAATCGGTTTCTCCAGAATAAGGTCATATCCCGCATTGAGCGCCGCCATCGCCGGACCGTAATGAAGGTGGTCAGGCGTCGAAACCAAAACTGCATCCGCAAACTTCGGTCGATCAAAAAGATGTTCCCAAGTTGTCACCGCATTGTTCAGCGGAATATTGTGGTTACTAATCGCGTTTTGACGTTTACGGTCAACCGGTTCCGCAACCCCCACGACTTTCATTTCGTCCGGCATGCGCGATTGGAACGAACCATAGTATCCGCCTCGATTGCCATATCCGCAGATAATGATCTCACGCGGACGATCCATCTTCTTGTACTCAATTCCCTTAGGAACAGGAAGTTGCGGGTTATCCTGCGTCGACTCTCGAACATCCCATGAAAGGAGATCCTTGGGAATCACTGATCCGGCAGCGGTAAGACCAAGGGCTTGAAGAAGTTCGCGACGTGTCATGTGGAACGCTATGATATAGAACTTTGTGGTCTGGAGTCAAGTTTTGCTTCGGTACACTTTGTTTTGTGACGGAAAGGGTGGTGTCAATAATCGGGGCGGGGAACATGCGCACAGGCCCCATCGTCATGGCCGCGCTCTCTCGCTGGTATCCCGATTTTCCGTTCTCAGTGCGATTATTTGATGCCAATTCAGAACGCCTTGACCTCATGGACTTACTCCTCCGAGGGTTCTTGGATAACTGGAACGATGAAGTGAAATTGATTTCCACCGGAAACTTATCCGAAGCCATCGAAGGCGCAACGGATCTGATCCTGACCCTGCACGAAGATTGCGCCCGCAGAATGATGGGCACCTCAAGTTCGGCCGCCCTCACTTACTTCGAAGAAGCCGACGAAATGGAATTCTATCTCGGAGGAGATCGCAACAAGCCAACCCCCGTTGCCCAACTGTCCGATCAAACCCGGAAACTCCTTGAATCACCAAAAAGCAGCGAGACTCGCGAAGTTGTTCTGCGGGAAGCCGCTGACGTTGTCCTCAAGGAATTACCAGAATCAACTCGTGTCCTGAGCCTCATGCGCGGAGTCTCCCTCGAGAATAAACCCTCATTGACCGCGATGGATTGGCCCGAACCAATCGAAGAAGGCGCATTGACATTAGTGCCCCACCAGATTCTGCGCTGGGTTCGCGGAGACGAGAGTGCGTTTGATTTAGGCAGCGTTGCCGATCAGTCGCCTGTCCTTGGTTGGTTAAAAAAAGGCGAAGCGGGATAGACTGGGTCAGTAAATCCTTTTGGGGGTTGTAATCGTGGAAGTTAAGTGAAGCATGGGTGATCGAATTGATATTCAGTCGTGGAAAAAACTAGAACCAAAAGTGCAAACGCTTTGGCGAGTAACAAACGGTTTAATGAGCCTCGGGCTGGCCTGTTTAGCAATCATTCCCGATCTCATTCTGCGATCTGAGTTCAAAAAATGGCCTCTATTTCCATTTGCCTTGCCCCTAATCGCATTTGTCATCATCGCCGCCCTCACGCAATGGATCGTCGGCCGAAGCTATCAATGTTATCGCTATGAACTCGGAGAAGATGATCTTGCCGTCGCAAAAGGAGTTTTTTGGAAAAGCTGGCGGTTCGTCAACCGCAACCGAATTCAGCACGTCGACTTAACCAGCGGCCCGATTGCGCGGACATTGGGTTTGGTAGAAGTCTCAATTTATGTCGGCGGAATGCCTCTCGCGGCGGTCACAATTCCAGGTTTAAGCATGGCAGAAGGCGAAAAACTCCGCTCAACCTTAGTGCGGGCCGGTGATGCGCCCGGTTCAATGATGGTCGCCCCTCCCGTCGAACAACCCACAACGGAACCAACCGAACCACCCATGCCAACCTGGGAGCCCCCGCGTGAGTAATCCGGTCTTTCACCGCCTTCACCCGCTCACAATGGCGGTCGAACTCGAAAAAATGGTTCGGCAACTCGCCTTTGCAATCGCCTATTTGGCGTTCATGATCATCACAAAGCAAGACACGCAAGAAGTCGGTTTTGAGCTACTCGCGGCGGGACTCGGGATTGCCTTAATCATCCCCGCGATCATGCGCTACGTGAGTTACGGCTATTCCGTAATGGACGGGAAACTGCTCGTCAAGTCGGGAATCTTCCGCAAGAATCTACGCACCATCCCGCTCGACCGCATCCAGAATATCAATCTCAAGCGTCGATGGCTCCACCGTATTCTGGGATTAGTCGAGCTCGAAATTGAAACCGCCGCCGGTGCCCAAGCCGAGGCATCGATCAACGCACTCAGCGAAGAGCAAGCTCACGTCTTAAAAGCCCAGTTAATGGGGCAGGTTGCCACCAACTACACCCGGATCGAACGCGGCGACGAAGACTTAATGCTCTACAAACCAAGCAACTGGGAGTTGTTCTTGGTCGGTGCCAGCGAAAACCGCGCCGGCGCAATGATTGCCGCCGTTCTCGGTCTCGGATTCTTTCAGCCGATGTTCGCCAACTTCATGGAAAAGGAAAGCGACAAAGTTGTTCAGCGGGCCAAGCATTTGCCCCCAAACGTCGCCCTCATGATCGGCCTAGGGGTACTTGGATTTCTGGTGTTCGGATGGCTCATCTCAATCACTTCAACGTTCATCAAATATTACGGCTTTAAGCTAACCGAAAAAGACGGCAAGCTCAAACGCAGTTACGGTCTCATCAACCACTTTGAAAACACATTGCCCGTCAACCGTGTCCAGACCGTGCACATCGACCAGAACTTCATCCAGCGCTGGCTCAAGATCAGCAAAATGTATGTCGCCACCGCCGGCGGAATGCCAATGGCTTCCGGCGGCGAAAACCAGAAGCAACAACAAAGCGCAGCCACACCACCCCTCCTGACCCCCGTTCTCCGCGACGTCATGCGGGGCCGATTGCTCCAAGCCAGTCTCCCCAAATACGACGTCAGCAATCCGGAATACCACCAAGTGGACAAGGGCACAATCTGGCGGCACATTCGCAGCGGCTTTTTTGGCGCACTGCTTTCAAGCGGACTCCTCTATTTTGGCGTGACCATGTTTGTCAAATATTCACCCGAGCGCGCGGCGAGAATGAATGCGTTTCAACTTCAATATGCACCGTATATCCTGTTTGGTTTTCTCATGTTTCTCGCATTTTTGTCCGGTTGGCTCTACTACCGATTCACCCGCTGGAGCGAAACGAACTCCGTAATCTCCAACCGGCTCGGATGGTTTAAAACGCGGTGGAACTATCTCCCCGTGGGCAAAATTCAGCTCACCGAAGTCATGCAATCCCCCGCCCAGCGATGGTTCGGCCTCGGAACCGTGCGGTTCCACTCCGCCGCCCCCGCATTCAAGATCACAGAAATCGATGATGTCAAGCTGCAAACCGCGTACGATCTCGCCAATCGCACCCACGACCAAGCCGGACAATCGCACGATTCGCTTTTTGACGGATTCTAAGCAATGGCACGCCGACCGACCCTAAGCCCAACAAAGATCACAACCTATCTGGCGTGTCCGGTCAAGTACTACTGGACATACATGAACCCAAAAGGGAAGTGGTATCTCCGTTCCAAAAGTTATTACAGTTTTGGATCAAGTTTGCACTCCGTTCTTCAGCGATTTCACGATTCCCGCGATGCCGGAGTCACCACAACCGATGAAGCCATTGCCGCCCTCGAAGAATCATGGATTGAAGCCGGATACTCGAGCCAAGACGAAATGATGCAGCACCTCGCGGAAGGGAAGCAAATTGTCGAAGCCCATGTTGAGCGCTCCTTGCGCGAACCCATCACCGCCCAAACCATCGTCGTCGAAAAACTCTTCCGCCGCGAACTCGGCCCATTTGTCTTGCTGGGTCGGGTCGACCGCATCGACGAACACGAAGACGGAACCATTGAAATCATCGACTACAAATCCGGCCGAGACACCGTCACCGAAGAAGAAGTCCGAAACGACCTCGCGATGACCTGCTATCAGCTAATCCTCGCCGAGCACTTTCCCGACCGACCAATCACCGCCTCCATCATCGCCGTCCGCAGCGGTCACAAAGCCACCGCCCAGGTCGTCGGCCCCGAAATGGATGAGTTTCGCTCAATGATCGTCACCCTCGGCGAAGAAATATTGAACCGCGATTGGGAAGGCATCGAACCAACCTACAAAGAACGACTGTGCATGCATTGTGACTTCCGCTCACTCTGCGAGCAGCACCCCGAGTTCGCCGTGCCATATGGTGGGTAGGCGCGAAACTGCCCGTATGAGGCAAGCGTCTACTCTGATATGATGATCTCAGGGGCTATCGCCGGATTGCTTATGGCAAAACCACCAACTTCAACCGACCTCACGATTTATAACGGAGGGTTTGCTTTGGTCAAAGAGCAGCGTAGCTTAGATCTGCGCGCCGGGACGCAAGAAATCGCGATCCAAGATGTCGCCCAAATGATCGAAGCGAACAGCGTCGCCATCCGAAGCATCAGCACCCCCGGATCATTTTCCGTCCTCGAACAAAACTACCAATACGATCTCATCTCCCCCATCGCGATCCTCAACAAAGCCGTTGGCAGCGTAATCACATTCAACCGTGTTTGGCCCGATGGAACCAAAGAACGGCTTTCCGGCACCTTAGTCAGCGCCCCCACCCAAATGGTTTCCGACATGAACGGTGGTTCCGGATTCACCTGGAACGGCATGGTCATTCAAACCGCCGATGGTCGAGTCATTCTGAATCCCACCGGAGAAATCGAAGTCGATTCAATCCCCAGTGGATTGATCACCAAACCAACATTGGTCTGGCTAATGGACTCCGCCAAAGCTGGCATCAACAATGTCGAACTCAGCTACATCACCGGCGGCATGAGTTGGAAATCCGACTACGTCCTCTCTCTCGATGACAAAGGCCGAATCGGTGACTTCAAAGGCTGGGTCACCCTCAACAATAATTGCGGCACGAGCTTTAATGTAAAAACTCTAAAACTCCTCGCCGGCGACGTTCAACGCGTCCAACCCCAAGGCATGCCCGGCGGACGCGGAGCCATGAATATGGCCATGAAATCCGCCGCCGCCGATAGCTTCAGCGAGGAACAATTCGCCGACTATCACCTCTACACCCTCAACCGACCAACCGAAGTCAAAAACCGCGAAATCAAGCAAGTCAGCTTGCTCGAAGCCGTCGGAGTTCCTGTCAAAAAGAAACTCATCATCGACGCCATGCGATTCTATTCGGGCTATCAACCGAACGAAGGTCAAGTTGGTCTGGGAGATATCAAGCCGCTCATCCAGCTTGTGCTCACAAACAATCAAGAAAGCAATCTCGGAATGCCCCTCCCCAAAGGCACCATCAAGGTCTACCAACGTGACAGCACCGGATCGCTCCAACTTTTGGGCGAAGACAACATCGACCACACTCCGAAAGAAGAAAAAATCACATTAACCGTCGGCCGCGCATTTGACATCCGAGCCGATCGAAAACGAACCGATTTCAAATGGGTGCGAGTCGGAAACGACATCAAAGGCGCCACCGAAACTTTTGAAATCGAAATCCGTAACCGAAAGGAAACTGCCGAAACCGTGACCGTCCTCGAACGCCACTGGTACGAGCACAAAATTTCCGACGCGTCAATCGAGCCCGTCAAGATCGACAGCAATACTTACGAGTTCACCGTACCGCTCAAAGCGAACGAAACGAAAACCGTTAAGTACACAGTCACGACACGCTGGTAAGGCAGGTTTTCACCTGCCATACTAGGGGTAATGGGTCGCCTAATTGCCGCTGCGGATCTGGGGAGCAACACCGCACACTTGCTAATTGGGCACTTAACCAATTCGGGTCTAAAACGTTTAGTCAATCAGAGTGAATGGCTCTCGCTGGGCGAAGTCGTCAGCCGCGAGGGAATAATCCCCCCAATCAAAGTCAAAGAGCTCCTGGAAACCATGGGGCGTTTCCGAGCTCTCCTTGATGAATACAAAGTCGAATCGTTTTCGTTTTTTGCGACCGAAGCCATGCGCAAAGCCGCAAACCACGACGAGATTCTTGCTCTAATCAAAAAGCAGCACGGAATCACCATGGATATCATTTCTCCATTGCGTGAGGCCGAACTTAGCTTCCGAAGCTCCCGCATGGACTGCATTGGCGAAGAACCCATGCTCATGGTCGAAGCCGGAGGAGGCAGCGTTCAAGTCGCTTACTGCATGAACGGCAAAATCGAACGGCTCACCAGTCTGCCCATCGGATCCGGAACATTAAAAGCGCGAAGCTTAATGGATCAGCCCCCGCTCGAACATTCACTCAACAAAGCCCTCGAAATCATCCAATTTGAATGTGATGTCCTTGGCGATTACCCACCGGTCAAGCGCATCGTCGCCTGCGGCGGAGTCGCCCGTGGACTCTGGCGAGCCATGCACCCCGATGGCGAAAAGCATCTCCATGTCACCGAACTCGACTTCCTCGCATGGGATTGTGCGCGACTCGAAACCGAAGTCATTGTCGACCGCTACGATGTAAAAATCAATCGCGCCCGAACCCTCCTCGCTGGATCACTCGTTTTGCGTCATATCATGGGCCTGTTCGGCATCAGCGAAGCCCAAGTCAGCCAATACGGAGTCCGCGAGGGAGCAATTTTAGAGCAAGGCGATCAGCTCGAAGCAAGCTGGATCGCCGAGGCGGCGAAATGAACGGAGCCGGGCGATATGTCAACCGCGAATACAGTTGGCTCCAATTCAACAAGCGCGTCCTGTTTGAAGCTGAAAATCCCGACAATCCCCTCCTAGAACGAGTTAAGTTCTTAGCCATCTTCGAATCTAACCTCGACGAATTCTATATGGTGCGTGTCTCCGGTCTCATCGAACAAGAAACCGCCGGGATGTCCAAGCTCACCCCCGACGGTCTCGACGCCGCGCAGCAACTTGCGATGATCTCGCTAGAAGTCAGACCCCAGCGCAGTCTCGCCGCCCAAATCTGGGAAAACTTACGCGAAGAACTAAAAGACGAAGGCGTTGTCTTACGCGAAGTATCAGAGCTCGATGAATCGGAACGCGAAGAACTAACCGTCATCTTCGAGCGCGATATTTTCGCCCTGCTCACCCCGCTCATGATGGCCCCAACGATGACGTTTCCGTTCATCAGTAACCGCAGTTTGAACCTGGCCGTGGCCCTTGGAGAAGAAGGATCAACCCAGTGGGCCCGGATCAAAGTTCCGTCTGTATTGGCGCGCCTCGTGCCCATTCCGGGGCGGAAAAATGAGTTTGTTCTGCTCGAAACATTGATTCAAGAGCACCTGGCCCACCTTTTCCCCGGCGTCAGAATTCAAGGCTCCTATCTTTTCCGCGTCGTGCGCGACGCCGACATCGAAATCCGTGAACTTGAAGCTGCCGACCTCATTGATGCCATCGAAAAAACCCTGCGCATGCGCCGATTCGGCGACCCGGTTCTATTAGAAGTCGACGAATCAATGCCGAAAGCGGGGCGAAAACTCCTCATGGAGAACCTCAATCTCCACGACATGGACACAATCCAAGTCGACGGAGTACTGTCCCTCGACTTCATGTGGGAACTGGCATCGCTCGATCTGCCAAAACTAAAAAACCGCAAGTTCCTGCCTTACCGAAACGACCGCTACTGCACAAGCGAAAGTCTCTTCACCGAGATTCGAAAAAAAGATGTCCTGATCCACTTACCGTATGATGATTTTGAACCCGTCCAAGAATTTATTCGCTCAGCCGCAACCGATCCAAAAGTCATCGGAATCAAGCAAACCCTCTACCGCGTCGGTTCCGAATCGCCCGTCGTTGAAAGTCTTTTAGCCGCCTCCGAAGCAGGGAAGCAAGTTGCCGTCATGGTCGAACTCAAAGCTCGCTTTGACGAGAGTAACAACCTCGTTTGGTCGCGGGCCCTGGAGCGAAGCGGCGTCCACGTCACCTATGGAACCGTGGACATGAAAGTCCACTGCAAGCTGTGTCTCATCGTCCGCAAAGATGCCGATGGGCTCCGTAGTTACGCCCATATCGGAACTGGAAACTACAACCCAAGCACCGCAAAACTTTATACCGATGTTGGGCTCTTCACCTGCGATCCCGAAATTTGTCAAGACATCACCGAACTGTTCAACTACCTTACCGGGATGAGCCGCCAGATCAAATACCGCAAGCTCCTGGTCGCCCCCCTCGATTTGCGCGAAGGAATTATCGACCGAATTGAGCGCGAAATAGAAGTTTTCAAAAAAACGGGACGGGGCCGAATCGCCTTTAAATTGAATTCGCTCGTGGACACCGAAGTCATCGATTCGCTCTACGAAGCCAGTCAAGCGGGAATCTCCGTCGACCTCATTGTTCGGGGCATTTGCTGTTTGCGCCCCGGAGTCGAAGGCTTAAGCGAAAACATTCGAGTTGTCAGTGTCGTCGGTCGATTCTTAGAGCACAGCCGGGTCTACTACTTTGAAAACGGGGGCGATGAAGAAGCCCTCATCGGCAGCGCAGACATGATGCGCCGGAACCTAGATCGACGCATCGAGGTTCTGGTTCCCGTAAGCGATGCCGAGCAGATCGCCTATCTGCGCGACGAAGTGATCGGCTTAGCCCTCGAAGACAACCAAAAAGCGTGGCTAGGTTTGCCTGGTGGAGAATATGAGAGAGTCAAGCGGGGCCGAGGGAAAGAGCGGGACTCACAAACTGAACTGCAAGGTCTATCCGCAACCCGCGTTCTTTAAACTCAATCCTTGCCGAAAAAAAATCCCGGAACAACACAGTGTGCCGCTCCGGGATGCTTGTCAGAATTTAGGTTCTTACTGCTGTCCGCCGAAGAGATTCTTCAACGGCCCATCAACTCGCGGCTTGTCTTTCTGATTCGCAAACTCATAAGTCAAACCGTAAAGAAGCTTGGTCGTCAGAGTCAACTTGTCAAAGTCGATCTTGTCGATTTCGTCACTCGCTTGGTGATAATGAGCATGAACACCCGAGAACAAGAAGATCGCCGGAACGCCTTTTTCAATGTAGCTAAAGTGGTCGCTTCGTCGATAAAATTGATTCCGGTCTTCTGTCGTATCGTACTTTTCGTTTAACCGCATCTTCACCGTGGCGTTGTTCACCGCCGTCAAAGTGCGAGTGATATCCGTGCTGATCAGTTTGGGGCCGATCACATAAATTTCGTCGGGCCCTGTGAGTTCAGCATTTTCCGCACTCGTGTCACCCGGTTGTTTCGCCATCCCGATCATATCAATATTGATCTGAATGATCATGTTTTTGAGGTTGATCGTCGGATTGTTCGCAAAGTATCGCGATCCCACCAATCCCTTTTCTTCACCGCAATGCCAGATGAAGACCGTTGTTCGCTTCGGGCGTTGTCCGGTAGCAATCACGCGCGCGATTTCAATCATCGCAACCGTACCGCTGCCATCGTCATCCGCTCCGTTATAAATCGTATCGCCCGTGGCATCCGCCCGACCAATTCCAACGTGATCGTAGTGAGAGCCAATCGCGACATACTCTGATTTCAAAGTCGGGTCGGATCCTGGAACAATCCCAATCACGTTGCTCGCCGTCGTTTTGTTTTGCACAACGTTGAGTTTCAAAGTCACGTTCGGAGCCGGGCTCACAAATTCTGATCCCGCCGCGTTAATAGCCGCCGAAATCAATGAAGCACCAACTTCTGGTGCAACCTGGACAGTCGGAATGGGTTGATTAGCACTACCCGTATCAAGGGTGTATCGACCAGCCGCCGTCATGCGTTCAAGGTTGCGCTTCCAAAGCGTCGCATTGACTGTCGGAGCAATAGTAATGACCGCAACCGCTCCATGCCGCTTCGCCGCAGCTTGCGGCGATTCCCACTTCGGATCGCGGAACAAAGCTTGTTGAGTCATTCCTTCCGGAAGGGCACCATCCGTGATGACGATCGCGCCTTTCACGTTCATGTCCTTCATCGGGTCAACGCCCGTCTCAACATTCGTCCAACCGGATTTAACAAAGATCGCCGAGCCTTGCACGTCCGCCGGAACGACCGTCGTCGGAATATAGCCCGTGCCCAGTTCAATCTGTTTACCGTCGATCTGCAAAATCGTGCCTTCCGTCGACAGCGTGCTACTCGTATAGCTCATCGGTTGGAAATAGGTGCCATCAACGCCCCCCGGTTCAACGCCGTACATCTGCAATTGAGCGGCAATATAAGCCGCCGCCGTGTCAAGCCCGTGAGAGGGAGTGTCCCGGCCCTGAAGAAGGTCGCTTGCAATAAAGCGAAGGTGGGCGTCAAGATTGTTTTTAGAAATGTTGGCTACGTCGGGAGCGTAGTTTGCGAATGAAATTGCGGCGAGGGCAATGCTGGTAGCAAATAACCCGATGCGACGATAGTGCATGGTTGTTTCTACCAGTTTAGGGGGTCTGATTGCGTCATGTATTTAATGATTTTTGATTGCGCCACCTTTGCCGGGGGTTTGCCGTCAGAATAATGAACCGATATTGGAATTGGATTTACTGAAAAATGAGCGATTTAAACCGAACGCAAATGGCACCGCCCCCCGTGGTTGACCCAAACAAAACTCAGTTGGGATCACCCGTAGATCCAAACCGGACAATCATGGGCGGACCAAGCTATGAAGCAACCGTAACGATCAAGCCCGTTCAATGTCTGGTCTGCAAAACGTTTAATCCGCCCGGCGTCATGTTTTGCGTCGAATGCGGCCTCATTTTTGATAAAGCCCTCGACGGCGACGCGTTCGGTGCCCCCAGTGTTCAGGTGCCCGTCTTAGTCGATGCCGATGGCAGGGAGCACAAACTAAGACCGGGTTCTCTCACGATCGGACGCCAAGCCGACATCTTGGTCGAAGACACCCGCGCTAGTCGTCAGCACGCCAAAGTCAGTTGGGAATCCGGCGCAGTTTTTGTCGAAGATTTAGGCTCAACCAACGGCACAATGGTCAACGGAGGACGAATCACCGGTCGAACCGCTCTCGAAAACGGAGCCACGATCAGCCTGGGCGGATACGAACTCAAACTCGGCTTACCCGGCGAGGCAAACAAAACTCTCGCCGCCATGAGCGGCAAAACCTCAGCCATGACCGCCCCTCCCGTCGCCAGCGGTGCCATCGCAAATCTCATCGTCGATGGTAACAAAGTTCCGCTCGTATCGGGCAAACACACTTTCGGGCGAAAAGAAAGCAACGCCATCCAAATCGTCGACCCTTACGTCAGCGGGTCACACGGAGAATTTGATGTCACCGAAGACGGCGTCCACATCACCGATCTCGGCTCAACCAACGGCACCTTCGTCAACGAAGCCAAACTCGCAACCGGTCAAAAAACCCTCATCCATCCCGGCGATTCGGTTCGCCTCGGACAGTACGTACTCGAACTCAAATTTGCGGGGCAGAACTAAAAAATGGACGAAATAACGGCCGAAATAACTGTCGAATCAGTCGTCCCTCACGTCGAATTTCTCGTAAACCCCAAGCTGAGCTTTGGCGCAAAAACCGACATGGGCAAGGTGCGTGAAAACAACGAAGATAAGCACGAATTCTTCATCGCTGAGCGCGAAAATGATCTTGCAGGGAAGGGCCACATTTTCATCGTATGCGACGGAATGGGCGGCCACGAAGCGGGGCAGTGCGCCAGCGAAATCGCCACAAAAACGTTCATCGATGTATACCGATCTCACCCCAGCGCCGACTGGAAAATCGCCGCGCAATCCGCCGTCACCGCCTCAACCCGGTTCATCAACGACCTCAGCCGCGCCATTCCAAGCCGCCGAGGCATGGGCACAACCCTGGTTGCCCTCATCGTCCGACAAGACCGAATTCTCGTCATAAATGTCGGCGACTCCCGGGCCTACCGCCTCCAATCCGGAGTCTGCGAACAACTCACAACCGACCACACGTGGGTCGAAGAAACCGTCGCCGCCGGCATGATGTCCCGCGAAGAAGCCGAAGTTCACCAATACCGCCACGTCATCACCCGTGCACTCGGCACCGAACGAGATGTCACTTCTGATCTGTTTGAATTCGAATTAGCCGAAGGCGACGTGTACATGATCTGCTCCGACGGCGTAACAAATCACGTCAACGACGAACAAATAAGAGTGACACTGGGCGACTATTCACCCAGCGAAGCCGCCTGGAAGCTCGTCGGCGACGCGCTTGTGGGTGGTGGATCGGATAACGCAACTGCCATCGTCGTCCGAGTCGATGGCCTAGTCGCCGTTAACGATTGACAACCCGCTTGAGAGTGATCTCCGGCGGACCTTCCCATCCAAACTTCTCCACGGAAATCGGATCAGATTTGAACATCACGTTGCGACCATCCTCCAATGTGACTTCAATATAATGCGGGCCGCTCCGCATTTCAGAATTCGAAAATGTAACATCAAACAGCATTCCCACGCCCGTGAATCGCATCGTCTTCTGCGCCAAAACCGGATTGCCCGCCTCACGTGATGCCCGCATCAATTTGAACCGAACAATACTGCCCTCCGGCACCATCATTCGTTCCCGATAACCAACCGTGCCCTGCAACCGCATCCACGGTCGCTCCATCTCCGGATATTGATAAGGATCAACCGTCACCGAACCCAGATCCCCATCTTCCGAAAGGAAAATCGCCGTCGTATTCCTAAACCAATTGTGTCCATCAATCTGAATAACCGCCTCAACCTGATACTGTCTGTTCGGTTTGAGCCGAGACTTGTCAATCGTGAAGTTGATCGGTTGACCCAATGAAGTCGCTGGCATGGATTTTTCAATGACATAAGTCGCGGGCTTATCTGCAATATGTTCAAACACCCGAAACAAAACCCGCGCTCCCGGAGGCATCGTCGCGTCGCCTGTCCAATTCAGGGTTCCCTTAATCGGGAACGCGTTTTCCGCAGAAGTAATCAACCCCGCCAGCAATCCATCGCGATCAATTCCCGCTGGCATCTCGTTCCACTTCACCTTAACTTGATAAGTGCCTTCCGCTCCCGAACCAACATCATATTTGTTAAACAACCAAGTAATGCCCGCCGGAGTCACCACAAATTGCTCCGCCATTTCCGCCGACAGATCACCAATCGGCTCGGCACCCCGCTCTTTCTTGAATTCATTGAGTTTTTGCAAAACCGCAGATTTCGAAAACGCAACCTTATCCGTACCCGGCATCAATAAGTCCGAAAGCTTGAGCTCACCTTGAAGACCATAGGTCTTTGAAATAAAGAAAGAGTTTCCGTTCGCCCCTCCCGTATATTCGTAAGCCGTCCACATCATCGATCTAATCGCAGCGTTAGAAACGCCAATCGTGGCATCGGCCCGCAACATCCACTCCGGATCCTGCCAACCTTGTCGCTCATTGGCGCGCGCATTCTTAAGAAAATGATCAAACGCACCTTTAGCCGTCTTAGAAGCCCCCGCATTCGCAATCCCGCTCAAAGCATCGCGGGTCAAATAAGTCGGATAAGTAAACTTGGCTTCCCATTTGTCGACTTTCTTAGAATAAAGAACTTCAAACTGCTGGCACATCCCAATCGCCGAAAGGGAAGCAATAGTGAGGACAATGAGTGAGCGTTTCATGCTTTTAGTTTACGACGATTCTATTAACCATCTAAGATAATTTGGTGGGACAATTGCGGCCCGCACCCACGCTTGCCCTGAGGATTTGGACTCGCTGCCAATCACAACCGTCACAAAAATTTAATATAAGTCAAAACTAATATAGGGTATAGATTGCACTATGAAAACTCTCTCCGTTTTTGTCGGCGCCCTCGCCCTTGTCGGAATGTCGTTTGCTCAACTGGCCGAAGCCCCCGCCGAAATCAAAGCCCTCGATTGGATGGTGGGGAACTGGGAAGGCAAAGGCACTTTCTCCGCCCAGGGCCAAACCGTCGATGTCGTCGTTGTCTGGTCAGTCAAAAAAGATGGATCATTTCTCCGACTAGAAACCAAACAAACCTTGCTCGGCATGGATATGACCGAAAGCGCATTCATCCATTGGGATACTAAGAAAAAAGAGTACGTCGTCACCAGCTATTCTAACTTTGCCGTAACCCCCCGAATTGAGCGCGGCTCACTGAAAGATGGCGTGCTCACAACAATCTGCGAACCGTGGGAAGTCGCCGGAACCGTCACCGTCGGGCGATCCACCATGAAGCTCGTCTCCAAAGACGAAATAGAATTTATGATCGATATGAAAGAAGGCGACACCTGGACAGAGGCATCAAAAATGAAGATGACTCGTAAATCTGTCTGGTAATCAAAATAAAGTTGACCCTATGCCCATCAAATGAGCGTAGGGTCAAATCATTCTCAACTTACTTCTTTCGTTTTCGGTTTGCCGCCAACAACGCTGCCGTGGCAAGACCAATCATCGTCATCGGTTCCGGAACCGCTTCAACACTCACGTTGTCAACCGCACCACCAAAATTGCCCGAGTTCGTCGACTCAAACTTAATCTCAGTGCTCGTGTTGGTCGCCGTGAAGTTGCGCACGAACTGAACCCAAGATCCGTTCGTCAAGCCGCCGATCAGATTCTCGGTGACGCCATCAATCGTCACATCAACGG